>Ga0209400_1000310_pt1 | contig 42161 bp, 24 predicted proteins | sample M_130807_EF_Meta_FD_187313 | JGI IMG/M metagenome (GOLD analysis project Ga0209400, IMG submission 187313) | Freshwater microbial communities from Lake Montjoie, Canada to study carbon cycling - M_130807_EF_MetaG (SPAdes) (version 2) | ecosystem: Environmental > Aquatic > Freshwater > Lake... | reverse complement strand
GTGGAGAATACGAGGTTAAAATTAAAGATGACCAAGGAATCCAACAAATTAGAAAACTTTCTGAAATTTCACAAACAGAGTTTGATAAGTTAATCAAAGAACAAAAAGATGGACCTAAAACAATGGAGGAACTTGCCAAAGCTCAGTTGGATTTAAGTACCAGTGTTAACGCTGATGTTGCGGCTATTAAGCAAAAATTAGTTGGTGGAGTTGCTTCTGCTGGTCAAATTTTGAATACTGTAACAGGATTTGACAGAGGGGTTAGAAATTTAACAGGGACGGCATCAAAAGAATTTGCAAAACCGTCTACCGTAAGAAAAGAAACTGAAACTGCAATCACATCAATGGTTGATTTGTTCAAAGACCTTAAAAAGCCAGGAGGAACAAAAGAAGATTTTTCAACATTTTTTGACAAAATGAAAACTCAATTTTCAGGTATTGAAGAAAAAAGTAAAAAGGGTTTGCAAGATATGGTTCAAACGGCATATGAAGGTTCAAAAGATTCAACAGCATTTGAAAGAGCGTTAAGAAGTGGGTATCAAAAATTAGGGGCAAGACCATCAGAAAAAATAACAGGTAAAGAAAAAGCAAGAGCCTATGACCCATCAATTGATGGATATGGTGGAGTGAGTACTGCGGATGAAAAATATGGTGGTAAAAGTACTACAACAACTACAACAGGATTGGTTGCAAACGCTAATGTTGATGTTGGGGGAACAATTACGGTTAAATTTGAGGCACCACCTAACGTAACAATAACTCAACAAATGATGGATTCATTTGTTAATACGCCAGATTTTAAACAATATATTGTTAACTTAACAACGAAACAAAAAGAAACTGGAGCTCCAGTATCTTCATCATATGGCAATTAAAAAATAATAGTTAACCTATTTATTAATATAAAAAGTGTAAATGGGAAGTCCCTTAGATTTAGTAAATTCAGAAGCGTTTAGAAAGAAACTCATTACGAGAAATTTGACCCCTTATGCTAAGGCGCCAAACAGACCTACGATTGGAACGAACTACGAATATATACAATCTGACACTTCAGTTCAAGATAGTCCTGACCAATTAATTGATGAACCATCGTTCGCAAATAAGTTATACCCATTAAATCAATGGGGTAGTGAAGGCGGATATCAGCAAGTGCCTGACCCAAATGGTTTGTTAAATACAAAATCTAACGAGGGACAGTATGGATTTCAAGATGCTAATATTGTAGACCAAGCACTTCCTGAATCTCAAAAATGGAAATCAATTAATGCTTTTTCAAATGGAGGACAAGCTCCATTAGATTCCGCCGCATTTTTTGATAGTATTGATTTAGTTGGACCAAACTCTACAGGAGTATACAATAACCAACCATACCCAACAACTTTTAATCCATCTTCATATTCGCCAGTTTCAATCTTGTTATCATCAGACCCACAAGGTAGCGATGGTCTTTTAAGTCAAGATTCATTTATTGCTCGTTTAGGTGCAAAAACTCTTCGTAAAGAATTTGAGACAAGAATTGCGACTCAAATAAGACAACAAACAATTGGAAGGGCCAACGTATTCAGTGTTAGAAGTGGTACTGATGTGTTGAATTTAATAACAGGAAGAGTTCCTTTAATTGAACCAAATTGGACAATTACAGTTCCTTCAAACCCTATTATAGCAGCAACTGATTTTGCGTTAAGACTTGCAGGAAGTACAATACCAATATCACCAATACCAGGTTCTTATTGGGATACAAGTATTAATACGAAGCAACCAACAACAATTCAACAATTAGAAAATGCGTTCAAGAAAACAGCTGTTGGTGGATTCTTTACAAGATTATTAGGTGCTGATAAGACAGGTTCACAAATCATGTATAACAACATGGGGGGTGGACAAAAGTCTTCATTGTTTAATAACATTGATTACAACAAGTATAAGCCAAGTTATGATAGAACTTTATTTGACAGAGTTGCTGGAGTTGTTGCAGGTTCAACAACAAACAATGGTAATTTCTATGTAGGTTCAACAACATCAGACCCATCAAGAGTATTTTCTCCTGGTGGTGATTTACCGACTAACACATACGGACAAGAGTTACAATCACCAGTATATGGTCCTAGTGAACTTGCACAGTTATATGAAGGACTTGGTAGTAAAGAAATTAGACTTGGTGCTAATGGACCTACGTACTCAGATGGTGGTGGTATAGAAGGTGGATTTACATGGGTTTCACCAAAGTACAAAGATAATGCAGGTAAAAAAGTTGGTATCGGAGGTTTGATTACAAACCAAGATTCTGATTTCAAACCTTCATCATATAATACAACGGAGTCAACAAATAGAACGTTTAGAGAAGGTTCAATTCTTGATGATACACAAAGATTAATTGATAGTCAACCGAAGGGAGGTAAGAGATTACAACACGTAGGAAACGCTATTGACCAAGTAAGTAAAGTATTCAACGATGGTTACAAAGAACTTACAAAAGGTTCAAAAGTTTTAACTTATGTTGGTGCTATTGGACAAGAAGTAGGTAGTGAATATTGTAGAGTTTTTGCCAAAGATATACCGTATCTTCAATATAATGATTTACAAAAACAAGATGGTACTGTTACCGAAGGAAGAAGATTCTCTTATTCGGTTTTAGATAAAACATACAATCTTAATATTGCTCCAAACAAACAAGAAGGAGGACAAGATTCTTCAAACTTAATAGGAACCGCGAATAATGCATATGCTAAAAAGTACATGTTCTCAATTGAAAACTTAGCTTGGAGAACATCAAATTCACCAGGATTTTCTGTTGCGGATTTAGCAATTTGTGAGAGAGGACCAAATGGTGGTCGTGTAATGTGGTTCCCACCTTATGGTTTAACCTTCAGTGAAACCGTATCTGCTAACTGGAAAGGACAAGATTTTCTTGGTAGACCTGAACCAATATACACTTATACAAATACAAACAGAGGTGGAAGTTTAAGTTGGAAGATTGTTGTTGACCATCCTTCAGTTTTGAATGTTATTGTAAATAAAGTATTAGGTAATGAAACAAACAAAACAAGAATTGATTCTATATTGGAATCGTTTTTTGCTGGATGTAGAAAGTACGATTTATATGAATTAGCCAAAAAATATTATACAATCAACCCAAATGATTTATTCCAAATTCAACAGGCAATTTCTTCAAAAGAAATGAGCAGAGAAACTTTGGAATATTCTGTAAAAACAGTTCAATCAGGTAAAGATTCAACAGGAGGAGTTGACCAAGTAACATCAGGTTCAAAAGATACAACACCAACATTTAATTGGGGAAAATATAAAGAAAAAGGGTTTTATTTTGATAATGATATTCCAAAGAAAGCGAGTTCAGCATATAATTTTCAAGAAGAATATGATTACTATAAGGGTAGAATCGTATCAACATATTCTAAACAATCAAACGCTGCTCAAACACAAACATTCTTTAACAACGTTGTAACAGCAAATTACGATGAAATGACTGCGTTAGCTAAAGATATTGCAAAGCAAATTGAACAATCAGATAAAAATAGTCCAGGTACAATACAAATTATTTTGGAGGCTTCATGTTCTGCTCCAGCCACTACAGGATATAATGTAGAATTATCAAAGAGAAGACTTCAAGCGGCTCAAAACTTTTTTCAAAATAATGAGTTTACTAAAAAATATTATGGTAAAGTTTTATTAGTTAAGGGTGATGCTATTGGGGAAAGTGCTCAAGTTCAACAGTTTGACGAACAAACAAAAACTTTCAAATCAGGAACTGCGATTAGTTGTACTGACAATGATGGTAAAGCTGTGGGTGGTGACGCTCAAGCGGTTTCTACTGAAGTTTATACTACAAATGCTATGGCATGTAGAAGAGCAGTTATTAAAGACATTTTACCAAAATTGAATCAAGCTCCAAAACAACCAACAGCAAAACCACCAACACAAAGTACATCTCAAGGAGTTCTTGTTGGAAACGTGGTTACAGAAACATATAACGAACAAGTAGTTACTGAACAAACAGTACCAAGAGATAATATTACTAAAAGAGTATTGAGAGCTTTGTTATCAGAATGTGATTATTTTGAAACAATCAAAGCCGAAACACCAATGGTTTTTGATAATTTGAGAGACAAGCTTAAGTTTTTCCAACCAGCTTTTCATTCAATGACACCAGAAGGTTTGAATACAAGATTGACATTCTTGCAACAATGTATGAGACCAGGTAATACAATACCAACAATCAAAGGTATTGGGCAACAAAACGAGTTACAGTATAATAATGCTGTTAATACTGCATTTGGTGCTCCACCTGTTTGTGTGTTAAGAATTGGTGATTTTTACAATACAAAGATTATCCCAACTAACTTAGCGATTACTTATGAACAATTGGATATAAATCCTGAAGGTATTGGGGTTCAACCCATGATTGCAAATGTTACATTGTCATTCCATTTTGTTGGAGGTAGCGGCCTTAAAGAATCTGTAGATAAATTACAAAATGCATTAACATTCAACTACTATGCAAATGCTGAAATGTGGGATGATAGGGCAGATGTGACAGATACTCAAACAGGAGGTAAAGATATCAAAGTATTTGATGCTGAATTCTTAGCGGCAATTGGTCAAACAGTACCACCACCAACAGTTAATCAAACTCAAAATAACAATGGTCAAAACAATAATAGTGCAATAGGACAAGTTTTAACAAGTGTTATAGATACGTTTGAAACAGGAACAATAAGTTATGCTGATTTCATGAGTAAGTTTGTAACGGAAACTCAAACATATTTTACAAATGTTGTGAATAAAAACTCAGAAGCTTTGTCACAATATAATAACGCTATGAGACAACAATGGATGGTAAACAGAAACTACACTCTTGGAAACTTTAATGTTGCTGAGTTACCAGTTGTTTTATTTGGAAAGCCAAATGGAATTGAAAAAAGAACAGATGAAATATTTTCAAAGTATCAATCAGATATTGATGCGGGAAATGATGATTTCATCAAATTTATTAGTGAAAAACAAAGAAATTTTTCAGATAGATTGAAAAAAACTGTAAAGGACAATTTCATAAATTATGTGAAAAATAAAAAGGGAGTTTACCAAAGCGCTGTGAGTAAGATTATTCAAGACATGACAACAATAGAACAATCATATCTACAAACCTTATCAAGAGTTAATGTTATACCATATGAGGGTACATCTGGTAGAGGGACTGATGGATTCCAACAGAAGAATGGTAATGTTATTATTTATGTGTTATCAGGAACGAGTGATGTAAGCACAAGTTCAAATGGTGCTGCGGATACATTTGTCGAATTAAAAAATGATATTAGAAAAGTTCAAACAAATATCTCGGAGTTTAACAAAATAGTTTGGGCTAATAATAAATTTAATTATCCAGGTGATAAAAAAGAATATAGTGGAAGATTAGTTCTTGAAGTTAATAATCAAGGAAAACTTGGGCCTGAAAATAATATTACTACGGAACAAGTTTTCATACCATTTAGTAAAAATCCATTGTTCAGTGATAATGTTGATAGTTATCCATTCAGGAGACAATATATGATAACTTCAGATGATGTTGTTGATAGTAAAAAATATGAAACATTTAAAAAAGCTTTAATTGGTAATATAATTGGTAATGAAGCTATTATTGGAAAAGACTCTAATTATGATATTGAAAAAGAATTCGATGCGTATTGGATAACTAAAGCTAGACCAGTTTTCTTAGAAGAAAATAATATTGCAAAAGCGTTTATTGACAACATGAGGGCAGAAAAATTAAAAGACTTTTTGAAGTATACACCTTTTGAAAAGAAGAAAAGAGTGTTTAAATTTACAACGGAAAACGGTGCAGGTGCGTCAGAAAAGAAAAACCAAGAAAGTCTAATAAAAGGATTGGGAGCGCAAACCAATCTTAATACAGACCCTAACACATGGAATACGTCAATTGGAACAGGGGCATATGTATCAAAAGCAAAACTTAACTAATGGCATATCAATATTACAATAGATATAGTGATTTTATTATCAACGGTGAACAAACCGTTGTGCCATTTGTTTACATAACACCAAAGGTAACAGACAAGAATTATATCTATAAAATTGCTCAGAGTAGATTAGATAAGGTTTCTCAAGAATTTTACAACTCACCATATTTTGGATGGTTGATTTTACAAGCCAATCCACAATTTGGTGGTTTAGAAAATAATATATATGACGGTGCGGTATTGATTATTCCTTTTCCATTACTACCATCTTTACAGGATTACAAGGCGGCATTAGAAAATCATTTTTATTATTATGGCAGGTAATTTACAGGCAGACAATAGTGGTAACATTTTAGTTGAGTTTGACTACAACAATCTTATTGTGGTTGACCCAAATAAGACAATTGATGCCTTTGGTAAAATATCTGAAAGATTAGTTGATGCGGAAAATTTAGTAATGTATGCCAACTTGGAAGCTGAAGTTGTCCCAAGAACAAAACTTTCCGTAGGTGGTAGTCCTGAAGATAGAATTAGAACAATTTCGGTTGCAAAAATCAATTTCTTAAAACCAACCAAAAACAATTTTTTAGATACAGGATACTATGATGAGATGACAGGAGAAAACTCAACAAAGTATCAAGCGGTAAACCAACCCAAAGAAACTGTTAATCACGATAGTAAAAATAAGCCATATTATAGAAATAGTGTTGCGGATGAAACAAACGTAATTGATAATGGATTGTTAGGTATTACTTCAATAAACATACAAACAAGTACTTCTTTTGTTCCAACAGTAACAATCAACTTAGAAGATGTTCAGGGAAAAGCTTTATTCCAACTTGGAAATAATTCACCATATTCTGCGTTTTTTAATCTTCCATATTGCCCATTTTATTTAACACTAAAAGGTTATTATGGACAGGCAATTAGATATCAATTGAACTTGGAGACATTCAATGCTAGATTTAATTCATATAGTGGAAACTATTCTGTAGAATTAAAATTCAAAGGATATAAATTCAACATTCTAAATGAAATTGCTTTAGGTCACTTGTTTGCTGTACCACACATGTATAGTCAAACCTTCAATGTTTCTCAAGCTACAACGGATGTACAAACAAAAGCTTCGAGTACAGGTGGACAACCATTGGGAGAAAGTCAAAAAACTACGAACGCATCAAACAGTAATAATCAAGTAACAACAAGTTTGGTATCGGAAAAAGGATATCAAAAGATTGTTGAAGTCTATAGTGAATACAAATCAAAAGGGCTTATACCACCTGATTTTCCAGAATTAACTTTAGTTCAGCTAATGAATAAGTTGGAAACCTTTGAACAATCTATTGTTAATTCTTACCCTAAAGTTAATGTAGAGCCATTAACAAACATAAGAACATATAAAGAAAATGTTAAAACATATTTCAACATTGTAAGAGGGTCTCAAACTTCGTGGTTTAATACGTACATGAGCCCAAAAGCGTTAGTTTTGAACAATGGTAGATTCTGTTATACATTCAAAGAAAATTTAGATGCTGACGCCAAGTCAAAAGCTAGAGCTCAACTTGAAGGATATATTACTGACAATAATAAAAAATTATCGGAAAATCCAACCTTAGGTACTTTAAAAGGAACTGCTCCAATTCCAAATCCACTTAAATTTGATTGGGTTGAAATACAATTGAACTTCGGTGAAATTGATTGGAAACAAACAACATTACAACAAACAGGTATTTTATCTCCAACGCAAGACGATATTAATAAAGTCATTCAAGGGTATGGTAAACTATTTCTACCAACGTTTGATGTAACACAAGGATTGACAAGTTTGAAAAATGAGAAAACAAAAGTTTATGTTTTTGAAGGGAGTTCAAGATTTGATGAAGAAATTGCTAGTCTTGAAACACAAGCAAATAAAAAATTATCTGAATTTGAAACTAAGATAACTGCAGACTTAGCAAATAAACTTGAAGACTCGGCAACAGGTATTGGATTTAAGCCAACCGTTAGGAATATGTTAGCGGTAATCATGGCATCCGCTGAAGGATTTATCAGATTGTTAGATGATGTTCATACAAATGCTTGGGATGTTAAATACGACCCAATAAGAAAAAATGCCATATTAGATAACCCATCTTCGGCTCCAAGTCCTGAGACAAGGGATGACGTGAAATTGTCTAAATCAGCTGAACAAGCAAATCAAGGAATTGGTACCGCACAAATACCTGTCTATCCTTGGCCGCAGTTTTTTGTTGAGACACCACAAGACAAAAGGGGAAGATTCCAACTCAAGTACATTGGTGACCCTTCAGTTGTTAATTTAACAAAAGGATACTTGTATGATAAATGGCCCGAAGTTCAGTTTGTTGAAGAGTATATGAAAGGATTAACACAAAAATTTAATCCTCCTATTGTTCAACCTCCAATAGATAGCGAGGCAAACACAAACATTCTTAATATTAATGCGATTGAGTTTCCATCTAATGGGTTGGCTTATGCAAACAAAGAAGAGATTAAGTTTTTTTATGAGATATGGGAAAGACAATATATAACATCACATTATAGTGGATTGATTAGGGCACAACAAAATCAAATAGATGAGTTATTAAGATTGAATTATGAAATAGAATCTAGTAACATTTTTACAAGTGTTAATATTAGTGCACCTTACCTTTCACTGAAGTTAAAAAATTATGATTTAACTGCGGCAAACTATAGTACATTTCTTAAAAACATATCCAATACAGGAACAGGACGAGCTTATCAAGATTATATTAGAGATTTCTATGTTACACCATATTTGAAAGGTATTACTGAAAATTCATTTACAGTTTTAAATGCAGATGACTTAGGGAAAATACCACAATTAGGAACAAACAGTTTAAGTTTAGAAAACTTGGTAAAAGGTACTAACAATACACCATTAATAGTTGATACGATTCCGTATACAGACCCTACTTGGGTTAGGAATAATATGGCATTATCATCTCAAAATGGTAGAGATGCGGTATATAATACAAATAATGTTTTACAGGTTTTTAAACCAAGAAATGTTATTTCTAATTTCCAAGATGTTTACAACTATAGCACAAATAGACCCGTAACTAATTTTTCATTTTTAAATGTTGAAAATCCAGTTAAAGGTAATGTTACAAACAATATAAATCCAATAACAAGTTTGAGGGCTTTCTATGAAACAAGAGAACCGAAAAATTTCATACCAACCGAAGGGTATGTAAGTTATTTGCCACCGACAGCGACAAACATAATTTCAACTTATCCTGTTAGAACAACAACATCAATTCTTAACACACCTTACTTCGTTAATGCAATTTTGAATGGTGTTTACGAATGGAGGAAAGGTAATAAAAATCCGTATGTTCAAGCTGCATATCTTTTTATTAATTCTTTACCATTAGCCTCACTTAGAGAAAGATATCAATCACAAGATAAAAGTGATTTGGATTATATTTCATCTTGTTTCAAAAAATATGGTGCAATACATAAAATGCCTTACGCTTGGATATTGAAGTATGGGTCAATTTGGCATAGATATAAGAAATTTAAAGAAACCAATGTTGATATATTAACAACAGCTTGGCAGAATTTTGATTATACCAAAAACTATAGTCCAAAATTAAATTCTACCACACAAGAATATTCAATAACAATACCTCCATCAGTAGCCAACAACAACCCACAGAAAATTAATATGGTGTTGCAAAAAGAAGAGGCAGATAAAATAACAATGAACGTTGGGTTTTATCCAAAAGTAATTAATGACTTTAATGTTTTCTATAATGGATATGATTTATATGTTAATTATACAGACCAAGAAATACAGTCAAGTATTAATAATGGTTTGAAGTTATATAATTTTGAAACATCCAACTATACTGTTAACCAAGGTATAAAACCATTAACACTTCAAACATGGTCTGTTTTATTAAAAGACACAATTGAAGATACAGTAGTAAGTTCAAATGTTTGTGTTCCAAATGCGGTATCTGGCGGGGATGGATATTTTATGGTACCATCTTTTGGTTCTACATTTAATCAATCAAAAGAACTTTGTACATCAAATAATTTGACAATACTACCAATTACAAATAACCCTGAAGTATATAATGGTTCGGTTAGACTTTTATGGTCTGCTCCAAACTACGGATATTTTGACAATGCCCAAGTTGTAAAACCTGACGTATATTCATATGTTAATACAATTGTTACAGGAAATACTCAATCACCATTCAAACTTTTAAATAAAGATGAGTATTCAAGAATAGAAGAAATATTCTCTGTTTTTGAAAAGCCAATATTAGATAAATTTGAGGCGGAGTTTCTTAATTTTAGCCGAGCAATGACCGATTCAAATTCAGGGTTAGAGACAGTAACCTTCTATACATCAACAGTTAATACAAATGCGGTATATAGAAACTTCCAATCTTTGTTTAAACAATTAATGACAATACCCGCTAAGACTGCAAGTCAATCAGAAAGTGAATATTTTTTAAATTCAATCAACAGCCAATTTGATGACTTTACTACAACAATTCAATCTTTCATGCAATATGATGTTATTTTGAGATATGGTAATCCATCTAATTTTAGAAGAAGAATTTTTGATTCTTATTTATCATATAATACTGCACCTGTCATAACAGACCCAATTCAGTTTAAACCATATGTTAAGGGTAGTTTACCTTCTAAAACAGGTTCTGTGACTTTATCTCAATCACAATCGACATATCCTTTACCTTGGAGAACTTTAGAATTGGAAGTTGGATTTTCAACAATTGATAACGTAAAATATTCTAACTATGGTTCTTATATTACCGATTTCTTTATTGATAATGATATTGAATTCGCTGTAGATAATATAACATTGTTGGCACCACTTATTAAGATGTATGCTACACAAAAATTATTGACACCTACATTGACAAGTTCACAGTTTAAACAAAGATTAAGTAACTACCAAAATCAATGTACTGACTTACAAAACAATATTTTGAATGGTGTTATGGATAGGGTTAGAGCAAAATTACCTAACCAACAACAATTACCTGAAAAAGCAATACAATCAGTTATTAGTGGTGAACAAAGTAAAATTGAGAACTATGAAGTCTTCAAAGCTTTAAATGACAAATGGATTGCTGGGTCAGACTTTAAATCTAAAACATTGTTTGAAGACATGATGTTTTTAGATAGAGCATCTAGAAATATTGGTGATGTTTTGTTAGTAGACATATTTGAAATGAAGAATATGTTGAGTACGGCAAATCCTGAAAAATTGAATATGAGTATGAGTGTCTTTACATTCATTTCAGGATTCTTGATTAAAAACAACTTTACGGTAATGAACTTACCAGCATATGTTAACTTTTACAATGTTCAAGACGTAGACGGACTTACAACACCAAAACCTGAAGGTTCTTTGGAATTTGCCAATAGTATGTGGGGAACTTATTTGAATGTTGATTATAGAAATTCAGGACCAAAAATGATTTGTTTCTATGTTGGAAAACCATCACAATATTTGGATTTACCTAAAGGTAATTTTAGATTTAGAGATGATGCATTTGAAATGAGAAGAGCGTCAGAAAATCCTTTGATTGAAGATGTTCAAAACAAAAAAGATTGGTCTGTTTCAAATAGATGTGTTGGATTTACAGTTGATATAGGAATTAGAAATCAAAACATATTTTATTCTTTTAGTGTTGACCAAAGTGCTGGTAAAGCGACTTCTGAATCGATACAAGCTCAATTAGACATGGTAGACCAAGCGTCAGGAAGAAGCGTTGCAACACAGAACGTTAGCTTATATAATCTATATAAACAAAGAAGCTACAAATGTTCGGTAACATCATTAGGAAACGCAATGCTTCAACCAATGATGTACTTTAACCTGAGACATGTTCCAATGTTTAACGGTCCGTATTTGATTCAAGACGTTTCACATTCAATAACACCAGGTCAATTCCAAACAACATTTACGGGAACAAGACAAGGGGTATTTGATTTGCCAGCAATTGATAACTTCTTACAAAGTATGAATCAAAACTTGTTAACAAAGATTGAAGAATTGTTAAAGGTAAAAAAAGATGAGACAAGTGGTAAAGCAACAACTGATAATGTTAAGAGTACTCAAGTGGTACAAAAAGCAAATAACCAAAAAGCAGCTCCAAATAGTTGTGAGGCGGGAGTTTTAGATGTATATAAATCAAGAAGTTATCAAGGAGTTGATGCAACATTGACTTCAATAACGCCACAAACGTTAGCAGATGCTATTAAAGCGAGAATACCTAATAATACTGATTTACAAACAATCATCTATGAAATTTGTTATGTAAGAACCTTTGAAAAAAATTCAAACACAAAAGAAGGAAATTTCAACGGATTCAATAATAATTTTGCAACAATTACTTTAAATAACAACTATGGTGCAACAATAGATAAATTCCAAAAACAGTGGAGTTGTTTATCATTAAAGGCGAACTCACCTGTTGTACCTATTGCCAACTTTGCAGATTTAAATACGTTTATTGATTTTATGTCTTCAAGATTATCACCAAGAGTTTCTCAAATTATTAATATTGGTATTTTAAAATACTATGTATGTTTTTGGACTGGAAGCGATGTAAGTGAATCTTATTATGATGCAAATAAATCGTTGTTTGATGAAACAGCACAATCTTTTGTTCAAGCTCAAAAATCTGCACAATCAGTTGGATTGAAAAAAATTGGAACATCGACTGGAACAACTACAACATCAGGAACAACATCAGGTACAACTATAACTTCAGGAACAACATCTGGTACAACAACCACAGTTAAATGTTTACCACCAACAATAACATCATTCTCACCGATAGATGGACCTTCTGGTAAAATTATTGTTATTAAAGGAACTGATTTAGAAACAACTAAACAGATTACATTCTTGAATATAACCGCGGATACTAAAACTATTGTGATTATTGACAATAAAAACGTTAGAGTTGCAGTACCTACGATTGATGTTAGTACAATACCAACACCTAAAGGTAAAATTAAATTAACAACACTTTATGGTACAACAGAAAGTAAGACTGATTTCACGTATAACCCAAATGTACCAAATCAATCATCTGCCGCACCAACAACAAATTCAACTCAATCACAAACAATACCAGCCCCACCAAATACACAACCACAACAAACAGGTGCGCCAACAATGATTAGTACTGAAACCAAAGTTGTTAGAAATCTTACAGATGAACTTATTGTTTATATGAACCCAAATACTCCTCCTGCGATAATAAGTACTGCTGTAATAATGGAAGTTTCAGTTTACAACAACACTGTTGAAAATAATGTTGTTAAAAAGACTTTAGTTCAAACCGCAACTTCTGTTAGAGATAATTTAGTGACTAACAATGTGTTTAAGGTTACCTACAAAGATGTGGCTAATTTACTAATCAATTATCCAATACCGCCATTTAATACAAGTCCAATAAATGCTAGAGATACTGTTTTATTACGATTCACATTAAACGCTCAACCAGTTGATAGAGTAAAATATCCACAATCAGTAACACAGTCATTTAACTTTACATTTGCGGAGTATTAAACAAAGGACATTTATACATAACAGTATATTTATATAAAAAGATTTTTATGAATATTAAATCAGCATTAGACAATTATCTTGGAAAATCTACTAGATATTCTGAAGAAGATAATGGAGATGGTACTAAACAAGTTTGTGATTTAGACACAGGTGATTGTTATACTATCAGAGAAAGAGACGGTCTTATTGAAAGAGCGGGTCATCAAACAACTGCCAATAGAAAAGTTAGAGTTGAAACATCAAGAGGAATAAAACAATTATTAAACGGATAATAAAATGAGTTTAGAAAAAAAGATATTAAGTGAAATAGAAAGATACAGAAGTATCAATAACTATATTACGGAACAAGAGGTTCCACCACCGCCACCACCAGCTGGTGCGGTTCCTCCTCCACCTCCTCCAGGTGCGGGTGCGGTTCCTCCTCCACCTCCAGGTGGTGCATTACCACCAGCAGGAGCTCAACCTATTGATGTTGCAAACGACCCTGACGTTGAGAAACTTGATGACAACGGAGAATCAAATGAAAAAGGCGGAGATACTGAAGAATTAGATATTACCGAACTTGTTGATTCACAAAAAAATATTGAAAAGAAACAAGAGGAATATTTTGAAAACTTATTTGGTCACATTTCAAAACTTGAAGCTAAGTTATCTGAAATGGATGGTATTATGAACAAGTTAAATTCTTTGGAGAATAAGATTGAAAAATACAGAGAAAAAACTCCTCAAGAAAAACTTGAATTAAGAACTTATGATTCATATCCATTCAATCAAAAGTTATCACAATTTTTTGATGACAAACAAGAAGAGATGGAAAAAACAGGAAAACATGATTATGTTTTGACATCAGACGAAGTTACTGATATGAATGTAAATGATGTTAAAAATTCATTCCAACCAGGTGGTGGTGATTCATATGACAATGAATTTAAAAGATAATTGATTAAAAATAAAATTTGAAAAGGTCACTTCGGTGACCTTTTTTATTTGACATAGGTGTTATTTATAGTTATATTTAATAAACAACTTTAATAATTTAATCTACAAAAAATGAGTAATGTATTAGACGCCGTATTGGCACAGTATGAGAAATCGCAAAACGCATCGGGCGGGGCCCAAAGTAAAATGTCGCAAGACGAAAGAATGAAAAAGTATTTCGCTTTAATCCTTGGAGATAAAGAGAAATCAGGACAAAGAAGAGTAAGAATCCTTCCTACTCAAGACGGTTCATCACCGTTTAAAGAAGCTTGGTACCACGAAATTCAAGTTGGTGGACAATGGCAGAAGTTCTATGACCCAGGAAAGAATGACAACGAGCGTTCACCTTTAAACGAGGTTTACGAAGAGTTGATGTCAACTGGTAAGGAATCAGATAAAGAATTGGCGAAACAATATAAGTCTCGTAAGTTCTATATCGTAAAAGTAATCGACAGAGACCGTGAAGAAGACGGACCAAAGTTTTGGAGATTCAAACACAATTACAAGAACGATGGTATCTTGGACAAAATCATTCCAATTTGGAGAAACAAAGGTGATATCACTGACCCTACAACAGGACGTGATTTAATCATTGAGTTAACAAAATCTAAAACACCTGCAGGTAAAGAGTACACAAGTGTATCAACAATTATGTACGAAGACCAAGCTCCTGTTCACGCAGAAAAAGAGCAAGCAAATGCATGGATTAACGATGAGTTGACTTGGTTGGATGTTTATTCTAAAAAACCTGTTGAATACCTTGAGGCAATTGCAAGAGGTGAGACACCAAAATGGGACACTGAAAAAGGTGGATACGTTTATGGTGACGCAACAGTGGCTGAAGAAAGTTTTGGTGGTAGCAAAAAGGCTGCACCTACAAAGGTTGTTGACCCACAAGCAGACGCTGAAGTAGATTCAGATTTACCATTCTAATTTATACGGGTGGAGGTAATACTCCACCCTTTTTAATTTATTATATGACATTTAAAGAAGAAATTGACTTACAGTTGAAAGACAATAAAATGCTGTCTTATGAATTCCTAAGTCAACTTAAAGATAAAAATTACTTCTCAGGTAGAAGTAAAGAAATTGGTGATACAGTTTTGTTTGGTATGATGAAAGAAGTAGACGACAATGGTCAAATGACATTTAGTCTAATCACTTTTCACGAAGAAGAAGTTGGAGTTTTGTATGAACAAGACGAAACATTTTATAAAGGACCAAAACAGAATAAATTACCAAACATTAAAAAAATAGAAGATGGCGGGAATTAAAAAAAAAGAAGGCGGCGGAGGATTTAAAGATAAGTTCTCAACCAAAACAAAATATAAAGAAACAAGCTACTACTTTTGTGGTGATGCTTTCTTAAGTGCTAGTGGATTACCAGGTCCTGTTATGGGAGGTATTAATATGTTCTTAGGGCATAGTAATAGTTCTAAAACAACTGCTATGATATTAGCTGCTGCTGATGCTCAAAAGAAAGGTCATTTACCTGTCTTTATCATTACTGAAAAGAAATGGAGTTGGGAACACGCGGTTGAGCTAGGTTTGGATGCTAAAAAGAATTCTGATGGTGAGTGGGACGGTGATTTTATTTTTAACGATAGTTTTGACTATATTGAACAAGTAACAGATTTTATTAATGAAGTATTAGATGCTCAAGAGAAAGGTGAGATACAACAATCTATTTTATTCCTTTGGGATTCTGTAGGTTCAATTCCTTGTAAGATGACATTTGATGGTAAGGGTGGTAAACAACATAACGCAGCAACACTTGCCGACAAAATTGGTATGGGAGTTCACTCAAGAATTTCTAAATCGAAGAAAGAAGATTATGCGTATTACAACACATTAGTTGTAGTTAATCAACCTTGGGTTGCTCTTCCCGACAATCCATTTGGACAACCAACAATCAAGGCAAAAGGTGGTGAGGCATTATGGTTAGCATCTTCATTAGTATTCTTATTCGGTAATCAAGCAAGCGCGGGTATTAATCACATCACAGCAACTAAAGGAGGAAGAACTGTGAGATATGCAATCAGAACTAAGATTTCAATATTGAAAAACCACGTAAATGGTTTAGGATATAATGATGGAAAGTTAATTGCAGTACCACAAGGATATATTGAGGACACTAAAGAAGCATTAGAATCTTACAAAAAAGAGTATTCACAATATTGGAATGGTATTTTATCAGGAACAGGAGAGTTGACTTTAGAAGAAACGACTGATGATATCAGTGAGTAAGAAACAATTTTTATCACATCTAATTTAATAAAGTGACTAAGACACTTTTAGTAGACGGAAACAATTTATTTAAAATAGGATTTCACGGAGTAAAAGATTTATATAGTGATGGAGACCATTTAGGTGGAATCTATCACTTTATAAACATACTTAGAAAATTCTTAGATGAACATGACCACGATAAAGTGGTTGTATTTTGGGATTCCAATTCATCTATTCGAAAGTCTATCTACCCACAATATAAGGCTAACAGAAGGCAAGATATGAACGAGTATAAGTACGAATCATATCTTAACCAACAAGTAAGAGTTAAAGAATACCTTGAAGAAATTTTTGTAAGACAAGTTGAGGTAATTGATAATGAGGCTGATGACCTTATTGCTTATTATTGTAAAGTTGCTATCGATGAGCAAATAATCATCTTCTCAGCTGATAAGGACCTTACCCAGTTGATTAACGAGAACATTAGTGTGTATTCTCCCATCTCAAAACAATACTTCGGTAATGGGGATAATATCGTCATTAATAAGGTTAACATTCCACATTACAACGTATTACTCTGTAAAATCTTTACAGGAGATAAATCAGATAATATTGATGGTATTGAAGGGCTTGGAGAAAAGACCTTAATAAAATACTTTCCTCAAGTGCAGGAAAAACCATGCACTGTGGAAGAATTACTCGATATTGCACGAAATATCCCGCAAAAGAAACCTATTAAAACATTAGTAAATCTTTTGACAGGTAAGACAAAATCAACTATACTTGGAGAAGAGTTTTATATAACAAACAAAAAAATTGTTGACCTCACAAACCCATTAATTACAGATGATGGAAAAACATTAGTTGAACAAATCTATACAGATACAATTGACCCCACAAATAGAGGTTACAAAAACTTAATGAGAATGATGATAGAGGATGGTCTCTTTAAGTATCTACCCAAAAATGACGAAGCTTGGGTAAACTTCCTAAAACCATTTATGAAATTAACAAGAAAAGAAAAACGAAAAACAAACAAAAATTAAAACTATGAAAGAACAGGACAGTACGAAAATGGAGTTCCTTTTGACACTCAACGATAATATCGTTGTTCAAAGATTCTTTAATGTTAGAGGTTACAACCCAAGGGCAAAAAACTCTTTAGAGTTGTATGAGTATGTTAAAGGTCTAAAAGAAGAATTAGAGTATTACCTTAAAATGAAGACAGTTATCTATATGATGGATAACCAAGACTCAATTATTCATGACCCAAAAATTATGGAAACTTCATTTACTGAGGGACCAGAAATTTTTAATCTTTTTATTAAAGTTGGCGAACAGACATTATGTCATAGAGTTTTTGACGGAAAAAAATTTCCACCAAAAGTTCGTTATACAGTGGATGTAAGACCATTTATTAAAGATGTTCTTCGTGAGTTAACTGACATTTTTTCAAATAGTCAATTATCTCACAAATATTTGGAATTCGAACTAAACAAGTAAGTATTTAATAATACAGGGGGGTATGATAGAAGACTATGAATAAAAATTTTGATTATTTAGGGAACACATTTCAATTACAATTAATTAACCAAATTATTGAGGACAAAGATTTCGCATCATCAATTATTGATGTGATTGAAAGTTCATATTTTGACAACAAGTATTTTAAAATCATTCTACAGATGATTAAAGAGTATTATGTAAAATATGAATCTTGTCCTAACTTTGATACTTTGGAACAAATTGTTAAGTCTGAAATTACACAAGAATTGGTTGCAAAGATTGTTTTGGATACCCTAAAACAAATAAAAGACGCACCATTTGAAGGGACGGTTTTCGTACAAGAGAAAGCCTTGAAATTCTGTAAACAACAGGAACTTCAAAAAGCTATGGATAAGGCTCAAAAGATTATCACCGAAGGTGACTTTGAATCTTATGACAAAGTAGAAGGACTTGTTAGAGAAGCCCTTCAGGTAGGTGAGGTCGAGAAAGATGTCACAGACATATTCATGGGACTTGATACCGTGTTGGATGAGGACTATAGACACCCAATTCCGATGGGAATACCAGGTATTGATAATCTACTTAAGGGTGGTTTAGCCAAGGGTGAGATTGGGGTTATATTGGCTCCTACGGGGGTTGGTAAAACCACAATCCTTACCAAAATTGCTAACACTGCTTTCAACTTGGGGTATAACGTACTTCAAATATTTTTTGAGGATAATCCAAAGATTGTTCAAAGAAAGCACTTTACAATATGGACAGGTATTGAACCCGATAATTTAGCACTTCATAAAGAAGAAGTGTTGAGTAAGATTACAGAGATTCAAGAAACAATGAAGAATAAGTTAATCCTTAAGAAACTTGCTTCTGATACAACAACCATGGGTCAAATCAAAAATCAAGTTAGAAAAATGATTGCTGACGGAAACAAGATTGATTTAATCTTATTAGATTACATTGATTGTGTATTACCTGAATCAAGTGCAAAAGATGAATGGAAAGCTGAGGGTTCTGTAATGAGAGGTTTTGAGGCGATGTGTCATGAACTTAATCTTGTTGGTTGGACTGCAACCCAAGGTAATAGAAGTTCAATTTCATCTGAAGTTGTAACAACTGACCAAATGGGAGGTTCAATTAAGAAAGCTCAAGTTGGACACGTAATCATCACGGTAGCTAAAACTCTAACACAAAAGGAGATGAATTTAGCAACGATTGCCATAACAAAGTCACGTCTTGGTAAAGACGGAGTTGTCTTTGAAAATTGTAAGTTCAACAACGAACTTCTTGAAATAGATACTGAATCATCAGTTACATTCTTGGGCTTTGAGGAGCAACAAGAGGAAAGAAAAAGAGATAGAGTTAAGGAGCTTCTTGAAAAAAGAAAAGAAAGAGAAGCACAGAAAAAAACACTTTAATTAAATATCTACTTTTTCAAAAAAAAACTTATTTTTTTTAATAAAATTTATTGGTCGCTTGGTTGTCGACCACATATTTATCATAAAAATCAACGATTTTTTAATAAAAAAGCTACACCAAAAATTTAAAAAAATGGACATTTCAAACAGAATTTTATCGGATATTACAGTGTATATGAAATACGCAAAGTATATTTCAGAACTAAAGAGAAGAGAAACTTGGCAAGAGCTAGTTACAAGAAACATGGAAATGCATATTAAGCATTACCCTAAATTAGAAAAAGAAATTCGTGAGAATTACATGTATGTTTTCAGAAAACAAGTATTACCCTCAATGAGGTCAATGCAGTTCGCAGGAAAACCAATTGAAATCTCACCAAATAGAATTTACAACTGTGCTTTCGCACCGATTGATGATTGGAGAGTATTCTCTGAAATTATGTTTTTACTTTTAGGAGGAACGGGTGTAGGATATTCAGTACAAAAACATCACGTAGATGCTTTACCTGAAATTAGAAAACCTTCCAAAGAAAGAGGAAGAAGATGGTTAGTTGCAGATTCAATTGAAGGATGGGCAGACGCTATCAAAGTATTAGTTAAATCTTACTTTTTTGGTGGTTCACACATTCAATTTGATTTTAGTGATATCAGACCTAAAGGGGCAAGACTTGTAACATCAGGTGGTAAAGCACCTGGACCTCAACCACTTAAAGAGTGTTTGATTAAGTTAGAAGGTGTTTTCGATTCAAAAGAAGATGGTGATAAATTAAGAGCAATTGAAGTACATGATATTGTTTGTCATATTGCAGACGCAGTATTGGCTGGTGGTATCAGAAGAGCGGCTCTTATCTCATTATTCTCAGCGACTGACGAAGAAATGATTGGATGTAAGAGTGGAGCTTGGTGGGAAACAAATCCACAAAGAGGTAGAGCTAATAACTCTGCAGTTTTGATGAGACACAAAATCACTAAAGATTACTTCATGGATTTATGGAAGAGAATTGAAGCAAGTGGAGCTGGTGAACCTGGTATCTACTTAAGTAACGATAAAGATTGGGGAACTAACCCTTGTTGTGAAATTGCTTTAAGACCATTCCAATTCTGTAATCTTACAGAGGTTAACGTATCAAACGTAGTATCCCAAGAAGATTATGAAGATAGAGTTAGAGCGGCTTCTTTCATTGGAACATTACAGGCAGGATATACTAATTTCCACTACTTAAGACCAATTTGGCAAAGAACAACTGAAAAGGATGCGTTAATTGGAATTTCAATGACAGGTATCGGTTCAGGAGCTGTATTAAATTTGAATATGAAATCGGCGTCTAAAGTGGTGAAAGAAGAAAACAAAAGAGTGGCTGAATTATTAAATATTAATGCGGCGGCAAGAACAACAACTGTTAAACCTGCGGGAACAACATCATTAACTTTAGGTACGTCATCAGGTATTCATGCTTGGCATAATGAATATTATGTTAGAAGAGTGAGAGTTGGTAAGAACGAAGCGATTTATTCACACTTGAAAAATAATCATCCTGAATTAGTTGAAGATGAATATTTCAGACCACATGATACTGCAGTTATTGGTATTCCACAAAAAGCACCTGAAGGGTCAATCTTAAGAAACGAATCACCAATCCAATTATTGGAGAGAGTGAAAAAAGTTCAACAAGAATGGATTAAACCAGGACACAGAAGTGGTTCAAATGCTCACAACGTATCGGCAACAATCTCAATTAGAGAACATGAGTGGCCAGCAGTTGGTGAGTGGATGTGGGAAAATAAAGAATATTACAACGGTCTTTCAGTGTTACCTTATGATGGTGGAACATATATTCAAGCACCATTTGAAGATTGTACAAAAGACAAATACGAAGAATTAATGAAGACTCTTCATGATGTTGATTTATCAAAAATTGTTGAAATGGATGATGATACCGATTTGAGTGGAGAGGTAGCATGCGCGGGTGGAGCTTGTGAAGTCACACTGGTATAAAATCATGAGAGATAATTTAGTTCAAAATATTATTAATGCATTCTATTATTCAATTAAAGGAAACAGATAATAATAGAGGGGAGAAGCCAAAACTTCTCCCTTCTCATTTTTATGAAGAAAACGGTAGGATAGTGTTTACCGAGGAATATCATACTCAAAGGGGATATTGTTGCGGGAATAGTTGTAGACATTGTCCTTATGAACCAAAAGCACAAAAAGGAAATACTGCTTTAATAAAAAAATAAAGCAAGTATATTTATCTGAATATGGCACAAGGACTGACATACGGATTAAACTTTCCATTTAGGGATTCTAGAAAAGGTGATTACTTACAACTCACTGAACTAGAAAAACAAGAAATAAAGGCAGACCTAATACACTTATTATTAACAAGAAAGGGTTCGAGATATTTTTTACCTGCCTTTGGAACAAGATTGTATGAGTTTTTATTTGAACCTTTTGATGGATTAACTTTCAGTGCGATAGAATCGGATATAAGAGACGCGGTTCAACAATTTATGCCAAATCTTTTAATCAATAACTTAACAATAGAACCAGCCGACCCACAAGAAGAAATTGATATTGCCACAGGCCAAAACATAATTGGAAGTGGAGAATCTTCAATTTATCGTGTACCAGGAAAGGGAACTTCAGAATATACAGCAAAAGTTAGAATAGATTATGCTGTAACTAATTCTGCATTTGCACAAAGTGATTTTGTGATTATTAATATTTAATATAAATGGCGAATCGTAAAATATCATATACTACCAGAGATTATCAGGCAATAAGAACTGAATTATTAAATTATGCCAAAACATATTATCCTGATTTAATTCAAGATTTTAATGACGCTTCTGTTTTTTCTGTTTTTATTGATTTAAACGCCGCTGTAGCCGATAACCTACACTATCATATTGATAGAAGTATTCAAGAAACTGTTCTTCAATATGCACAACAAAGGTCATCAATCTACAACATTGCTAGAACATATGGTTTGAAGTTGCCAGGACAAAGGCCATCAGTGTCTTTGGTTGATTTTTCTATCACAGTACCAGCTTTTGGAGATAAAGAAGATGAAAGATATCTTGGAACTTTATTAAGAGGTTCTCAAGTTGTTGGAGCGGGTATAGTATTTGAAAACATTTACGACGTTGATTTCACTTCACCATATAACGCCCAAGGTTTTCCAAATAGACTTAAAATACCAAACTTCAATGCAAACAACGTTTTAGTTAACTATACAATTACAAAGAGAGAAGTTGTTGTTAATGGTATTACAAAAGTATTCAAGAGAGTTATTACTCCAAATGATGTTAAACCTTTCTTCGAATTATTTTTACCTGAAAAGAATGTGTTAGGTATCACAAGTGTACTTTTAAAGAGTGGAACTGATTATACAAATGTACCAACAACTGCAGAATTTTTAGGGGCTTCAAATAGGTGGTATGAAGTAGATGCCTTAGCCGAAGATAGAGTTTTTGTTGAAGACCCAACAAAAGTATCAGACCAACCAGGTATTAAAGTTGGAAGATACATCCAAACTCAAAATAGATTTATTACAGAATATACACCTGAAGGATTTAAGAAAATGACTTTTGGCGGGGGAACAAACACAGCACAAGATGCCTTAGACCAATTTACAACAGTTGGAGCAACTCTTGATTTACAAAGATACTCAAACAACTTTTCATTAGGTTCAGCATTGACTCCAAACTCTACATTATTCATTCAGTATAGAGTTGGTGGTGGTTTAGCAACTAACTTGGGAACAAATGTTATCAATCAAGTTGGTACCGTTTCGTTCTTTGTTAATGGACCATCAGAAATTACAAACTCAGCTGTTGTCAATTCTTTAAGATGTAATAACGTTACTGCTGCGATTGGAGGTGCTGGTGTACCTTCATTGGAAGAAATTAGAAACTATGTTTCTTTTAACTTTTCAGCACAAAAAAGAGCCGTTACTGTTCAGGACTATGAATCCATAATAAGAAACATGCCATCAGAATTTGGGGCACCTGCAAAAGTTTCAATCACTGAAAACGACAATAAGATATTAATTCAAATATTATCTTATGATTCTTCAGGTAAGTTAACAAGTATTGTGTCAAATACTTTGAGACAAAATATTGCTAATTATCTTTCTAACTATAGAATGATGAATGACTATATTTCAATATTGACTGCAGAGGTTATTGATTTGAGTATGGATGTTTCTATTGTGTTGGACTCAGCACAAAATTCAGGACAAGTTATTTCAGACGTTATTGATAAAGTATCAACATACTTAAATCCACAAACAAGACAACTTGGACAGAACGTATATCTATCAGAATTAAGTAGTATTATTCAAAATACAAATGGTGTTTTAACCGTAGCTAATATTGATGTTTACAATGAAGTTGGAGGACAATATTCATCGGCTGAAACATCAATGGAATATTCAGACCCTGAAACCAAATTAATCGGTCCAATTGATGATACAATCTTCGCTCAACCATCACAAGTATATCAAGTAAGATATCCTTCTAAAGACATTAGAGTTTCAGTTAAGAACTTCCAATCAGTTACTTTATCTTAACAGGTTTATTATTTTCTCTTTTAGTTTATATTTTAAGGGTGTAGGTTTCTTTAAAAATTCCACATAAACTATTTATTAACTAAAGGACTTTAATGGGTCAATCATACAGAATAAGAACAGAACAGGGTGTCAATAAAACTATCAACGTCCAATTAGACCAAGAGTACGATTTTTTGGAGATATTGTCATTGGCAATCCAACAAGCAGATATCTACCCTCAAAGTTGTGCGGATTATGGTGTGATTGTAGGTAGGGTTACAGCAAACAATGGATTAGGACTTCCGAATGCTAGAATTTCTGTTTTTATACCTATTAGTAGTATTGATGAATCAAACCCGATTATTTCAAGTATATATCCTTACAAATCTCCAGCTGATAAAAACGAAGACGGATATAGATACAATTTATTACCTTACGAAAAATCATACTCAAAACACGCTGCGACAGGAACATTACCAACAAGAAACGACGCTTTAACAGGTTCAACTGCGGTAGAGATATTTGACAAGTACTATAAATTTAGTTCTAAAACAAACGAGAGTGGTGACTACATGATTATGGGAGTACCTCAAGGTGCTCAACAATTAGTAATGGATGTAGACCTTTCTGATATTGGTGAGTTTTCATTAACACCTCAAGATTTAATTAGAATGGGTAGAGCAACAGAAGCTCAAGTTTCAGGAAATAAATTTAGAACATCAACAGATTTAAATTCACTACCACAAATAGTTTCTCTTACAAAATATGTGGATGTTTCACCTCTTTGGGGTGACCCTGAATTATGTCAACTAGCAATTAATAGAGTTGATTTTGATTTAAGAAATGATGCTAATATTGATATTCAACCAACATCTACTTTCATGGGTTCATTATATTCATCACCTGATAATATGAGGATTAGACCAGGTTTTAAATATGCAGGAATATTTTCTGTTGCGGGATGTAAACCAAGAGATAATATGGGTAATATGTGTTCCTTACAATCAGGACCTGGACAAATCTTAGCAATTAGACAAACAATTGGACAAGATGCACAAGGTAACCCTGTTTTGGAACAATATGAATTAGAGCAAGCGGGTAATATAATTGATGGTAATGGAGTATGGTTGACCGAATTACCCATGAATTTGGATTACATTTATACAAATGAGTTCGGTGAAAAAGTATTATCCAATGACCCAAACGTTGGAGTTCCAACCAAAGCCAAATATAGATTTAAAGTTAAATGGCAACAACCACCAACGTTAACGGAATCAGTTAGAAGAGGGTATTTTTTAGTTCCAAATGTTAGAGAGTACGGATGGACTTCAACAACTAGTGACCCAAATTATCAAGCAACAGGTACTACAGCAAACAAACAACTTTCTAGTTCTTATTATTTTGGATTAGATTGGAGTGGATATACTAATGGATTTAGTGGACAGTTTAAACTAGATAAACTTAATACCGCAATAGATTGTGAAGATACATTCTATGAGTTCCAATTCAATAGAGTTTATACTGTTGCAGGATTAATTGATGAATACAAAAAAGGGAATAAAGGAAGATTCATTGGCATCAAAGAAATTGATAGTGATGATTGTTCAGCAAGTGTAAACAAATTTCCTGTTAACGACGGATTTAGAAATTTTGATTTTTTATTTTTCCTGTTTTCATTAATTTTTACAATACTACAACCAGTTGGAATGATTGTTTTAATCATTGCTCATGTAATATATTTCATAAGAAATCTATTTTATGATTTTTTATGTTGGCTATCTGGAATTGGATTTAGTATCATAGCAATCACTTGGTATCCATTCAGGAGGTGGAAAAAATATTGTAGTAAAGAAAACCCAAAATTTAAGTTACCAATGATAACTTACCCTGAATGTCAGGCTTGCGAATGTTCACAAAATGTTACTACTACTCCAAGTAGACAAGAAAATTCTGGAGGTAATGGTATATTAACTTATTTATCTTCACCAAATTATTATCAGGCGGGATTTGAAGTTATTTTGTCAGGTGAACCACAAGAAAATATTGTCACTATAGCAACAAATCTTAGTGAAGCAACTGCTGGTTTTGCGGGTAAAGCATTTATTAGTAACTCAGCAATATATAAAAATACCGTATCCAACATAACTGATTTACCTAGTGACTTATTAGTAAAATGTTTTGCTTCATCAAAAACACTTCCGTTGGGTGAAAGAATTAACTTGTTCAATCAAAGGAGTAGTTATTTTTCAGGTGTCAATAAAATTAAAGTAACTTTTGCAAAAGATTCAAACGTTAATAATTTTCACTTTGACAATACAATTACATTGTTATCAAATCAACAGTTTGCCGCGGGAGATTTATTAACAACAGTCAATCCAACAGGTACTACAGACGTAAACTGGTCCTATAGTGCTAACACACCTACAGGTCCTGTAACAGGTATTAGCGGTACCACCTACAATGGTAGTGGGTCAACATCAATAAATCTAACTTATGCAACAGGACAATACTCTGATACATCGGTGACATATAGTTTACCCTATGGTTCTACAGAAACAAACTACAAATTCCCTTCAGATGTGGAATATTTTCAGGTAGTTACGGCAATAACAATTTCAGATGCTGTTAAAATTTGGAATACTTCTTCACCACAAAAATTTCCTAATGTAATAGACACTCCTATGATTACTGATTGGTGGAAACTTCTCTTAGGAATTGGTGGAAAAATATTTAAAACAGATTCAATTAAAGTTGCGGACGTTTTTGAAGGATTTAACGAACAATATGTTTTGATATTACAAAGAGGGGTAGACCCATACTCACCTTTATATACAAATGAATATAATTTAGGTAATATTTTTGGTAGTAACGAAAATGACCCTAAATTTGTTGTAACCGCAACTACAAGGATAAATATACCTATTCAAAAGTTGACAAACCCTTCAATATCTGTTCAACCTTTTAATAGTCAAACTGATATCTATTATCAATCCTATTTCTTTAGTCCAGGTATTGCTAGTAGCACAACACCAGGATATCAGTATTCAGGTTTTAATACTACGTTGGTTGGATATTACGGTTCACTAGACGCTTCAAACTATAATCCATCATACATGGCAACCTATTCAAATACGGTAGTTAGCTTATCTTCAAGTGGATATTATGATAATGCTCAAAACAGTGCAACGTATGATATTAGTGAAGATGTTTCTGGAATGGGAATTATGAAGATAGGTGATTATCCTAATGTAGTTGCAAGAGCACCTTACAATAATTTTGGGCAATATTATTATACTAAAGTTCTATTACCTCAAATACAATCCAATCCTTTTCTAATTAATAATGCATCTTTGAATGTCATGAGGACAGATAGACTACCTAGTTCTGACCTTCTTGATGGAGGTAGTTGGGACAACAACCCAAGTATATTACAACAAAACATAAATTTTGGAATGTATTTAATAGATACCTCAGGTGGTGATATAACATCGGTTGCATTCACAACAGGAGCTGAACAAGTAACACCTGACATTGAAGGTTTGGCGAATTCAGTGAGTGTATTGGAAAGTTTCAACTGTGAGAAAATGGTTGGATTAGATTGTTACACTGGATTTGGTTCTCAATTCCAAATTAATCAAGATTGTACTACTAAAGATGCGGTTGAAAATGGATGTTATGTTTTTGTTAGACAACCATTGACGGATTTAAAGAAAGACTTAGGTAATTTTGCGGAGTGGGGATTCAGATTTAGATTTTTCTATGGATTATGTAGAGGAGTTCTTGCCCAATCCTTCGTAAATAATTGGGTGAATGGTAGTTTATATGCGTTTCCAATACAAGTTGACACGTATTATGATAAACAGAATAAACCATATTCTAATTATTGTCTTGATATAATATACTACGACCAAAAAACAACAAACTTTTATTATAGAAGTAGTCCGTACAGTGATACTCAAAATAGATTTATTGGGAAAAGTGCAACACAAACTAAAGCAGTGAATAAAACTAACCTATTATTCCCAACAACAATAATTAATTTGGGAATGAAAGATTATTTTTATAGAGAAATAACATTTGATGCAAGTACAAATGCCTATATCATGACAGAATTAGATTCCACAAGTTATGGTGATACTTCTGACTTAGTAAATTTATTTGCAATTTCAAGAATGACCGATGAATCATTTTTAGCTCAAATATTACAATTTGGTGATAACTCGTTGAATCAATTATTTTCAAGACCAGAAAAAAGAATCGATGGAGATTTGGCTCAAATGATGTCTATAAATTCTGAAATTGGTGTTATTAAATTTTCACCAGAATATTATGACATTCCACCTAATGCTCCAGCTCCTGTTGGTGACACTTATTTTGTACCTACAACTATTTTAGGTAATGCTGGTGACCCAGCCATTGCTGTTTGGTTTTCATCAACAACTCAAAATTTACAAACAAAAGATTATCTAACACCTGGTAGAATTGATTTTAGGTTGAATGATAATGCTAATTACATTCCGTATCCATATGGAATAAAATCACAACAAGTTCCATTCTATCAATGGCAACAAGTTACTAACCCACAAAAACCATCTATTTTTGGTACTCAAAATAATTCTTGGGCAACAGGCACAGGTGATATTGTCACACAATATTATCAATCTTTAGATAGGACTATAAGAACTCAACCAACATATTTTCAAAGTGATTCTGCTCCATCAAATAATGACACTTATCAAAGAGGGTACATTTTTAGTGTAAACGGAACAGGACAATATTCTTCAGTAGCGGCAACAAATAGTAGATTTATGGTTGGTGCACCTTATCAATTTTATTTTGGTACGGTTAAAGGTGAATCTGCATTAGATTCATTTAAACGAAAATACTCAATACTTGAATAACTATACTATCATACCAAGTCAATTAAGATACATTGGGGCACCAGCTGTAGATGAAGAGATTTCAATAACTCTCGAAGAACAAAGTGCTCAAATTACTGAGTTCGATAGAAGTCAAACGGTTAGTTTGGCTCAAGTTTTTGATGATGAGAGACAAGCCTGCACGGTTTTTAGACCTACGTTTAAGGCAACATACATATATGCAAATACATACACAGGAACAACAACTTATTTACCATTTCAATACAACTTGTATTATGCTAATGCGTTACAATCAACAGCAAGTAAAACATGGGTTGGGTTACCTCAATACTATGAATTTGATTTTTTCAGACCCGATGTTTCTGACCAACATATAGTATATAAAGCTAAAAGTGCATACACGTACAATTGGACTTACTATATCACATATGCGTATAAAAACAACTATGAATCAAAACTATCTGCAACACTTAATAATAGTAATTTCAATTGGGTTGCATCAGATGGGATACCTTTTTCAATTAATAATTATACCAAAAACGGTAGCGGATTAATTTCATTTCAATGCATTTCACCACATGGATTGACGCCTGGTGAATATGTAGAACTATCAATTTATTATGGAAAAATAAACATTTTCCAAGTTGATTCTTTAGGTAATGGACTAACTGAAAGTGATGAATACATTTTTAACATATATAATGTAGGTTATACTGGTAATACTTTTGCAAACAATATTACAGGTACATTCAAAAGAATTATTAATCCTGATAACATACTTGAAACAAAATCAAAGTACTATGTAAGAGAGCACAAAGTTCTTACAAATGTGGATGATGTAATTGTTACAAGGGCTGGTTTTGAAAAAAATGTATTTAATGAATTAAAGAAATTTGAATTTAGTTCCTTAACTCCAAATAACGTTTCTAGAGTTTCCCAATTGACAAGTAGTAATGCTTATGACTTCACGGTTAATTACGATTTGGATTTAAAAAATATACTTGATAACCAAAAAAGACCTGTAAGTGAATTATTTTTAACAGTAATCAATAAAGGTTATACTGGTTATTTTAACCAACCTTACAATGGTATTGGATTGAAACAAGGGTGGAAGTTCAATTTGAATAAAAAATCAAGTACTTGGTGGGACCAAAATAATATTGATTCGAATACAAACATATCAGTATCTTCATATACAAAATCAAATAGGATATTTTACTTTAATTTAGATTTAAAAAGGGATGATGTTCTCGATGGAGATTTTTGTGAGTGGAATGATTATGAACAAATTGAAAGAGTTGTTTCACCTTATTATCAAAAGATAAAATATAATCAAGATATATTTCAAACAACATCACCAATTAGTACTAACTCGCCAGGGTTTTATTATACCCCACACAATTCAATGACAATTAGAGTATTTTCTGATTATATTGAAACTGCGGACGCAAATTCTGTGGATAATGTTCCAAGTTATTCTTTTTATTCTAAGTCTGATGAACAATTTAGATGGAGAGATTTGTATACCTACGGATTCATTGATAACCTTGGTAGAGGAGTTAACTATCCTTTTTTCAATAGTGCCCAATATCCTTTCAAAGATTTTGTATTTAGATTAATACCTGAAGGAATAAACTTTAACTCTAATTTACTTGGAGTTAACCAATCCATTAAACCATTGATTGATGAGTGTGAATAAGATTCAACTAAGAAGAGACGCGTTTACTGACAAACAACTTACAATACCTGTTGAACTAAAGTGGGATTATTTGGGTTTGGACATGGCTATTGATGAATATGAGGGTGAAGTGATTACGCAAGTAATTGGTGTTGGTAGAGACTTTGAAGTAACAAGATTTGACCACGCACCAGCAACAGGGTCTACAGATTCAACAGAAGTTAATTATGAGTTTTATTTCTACTCTGGTGGTTCTTTAGATACGTTGAGTAACTGGAGATTGGACTACAGAAGTGAAGGATTTACAACTCAAGAAATTTATTATTACACAAACAATTATACCAATTCATTCTTTAAACTTGATTTGTATGACACGTTTGATGAAAAAAGACAGAACAATTATATCACAATAATTTTACCAACACAACAGGGATTGAAGATGGATGCGATGATGCAAAGAACGCCTGTTACAATTAAGAAGCCGAAGTTTGTTTTGAATTATGTTGGTGACAAAGAAGGGTTTTTTATCTATTGGTTAAAGAAAAGAAACTTTTTGGATATCAAAACATTTTATATGACTGCCAAATTTTACAATGCTAAGACAGGTCAGTTTACTAAAATGATGACAGGTAAAACAACGGACCCAGTGGATTTAACAAATGGTCCACAGGCTCTTATTAGTGGAGATAAGTATTCTTTTGATAGTACACAATATTTCTATTATAGAGTTGAACTAGATTATGTGAACCACACATATCAAGTTTTTAATACCAAAGACCAAAGAGTAGGGACAACAATACCCATAAAATGGTTTGAATATGTAAACCCATAGTATGTCACAAGATTACTACAAATTCATTATATCACCTGAAAATGTTGAAGCTGATTTAACAGTTGTTGACTATAGAGGTGTGCCAGTTGGGGTTTATTCAGGAATGAGTCAATTGGTTTCGAGTGGACCGAGAGGTACATCATTGTTAACAGGTTTGACACTTACTTTTTTAATAACACAAACGGCATATGATGTAGGTTATTATTCACCATTTGATGGTGCTGTATTACAAAAAGATGTTGTAACAAATTTTATATTTTCATCGACAACTGAAAATCCTTATGTGTATAACATATACAATACATCAAGTGAATTTCAAAAGTTTTTGGAACTATCTGCATATGTTGTTGATTGGGGTGATGGTTCTGCAAAACAAGTTATTACAGGATATACACCAAATTCCTTAAGTCATACATATCCAACTGCAAGCAAACAATATACCATAACACTACAACAAACAAATCCTTGGGGAATAACAAATGTTTCTAAGACAATAACAACACCTTACACTAAGGTGGTAATTAATAACCCAAATGGAGAATGTTTTTTCACTCCTTCAGGTGGTAATTGGTTACAAACACCTGTAAGTTATGATTACATATTTTCAGGAGATGCGGTAAACCTTGTTGAACCACAAACATCAAAAAATTATGTCACGGTACCATATACAATTTCAGGGATAACCAAATCGAGAATACAAGAGTTAAAACAATACGGAGAACCAAAATTCCAAGTTGGGGTACCTGTAGTTGCTAACGGTCAAATATGGGGTGCTGTAACGGATATAAACGATGTTTATACCGCGTATACAATTACAGAAATAAACTATTATGATTACAATGATGGGACAACAATATTTTTTGAACCATCATCAGGATTCACAGAATATAATTTAACTGCAGTTCCAATCACAAAAGAAGAGGTTTTATTAAGAGTTATAGACCAACCTCAAATCCAATCTGATGTATTTGTTGAAAGAGGAAAAAACAGTGCATACGAAAGAGTTCAAAGACTTGGAGAAGTTGATAATCTTGGAGATATGATTAATTATGGATATGGATTCTTTAATGTTGAAAATAAAGCTTAAACTATTTATTAAAAAATAACAAACTATGGCAATAGGTTCATACGGTACCATAAGACCAAGTGATGTTTCACCAGAAGATGTTGAAATCATCATGAATTACACACCAACTAGAGATGTTACAGATGCTTTCGTCTTAACAACACTTGATGCTCAAACATTACTTAAACCATACTTCAATAACACTGAAACAGGTGGTAATTCAGGAGTTGAAGTTTTAGGTGGATTATATAATCTAACTTTACCAGCCGAACAATTCAATGCACTTGGAATCTACACATTATATTTAAGACCAGCCCAAATAAGAACAGTTATTACCGATTGTGGTGTTTTAAGTGCACTACCAAATGTAAAAGGAATTGTAATTGACATTAACAATGTACCAACTCAATTCCAAAACAAATTTGTACCTCAAGGATTAGTTGGATTCAGAGTTGAATATTTGAATCCTGATGGTTCTAAAATACCAAACTTTTTCAGAGTTGTTACATCTTGTTTCTTTTGTGAACCAGTAGTTACAAACCAAGTAAACACGACTCAAAAAGCGATAAGATATAGATATGTTGATGGAGATGCGAATTTAATATTTTTAACTTTATCACCATCATCATCACCTACAAACAAACCAAACGCGACACCATATATTGGACAGCCAGACCAAGATATTATTATATCTAATACTTTTTTCAATCCTATTACATTAGAAATTGATATGGTTGAATACGATATATCATCTCTTGCGATTGCACTTTACGGTAATCAAACTAAATCTATGGATGATGGTATCTATACAATCTACGACTCAGCTAATAACATATACAGACAATACAACTTATATGAAATTAGAGACCAATTTAACGCATTGTTGTATGAGGTTAGACAAAGTAGAGGTAATAATATTGATTTCAGTAAAAACTTTACAAATATAACTAGCTAATGCCGACAACGTTAAAATCAACCAAATATTTTTATCCTCCAAGACCTGGTAGTGGAGCGGCAACTGCCTTTGACAACATTGTAGGTTTACAAACTGTTGAAGGTGGTGGATTGACACAAGGTAACTTTGAGTTTACAACATCAGTTACCGAAAAGGTTAATAGAAAATTTAATGTCGGAGCGTTTTCTGAACCAATGACATTGGATGCGATGGGTATTGAAGATTTAGCTGAGAGTAGAAGAATCATGGCTACACAATTTAGGGTTTATCCTAACTATGATGTATCACAAGTTCTTAACTTTTCAATGTATGGTTCGTTGTCAAAAAGATTTCAAGTATCGGTAACAAAAATAATTAATTATTTTCCTGCGGCTTTGGATGTGGTGTATACAAACCAAGAGTTTTCAACAGGATACACAGCGGAAAACATTGTTTATAGTAAAGATTTAGATGAAACCTTTTTTGATGTTTCAGTTGATAGATTACTTAATCCATTCGACATTGATTATTCAATAAGTGCAGCAACTAATTTAAATGCCAGAGAGATTCAAGTTTCTCCATATAGAAACTTATATAATACTTTTTTAGACTACTGTGTTAGTATAAATGATAACATTTACAAAGTTGTAGGTTTTGCACCATCAACCACCTTAAGTAGTGGTAAGATATCTCTTACAGTTTCGGGAGACCCGTTTGGAACAACGGCAAGTACGACAATTGACCAATATGAAATAAGACCAAATGATTTAGTCGTTGACAAAGTTTTCTCTGAAAGCTTTGATGAGGTAGAACAATTTCTTGTTAATAGATTAGTTAGACCAGAATACACTGCAATATTCCAAGTACCACAACAAAATGAGTATGGTCAGTTTTATACTGCATATCAACAAGTAACTTGGCCGAAAGACGGCGGATGGAATTTAGATATTAGGTCATTTTTGTTTGATGATTACTTAACTCAATTGGAAGCAATTGCGGTAAATCTTGATTCATTCAAGACAAATCTAATATCAAGATTTTTGATAAGTGATTCATTAAAAGAGTTTGATACGTTAGGAAGAAAGGTTGAAAAAATATTTCAAATATATGGTAGAAGTTTCGACCAAGTAAAACAATTCATTGATGCTTTGGCGTATATGAACTCCGTAAACTATAATCCATCAAATGATATTCCATCACAACTTTTAGTTAATCTATCACAAACTTTGGGATGGACTTCAAACTTTTCACCAATTACGAACGAAGATTTTTTAAGTTCTGTTTTTGGTAACACATCAACACCAACTTATCCTGGTTATGCTAGAGCTTTGACTCCGACAGAATTAAACTACGCCTTCTACAGAAATTTAATTTTGAATGCAGCTTACCTTTTTAAATCTAAAGGTACAAGAAGGTCAGTTGAATTTATTTTAAGAATGATAGGTGCACCTGATTCTTTGATTGAATATAATGAACACATTTACCTTGCAGACCAAAGAATTAATTTGGACCAGTTCTACTCACAATGGGTACAAATTTCAGGAGGTACATATGTTGATGTACAACCAGCATATCAAATTGGGGGAACCTATAAAGTAAAAGGACAAACCTTTACAGCATTTACAACAAACTCAACTTATCAAGATGTTAACATAACATTGGAGAATTATCCTATGGATGCATTAGGATATCCTAAAGCCCCTGTTGATACTGAAACATACTTTTTCCAAATAGGTTCTGGTTGGTATGAAACAACGCCACAACACAGAAGTCCAGATGCTGTACAAGTTACTGGATTAGTTTATACGGGACAAAACTATGACATACAAAATCAATTACAACCATTCACATATGGACAAACATATTTGAATAGATATAGAGATTTCCCTTATATGACAGAAGGGTTTAAACTTAGAAAAATTACGGATAATAAAAAATCATGGTTAGAAGAAGACAATAAAATAAGAGTGTCGACTGATGGTGACTATAACGCGTATTATTTCGTTGATAATGAAAAATTAGTCCTGAATGTTAAAAACGTAGATTTATTCTTAAATCCTGGTCAAGGTCTTTTATATGATGTATGGGCACAATCCGTAGAATATGACTATCCGATTCCTGAATCAGGTTTAACTGTTGGTTATCCTGTACCAGGTGGAGTTGACTGGACTTATGTTGACCCTAAGCCAAAGAAAAAAACATTCTTCGAGTTCTCTCAAACATTTTGGGAAAACATGATTAATGTTAGAAACAGACAATATATAACTGATGGTAAGACAGGAGGATATCCAACACTACAATCTTTATGGTGGAAGTATATTGAGTCTGAAGAGACCGTAGGTTTACCAAATAACAAATACACTTATCAAAAACTAATTGATTATGTAGAAGGTATCGGTCCATATTGGACAAAACTTGTTGAACAAATGATTCCTGCCACAACAATTTGGCAAGGAGGAGTTAAGTTTGAAAATTCAATTCTACAAAAGCAAAAGTTTGTTTATAGAAGACAAAGAGGCTGTCAATTCATTCCTGTCCCTGTAGACCCTTGTTATATAATTGCAAATATATTCCAATATACTTGTTCAACTGAATATGTTGATTTTTATATCTACCCTTGGTTGAACGGAGACGTTACGGTTTCTAACTTTAGTAGTATTCTAATGAATAAATTAAATTCTTATTTATCTTCAAGCGGGCTTACTTTGAATGATTGTGTTCAAAATTCACTATCAACTCAATGGTATGTTGACTTAAGAATAAACGGAGATATAATCATATTTGAAGAGTTTTATACGGGATATGGATTAACTGATGTTCCGACAAATACTCGTTGGAGAAACGCTCTAATTAGATATCTACCAAACTTATATGATTTTGGTTTCAACTATTACCTACAAGGTAATTACTTGACAATCAATAGTATGACTTGTGAACCGAAGAATTTAGAGGAAAGTGTTACTTTAAATGTGGGGATTAACTTAAATATAAATTGTAAAAACTAATGGCGGCACCTATAGTATTCGGGTATAATATTAACACAACAGGTGATTGTAGTCACAACAGCTCGGGAGCGATATCAATATTGCTTTCAGGAGGTACGCCACCGTATACCGTACAATGGGTAAACCCAGTGTTTCCAACAGACACAATTACAACAGAGCCAGATGTAAAAACAAATTTACCCTTTGGAACTTACTCGGTTAGGGTAAACGATAGCACATTACCAACAAACGCTTCCTTTTATATTAATATACCTGTATCAAGTGGTGTTTGTGGAAGTATTTTAGGAGTTGCAAATACAACTTGTAGTTTTGATAATGGTGCTGTAACTGCAACATCAACATCAAATTATTCATCTACAAATTTTTATTTATTTAATTCTGCTGACACTTTCATTAGTTCGGCAACCACAAATGTTGCTGAAGCCTATTTCAACGGATTGAGTGCAGGAACCTATTACATAACAGTTTTAGATTTAGGGGGTTGTACTGCTAAAACGTCTAACTTTATTGTTCAAGAGTCAATGCCATTTGATTTTGGATTATATACAGTCCCAAATTCAAGTTGTGGAGGTACTCCAATTGGAAAGATATTTGTGACAGGACAAACAGGTTTGTTACCTTACACATATCTTTGGAATAATGGTGATACAGGAAGTACTACTACAGGTTTAACAAAGGGAACGTATTCAGTTCAAGTTACAGATAGCCTTGGATGTTCATTAACAAAATCTACTGCAGTAACTGATGTACCACCCGTAGGATTTGGTGTATTCAATTCAACACAGCCAACATGTTTTTCAAGTGATGGTTCTATAAGTTTGACAGTAACAGGAGGAACTGCCCCATATTATTATTCGGCATCTACAGGTGATGTATTAATTTCATATTCTCAAACATATACGTTATCAAACATACCTGCAGGACAATATAATTTCTTAGTGACTGATGCTGGGTTATGTTCATTTAGTGTGGGAACAAATTTATTGGCACCGTCAGGAATTACTTCAGTAGATGTAAGTGCTGTTGGGTCAACTTGTTCAAGTACTAATGGTTCAATTTCAATAACGGTTAATGGAGGTGTTGCACCTTATGTATATACACTAATCTACCCTAACGGAAACAGCTTGAAAGTGAGTAACTCTCTTACAACCTACGTGTTTACAAATTTATATTCAGGTACTTACACCATAGCGGCAGAAGATTCAACAGGGTGTGCTTATATTACAGAAAAAACATTATTTACAACAGATAGTTTTACAATAACTACATCAACAGTTGATACAAGTTGTAATCAAAATAATGGAAGTATAACAGTTACCAAATCTGTTGGAGGTTTATCTCCTTTTGATTATTCATTAGATAATGGTGCGGTTAACGTATATGATACTACGTTATCTGCAGTTACTTTCTCAAATGTTGCTGCTGGACAACACTCAATATCTGTAACAGATGCATCAGGATGTACACAAACAGAACAAGTTTACGTTAGTCCAAGTGTTAATTTAGATTTTTCAGTTTATTCAACTTCTTGTGGTACAGGTAATAATGGTTCAATAACTACTTTCATTTCGTCAGGTACGCCACCATTCAAATTTACTTGGTCAGATAATATACCAAGTAATCCACAACAAATACAAGTGACAGGTTTAACTGCGGGAACATATAGTGTGACAATTGTAGATGATAATGGTTGTTCTTTGAAAAGAACTGCGACAATAGATTGTTTCGAATCATATGCGTCATATCAAAGTTATGTTATGGGGTCTGAGGTTTTCCAAGTTCAATCACCAACAAAATTGGGATTATTACAAATGTTGAATGAGGGTTACAGTGATTTAACCGCAGGAAACACAAATTGTGATTTAGTTAGTGCTATTTTTACAGCCAAAGTAACAGTTCAACCTTTAGGAACTGTTGTTACAAATTCATTCTTTACTGCAACATCTTTAATTAATGCACCAAGTGATAATTTATGGTATAATACTATTAGAAATTTACTTCTTAGCATAACAGGTGTTGGGCGTGTAACAATAGATGAATTAAATAATCAAATAACTATTGAAACAAGTAGGGGTAATAATTCGTTGAATGGTCAAGAAATTATTGTTGAACTAGTTATTAACTATGACATTATGTGCTTAACATGACACAAGTAAGAATTGACTATATTACAGGGGGGAGTTACCCAATTAGCGTTTACATAGCAGATGTTTATGGAAACAATAGGTCATGGCTTGGAACAATCGACCCAGGTCCTGTTCCTCCGACAGTTTCATATAATAGTGTGATTCCAACTATTTTTAACACAGCACCACAAATAATGTTGATACTTGTTGATGCGGATGGTTGTGAAATATTTAAAATTCTTGATTGTACTTTTGGATGCTCTTTTGAAATTACTGTTAATCTTGTATCTTGTGTGGTTGATATTACAATTCAAGAAGCTTCTTGTACTTTCAACTTAAACATTGAGGATTCATCTTGTGCATGTTCCATTTTTTCAATTGAAACTTAAAAAAATAATATACCATTTTTTTAATTAAATAATTTCTACTAAATAATATTCCGTGGTATTTATTAAATAAAATCTGCGGATGTCAACATATTCCATAATTGTAACCAATACTGCTCCTGGGTGTAATAATGAAATTGCTCAGCAATTGACTGTTTCAGGGTGTTCAACTTATATTGTAAGATTAACTTCAACATCTAATGCTATTGGGCCTTTTAATGTTTATGTTGATTCAATATTAACAACTCCAATTTATTCGGCACAGACAAGAACAGAAATGTTAAATGGTGTTGTTGTAACATTAGATTGTGTGACGCCAACACCTAGTGTAACACCACCAGCAACAACTCCAACACAAACACCAAGTAACAGTCCGACACCATCCCAAACGCCAAGTTTTAGTCCAACACAAACTTCGACTCCAACACCTACTCCTACAAACACAGGAACACCAGGAGGAACGCCTACTCAAACACAAACTCCAACATATACTCAGACTTCGACTGCAACTCAAACTCCAACTCCAACACAAACTCCAACATATACTCAGACTCCGACACAAACTAATACATCAACATCAACTCCAACTCCAACTAACACTACGACTGTAACACCAACTAACACTGCTAGTGTAACACCAACTAATACAGAGACTCCTACTAGTACTCCAACAGAAACTCCTACAAATACCCCAACAAATACCGCGAGTGTAACTCCGACTAATACTAGTACTCCTACAAATACCCCAACAAATACTGCAAGTGTAACACCAACTAACACATCAACTCCTACAAACACACCAACTAATACTGCGACTGTAACTCCGACTAATACTGCAAGTGTAACACCAACTAATACCGCTACTCCTACAAATACACCAACTAATACTGCGAGTGTAACACCAACAAATACTGCAACACAAACTCCAACAGTTACAAGTACACCAACTCAGACTCCAACAGTTACAAGTACACCAACACAAACACCGTCTGCAACACCACCTCAAGCTTTACCAGCTTACTTATTCATTGAGCCGACATCTGCAAATACGCAATTTAGTAATTGGTTCCTTTCAGTTGGTTCACCTGGTGTATTCCGTGGATTCTCTAATGGACTTGCAATTTCAAGTAATCCTGTAACATACAACACACAAATGAATAATTACATTCAGTATTCAGGATGGACAATAAATGCACCAGCAATTGGAACAGGTATAACTTCAAGTGTATCAGGTGGAAATGATGCTTACGGAAATCCAATTACGGCATATCTATTCCAAACTTATCAAGTTTCTGCGGGAACAACTAACGGAGATGCGTGGTATACATGGATTGTACCTACAGGTTCTACAAATGGACAAAAAATAAGCCAGATTGGATATAACAATGCAAGTAACCCGAATGCGTTAACTGCAGTTAATATGCAATCATCAATTTACAATCTAACTGTTTCAAATACAGGTTCAACAATACCTCCAGGTGTATATAGAGTTTACTCGACATATACATCACCAACATTTAGAATAAACGGTTCAGTAAACGATATTTACTTCAAAGGTAATACATTAATATAAAGAATAAAAAAAATAAACTAAGAAATGAGTTTCAAATATCAAAACCCCACATCCGACGTTGTATTAAATGGACCAGATAGTGTCGCATTAAACAATAATACGGGAACAAATTTTAGCGTGTATTCAATTGGTGGATACATGGAAGTCTTCTCGGTAAGCGATTTAGACTTCGTAATTCCTCCTGGAGATTCAGGAACTATCCTGTATTCAGGGAATACCATTCCAATAAACTACCAATATGGTGTGCCTTTGTTATCACCAAATGCGGTTACAATTAACAGTGACGAAATCTCTTCAGGTAGAAGAAGATTGGGTATGTCTGTTTATGTAATTGAAGTAGATTTAGTTTATCAATATGTGATTGACAACTACGTTGCATTATGGAATGCTGCGGAAACAGCAGGCTCTTTGGTTCCTGTTGGTGGAGGTTATCAGTGTTATGATGATACCGTTGCGGGTACAAACTTTGTTAATGCTTGGTTTGACTCATCAGTTGAAGGTGTTAGTGGGGCTACACATGCAACTGCAAGATGGAAAATATTTTATGGTACTGACTGGCAAATTACAGGAGGAACATATAATAGTGGAACAACAACTTTAAATTTATTCAATAATACAGGAGGTACGTTATCTATAACAGGATTTACGGGAACTGTAACAGGTGGAACATATAATAGTGGAAGCTCAACTTTAACTTTAAATAATAGTGATGGTACTGCGGTATCAGTTACAGGTATTACTTCAGGTTCTGGTTCGGCTTTACAAGTTAGTGATGGTACAACGACAGTTAGTCCAGTATCTGGAATCACTTTTAATGGTGCAACCGTAACAAATAATTTAAATGGAAATATTACAGTAACTATAACAGGTGGTACATCAGGTACAAGTGGAACATCTGGTTCTAATGGTACAGATGGAACTTCAGGTTCTAACGGTACCGACGGTACTTCAGGGACAGATGGTACATCTGGTTCAAACGGTACAGACGGAACCTCAGGAACAAGTGGTAGTAATGGTACAGATGGTTCTTCAGGAACTTCAGGTACAAATGGTGCGGATGGTTCTTCAGGAACTTCGGGTTCTAATGGTACAGATGGTACTTCAGGAACTTCGGGTTCTAATGGTACAGATGGTACTTCTGGTTCTAATGGAACAGACGGCACATCAGGTTCTAACGGAACAGATGGTACTTCAGGAACTTCAGGCTCAAATGGTACAGATGGAACCTCAGGTACAGACGGAACTTCGGGTTCTAATGGTACGGATGGTACTTCAGGAACTTCAGGTTCTAATGGTACAGATGGTTCTTCAGGAACAAGTGGAATAGATGGTAGCTCAGGAACTAGTGGTAGCAACGGAACAGATGGTTCTTCAGGAACAAGTGGAATAGATGGTAGC
>Ga0209400_1000307_pt1 | contig 42399 bp, 52 predicted proteins | sample M_130807_EF_Meta_FD_187313 | JGI IMG/M metagenome (GOLD analysis project Ga0209400, IMG submission 187313) | Freshwater microbial communities from Lake Montjoie, Canada to study carbon cycling - M_130807_EF_MetaG (SPAdes) (version 2) | ecosystem: Environmental > Aquatic > Freshwater > Lake... | reverse complement strand
ATCAACTTACGTGGTTTAGCAGCGATCAACAGGCCGCGCTCGTCAGTCCAAGCAGCGATTTGAATAACGGCGGCTTCCAAAGAAGTCTCGTTCAAGTCGGCAGCAGTGGCTGGACGGTTGCTGTTGGAGCCACCGGCGACCAGTGGGTGAGCGGTGCTGAACAGGGGTACGCCATCGCCGCCAATGTAGTTGGCAGAGAAACCGTTATTAATAACGGCAGCGGCTTTAACCTGCTTGGTGTAGGCCATAGCACGAGCCAAACCTTTGGTGTAACGAGCAGACAAGCTGTCGTACAAGTTGTCTTCGATTGCCTCTTCGGTAATCGAGAAACCCAAAGCGATGGTTTCGTGGTTATAGCGGGTAGTCCAAGCTTCCTGCGCATTGTCATAAGCAATGGCAGCGCCCTCGTTCTTCACCGGAGCGGCGGAGAAGCCAGACAGCTTGGTTTCTTCTTCGAACGAACGCTCAGAAGCTTCGGTTTCATAAATTTCTTTATGTTCTTCGCCGTAACGAGCGTACTCCATACCAAACAAAGCGTTCAAGCCGGGCAGGAGTTCCTTCAGTAGTTGTGCACGTGAAATTGCCATTTTTAGTTACTCCTTAAGCAATGCTGGTGGCAGCGTAATACTGGTGTTGACCGAAGTTCAACTTAACCAGCAACTCTGGATACTGGTTAAACACAAGCGTAGAGCTGGCAGCAAAAGCCGACACAGGAGCTTGGTTCAACACAACGGAAGTAGCGCCAGCAGCCGCTGCGGTAGCAACGAACGAGCCGGATGGGATGTACTGACCGTTAGCAGCCAACGAACCCACATCTGTACCTACGGGCAATGCAAAAGGCAAGGCCGAGCAAGTGATGGTGGCGGTAGAGATGCTAGAGAAAGTAGCAGTACCCAAAGCCACTTCGGTATCAGGCACGAGGCCCAAAACGCGCACTGGCAGGGCGTCGGTTGTAGCTGGAGTGGCGCTAGGAGCCAACAAAGCGTTAGCAGAATTGCCGGTATTCACATTACCAGTGTTGTTGATCATAGCCAAGTTTTGACCGATCATGGCGCGAGCGCCACCAGCAACAACGGTAGTAGCAGAACACACAACCGCTTTAAACACGGTGTCGGGATCATCACAAACGATAGCAACAGCGTCACCAGCCAGCGTAGAAGCGGGCCAGTACTGGGCAAATTGCTTTTGCTTGGTCAGAGGGTTGGTGTAAGAACAACCCAAGAACACACCTGTTACGGTGCCGAGAGTACCAGTAGTAACAGACAAACGCTGCACATTACCACGTGACAAACCAACGATGTCGCCGTAGAAAATGTTTGTCGAATATCCGTAGGGGATATCGTATTCACGAGTAGAACCCGCGAATACCTGTCCACCGATCAAATTGATCGGTTTTAGCCCGTATGGGGCATTGATAACGGGATAAGCCATCTAAGACTCCTTAAAAAGTTAAGAACCAGAACCAAAAGTAACCTTCGTGCTTCGTTCAGAGAACTTCTGCATACGAGGGTCGTTGTCTTTCAAGAAGTTATTGTCCACCGAGTCCATCTGAGCTTTGTTTTGGTTTGCGTAAAACGCAGCCCGCTGTTCCATAAATTCAGCCGGAATACGGCAAAGCAATAACCCACCTACTTCAATGTTGCCTTTAAAGCGACCTTCAGCAATAGCGTGCATCATCAATTCAGGATATTCCTCTGCTTTGCAGGGTTCATATCCCTCTCGCAACTTGGAAGAAATGTTACTTGGATCGTCTACGCCACCAGCACTAAGGCGGATATAGCGATGACTCCACCCCGGACGTTCATCCGGTTGTGGCAAGGTATCCGGTTGCCTCCAATACATTGGGCGAGCCGTTACTTTACGGGAATCCAATTCGCGGTCTAAGCGATTTTGGGCCTTTTCAGAATTTTTACCTTGTTCCATCTTCATTCACCTCTCTTTAGTTGAGCAACCTGTTTTGCATAAAGTTCAATTGGCACCCCAAGACGACGCGCAATGGCGGCTTCGGATGCTTTCAACTTAACGCGGTTAGGCGGGGTACTACGGGTAGCCGGAGCTACTACCGCAGCGGGTTTAGTTGCACGGCGTGGGGTTTCATACTCCTCGACCGGTTCTGACGTTCTTTTTTTAGGAGGCGGTTCGTCGTCCTCATAGCTCTGAACATCTTCAAATTGTTCAGGAAATCTCTTGCGCATCGTTTTATCGATGGTTTTAAAATACTCTTCAGTACCTATATACTCGGCACCATACTGCTTTTGGAGCTTTCTGTCAAGCCCCATAGCAGCTGCCGTCATTTCTTCGTCTATACCCCACCACTCACTATTGTCATCAACCCATTTCTGAGTTCTAGAATTAACCTTTGGTTGGGGGGAAGTAGCGGGCTGAAACTCTTTTTCTTCAACCTCGATAGGCCGCATTACTGAAGCCTTGTCTATCTTCAAAGTAGCCTTGGTAATTTCAGCTTGAGCTTCGGTTAATGCGTCTGCATCGCCCTGCTCATACGCCTCTTTGTACCGTTTCTTGGCTGCATCTAATTCGATTTGCGCGGCGGATTGAGATTGCTCAATATACGCCTTGCTCCCGTAAGAGAGCTGCTGCTGAAGACGCTTATTTTCTTCAAACACTTGGCGGGCAAAAGTTTCAGCGGCCTCCCTTTCACGGAGAGCCTCTTCTTTAGCGCGACGTTCATCATGGTATCCACGAGTAAACTTCTTAATACGCTGCTGTACTTTTTCGTCGTATGAGGATAACTCATCTTCGGTAGGGTCTTCAACCGGCTCCCTCATGGGTTTTCGGCCTCGATCTTGTACCGGGGTGTCGTCTTCTATCTCTATTTCAAGCTTTTCTTCAGCAATAGCCTCAGATTCGTTTTCGTCGGGAAACTTAAAAGTTTCGCCTTTAAACTCCTGTGTAGACATGATTTACTCCTTATGCTGCACGTGTAATTCCACGGGGATCTTCCACGACTGCCTCAACCGAATCATCGTTAATGATGCGGAATTCGCGGCCTTGTATCTTCAGGCGGGTGCCTGAATTAGGTCGGACAATTACAAAATCGCCTGCTTTGCACGACGGCCCGCTAGGAAAGCGCGTCGGGTCTTTATAGGCATCAGGCCCAAGCTTCACTACAAAAAGGACTGGGGTCAGCACTTCTTCGTAATGCATGGTTTGGGTTGGTTTAATTAGCGAACTATCCGCAAATTCTTCAACAGCTTCTGGTACAACGCACAGAAGATGAAACGTCTTTGGATCGGGTAGTTGCTTGGCTTTCTGCTCGGCGCTCGTATTAAGAATACCGGACAAATCTATCGCCGCCACGTCATAATCACTCATCAGAGTCCTCCATTTTTTGCACGAGGTCTTTAACAAAAGATTCTGCGTAGGTCAGACCCCGGATGATCCCGCAGACATGCCGATACTCGGCGAAATCCTTAGCTCCTCCCCCGTTAAGGAAATTAGCTTGGTCGCCCCTGAGCTTGTCAATTTCATGGGCGATGTAAGAAAGTAATCTGTGCTCGTTCAACTCTTCTCCTTCTTAGGCTGTTGTCGCGCGGATTGTGCAGCGCGGTTTTGCTGGGCCATTTGTGCCCGATGCTTGGCAATGTCCACGCCCATACGGACGCTTTCAAGTTCTTGCTGTTTATTAGCTTTGTCTTTCTGTGCAGCTGCGGTTGCGCCAACTTGCATAGCTGCAATTTCTTTCTGCGCCGCGATCCGTGCCTCTTCAATCCGAATCTGGTCGGCTTTAGCTGCGGCGTCAATTTGTTGCTTCTGGGCTTTAAGCTGCAAGTCCTGCTGCTTAAGTTGGAGTTCCTGCATTTGCATCTGCACGATTGGGTCTTGCATTTGTTGCTGAGCTGCCTGTTGTTGAGCTGCCTGTTGATCCCGCTGCGTTAACATTTGTGACGCCTTAGCCGCCATAATGGCAATTTGATCCGCCATCTCAGGAGAGATCTGCTTGTTCTTCTCCTCACCGGGCAACGGTGAGCCTAGCGCCATCTCTATCTGCTTGCGATACTCGAACGCAATGTGCTCGTTTATGTGAGCCATCGCCGCAGCCATGATCGCTTGCGCTTGCGGGTTCATCTGCATCAACTGCTGAATCTTGGGGTTCTGAATAGCTGCCATGTGCACCTGAATGTGCGCCTCGTGGTTCTGCTCGATGAACGCCTTGACCGGCTTGCCAGTCAGCACGTTCTGGTTCTCCTGCACGGGGTCTGTCGGAACTGCATCGTCCTCAACCGGCACCAACTTGCTGGCATTCTTTATGCCCAACACCTCAATCATCTGGCGGTGTAACAGTGGTAAGTTGTACAACTGCGGGGCGCTCTGCGCCAGCTGCAACACGGCTTGGTACTGCACAATCTTCTGCGCCATCGTAGCGGCGTTCGGATCGCTTACAGGAATAACGTCAATCGAGTCGTAGTCGGCTTTCTTTGCGCGGCGACCGGCGTCTTCTGGCTCGTAGTCGTATTCCTCGGGTGTGTAGTCCGCGATGATAGTCTTGAGCAGCTTGAACTCCTGCTTCATACTATAGTGCAAGCGGGCCTGCACAGCGGTCATAACTTTTAATGTGCGCTCTAATATAGCTAGCGTGGTTCCAACCGGCGCTTGGTTGGACATATCAGACACCTTCATATCACCTGAAGATGCGAACGAGCGTCCCTCCTGCACAATGTTCTGAAACAACGCATACAAAACTTGGCTTGGTTCTTTGTATGGAAGCGGTAAAATGTTGTCACGGATCGATCCGGAAGGCACATCCACGTCCCTAAATTCTCCGGGCTGTATCGGAGTGTCATCTCCCTTGATCCTCAGCCCCCTAGATTTCAAGCCGCCGGGCAGGTTGCTCAAAGTACCTGCATCTACCAACTGGCGAATCAACATCGTGGCAGACTTTGCATATCCACCAATTAGGTGAATCAATCCATATCCATAGAACCCAAACCCGGGGATGTACTGGTAATGCACAAAGTGCTGGCGTTTTGTATGCAGCTCGTCGCCTTCGTACCAATTACGGCGGATAGCCAAAACTTTGCGGCTACCTTTTTCTATGGTGACAACATACGGCAGGGCAATGCCAGTCTCGCGGCCTTTTTTGTCCTTGTGCTCGAACCCGGGCAAATCTAAATCTACGTGCATCTCCAACAGGCGGTACCGGTCATCCTGAGTGGCGCTCAGGCCCATCTCTTCCGCTTTCTGTTTTTCAATGTCGTCTAGTTCGTGCGAGGGCTCCCCTAGGTCTACGTCCATGTAGAACCCAGCCTCCATCAGCTTGCGGAGTTCATTCTTAGACTTTCGCATCACGTGTGCGACACGTTCTGAAGACTCTAGATTAGACGCGCCATACGGCACAACGATATCTTCGGCGGTAATAAACATCGCCACTTGACGCCCCAAGTTGGGGTCGTAGTAAACTTTCTTAAACGCGCTACCCGCTAACGGCAAGCTCCACAGCATCTTCTCATGCTCGGGGCGGTACTCCACCATAACTTCAGTAAGTTGGTAGTTCATGTCCTCACGTACTCGCGCGGCGGCCTCTTCCCTCAATAAGTCAACAGCGCCAACAATCTGGGTTTTAACCGGCCCCATAGCGGGGAAAGTCTCCATCATGGCTTCTGACTGGAACCTTACAACTGATTCGGTCAGCATCGGGTGAAACACCCCGCAAGCACCTTGCCACGGTTCTGTGCGATCTTCGTATTTCAATCCCAGCAACTTTAGACCGTCCACATAAGTCTGTATCCAGTCACGGCGATCCATTACGTCTTTGCCAAAATCTTCAATCAATTCTTCGCCCAACGAATCAACTTCAGAGTCGTCCATGTACTCGGCAAGGTTGGCGTCAAAATCTTCGGCGGTTTCTTTATGTGGTTTAAGATCAATCTCTATGTCGCCAAGTCCTATGTTTACAGACTCAGGATCTTCGATCTCAATCTCGATAGGCATGTCATCCTCCATAGGAAGACCTTGTGGTGCTGCGTATAAACCTTTTTCCATTGCCATAATGCGTCCTATTTAAATGCCGGGCCAAGCGCCCAAGTGACTGCCGAATACCTTACGCCCCAAGTGACCGGCGTAACCCTATGCTCCATAAACGAAGGAAACACAAGAATGCTGCCACGCTTAGTCAGTATGTTATTACTGTCCACACCCTTAATCTGCAACTCGCCGCCCTCGAACTCCGAGGAGTCATTCAATAAAATACTGACAGACAGTTTGCGCTGCATGCCGTCTTCCGGCTCTGTGCCATCTATATGCCAAGCGTAATGGCCACCATCTTCTGCGGCATACCTACCTATCTGTACCTGCTCTAGCAGGCTAAGCAAAAAGTTCCACTCCGCCTTTATGTTGGAGTCGGCTATGTAAGTTTGCGCCACGCAGCCAATCGGAGTATTTGGCCCTTGCCACACCACGTCGGTGATTCTTTTCTCCGGAACCTTTATCTTATTCGTAGCCACTAGACCATCTTCCGCATAGTCCCAGTCTACGCTATTTACAATGTAATCGCAAAAGTCTTTAGACAACACAGACTCATGTAGCAAATATTTGTTCTTAACCATGTTTACACCGTATAAAAGCGTTCTCTTTTTGCACTTCTAAACCACTGAATTTCTTCTGGTTCATCGATAGGTAAACGAAGAAACCCGCCCTGCCTAAACCGCATCAATGCTAAAGTTGTGGCGTCGACCAAGTCATCATGATCGCCAGATGGAAATGCGGCCACCTCATCTACCAATTCTTCGGCCCACCTAGTTTGTGGTACCCATACCTTGCCAGACGCGATTATGTCTGATACTGAGTTCAAGCGGGCGATTTTGTCTTGCCCTTTTGACGGTGTGTATTCCTGCACCGGCACGCCCATCGCGCGTAGGTCGTAAATCAACGGGGCTCCCGAAGCTTTCTTTTCGATCAAAACCCCATCCGGCTCGTAGTCGTGGTACTCTTTTAGTACATCCCGTTTCAAGTCCGGGTACTCCACGCGCTTCTTATATGTGTTGAGCAAAATGATGTTAGGGGCTGAGTTGTCCTCGTCTAAATTAAACACGCCCCACGTCGTACCGGCTGAATAGTCAGCGCGGTTGTTTTTCTCAAACGCCGTGTCCCAAGTCTGTAATATGTACTGGCACTGGGGCGGCCCATCTTTCTCCCACCATTTCCACCAATCCCGTTTCACAATAGCGGACTCGTTACCTACTGGGTTCTGCTGGTACTGCGCTTGCCACTTAGCATTCGGAAGTTCTTCCCGTAGCGCTTCCAACTCCTCCAATGACCAAAACTGTGGCCACAGTGGGTTGCCACTCGGCAAAATGGCGGGAAACTCAATCACCTCCCACTCTTCACCCCCACGAGCAGCGGATGCTTTGAGCACTTGACCCGTCAAATCTCTTTGAGCCCACCGTGTCATAACTACAACAATAGCCCCGCCCGGCTGTAGACGCTGACGTGGGCCGGATGTGTACCACTCATACACTTTATCGTATACCTCGGGATTACTAGCAGCCATCGCCGCCTCCTGCTCCGAGTGCGGATCGTCAATTATGAGCAAGTCGGCACCTTTACCCGTTACGGCACCGCCAACACCGATAGCAAAGTAGTCGCCACCCTTACTGGTGTTCCATCGACCGGCAGCTTTACTGTCTGCTTGCAACGAAAGATCGGGAAATATGCCGTGATAGACCTCGGAGTCCACCAAGTTACGCACTTTTCGGCCAAATCCAACCGCTAATTCAGCTGTGTGGGACGTCTGGATCACTTTTTTGTGCGGAAATTTACCTAAAAACCAGCTCGGCAACAGATATGACGCGAATTCTGACTTTGTATGCCGTGGTGGCATGTTAATAATCAGTCTTTTGCACGTGCCGTTAGCCACTCGCTCAAACGCTTCGGCCATTCTCTTGTGGTGAGCGCCAGAAATGAACGTCGGCCACACTTTTTCTACGTATTTTATGAAGCGCTGCTGCACTAACTCGCGGTTCTTCAGCTTCTCTAAGTGTGTGAGCTGCGTCTCCAGCACTCTTAAGTCAGACTCCGAGAGTAACCCGGCGTTTATAGCCCGCTCGATGTCCTTTAGAGACACATCATTCACTGGGCGGCTCCTGCGGCTCTTCTTCTTTTGCTCCTAACTGAGCATCCAAGTCATCAATCGGCGTTACGTCTGTCACGTCTGAGTTAAGTAGCCGCTTTATCCGCTCTTTAATAGAGTTCTCTAATGTTACAGAACTCGTGTGGTGCACTGTTATCTCGCTGCGCTCGGTAAACAGCCCAATGTCCGAGTGCTTACCAAGTAGCTCAAGGGCTTTAAGTTCCAACTTCGGGTCGCCACAGTCGGCAATCGAGATAAGTTTGTTGGTTATAAAGTTTCTGGCTTGCAAAGCATCAGAAAACGCTTGGAAGTCAAACCGTTGTACTAACGTATGTGCAGCTTTTGCTTCTGCCGACACCGACACAGTTCGCGGGGTAGCTGATTTGCCCGCACCGGTAATTAAATTTTTTGCTTTGTCTAGGTCGGCATCATCAAAGTCGATGCTTCCGCCGAGCTGCTCAATAAGATCTACGGTGTTTACAGCCACGGCTACGCTATCCGCATGAGTCTTGGGTTGCTCATCGGATAGGTCGTACGGAATTTTGTGTTCCAAGGTAGGTGTTAGTTCAATCATGGCACCGAATAAACGGGAATGGCCGAATGTAACAGAAAAATATAGTAGTACGCAATAGGGGAGGTTGGGACTCCATGCCGGGGGGTATTTATATATAGAGGGGGGTGGGGGGTTTCGTGGTACAAAATGAAGGGGGGTGGGGGGTAAAACTAAATTCGACTCATCGGTTGAGCGGATTAGTGTGTATGGAGTCCCAACCTCCCCTTTGCCTCAATTTTGGGGGGTGGGGTTAGTGAGCGCTTACACCTAACAATGTTAGGCCCGTTTCCCTCCGCTAATTATTGTTCACGAATAGCTTTTATTTTGCACCACTAAGTGATATAATACAATCATGCTGAACGATACTGTTTAGCATCATATACGAAAGTATATGTAACATTGTTAGATACATTAGAAAGGTTAGATCATCATGGATACAGTTAATACAGTCATTGCACCAGTCAACACCATCGAGGATTTGCGTAAAGCGGTGGCAGATGCTGTGGTTAGAGCATACGGTGCAGAGCGTGAGTATGCCCAAGCATTGTGTGGCACGTTACCCGCTGAGTGGTACTTGGTGGAACATAGGGATACCAGCCCCGAGGCCAAGCTGGTGCACGCTGAAAAGAAAGCATTATTCGCAGTGCTTAACGCCGCGAGGCACACTAACCCGAGTACCGTGTGGGCAAGGGTGCGTAAGTATGCCCAAGAGTACATTGAGGGCGTGCCCGAAGCCACTACCACCGAAGGTGAAGCTGAGGGTGAATCGGATGGCAATGCACGTCACACGCGCAGTCTTAACCTGCGCTTGATTGAAGAGCTGAGTACATTGTGGAAGGCGACTAAACGCGCTGAATCACTCAGCACGAAAGAAGCTCAGGCACAGACACACATAGCGTCTGCTCTAACTGCCCTCGGCGTTGATCTATCGACTATCGAGTAAGTACGCGGCGGGGGGAAACCCCCGCCTAACATTGTTAGGTAACTTGGAGAAACCATGTTAACAAGCCCCGAGATATTTCAGTTGATCTGTTTAGTAGGCATAGTCGTTCTAGTGTTTGTCGGCCTCATCACGTACGACCGCGACTAACCCCTACCACTCCACCACCAAGCCCGCTTTAAGCGGGCTTTTTTGCGTCTGCGTGTTTCACGTGAAACCTAACAATGTTAGGTGTAACATCGTATAACATTGTTATGTTTAGTGTTCACGAAAGGTTTTTGTCTACCAGTTCTCTGCGTGGCGGTAGCCCCAAGCTAATGTTACGTTTCTCTTTTGGGCGAATCTAGCGTCTACCAGTTCTCTGCGTGGCGGTAGCCCCCAACCTAACAATGTTATGTTTTTTGGGGCAATGTTACAGAATGTTATTTTGTATCACGCCGCAAACCCGCATGAATGCTATATTGTTAAATGTTACAATGTTACACGAGGGGTATGACGACTAAAAAATTTGAAAACGAACGCGCATGGCAGAAAGCGCAATTTGTACTACACCACTTTTAGACCCCGCTCTCTCTCTATATCTATAACATTATAACTTTATAACATTACATAGTTTTTTAGTCATTTTATTCAATTAAATCAACAACTTAGTATTGTTACGTTTTCTCCAGACTTTTATAACATTTAACACTACTTTCGTAACATCACCTGCGCCTTTTGTTACGTTTCCACCTGCCGACCTTTAGTCTGCCCCAAGACTAAATAACTTGATTTTACCATAACATTGTGGTATAATATAAAGGTAGATGGGGAAAAACCGTCTACACTCCAGCACCTAACAATGTTAGGTATATGTTAGAAAACTTTAGAAAGGTTAGAAATGCTTTACAACCCTGATTACGAATGGCGCGATTGCGTCGACTGCGGCGATGAAGTCCACATCGACCGCTGGCAACTTGGCTACAAGTGGTGCAAGTTCTGCGGTGAAGACCGTGCCCGCACCGAGCGCATGGGCTGGTGCATTGTCCAAGAGTATGGTAAAGGTAACTATCAATTCGTTACCGCCAACTCCGCACCGACAACTTTGAAGCAAACCAACCAAAAATCTTTGAGGGGCTAACAATGTTAGGTAAAACCGTAAAAATGAAGACATCTAAATTAACAGGAGCCGCACTTGATTGGGCGGTTGCAAGGTGTGAAGGCGTGGACTATCTTTCCGCGCACAAAGACGGTTTTGCAGTAGAGTACCTCAGTTACTCAACTGATTGGTTATTGGGCGGTGCAATTATTGAGCGGGAAAAGCTCCACGTATGGTTCAGCGAAGAGTCGGTGGACGAAGAAGGCAACCTATTAGGTATCTCTGAGTGGTACAGTGAGCCATCATTTACCAGCGACCGCGACGAGGAGACTTACCGATGCACAACTGGGCCGACACCGCTTGTTGCGGCTATGCGTGTTTACGTTGAATCAAAACTGGGCGACGACATCGAGATACCCGAGGATCTAGAATGAACGCAGCACGTAAGAAGAAACCAGTAAGTCGGTTTCACTACACACCGAAGTACCAACCCTACAACACCGGTAAGGTATTGATAGGATCGAATTACTTTCCCAAAACTAACTACGTTTGCCCCGTAGGTGAGAAGGTACAAGCTGCCCTGCTGGGTATCGAGTCCGACTTTTCTCGCCGTAAGGTCAGGAACTTTGTGCTCTATATTGCCGTAGCGATGGTTATGTACATCGTCGTCGCAATTGTGGCTAATTAAGTAGGAGCTAACAATGTTAGGTAAATACTACGTCACAGGTTGGAGCGCGAGGTTCGGCACATGGATGGCTGAAGTCTATGACGCGCGGACTATGGAGGCGGCGAAGGAGAGGTTTGCGATTTCTCATCCACAACTACGCCAAGTTAAGGCGTACGCACTTAGGAGTAATTAAATGAGCTATGAATCATTGCGATACGTTCGCAGGGCCGATAAGTACGAAGCAGCTAAGAAGATATGGGAAACCATTAAACCTATTCGTGGCAGACTAATCGATACCCGACCATTGGGCAGACGCAAGGATGCTGACACGTTCACGGTTCGCATGGTGGACGGCGTGGTTGAGTTCGTGCTGTACAAGTCGCCGCTGATTAAGTTCTGCCCTGATGACACAGTCATCGTGGACAGCTGTGGTTACATGACCAACTTCACGACGGGGTTCATCTCTCATGTATTGGGGCTTAATAAGTGTAGCCGCAAGGGTGATGCCATTGTCCTCGACGTTAATCGTGATCGAGTTGTTGCTTTGCAGAAGGGCAGTCAGCTGGTATTACGCAAGACCGAGGGGGCGTGGGACGTGGTGAATGCCGAGCCTGTGTATGGGTACAGAATAAATCGTACCGCAGCTAACAATGTTAGGGCGAGGTACTCCGAGTTCGCCGACTACTTTGAAGGGTTCGTTAAGTTGCGGCAAGAGGAGCACATCGAGCACGAGGGTTCGTACTACGAGCAGACGTACATGGCTGTTAAGTATTCCGGTGACGAGTTAGGTTTTTGGCAGGAGCAAAAGGAACTGCATCCGCACCTACATATATCGGACGTGGACGAAGGCATACCTAGAAGGCCGTGGCGTGACCATCGGGTGAGAGAGGATGGTTTTACCCGCCTAGACAGTTACGAGTACACAGTTAACTTGATGGAGTCTCTGATACGCAATGACCAAGATGACAGCACCAAGCACGATAACTTTTACAAGGCGGCGATGGGGTTCATGTTGAGTACTGCTTCAGGGTACAGCCCAACCTTTTTAGTCTATAGAGCTAAGTCGTTGCAGGTGTTGAATATTTTCGACAAGTTCGTTCTTATGTACAACGCTAGGGAAGTACTCAAGCGTGTGGAGTTACGTAGTGGAGCCACGCCTAACGCGCAGTACGTGCGTTGGATGGGTGAAGACTAAATAACTTGTATTTAGTATAACTTTGTGGTATAATATAATAGTTAGTAGTAGTTAGATGTCAGTAGTTAGTTTATCAACCCGCCTAACAATGTTAGGCTTCATTAGGAGTGTTAGAAATGGCAGAGATTAGCTTTGGTAAGACAGTCACCCTCAAGCAAGCGGCGACTTTGATTCGTACAAACCCCGAGACACGGTTCATGCTCAGAGGTGAGCCGGGCATTGGCAAGTCTTCCCTATTGGAGAGTATTGCTAACGGCCTTGGGTATGAGTACGCATACATAGATGTACCGAACATGGACTTAGGTGATATCGCTATGCCGGTCATCGACCACGAGACAAGGACAACACGGTATTACCCCAACGCACGGTTCAAGGTGCACGAAGGCAAGCCGACTGTAATCATGCTCGATGAGTTCACCAAGGGTGCCGACCCAGTTAAGAACATGTTGCACCCGATGCTGGAGAAAGCCAACCCGCGACTGGGCGACATTGCGCTTTCTAAAAATACCATTGTGTTTCTGACAGGTAACCTTAGCACGGACGGTGTAGGCGACAGCTTGAAGGCGCACAGTATGAATCGACTTGTGTCTATCACAGTAAGTAAACCGACAGCGGACGAGTGGATCGAGTGGGCTATTAACAAAGGTGTTGAGGCCGAGGTGATTGCGTGGGTGAATAGATTCCCTCATGCATTGGCTAGCTACACGGACGCTGGACAGGGTGACAACCCGTACATCTTTAATCCTAAGAAGCCTATGACTGCGTTCGTATCACCACGTTCGCTTGAGACAGCATCTAACATTGTTAGGACTCGCAAGGAGAATGATGCCGACTCCGTCATAGCGGCGTTGACTGGCGCGGTGGGTGAATCGGCGGCGCGGGACATGCAGGCGTACATCGAGTTCTCTGATCAACTGCCTACGTGGGAGGCGACGATCAATTCGCCTAAGACTACAACGATACCCACAAGCCCGGGCGCGTGTGCGATTGTGGTGTTCGGTGCCATATCTAGGGTTACTAAAGAAACCATAACTCCATTCATGGAGTACTTGGAGCGGTTCGACGCCGAGTGGCAAGCGGTGTTCGCTATCAACATAGCCAAGACCCCATCGAAGCAGAGCATTGCGTTCAGTTGCAAAGCGTTCGCCGAGTGGGTTGCCAAGAATCAAGACTTACTTTGATAGGAGCTAACAATGTTAGAAGAGCGCAAGCTACAAAAATCTAAGATCACGTTGATGCGTGATCACAGGTTCGCCTTGTTACAGGGCATCATGATGGTCGGTAAAACTAAGGTAGCCGACAACATCCCAACTGCGTGTACTAACGGTAGGGACGAGATATACGGTAGGGCGTTCGTCAAGTCTCTCAAGGAGAAGGAGCTTAACTTTGTAGTGGCGCACGAGAACGGCCACAAGATGTACAGGCACCTGACTACGTGGCGCAAGCTGCACGATGAGGACACCCGTCTGGCCAATGCCGCTTGTGACTACGTTATTAATCTCATGCTCAAGAATCTTGATCCTGATGAGAGCGTCATTGCTATGCCTAGATATCAGAGCGGCCCGATGAAGGGCAAGTTGATGGGACTGATCGATGAGCGGTTCAAGGGTATGAATGCCAAGCAGGTGTTCGACATACTCAAGCAGGAACGAGGGGATGAGGGCGGCGATGGTGACGGTGGCGCTGGTGGTAACGGTAGCGGTGATGGAGAGTTGGACTCCCACGACTGGGACGGTGCCAAGGACATGACCGAGCAAGAGCGGCGCGAGCTTGAGCGAGACATTGACCAAGCCATACGACAAGGTGCGATGGCCCAACAGAAGATGGCGGGTAGCGGCGGCGGTGGGTTAGACCGAGAGCTACAAGAGTTACTTGAGCCGAAGGTTAACTGGCGTGAAGTATTGCGCGAGTTCGTCAAGTCCACGTGTGGTGGTAAGGACAAGTCATCTTGGCGCAGGGTTAACCGTAGGTTCTTATCCACAGGCGTGTACATGCCGTCGCTAATCAGCGAGAAGGTAGGTCACTTGGTGATTGCTATCGACACCTCAGGTTCGATAGGTGGTGATGAGCTGGGCGAGTTCTTGTCCGAGGTTAAGGGTATTGCGGAAGAGGTAAACCCCGAGGTGGTGGACTTGCTGTACTGGGATAGCGAGGTAGCTGGGCATGAGACTTACTCAAGCTCAACTGCGGCTGATATCCCCAGTTCAACCAAGCCCAAGGGTGGCGGAGGTACAAGCCCATCATGCATATCTGCGTATCTCAAAGCGAAGAACATTCAACCTGAGTGTGTGATTGTGTTGACAGACGGGCATGTGGGTGGCGACTGGGGTAGTGAGTGGAGCGCACCTGTAATGTGGGCAATCGTTGGTGACAACGACGTAATGGCAAGTAATGGTAAGACTATTCATATCAAGGAGTAAATCATGGGAAATAAATCGTTAATGGGTTCGCTTGAGTACGACGAGGCTACTGAGGAGGGCGTCGTCAACATCGACTGGGACAAGTTGCCCGGCAATATGGTAGGGCTAGACATCCTGAGTGATTGGATACTGGGGCTGACCGACATATACAACCTTAAGGTTAAGGAGGTTTACAGAAGCGTGGGGGATGAGATATGAATCTAGAACTAAGCGAGTGGGAGCGTGGCTACCTAGCCGCACTAGTGAGGGATGACATCGAGTTGCTTAAGGACTACAACATCGCGGAGATGGGTATGTTGCGAGACAACTTGCAGTCTCTGAGAGAGAAGTTATCGAGTGTAGTTAATTTAACCAAAGGAGAAGTGAAGTGAATAAGTACGTACTCTATACAGACCCCGGACATGCATGGCTTGAGGTTCCGCTGAGGGAGCTGAAGATTTTAGGTATAGCCAAGGATATATCTAGCTACTCATACGTAAAGGATGGGTTGGTGTACTTGGAGGAGGACTGTGACTTAGCCGTGTTTGCGGAAGCGAAGGACAAGATAAAGGAAGAGTTTGACTGGCGTGTAGTGCACACAGACCATGACGCCGCATGCCGTGGCTACCAGCGTTTCGATGCAGCAAGTGTTTAATTATTTAACCGAAGGAGAAGTGAAGTGAGTATTAGTTCATCAGCATTGTTAGTGGAATTGAATATCAGCGTATGGCCAGCGTCTAAAGTAGACCGAGAGATCACCGACAAGGTAAACACAGACGCAGGCGCGGTGCGAGGTGCATCGCAGACTAAGAAGAATCTGTTTGCAGGTACTTCATTACGCAAAGACATATCAGACTTTGCGGCTAGGGTTCGGCTGTTCCACAACAAGCACACGTTGCCGTGGGCAGACAAGGGGGAGCGCATGTTGCCGACTGCGTTGTTTATGGATTACAAGCAAGCCATGAATGGGTATGAGCATTCGTTCAACATGATGTGTAACAACTTCTTCCTAGAGTACCCGCGCCTAGTGTCCGAAGCCCCGCAAGCATTGCAAGGGCTGTTCAAGGCAGAGGACTATCCCGACATCGAGGATGTCAAGTTGAAGTTTGGGTTTAGGAAAGCAGTAAAGCCTTTACCAGAATCTGGCGACTTCCGTCTAGACATACCAGCGCATGACTTAGAGGAGATGAAAAACGACTACGAACAACAATACAGCAATAGGTTAGCCGAGGCTATGCGTGAGCCTTGGGATCGACTGCACAAAACCTTGGTGGGTATGTCAGAGAAGCTGACGGATGCCGACGGGGACGAAACGAAGAAGCGTTACCACGACTCTCTTATTAGTAACCCGCTGGAGCTGTGCCAGCTGCTCACCAAACTTAACGTCACCAAAGACCCGAAGCTGGAGGAGGCGCGTAAGCAGGTAGAGCTAACAATGTTAGGTGCAAGCATCGAGGATATCAAGGAAGACGCCGACTCACGTAGCGAGTTGAAATCTAAAGTAGACGCTATCTTGAACAAATTTACATGGTAAGGACATGAACATGAACATGAACATTTCAGAATTTAACAACGTAACCGTATCTAAAAAAATGCGCGAGCGGATGGAAGCAGAAGACTTGGACAACGTGAAAGCCCACTCAATGTTGGCCGAGCTTGTCAAGCATGTGGCTATAAACAACCCGCTTTGGAGGCTTGTCGGCTTAGACGGACTTGCTTACTCCGAAAGCAAAACTATGGTGCTCACCAAGCTGGCGGTGATGAAAGACTCTGAAACCCTAGGGTATGTGTTTAGAGACTACGTACGTAGGGAGTACCGCATAGTGGTGAAGAACGACCGTATATCCAAGACTATGCAACGGGGAAGTGGATATTCAACAAGCAGCTGGGAGAAGGCCGCCTCGAAAATTAAGAGAACATTCGTACCTCTAAGCGTATATGAACGTATGGATAAGGCCCATAGTGAGGCTTCAAGGTGTGTCACTAACCAAGTTTGGGAGCGTGAGCGGAAGATAGACCGAGAGTCTAGGCACTACGAAACCAGCGCAAGGGACTGGGCTCTAGGTGCGGGGCGGGACATGTTCGTCAACTATGTAAAAACTCAGCTAGCGCCAACGGAAGGTGCTCGACTGATTGAGGCTATGGACATAGTAAATACCACGCACACCGAGATGATTACCATCAAGAAAGTTAGGGATCATCTAGGGCAAAGTGGTACTACGCTAGTGATAAAAGATTGTGATACATATTTGGTTAAAACGCTAGACAATGTACAAGTCTATGACGATAATACATTGCCACACAATTTGCGAATGGGGGTTGGCATGCTCAAGTTGGTGGAGGTGGAGCACTTCATATCCAACGTAGGGTGCAGAGTGTCGGAGGAGGTGTTCGTACTTCTAGTGGACGAAGAACCTAACAATGTTATGGAGGCGCAGTGATGATTAAGTGGCGGGAACTGGTGGAAAAGCTGAAAGCGGCGGTTTTCTACGTAGAGGTAATGCTTGTAGGTATCGGGGCATTCGCTGTTTTGTTCGTGGCTGGTTTCTGTACTGGCTACATTGTTGAAAAATTTCCTATTTGGATGGAGGCACTCAAATGATTGACGATTCTTTTAACTTAACGATGGAGCACGTCTCCGAAAACGACGATGGCTCATGCAATGTCATGCTGCACATGGACAACAACGCAGTCAAATGCTTGATCAACTACGGGTTTGTGAGCTTGCTCAGAGATGCAATCCGAGACGGCAGGATTCTTAAAGCTGACGAAGAGAAAGCCGGTGGAACAGAATGAACTGCTTTGTATGCAGCAAGCCGGTGGAGTTCAGCGAAGAGTCTGCGTTTATCGGTAGGTACGCACACCAAGCGTGTTTCTTGGAAAGCCTACTCAAACAACGGGACGCCGCGCTCGAAATACAGAAGCTGGAGAGGGAACGTATCAACGTAGAGGAGAAACGAGATGAAACCTAAAGAGCTTGCTGTTTTAGAAATGTGCATAGAGAACGGCATTACCTACGGCATGACCCGCGCCTACAAGCACACGGATGAGCCGACAGACGATCAAATTAAGTACGTAATCAGAGATGCAATCATGCACGAGATCTATGAATGGTTTTACTTTGAAGAGAGTATGGAATAAGTGACCCCATCGGGTCATTTTGTAACGATTTTGAGCAAATAAACATGTTTTTGTCCCCATCGGGACATTTTTTGGAGGTTTTATGAAGCTACTTATCGCTTGCTACTTAATCGTAATGGGGGTCGCCCTTGCGTCTTCCCTGATAACCATTGCAACCATCTACTTGCTAGGCAAGTTAATGCCATTTACCTTTTAGGAGAGTTATGAAAGTCTACATCAGCAAGTACAGAGACCACTGGGTCTCACCTTACACGATCTTGGAGAAGGTATTTTTTTGGAGGGAGATTGACTATGACGAGCCCAAATTAACGAAGTGGGCTGACAGACTGCGCCCCGTATGTGAGGGTGTGCAGAGTTTTTTAGATCGAATCCATCCTAGGATTACTTACGTCAAGATAGACAAGTGGGACACATGGAGCATGGATCACACCTTGGCTCTTGTTATCTTACCTATGCTTAAGCAGCTACATGCGGATAAGCACGGCGCACCCAACGTTGATGATGAAGATGTTCTCGAAGAGCTCAAGTCTACGTCTGCTCCGCCCAAAGAGGATGTGTGGGATGTGGATGCCAACCACTTTAAACGCTGGGACTACATCCTAGATGAAATGATTTGGGCTTTCGAATACAAACTCAAAGACCCGGATTTGGACGACATGGATGTATGGGCAGCTAATGCAGTCAGAGCCAAGGACGGCTTTCGCTTATTCGGAAAATATTACGAAGCACTATGGGACTAACATGAAAATTAACGTAACACTTACCAACGACACCATAGACAACATCTTCATTGAGCGTTTAAGGGAAGACCTTGAACTGTTGGAGACAGAGACTGTCCCAGTTTTTTCAAGCGAACCCGAGATCGAGGCGCAACACATCGGCGCATTGAAAGGCGCTTACAAACAGATTCTTTCCTACTATGGGGAGATGGTATGACTATCCAATCAGACTTAAAAGCAAAACTCAGAGAATCCGAGTTGGTCTTTGAGAAAAACTGGCGGCGACATCAGAACCTACAGATCGTCAAGGGCCTGTTCGCCGTGGCATGTTTCTTGGCGTTCATCTTGTTCGCTGGTTTCTATATACAGAGGTAAAGCATGACATGGGATGAATACAACCTACTATTCCACAAACAACAGCTAAACCTTGTTGCGTTTAAACGATTAATGGATTGTGACGAAGAGGTTTTGCGGTTGGTTAACAGTGCAATCGAAGCGGAGCGCGAAGCCTGTGCTGAAATTTGCAAGAAACACGCTGATGTGTATGCTGGGCTTGAACAAAACCCGACGGCAAAATCAGCATGGGCAGCTTGTATTGACAATCTTGATGCTATCAAAGCAAGGGGACAAGCATGAGTGAAAGCCAAGAGCCTGTATGCCCCGAGTGCAAAGCAGAAGTTCTTTATGAGTGCGTTGCTTGTAGTCGCAACAATTACCCACCACAGCGCACATGGGCAGGGCTGACGGATGAAGATATGAAAGACCCTAGAACGCACAACTTTGATTTTATTCATGGTGCTAGATGGGCAGAAGCCAAACTTAAGGGGAAGAACAGTGTCTGATAGATTTGATTTAGAACAGGCCATCCTGCGGGCAGATTTAGAGGGTGATTTAAACCTGCTGTTTGATCGTGTATGCAACGGGCCAGAACTGTCTCAAGATGATTTGGCTAACGCCTTGCTGGGACTCATTACCCTCAACGCTTTACGGCACGAGAAGCTGTGGAATATCTTTGAAGACATGTGCCATCAAAGGAAATTTAAGGACAAATATGAAAAAGTGGATTGATCCCCCCAGCGGGTGGAAGTATGGATTCCCTAAGACTTTCGATACAGAAAAGGATGGGGACATGTACGAATGGCTAGTAGCTAATGGTTACCCACAAGAAGAAATAGAAGACTTGGGCAAACACTTTTATGTGCGTCAATGGTTAACTGATGAGGAGGAAGAGAAATGTCGAACGTAGTCAGGATGAATAAAAGCTCTTATGAACTCTTAGATGAGATTAAAGAAGCGATGACTGAGGATTCAAGCTGCATAGTGGTGTTCTTTGATGGCGAGGACAACCTGCAAGCTGCATACGCTAACGTATCTGCGGAACGTAGTGTGTTTATGTTGGAAGCCGCCAAGCTGGACATACTAGATGGAGTGTGAATGAAGTGTCTTGAATGCGGCGCGGCGACAGAAGTTTTATCAACAAGAACATGGGAAACATATGTATATAGAAGAAGAAAATGCTTTAATGGGCACAGATTCTCAACAGAAGAAAGACAGCAAACCGCTCACACAAGCGGAGCTGATGGCGTGGTGGCCGTTCACCCGCCTAGACCCCAAGAGGTTTCCGAAACAACCAAAACGTACTATGCCTGACGATATAGGAGATGCTTTACTATGACTACAGGAATTGAATTTCTAAAACCTGAAATCAAGCGTAAAGGTAGGGGGCCAAGCAAGAAACCAGCGCTAGCGTGCACCAGCTTACGCTTGCCTGAATATGTGCTGGCCTACTTCACCAACAACTTCCCTTACCGAAAGCAAGCCAAGATGAGAGAAGTGCTCGCCGAGTACGTCGAAAATCAGACTAGACCCCCCACCTAACATTGTTAGGCTAAGGGAAAACACCGAGCCCGCCTAGTGCGGGCTTTTTTGCGTCTTGTGTTGACAATGTAAAAAGATGTGCTATAGTTAAAGCTACCCTTTCAAAGGAGCGATTATATGGCATCAACACCTGAAGCCAAAGTGAAAGCGAAGATCAAAGCGATCTTAAAAGCTAACAACGTGTACTACGCCATGCCTATTGGCACGGGCTACGGCAACAGCGGCGTGCCGGACTTTCTATGTTGCGTCAACAGCATGTTCTTAGCGATAGAAGCAAAGGCTGGTAAGGGCACAACCACCGCGCTACAAGCCAAAAATCTACGAGAAATCCAAGAATCCGGGGGTTTTACCTTAGTCCTCAGCGAAGAAAGCATCAAACAGCAGGTTCTAGAGTTTGTATTGCACTATATGAACCATACAAAACTAAGCTATGAATGTCCTCCATGAATGTCCTAACAGTTGATTTTGAAACCTACTACTCCTCTGACATAGGCTTCTCTAAGCAGACTACTGAGGAATACATAAGAGACCCTCAGTTTGAGGTGATCGGCGTAGCGGTACAGGAGAATGATGGCGAGCCGGTGTGGTTAAGTGGTGACGCAGCTGCCATTCATAGCTTCCTTTCTTCCTACGATTGGGCTAATTCGCTAGCCATAGCACACAACGCAGCATTCGATGGGGCGATACTTAACTGGATATACGGTATAAATCCAAAGGGTTGGATAGATACGCTGTCAATGGCACGTGCGCTACACGGCACTGAGGTAGGCGGTAGTCTTGCGGTGCTAGCCTCTTACTACGAACTAGGCGTCAAAGGTACGGAGGTAGCTAATGCTAAGGGGTTGAAGCGGCAAGATTTTTCCGCCGACCAGCTTGCAAAATACGGTGAGTACTGCGCCAACGATGTACGACTTACGTGGGATTTGTTCAAGGCTATGAGCAAAGAGTTTCCGCCGTCGGAGCTTAGACTTATTGATCTAACCATACGTATGTTTACAGACCCAGTACTGCGGCTAGATATCGATTTGCTCAATAGACATTTGGAAGCCACCAAAGAAGCGAAGGCGGCACTGCTCGGTGGATTTAATCGTGAAGATTTGATGAGCAACCCCAAGTTCGCCGACCTGCTCAGAAATCAGGGTGTTGAGCCGCCTATGAAGAAGAGCCCGACTACAGGTAAGCAGACCTACGCACTGGCTAAGAATGACCAAGGGCTTAAAGATTTATTGGAGCACTCCAACTCAGTTGTGCAAGCCTTGGTAGCCGCTAGGCTTGGTACTAAATCCACCATTGAGGAGACGCGCACTGAGCGGTTCGTTGGGATTGCAAATCGCGGGGCGCTACCCGTACCTTTGCGTTACTACGCCGCGCACACTGGTCGTTGGGGCGGTGACGACAAGATCAACTTACAAAACTTGCAGAGGAATTCCCCACTTAAATCAGCGATCATTGCCCCCAATGGCTACGTGATGATTGACTCGGACTCATCGCAGATTGAAGCTAGGACTTTAGCGTGGCTAGCAGGGCAAGATGATCTGGTGAAAGCCTTTGATAACGGCGAGGATGTATACAGAATCATGGCGTCCGCTATCTACGGTAAGAACATCGAAGACATTACAAAAGATGAGCGGTTTGTTGGAAAAACTACGATCCTTGGTGCTGGTTACGGCATGGGCGCTATAAAGTTCAAGGCGCAGCTTAAAAGTTTTGGTGTTGAAGTTTCGGATGACGAGGCGCAACGAATCATCCAAACATATAGGTTGACTTACCCCAAGATACCGGAGCTGTGGAAGTCCGCTGGTGTCGCACTTAAGGCCGTCCTGCAAAACCAACAGACTACGTTGGGCCGTGGTGGCGTACTCGAAGTAAGGGGGGCTGACGGCATATTACTGCCCAACAAATTGTTTATACGCTATCCAAACCTCAGACTGCACGACGACGAGAATGGCAAAACAGAAATGGTGTACGACACCAAGAAGGGCAAAGCAGTTATACCTAACCGTATATACGGTGGGAAGGTCGTGGAGAACGTATGCCAAGCGTTAGCACGTATTGTGATTGGCGATCAGATGCTGCGGGTAGCGAAGAAATACAGAGTGGTCATGACTGTTCATGACGCGATTGCTTGCGTGGTGCGGGAAGAAGAAGCTGTAGCCGCTAAAGAATACGTCGAGGTGTGCATGAGGAGTAGGCCAACTTGGGCCCCCGAATTGCCACTAAATTGTGAGGCCGGATGTGGCAAATCTTACGGAGACTGCTAATGAGCGAGAAAAAAGAAAGTACTGTTTGGTCTTTTAGTAGCCTTAAAACATTTCAACAATGTCCTAGAAAGTACTACCACACCAAGGTAGTTAAAGATGTTGTCGAAGGTGACACGGAGGCTACGTTGTATGGTAAGTCCGTGCATACGGCTGCTGAAGAATACATACGTGACGGCGTGGCCCTACCTGCACCCTACGCCTATATCAAACCCCTATTGGACAAACTTAACTCTATTCCCGGAGAAAAATTATGCGAAGTGAAACTAGGTCTAACGAAGAACTTGGAGTCTTGCGAATTCAATGCTCCGAATGTTTGGTGGCATGGGATAGCCGATTTGGTAGTTATCAATCGGGAGAAGAGCCTAGCGTACTCAGTGGACTACAAGACAAGCAAGAGTGCGAGATATGCGGACGTAAAGCAATTGGATTTGGTGGCTTGTGGGCTTTTCGCCAAGTTCCCGGAGATAAAGAAGGTGAAGAGCGGGTTGGCCTTTGTCGTATCGAATGAATTTATCAAGGCCGAACATCATGCTGAAAGGATTCTTAAGTACATGGAGAAGCCAACACAAGATGTAGCCCGCATTGAAGCGGCTAAGAAGAATGGCGTATGGAATCCGATATGGGGGCCGCTGTGCAAGTTTTGCGCGGTGAAGACTTGCGAGTACAACAAAAGTAGAGACTGATGCGCCCCATATACGAAACCGATCAGGATAGGGGCAGAGAGCGCGAAGTGCATTCGTACTTGGAGTCTAAGCTTGACTGCGTATTCAAGGTCGCCGACAGGCTCTCAAATGTGGATGGATTTTTGTGTAGTGTCGACGGTGAAATGGTAGCGGCTGTGGAGATCAAGACTAGGCGCAACTCGAAAGCCAAGTACCCCACGTACATGTTGAGCGCGGCTAAGTGGCGCAACGGGTTGGAAACCGGTAAGATTTATGGAGTCCCATTTGTTCTTATTGTTAAGTTTACCGACGGTATCTATGCCGTTGCGTTATCCGACAGGTACAAGACGAGCCACGGCGGGAGGTATGACCGAGGCGATGCTAGGGACGCAGAAGAATGTATATACATCCCGATTGACAAATTCCACGAAGTTTAAGGAAACACCATGCCATACGTAAACAAACCCAGACCTTACAAAAAAGAGTACCAACAACAGTTAGATAGAGGTGAAGGTAAAGCTAGGCTAGAAAGAGAACGTGCTAGAGAAGATATGGACAAGCGCGGTGTCAACCGAGCAGGTAAAGACATTGACCATGCCATACCGCTATCTAAGGGCGGCACTAACTCTCCTAGCAACCTGCGCTTGAAGTCGCCGAGCGCCAATCGATCTTTCAGTCGCAATTCAGATCACACAGTTAAAGTAAACAAACCAAAGAAAAAATGAGTCTATTAGAGTATGAGTGGCCACGGCCTCACGGGTTCACCCCGTTCGCGCATCAGCAGACAACAGCGGAGTTTTTGGTAACAAACCGCAAAGCGTTCTGCTTCAACGAACAAGGTACGGGTAAGACAGCATCAGTTATATGGGCTGTAGATTATTTGATGCAACGTGGGTTAGTAAATCGAGTGTTAGTGATCTGCCCCTTGTCGATCATGAAGTCGGCTTGGCAGAATGATTTGTTTAAGTTTGCTATCCACCGGACTGTAGCTATCGCTTACGGAGCCGCAGATAAACGCAGAGCCGCCATAAGCAGCAATGCAGAATTTGTGATCATAAATTTTGACGGGGTCGGCATCGTTAAGAAAGAGATTGCTGCCGGTGGATTCGATTTGATTGTTGTAGATGAAGCATCAGCGTACAAGAATCCGCAGACGGACAGATGGAAAGACCTGCGGGATCTTATGAAAACTATTAAAGGTCTATGGATGTTGACGGGTACACCGGCAGCGCAGTCGCCTGTGGATGCTTATGGATTAGCAAAGCTTGTCAATCCCCAGTCAGTGTCTCCTTTCTATGGGCAGTTCCGCGACTCGGTCATGCAAAAAGTTAGCGAATTTAGGTGGATTCCTAGGCCCGATGCACAGAACACAGTACATAGAATATTGCAACCCGCGATACGATTTGAGAAAGCTCAATGCTTAGATCTTCCACCAGTTACCTACGTCTACAGGGACGCTCCACTTACGCCACAACAACTTAAGTACTACAACACGCTTAAAAAGCAAATGCTTATCGAGGCTGCCGGAGAAGAAGTGTCGGCAGTCAACGCCGCAGTACGCATCAACAAGCTGCTACAAATAGCTGGCGGGGCGGTGTATACCGACAGCGGGGAGATCATCGAGTTTGATGTGTCCCAACGACTGCAAGTCATCCGAGAAGTTATAGAAGAGTCGAATCATAAAGTTCTGGTGTTTGTCCCGTTTACTCATACCATAGAACTGCTACAGAAGTACTTAGAAAAACATCACGTTACATGCGAGGTAATAAACGGTTCCGTTAGCGTGAACAAACGTACTGACATTGTCAGCAGGTTCCAAAGCCGAGAAACCCCCAAGGTCTTGATCATCCAACCACAAGCTGCTTCGCACGGTCTAACACTAACCGCCGCCGACACCATCATCTGGTACGCCCCATGCTCTAGTGTAGAAACGTATCTGCAAGCTAATGCTAGGATTGATAGGCCGGGCCAAGTGAACAACATGACCGTGGTGCACATAAATGGCAGTCCTGTAGAGAGAAAGATGTACGCCTTACTACAAGGCAACATTGACAACCACAACAAAGTGATTGACTTGTACAGACAAGAAATTTCTTCGGATGACTCTTGACATTGTACAAAGTTAGGTTATACTAAATTTCCCTAACCAACAGGAGCTAACACATGGACGATCAGGTTCAGGAGGACGTAACCTCCATGCCACTCGATAAGATGGCCGCAGCGTATATCCGCATACGCGATGCTAGAGATGAACTAAAACGCAAATACGAGGCAGAGGATGAGGGCTTGAAAGAGCAACTGTCCGTGCTAGATGGGCACATCTTAGAAGTATGCAAAGAAATGAACGCCGACAGCGTTCGCACAAAACATGGCACGATCATACGTTCAGTCAAGTCACGGTACTGGACTAATGATTGGGATTCAATGTATTCGTTCATAGATGAACACAATGCATTTGGCCTGTTAGAGAAGAGACTTCATCAAACAAACATGAAGATTTTTCTTGAAGAGAATCCCGACGTTCTCCCCGCTGGACTCAACGTAGAGAACTCTTATACCGTGGTTGTTAGACGTTCTAAGGAAAACTGAAATGAGCAACATTACTTTACTCGACCAAAACCTCCCCGACTTCCTGCAAACTGCGGGTGTTAGTGAGCTTACAAAGCAACTCGCCGGTAAGACCGGTACTAAGCGCATCGTCCCTAAAAACGGAATCTTCCGTAAGATGGTCGGCGGTGAAGAGATGGGCAAAATCAAGGGCACCCTGAATGCGATTGTTGTCAGCGCATCCCCCAAAGTCGGGCGTATTTTTTACGCTAAGCAATGGACTCCCGATGCTGAGCCTACTGCCCCTGATTGCTTCTCTAACGATGGTGCTGCACCGGATGCCGGTAGCGTCAATAAACAAGCGGAGCGTTGCGACTCTTGCCAGCAAAACATCAAAGGTTCTGGTATGGGTAACTCCAAAGCATGCCGCTACTCACGCCGTATTGCTATGGTGTTGGAAGAAGATTTTGGTACTTCTTTGGAAGGTGAAGTCTATCAACTTAACTTAGCTTCTAAGTCTTTGTTCGGTGAAGGTTCCGGAGATAACACCCATACCTTTGAGAACTACACCAAGTACTTGTCTAACAACGGCAAGAGCTTGGACTATGTGATTACTCAGCTGAGCTTCAACGAAGACAACGACAACCAGTCTATTCTGTTTACGCCAGTACGCTACATCAACCAGCATCAGCATGCAGTTACCAGCAAAGCAGCAGCTTCCCCCGAAGTGCATAAGCTGGTCGTGATGACACCGTATCAAGCCGACATGTCTGGTCGTCCTAAGTTAGAAAACACCCGCCCAATGGGTGAACTGACTAAGGAAGAGGATGCCCCTGTGTATGCGCCTATCGCAGCAAAAGCTGAAGCAGTAGTCGAAGAGCCTAAAAAGCGCGAGACTAAAAAGTCAGCTGAGCCGACGCCGACCGTCAAGAAAAGCCTTGACGCCGTAGTTGCTGCTTGGAGTGACGAGGAGTAATTTATGAGCTATGGTTACAGCCAGTGGCTAGTGGACGCTAATAAAAAAGCTTCTCTCAAGTCACTGGGCGTAACCTTGGGCCGACTCTGCATACGGTTAGGTGTGCCGGTGAACGATGTTGCACAGGAACTAGACGTGAGCCGGATGACGGTTTACAACTGGTTCTGGGGTCGTTCTGTCCCCAGCAATAAGCACAACGACAAGATCGCCGAATATCTGCAAGTCCTCAAGAAACGCCAATAACATGTCCAATTTTGACCTACTCGATACCGTATTGCCCACGGAGGGGCGGTACTGTGTACTTGGGATAGGAAAGTACCCCGACCAACATTTTGTAGACACCCGAGAAGAAGTCGATGAACTAGCTAAAAACTTTGTATCCAGTGGGGTTGATGCGTATTTTGGATGCGCTAAGTTTGGCCCCGTTAACAACCGGACTCATGAAAACGCCACGTACTTCCGTGCGCTTTGGATGGATATTGACTGCGGCCCCACGAAGGCCACACCCGATAAAGACGGAAAAATAAAAGGATACATAGACCAGCAAACTGGACTAGACGAATTCAAGAAGTTCTGCAAGGTAGTCGGCTTACCCCGTCCAATCCTAGTAAGTTCCGGCTACGGAATACACGCTTACTGGTTGCTTGAAGAAACGTTATCCCGCGCAGAGTGGAAACCTCTCGCCGACCGACTACGCACACTTTGTGTTGAACATGGTTTGATCGTAGATTCGTCGGTGTTTGAGGCGTCCCGTGTCCTGCGTATACCGGGTACTTTCAACTTCAAACAAAGTGAGGCGCAGCCGGTTGAAGTCCTAAGCGCTCAATCGTCTCGTATTCCGTACGCGCAGTTGAAAGAGCTACTCGGTGCAGCCGACGTAGAAGTTCCAGACTTTATACCGCCAAGAACTATGAGCCCCATGATGGAAGCTCTAATGGCTAATAAGGTAAAAGTATTTAAGACCATCATGATGCGCTCCGCTAATGGAGAGGGGTGCAATCAGTTAGTTCATTGCTTTGAGAACCAAGAATCAATAGACGAACCCCTTTGGAGATCCGCGCTATCCATAGCAGCGTTTTGTAAAGACGGCGATGCGGCGGCACGTAAGATGTCGAACAAGCACCCTGATTACGACGAGCTGGAAGTTAGCCGAAAACTACACCATCTTAGAGACAAAGGCGGCCCACACCATTGCGGCACTTTCGAGAAGTTAAACCCCGGCGGTTGCGATGGTTGTGTGCATAAAGGAAAAATTAAATCTCCTATCGTACTTGGTATGGAGATAGAAGAAGCCAATCAGGAAGACAACGTGGTCGTAGCGGACACAGACTCCGGCCAGCGAAATATAAACATACCGGAATATCCACATCCTTTTTTTCGCGGTAAGAACGGCGGTATCTACAAGCGCCCAGCCGAGGAAGAGGAGTCTGAGCCAACACTTGTATACGAACACGATTTGTATGTAGTGAAGCGAATGCGGGACGCCGAGATCGGTGAGATGGCTTTGTTTCGGTTGCATCTACCGCACGATGGCGTTAAAGAGTTTGCTATATCTACTTCAGCTATTTCGGCAAAAGACGAGCTTAGAAAGCTGCTAGCCCAACAGGGGGTGGTAGCACACCACAAGCAGTATGAAAATTTGGCCACGTTTGTAATTACATTCGTGAAAAATCTACAGTATCAGAGAAAGGCAGAAACTATGAGAACACAATTTGGATGGGTCGAGGGTGATAGTAAGTTCATCATGGGGGACAAAGAGATTACGAAAGATGGTTCGTTTTACAGCCCCCCGTCTTCTACTACCGAGTTCTTCGCCAAAAATATTCACCCCAAAGGTGACTTTGATACGTGGAAAAAAGTCTTCAACATGTACGCCATGAAGGGGATGGAGCCCCATGCATTTGGAGCGTTATCGGCGTTTGGTTCCCCACTGTTTAAGTTTACTGGGTTGGATGGCGCGATCATCAACGTGATATATGAGTTCGCTGGGTCTGGCAAATCCACCATTCTGCGTATGTGCAATAGCGTATACGGACAACCAAAAGCGATGATGGCAATCGAGAAGGATACGATCAACGCCAAGATGCAGCAGCTAGGGGTTATGAATAATCTTCCCAACACGATGGACGAGATTACTAACATGTCGGGCATCGAATTCTCAGACTTGGCGTACGGCATATCCCAAGGACGGGGCAAGAACCGAGCCAAGAGCCAGACCAATGCTCTGCGTATCAACAACACGAGCTGGCAGAACCTTACGTTATCGTCGGCGAACGCTAGCTTCTACGAAAAATTGGGGGCAGCGAAAAACACACCCGATGGCGAATCTGTACGCTTGTTGGAATACAAGATTGAACCTAATAATTTGATTAGTGTCGCCGAGGGTAAAGAATTATTTGACCATCAACTGAACGAGAACTACGGACACGCCGGTGAAATTTACATACAGTGGCTGGTTAACAACCTAGAAGACGCACAGGCTTTGCTGAAGAAAGTTCAAGCCCGCATAGACAGGGAAGTTCAGTTCACGGCGCGAGAGCGTTTCTGGTCTGCGGTGGCAGCATGTAACATAGCTGGTGGCTTGATTGCCAAAAACTTAGGACTGCATGACTATGATATGCAGGCGGTGTATGAGTGGCTTAAAGGCATGCTCGGTGATATGCGCAATGAAGTCAAGCCCCCGCAATTCACGCCGGTTACGGTGCTCGGCGAGTTTATCAACGCCCACATCTATAACGCTCTAGTTGTTAACGGTGAAGTTGATTCGCGCAGTAACCTGTCGGCACTGCCGTTACTTGAGCCCCGTGGCGAACTGCTCATACGTTACGAGCCAGACACTAAAGATTTGTACATAGCCGCTAAGCAATTCAAAGATTTCTGCGTAAAACAGCAGGTCAACTACAAGACTCTATTGCAGCAGTTGGGTGATCTGAAGATATTTGTTGAGGCTTCAAACAAGCGTATGTCCAAAGGCATGAAAGTGGTTTCGCCCGCTGTTCGCATACTTAAATTTGATGCTTCTAACTCTGATTTCCTGCACGTAGACGCATTACTGCCGCAAGATGAAAATAGAGACGGTGACGTATCAGCTTGACTGGTCTAAGTTTCGCAAAGGCTACTCGTTCTTTGTACCGTGCGTGGATCACCGAGCAGCTAAAGAAACAATCGCTACAGTGGCGAAAAGACTAAAGATGAATATTGTTACAAAAGTTGTAATAGTTGATGGCATAAAGGGCTTGCGCGTGTGGAGGGCCTGAGCTATACTCCGCCCCACTAGTAAGCAGTTGCTAGTAGTTCTCCATAGGTTTACCCCCGGCACTGTCCGGGGGTTTTTTATTTCTTACGATCTTCGCGTTCTCTTTCAATCCGTTCTTCAAGTTTGTAGAGTGGCAAGTCGGCAAATGCAGCGTTTTTCTCGGTGACTGAAACACCTAACCTAGCACTTGCGCGAGCCTTCATATCTTCTTTTAATATTTTGGTTAGGTCGTCATTCTTTATTCCGTAAGTTGGGTGCTTCTCGTTAAATTTCGCTATCTCCCCTTCAACTAATTTCTCTAAAGCTTCATCGCCTTCGTCGTTCTGTTTGCGTACGGCTACTTTTGCTGACAAAATTAGTTGGTTACGCTCGTTCACAATTCTTTGCTCGGCTGCGGTAAGTTTGAATCCGACATCGGCTATACGTGCCATCTCTGCGGGGCGGAATCCAATGATTTGCGCAAACAACCTGCCCGTAGAAATCTCATCGGGCGGCACAATTTCCTTGCCTTTAGAGTCTTTGATGCCCTCATCAGCCATGCGCATGGCAAATCGAATGTTACGAATAGCCGCAGGAGACAGCTTATCCCAAGCCTTTACATCATCGCCGACAGCAAACGCATCCCAAGCATCAGCGGCACTTAGGCCCAAACTTACAGTTGGCCCCATCTTATCTAGTATGTACGCCACCATACCTTCACGGCTAGACTTGGCTTCTTTGGTGTCCCTACCCCACAGGTCGTTGAGCCCAATACGCTCTGCGATAGCGGAACCGGTTAAAGCGTTAAGCGGCCCAGAATCTACTAAGTCAGCCAAAGAAACATTTCCAATCATGATGTCCCCCAACTTTTCTTGTAGGAATACATTGCGGAACCAAGTGTCTGCGTCCAAGTCTTTTAGCTCGTCTGGCCAATCATCTTCGCCTTGAAGCTCTTGAAATAGGTAAGCAACTACGCCAATAATAGGACTGAATGCGGGAATACCAGCCAAACCAGCAATACTTCCAGCCGTGAGGTAGATACCAAAGAATTTAACAGCGGCTGCTTTTTTGCCCTCTTTGTTGAGAAACGGCAGCATCTTTACAAAGTTAGTACACATCAAAAGCGTCATGTGCAGCGGGAATGTCTTGAACTGCGACAACACCTTACCAATACCACGTTGCATGAAGCGGGGGCGGGCAGTTACGTCGTAGTTACCTAAAGCTTCATTTACATCGCTAACAGCTTGATTGATAGCAGCGTCCGGCGACAGGCCCCGTCTTACCCCCAGACGATAAGAAGCAAGATACACAGCCTCGCGGGTTAAACGCTCAATGTTGTGCATCAAACTTCCGACTAACAGATCAGCAGCTTCTACGCCTAGCTCTTTTGTCTTGCCTAATACGGTTGATGCTTGTGCAGTGGGGATGCTTTTGTACCCGTAAACCTCTGATGCGTACGTCGATTGCGTAATCCCACGCTGGAACATTTCTCGAATCGCCCGCTTTTCGTCTTCGGTTACATCCTTGTTATTTGTAATGCTTGGAGCCACCAGAGAAGTAGTGCCATCAGGGTTTTCCCTAACAACACTGTACTGATTAATGTACGTCATCATTTTAGCCAGCTCTTTACCCGCTGCAATGACGTTATTGTGGTTAGCCCCAAGCACTGGGAGTGCAGAAACATAGAGGCTAGATGGTTGAATTAACGCAGAAGATGCGCCAGACAAGAACCAGAAGAACGATACCTTGTTCGCAACGCCTGCAATAGCATCACCCAAACTATTCTTGTCTCCCTCTAGCGCAAGATTGACGCGCTCTTGCGCCTCATCTACAAACGGGGTTAGATTTGAGTTGCCTTTAGCCGCTTCACGAGCAGCCGACAACGAGTTACGTAGCAGTGGTGAATACTTCAACTTGGCCAAGTGCATGGAGGTCGAAGAAGCCGTAGTTGATATATTGCGCAAAACGTCGGTACTAAAACCAGCACGATCTTTACGGTGAATGAACTGCCCACGGAACTTTTGTTCGGGCATAGTGTTCAAATAGATTTGGTAGATAGCATCTTTGAGTGCTTCTTTAGCTTGAGGTGAATCAAACTTTTCTTGGTCGATAGCATCAAATACTTTGGTTAGCATTTCGCTGTTACCCTGAGTCGCTGCACGTAACGATGCAATGCTGTCGTTCATATCTAACGTACCGTTGTCCATCATGTTGTCTACATCATCTCTACGTGAAGCAGCAATCTCAGCGGCGCGTTGGTTACGCTCGCCGACCGACTCAAACATGTAAAACGCTTCTTTAGTTTCACCGCCGACTTTTTCGCTGATGCGCAGCCAGTAGTTGCCGCGACGTACTAGTGGGAAGTATGGGGTAATACGCGCACCAGCCTCAAATGTTTGTCGCAGGACTTTGATCAGGTTTTCTTTAGCTTCAGGAGCCATGCCCTGTATAGCCATAACTTGCTGATCGAGCAGGTCGGAATAAAGGTCGATTAAATCTTCGTAGTACTGCTTTAGCTGGCGATACATGTTTTGGCCTTTAGCCCCGACTTTATTCCACAGTGCATCAATGTCCGTACTGCGTTCTTTTGCTTTGGGGTTTGATGGGTCGATCTGCGCAATAGTGCTTTCGTAAACTAGGCTTGCAAAATCTTCACGGAACTTTTTAGCACTTCCCCATAGGGGGTTAAGTTCTTTTTTGAACTTTGCAAGAATGCTGCCTGCGCCAGCTTGCAGGGAATTAGACATGCCAAGCATGCTTTGAAGCTGCGTACTTACGTCTTCTAAAGATCTAATGCCCGACCAATCAGCCAAGAATGGCATAGTTGGCATTGTTACAAGCCGCTTTACAGCCGCATGGGTCATGTTCTGCCACCTGCGGTTTACTAGGCCCTTTAAAAGAATCAAAGCTTTTTCTGGGTCTCTGGCCATCTGCATCATCTCGATGCCCTCGCCTTCTTCCCCTTCTCTGGAAGCTGCTACAGTTTCTCTGGCTGTAGCAGCGGCTTTCTTCAGTTCTTCTGCGGTACGAACTTGTTCTTTAAGTTCGTCTGGAATTACCGACGCAGTAGATATAGGTTCTTTTGGTTTATTGGTAGCCGATGCATACGTTGCTCCATCCATAGTTTCATCTATGGCTTCTATCAGACCTTCAGGCATAGGCGCGGACAGCAGTTTGTCCGTGGCGTCAATCAATTCCATCAGGGCATTGTTTTCTGCTTCACCATTTTTACCTGTACCAATACCCAGTACTCTAGAAGCAGCGCGTACAAAGTCGCTAAACGCCGACGCTACTTTGCCTATTGGTGTTTCAAATCCCTTTAGCTTGCGCAAAAAGTTTTGTACGCTAACCTCGGTCAGTGCGTACGACAAGAACTCATCTGGAGAGGTAAATATTTCGTAGTAAATTTCGCCTGTGTCCTCATCCCTAACCGCTGTGCTTTTTACCCTAGCAGTCAACGCATCAGAAATAAGCCCCATTCCTTCCATCCGTTCGTAGGAGTCACGAGCAAGCTCCATCAACTTAATAATTTGGTCGGTGAACTTTTTGGCTTTGGGGTTTAGGTCAGCCATGCCCGCATACAGACGGCTATTCAAAGCTGCGTGCAGTATCTCGTGCAAAACTGTGACGTTGTTTTGGCCGTTGAATTCTCCGAAACTTGTCCCAGTGATGTATATGACCGGGTCAGTGCCGGGCATGAACAATCCGTTCCAACGACCTTCTGGGTTTTCGCCTGCACTTGTAAGTCGAGCGGGAAGGGGTTGCCCTTTTTCAAGCACCACAATACGCAGGTTAGGAACAAACTGACGTAGTCGGTTGGCCAGTAGCTTTTGGAACCATGAACCAGACTTTGCAATAATTGTCAGCGCCTGTGCTCCAGTCATTATCCCCGTGAGTTTTGGGTTTGCTTTACGAACGCCGTTTTTACGCGCCTCGGAAAATCTAGCCTTAGTTGTATAGCTACCATCTTCCGCTTGGTTAGCCGCATTAAGCTCTTGCCGTGCTTCGTCAAGAATCGTTTCTTGTCTGGTTTTAGACCGCTTGGCTCGTTCTATGTCTTTTTCAGAAATTTTTGTTTTGTCGTTTAAGACAGCCTTGACCCGCTTACCCAGTGCGGTGCCACGATGCGCCGCTTCTAAAGCAAGCAGCTCTTTAACTACAAATAATTTCTCTTGGTCTTTTTCTCTTTTAGCCTGCTCTAGGGCTATTTCGTTCTCCATCTCGGCTTCATCAACGGGCGTGTTTGCAGCCTCTAGTTGCTTAAGCAGATTGTTTTTGTTACCGCTGAACTGACGCTCAGCAGCGGTGTAGTCCTTGCGGGTTTCTTTACGCTCACCTTCTTTAGCCGCTTTTTGCTCAGCAGTTAGAGGCTTACGTCCAGCACCCGGTGCTCGTTTTTTAGTAGCCGTAACTTGTTGTTCAATAAACGCTTGATCTTCAGGTGAAGCGTTTTGAATTTCGTCTAGCTCGGCTTGGAGTGCGGCTTGGTCGTCTGTGGTTGAGGCTGCTTTTTGTCCCTGCGTTTCTGCTACAGCTTCAGTAGGTGTACCAGCAGGTTGAGTCGTATCGGTTTCGGTAGTGGTAGGCGCAGTAGTAGGCTCACCAATCGTCTCTGTCGGTCTAGGTTCATTTGTCGTCTCGGTTAATGTACGGGGCTGCGCCCCTTGTTGACGTTTGGTTAATTCTGCTTGTACGAGCGCATTTTCGTCATCATTGAGGTAGATATTGTTGAGTTCAATGTTTAACTGCTCATCAGACAGTTTGCTAATTGCTTCCGGTGTAACCGCTCCGCGAGTCAACCCTAATGCACTGGGCTGTGATCCCTCTCCAGCAGTAGGTTCTGTAACAGGTTGTCCAGCAGATACCATTCCACTTGGTTCAGCCCCTCCAACCCCTTGGGCGGGTACGTTTGCACTGGGCTCGCCAGCCACGCTAGTGCCTGCTCCAGTTGTTCCTCCGATAGGTCTTGTAACATCAGTGGCTCCTTGTACTTCCTCTTGGGCAAGCGCATCTGCTTCTTTTTCGCCTTTAATTTGTTGGGGGGCTAGTGTAAGAGCGACTTTAGGGTCAATACCCGCGTCAATCAATTCTTTTACGCGCTGTTCAATTTCATCCTGCGCGGGTTCAATAATAGCGTCTTTAATTCTCTGCTTGCGGTTTTCCAATACGCGCTTAGCTGCAATGCGGCGAGCACTGTCTTCAGGAAAGTTTTGCGCAAGCAGGCTTTGCGTTATCTTCTCAGTTTCCTCTTGCTCCATTTCGTCAAATGAACGATAAAGCTTTTGCTGTTCGGTAGGTGCGCCGGGACGTTCTTCCCCTAGAGGCCCTAGATCGGCGGAGGATGTAATAGTTGTAGGAATTTGCTGTGCTTTTTGTTCAAGCTGCGCAGACTCGCGTAAATTAGAACGGGCTTCTAATGGCGCGGTAATCCCCTCGGCCAAACCTTCGAGCAACACAGCGGCGGGTTTGTTTTCCCCAGTCAGCTTTTGTGCAGCAAATTCACCGCCAGCACCACCAGCCATTTGAGTTGCTAGCTCTTTACCCCATGCAGCGACGGTTGCTTTCTTAGCCGCAGCACCTGCAAGTTTGCCTTCCGCAATGAGAGCTTGGGCAGGGCGCAAAAACCGACCTGCAATGCCCATAGTGAGGCCATCGATGATGCCGATTGTCATACCACGTTTAGCTGCTTTGTCTTTAACCTCGGCAATAAACTCCGGGTCTTTTAGCGCTTTGGCAATTGCATTTGGGTCAAGCATGTTGACTTTGCGGTCTTGGAGAACATCAGCCATAACCGAACCATACTCCATACCACCAGAAGTAACTCCGGCTGCAACACTTCTAGTAACCACTCCGGCTGGGCCTAACACCAATGCAGGGGCCATAGTAGGTAGGCTAGTCAAAACCGATTCTGCCAACATAGCCATTGTGGCGCGTGGGTTATCGTAAAGTGCTACGGCAGCATCACCAAAAGTTTTGGCTTCACCGATTGCTCGCATACCTTCTTGAATATCGGAGTTAGGAGCAGCGGCGGCTCTACGCTTGGCGCTTTGTGCCAACACACGACCAGCTTGGTCTGGGTCAATCGCACCAGATTGCAACAAGTAGCTTGTGGCGGTATCACTTAGCCCAGCACCTGCGCGTTTGAATAAGTTGATGGTGCCCTCTAAATAGCCCGGCTCTGGAGCGGCTTGGATAGTGCCTGAAGGTTTATTTGTTCTTTGCGGAATAGGTGCAGGTGTAGGTTCGGCGGCTTGCTTGAAGTATTCGCTACCTCGTTGCTTTCCATGAGCAATAATTTGTTCCCATGGTATTCCCATCTTGGTAAACGCAGGAATAAGTTCTTCTTTGCTTACACCTTCTTCAAGCAGGTTAACTGCATCATCAAGCGCCTCACGTTTGTCTTTGTAAGGTGGGGGTTCCGCAGAGACAGCTTGTTGTACTGGAGCAGGTGCAATTTGCCGGGTGGGCTCGGCTTGCTGTGCAGGGGCTGCTTGGGGTTCTGTAGGCGCGGCTGCTGGAGCAGAATCCTCACCCAAGTGTTTAAGTATCTTAGCTTTAGCTAATGCAGGGTCAACTTCTGCCAACTCATAATGCTGACCTTTGTATTGATATACAGGCATTTAGCGCCCCTTTAATCTAAGCGTATGGGGTTTTCAGCCGATCCACGAGCGGCAACAGGGGCACCGCCAGCTTTATCTTTGTTAAAAGTATACATGTCAGTCGGTAAGTTGTTAATCTTACGCTGTCTGAAGTCCCTCTCGGCTGCGGCTTCATCCCCACCGAATTGATCTTTAACCAATTTTTTCCACTTTGTAGGCGAAAGAGTTTTCTTAGTTTCGAGTTCTTTGTCCCAGCTTTCAAGCTGTTTGGCTTCAACCCCAGCCGTACCTGTTTTGGTCTGCCGATTGTACTCGCTCACTGCTTCGCGTTTTAATTTTGCTGGTGTCCATGTAGGATCACCCGCATGTTCTTCTTTTAGCCCCTCTAAAATACCTTCAATAGAGTAGATAGTTGGGTTGGGTTTAGGGGCAGCAGCCCCGGCACCTGCACCTTTTCTCGGCATGTTGAGTCTGACACCGGAAGCGGCCAAATCCGCAATTGCTTTGTCTCTTGCAGTAGTAGCACGCAAAACGTCGGCTCTGTCTTTACGTGCTTGGTCTTCCGCAGCAATCGCACCTCTGGCATTACCAAGATTTTCTTGGCGCTGAGCATCAGCTAAGTTAATATTCAAGCTTGCCATCGAACGCTTCAAATCTTGGTTGGCCTTAATTGCAGGAGCATACGCTTGAGCAAATGCACCGCCTGCCTGACCTAAACCACGTATAAAGTTATTGCCCTGAACCATGCCCTGCATAGCCGCTAAAGCAGCTAAGCCTTTTTGCTGTTGTAAATTAGCTGCGCCTTCGGTGCCCATATTCTCAATTTGAGTTTTAATGTTTCCGTAAGGACTTGGGCCAGCTAGGCTTTGTAACTCTTCATAGTTAGCCTTAATATTTCTTTTGCGGTCATCAGCCGTGTAAGCAGGTATATCGTTTGCTTGCAACTTCTTGATTTGACTTAGCAGGAGTGCGTTGTACTCATTTGCTGCCGCCGGATTACCTTTGTTGCCTTGAATTAACTCTTCCAGCGTAAGACCTTTGCTTCCACCTTCATCTTCAGTTTCTTCTATGGCCCCGGGGCCGCTTCCCCCAGCAAAAGCCACAATGCCACCACGGGCCATGCTTTCTTCTGTTGGGAGAATGCTATCCATCATTCTGTTGGATGCGGTACCGGATATTCCATTACGAGCAATCGCACGCTCGCGCATTTCAGTATCAATCATTTCAGCTTTAGCGGCATCGCGCTGTGCGAGGGCCATCTGTTTGGCCTGTGCTAACTGAGCATCACTAAGTTTGCTAAGAATATTTTCTATGTTGCTTTGGCTAGTCACGCCGCCGCCAGCGTAGGATTTAGTCAGGCCACCGTCCGCCTTAAATAATTGACTCAAACCATACGCACCTAGGCCCAGTGAGCCAGCGGATTGAATCGCGGAGGGCGGAGCTTGATAGATAGCAGATGTAGACTGCTGACCCAACGGCATACCGCGAATCATGTCGGACATGTAGCCCAACTGTTTATATGGGTAGTTCTGCTGGTTCAGGAAATTCTGATACGCAATGTCGTTCGCTTGCTGCTGTTGAGCTTGCTGCTGCGCTCCGTACTGAGCCTGCAACTGATTAATACCCATTTGTTGGCCGTACTGAGTCTGACCAAGTTGTCCCAGCTGACCAGCAGCTTGCAGACCTGTTTGAAGCCCCTGCATGCCCAGACCAGCGCCAAATTGATTGGACTGCTCGCCAAGTTGTTGAGCAGCCTGACCGTATTGAGCACCAAGGCTTGCAGCTTGTAGTCCTTGACCTGCGCCAAACTGACGGGATTGTTCCCCCGCTGTTTGAGCTTGTTGATATGCTTGTTGATTAGCCAACTGCGCTTGGAGGTTTTGTCCTGCGCCCAATTGCTGTACACCAAGTGCAGCTTGTAGATTCTGCCCGCCGACCTGTAAACCAGCCTGCTGGTTAGCTAGCGCAGCTTGCATTGCCTGTTGGGCATTCATGCCCTGAGTCTGAAGCTGAGCAGCTTGATTCTGTACATTGGCTTGTTGAGCGGAACTGAGGTTTGCCAGACTTGTCTGCAAACCAGTTTGAGTTCCCAATTGCTGTACGCCAAGAGCAGCTTGTAAGTTTTGACCGCCGACTTGAAGGCCTGCTTGCTGATTTGCCAGTTGAGCTTGCAACCTAGCTTGTTGCTCGGCATTAAATTGACCCTGAGCTTGCTGGTACGCCGACTGCAATCCCGCAGCCTGAATATCACCCTTCTGGGTTGCCAAGTTACGCGCAGCTTCTGCGTTCTCAATAGCCTGTCTAGAGCCACCAAATGCACCAGATTGTGTCGCCCGAGCGGCTCTTTGAGTGCCTGCAATGTCTGCGCTACGCTGAGCTTCACGTTGTTGAACATCCACCACATTCTGCATGTACGGAGACATGTACGCGCTTGCGGAATATGGATTGGCAAAAGACTGTGTCCTGACCCGCTCGGCGGGCCCCATTTGGAATGTCTGTAGATTGGGTTGGTATCCAGTCTGAGCCGCATCCATTAGAGGCGTTCCAACCTGCTGAGCAGAAACCCGTTCTGCGGGCCCCATCTGATACGACTGCAAATTAGGGGCTTGTGCGCTCAACATGCCAAACTGACTTGGCTGGTAAGCTTGCGGGGCTTGGAATTGATTGGTAAATTGACCCGGTTGGTATTCTGTGTTTAAAGCGTTTAAACCAGCTTGCGCCGCGATACCAGTTCCCATACCCAATTGAGCCGAAGGCTGCATGTTTTGGGCTTGCTGTTGAGCCTGTTGCTGCATGGGGGTAAACCCCGCAATCCGATCAGCGCCGTATGTTTGATACGGATTTTTGTTGATGTCGGTTAAAGCTTGACCCTTGGCAAGAGTTTCCTTGGCATACGGACGAGCCCACTCGGGCAGTTCTGCCGTTTGGGTTTGGGAAGTCGTAGCTGGGGCAGCAGGCGGGGCGGGTGGATCGCCAGCATAAAGCTTAATCTTACGATCCCCACAATGTTTAAACGCTTCGGTTGGCAGATGTGGGATATCCAACAACGCTGCGTGTTTGCTAAATCTCATAGTTTTACCCCAACAATCCGGAATTTTTCTTCAAACCCATACCTATGCCATAGTCTGGCTATGGCTTCTCTGGCCGCACCTTCTATTACAGTGGCTCCCATAGACGCAGCATAATTCTTTAGCTGTTGAAACGTATCACGATTGCTAATTAATCTGCCGCCGATAGTCGTAATGAAAGCAACCCGATCATTCGGGCGGTTGTAAAAATTTACAGTAGCTGCGCCTTGTATACCGTTTTCATCAACAGCTACCAACAAAACCCACTGCCCTTGCGTGACCAAAGATTTCACTTGGTCTACAGTGTAATCCCCCTGCGCGTGTTCTAGTGCGGATGCTATATACTTCTCGACCGACGGCCAAGTTCTGTTTACCCACTCTAGCGACACATACTGTATGTTCATGCTGGTAAATGTTTGTCGGCTCTAGAATTCTTAGCTACCTTGCCTTTACCTACCGTTTTACCGCGAGCTTTCTGCACCCTGTCCATCATCGCATAAAGCTTACGAGCGCCAGCTTCTGTAGAGCCGTTGCCCAACTCAGAAACAATACGGGCAGGCACCACAAATTCACCGTCGGCTAGCCGAGCGGGTTGCTTACGTCCTATGGTTGCAGGTATTGAATCGGACACCCCATCACCGGGGCCACGAAGCAGCCGACCACCATCAGAATAACCGCCTAAGTTGTAGTGGGCGTCGGATATGCCTCCGGTTGCCATCGGGGTAGTTGGTGGTACTTGCGCAGTAAACTGTTGGTTCTGGGCGTTGTAATCGTATCCTTGCGGGGCCTCTGACGGCGTGCTCATGCCGCTTTCAATGTATTTTTGGATCTGCGGGTCGTATGTGTATTTCTTTGTTGGGGAATTAGAATCAAGCCCCATAAGTTGCGGGAATCTTTGCCGCAAAAAATCAGTTGCCGTATCGGTGGCAAATCTACCCATATCTCCGGGCCCGTATGTAGGTACGCCACCATCTGCCATCTTCATAACAGACTCACCTGCGGGCCAACCCATCATGCCACCATCAGCGGCAGTTCTTGGGCGGTACGAACCCGCGTAATAAGACTTCTCTCTGCCATACGGGTCAGCGGAGGGAGTCGGCAAAGCTGCGCCGGGATAGTAATCATACTGTTGGCCGGGGTCTCTATCTACTGGCGTAGTTGGAACTCCGGGCTGATTTTGTGAAGCCAATAAAGGCCCAGCCACCATACCAGCGGTTTGTATGGGGTGTGTCATTGCAAAATTAGTCAAGTTCTTCCCGGTAAAACCTTCGCCCATAGCACCAGCACGCTCCATTGGAGTCATGTTGGCAAAAGAAGCTTTCGCCATGTCGTTTGTTATACCAGTCGGCGCAGTCGATACGGGCGCGGGTGTGACGGGTGCAACGGGTGTGACGGGTGCAACGGGTGTGACGGGTGCAACGGGCGAAACCTGAGAAGGTGATAGTCCTGCCATTGCGTTTGGAACGGGCGCTGCGCCTGCTGAAGCGCCGCCAAATTCGCCGATAAGTTGATTCATACCTGCACTACCGCTAGAAGGCGCAAGTGGCGCTAATGGAGTACCTTGTGGAAAGGCTGACATGGGCCCCCCAACAGTTGTAGCCGCACTGGGAGCTGCCTTGGCCGCTTCTGGTACTACGGCATTAGCTGATTTCACACCCTCCATAGCCAAGCTTTCGCCTAGGCTGGCACCGCCATAAGCACTTAAACCGGCCATCAAACCTTGTTCTATGCTCCCACGATTAAGCAGCATACTTCCAGCGCCAACAATAGCCGCAGCACCCAAAGGCTGCATGCCCGGTATCATCATTAACCCAGCGCCAGCCACCATAGGCAAGATAGACGACAAAAACCCAGCTTCAGGCAAACCTGTGCTAGGGTTGACAGTCAGAGAACCTCCGTGAGCTTTGGCAATGTCTTGTAAGCTCTTGACTTCTCCATGAGACATATGGACAAGCGTTGTATCGGGGCCTCGACCTTTGGAAGCTAAATGTTGGGCAGCAATTTGTAGGCTCATAATTGCCTCTTGAAATATGGGTTGATATATGTTATCACGTTCAGTCCAATTAACCAACTTTCCAGTTGGTTCCGTCCGAGTACACGGGCACTTTTACAGCACCGCCGCCGACCACAGTTGAGCCAAAAGTTGGCAGCAAAGCATCCGACACAAAGGCCCTAGTTCCAACCCCAGAGGTAACCGCGCTAGGTAAAGTCGCCACGGTATAGACCGTAAAATTAATGGTGTCAAGGTTTAAACGTTGAAAATAATCAATAGCGTTTAAGTTTGTTCCTGTAAAAGTGGAATTAGTTTTATCATAAACAAGGTTCAAAATACTGTAAGAACCTGCAAGACTTACCCGTTCTACGTTAGTTCCTGCTGAATTTAAAATAAAACTAT
>Ga0209400_1000306_pt1 | contig 42508 bp, 43 predicted proteins | sample M_130807_EF_Meta_FD_187313 | JGI IMG/M metagenome (GOLD analysis project Ga0209400, IMG submission 187313) | Freshwater microbial communities from Lake Montjoie, Canada to study carbon cycling - M_130807_EF_MetaG (SPAdes) (version 2) | ecosystem: Environmental > Aquatic > Freshwater > Lake... | reverse complement strand
CCTAAAGGGTCGAGCCCCTGCGGAGCTGCATAGAGAGAAGGAGTCATACTATTTGTAGCCATACTTGTCCTTAGTAGTAAGCAGCTTTACGGCTGCTCTTAAACCATTGTTGTTCTTCCGGCTCGTCGGTCGGAAGACGGATAAAGCCACCCTGACGGAATCTTAACAGGGCTAATGTAGTTGAGTCTACTAAGTCGTCATTCTGTCCAGAAGGAAAATCATTGCACTCCTCTATAACTTCTTTTGCCCACCTACGATCCGGTGCAAATACAATACCGCCTTGGAACAAAGTTGAAACCGCATTGACTCGGGAGATCTTGTCCTGCCCCTTACCCGGCGTAAACTCTTGTGCTGGAATACCCATACGCCTAAACTCTTGGTAAAGCACAGAACCAGAAGATTTTTTCTCTACAATAAATACGTCAGGCTCCCACTCTTTATACTCTTTTAATACTAATGCTTTAAGGTCAGGATATTCAAGACGTTTTTTAATAGAGTTAAGCAAGATAATTGCAAAATTATCTGTTTCTTCGTTAAAAAATACTCCCCACGTAGTAAGAGCATTATAGTCAGACCTATTGTTGGCTTCTTGTGCTGAATCCAGCGACATAATGGTAAATTCACACTGTGGAGGGTTCTCTTCCTCCCATATATTCCACCATTCTCGTTTGATTAACGCACCTTCTTCTGATGTAGGCTGTTGCATATACTGAGCATTCCAGTATCGAATATCAATAGCTGCTTTTTTAGCTAATAACTCGTCAACATCCCAAAACTCTGGCCATAATGCGGTGCCGTCGTCTTTAATAGCAGGAAATTCGACCACTTCCCACTTGTCTACGTCCTCATTGCGATCCATTTGCATGACAATTTGGCCCGTAAGATCGAGTTTTGACCATCTTGTCATCACTACAATAATGGCTCCCCCCGGCATAAGACGTTGGAGAGGGCCAGACTGAAACCACTCCCAAGCAGGTAGAAACACTTCGGGCTTTCCCGTCTTAGCGTCCTGCTCAGAGTGCGGATCATCAATAATAAATAAATCGGCGCCCCTACCAGCAAGAGCACCTCCAACTCCAATAGCAAAATACTCGCCATTAAAGTTTGTACCCCAGCGTGAAGCGGATTTTGAATCGCTCTGCAATTCAATCTGCGGAAAAATGTTCCTATAAGACTCAGATCCGACCAAATTTCTTACTCTTCGGCCAAACTGCACGGCTAAATCAGCCGTGTGTGAGCCCATAATAACCTTTTTATGCGGATATTTGCCTAGAAACCACGCTGGTGCTAGATAAGAGATAAGTTCTGACTTACCGTGACGCGGTGCAATATTCACAATCACGCGTTTTTTCTCTCCCCGAGCTATTTCCTCGAAGATTTCAATCAATTTTAAGTGGTGCGGGCCCACTTTATACCCCGGATAGACGTGTCTAACAAAGTCAAGGAACGAATCCTTGCCAATTACCTGCGTCATCTGAGCCTGATACTCCTTCATTAGCTCTAATACCCGGCGTTTTTGCGCATCAGGCATTGTTGGCAGAGCTTGTTTTAGCTTTGCAAGCTGGGCAGGAGTTACTTTAGGACTCGTCATCAATCCCTTTAGTGAATACAGCTTTGGCTTCTACGTCAATAACCTGTCCTTCGATCATACTTAGAGTACTGAGAAGCTCAGCTTCTACTTCTTCAATAGACATATGTTTGTGAGTAACTTCGCTACGCTTCTTGAAGGCGTCTACGCCATCAACTTCCCCCAGTTTTGATAGTGCAGCAACTCGCACTTTGGGGTCTTTAGCTTCTTCTATCTCTGCAACAAGCTTATTGACAACATACATTTTCAAGTCTGATAGTTCTTCAACTATAGACACATTCATTTGCGCCACCATACCTGCAAGCATTGCCAATGTTTCGTTTGGGTACTTGGAATAGTCAGGGCGGTACTGCGGATTGTTCACCATTTCGCGTGCAAGAGACTGGGCCTGATTTGCATTCTCGGGGGTGGGGGTAAGTTCTTGTCCCGTGAGGTCTGACATTAGCTTAATAACGTTTGCCCGCATCTGCAATTCTTGTTCAGGGGATAGCTCAGGGAGTGCATCTTTTGCGCTCTCTGGCAGAGGAATGTTTTCCTCGATAAGCGGTACTAATACTTCATCGTTCATGTCAGCGCAAATGTAACACAAAAATATATTTTTATGTAAAGCAGTGGGAGGAGGTAAGGAATCCTACCGGGGGGGTGTTTCTGTATACGAGGGGGTGGGGTCGAGTTTTGGAAAAATATGTAGTTATTTGTTTGGCTCTTAGAGTAGACAGCAAACAAGAGTCCCAAGAAAAATTCGGGGGGACGGGGGCGGGTGGGTCGCTGAAACTTGACTTTTGCAAAAATGATCAGCTATATAGATAACAGATGTAGCGCAGTGTTACATCGTAACTTGATGGAGATCTATATGTATACAGTAACAGTTCAATGGGGCGACATGGTCAAGACTCACAAAGCATGGAGCTTGGTATCTGCCAAACAATGGTTATACACATACCCTAACAAAGATGTGTTCGCTAAGGTGACCAACATGTTTGGTCGAACAGTTGCAGTTCGCTACTGCCGCTAATCAATCAGGGGGCTTCGGCCCCCTTCTTTAACTTACTAGGAGAATCAAATGGAAATGCTAACCAGCAAAGAGATGTTCCAACTAGGAGCATTAGTAATCATTGTCGCACTGATCTTTATAGCGGCCATCTTCCACGGAAGAGACGGACAGTGATGACAACAGGCCAGAGCAACATTTGGCGGCATCATGTACGGCAGGCCACACTTGCCGCACTACATGCACGTGCCCCCTTCAGCGAGATCAACCCTCGCATGGAGTTCTTCCAGACCATTCGGAACCAAGTGCTCCGTGCAACATTCATCGCCAAGCTAGACGGTGAAGAGTACAGCCGCATCAAGCGGTAACCACAGGGGGCTTCGGCCCCCTTTTTTGTCGTTCACCAGCGCCAAACAAACGCTGATGAACGACTGATACCAGTTATTTGTTGTCGAGCGCATTAGGCGCGAGCACGTCAAGCGCGTTATTTAACGACCCACGTTTCGCTGGAGCTTTACTTAAGCACATTGAATCCGCTATATATACATTGTCAGCTAGAAGATCATCTACTGACATTTCATTAACGTTCAAACTTATGGAGAATTGAACATGGCTACTAAAACCACCAAAGTCGCAGAATCCTCTGCGCAAACTTCTTTCACTTCATTGAAAGATTCTGCCTATCAACAAGCCGGTGCGGCGCAGACCCTTGAGAGTGTCGCACGTTATGCAATAGAGAAAATTGCGGGTTTTCCTGAGACACTTTCGACTGAGGCCAAAGATCAACTTTATGAGGGTTATCGCATGAAATATGACAGTCTTCACCCAGCGAAAACCTATGCCGTGATCGCCGATCACTACGTAGAGGCAACGCCTGAGCATATGGCCAGCAAAAATGTAGAACGTGTTGAAATAGGTGTTGCATATGCCTATTCTTACTCAAGTCAGGAATTCGGCAAACTTGCTAACACTAAACCCGCATTGCATGCCTTAATCAAGCGGATTAGAGAATCTTGCAGTGACTATTGTTCAAATCGACTGGGAGACCTAAAACGTGCGGCTAAAAGTTTACTCAGCAATGGGCAAACCCGCACACGTCAGACACTAGACTTCATCAGGTCAACAGAGAAAATCTTTACCAGCTTAGAGAAGTCTGTAAAAGTCAAGTCTGCAAAAGGAGACACTACCGCAAACCCCGCGCAGTTTAAACTTGCAGTAGCGGCTTTCTGGAAAACGTATGGCTAATTAGCCACATAGCCCAACATGGTTTCGTGCCATGTTGGGCTTTTTTTGCCCCGACTTTTTGATACCAGTTATATGTGTTCGCGTGCGTGTGATGCGTGCGTGATTTACAAGGCTCTTAAATAACGCTCCACGCATACGTGGGATTTACTTTGTATCAGCTAAGTTTTTCAGAACTGAAGTTTTACCCAACGAGATAGAATCTGAGAAACTTAGGCGATAGTTTTTACCCCGTTTCTATCAGTTAATTTTTTCAGAACTGAAGTTTTACCTAGAAAGATAAAATCTGAGAAACTTAGGCGATAGATTTTGCTTAAAAATTAAGCGCTGTTCTAAAAGGTGACCACTTTTGAGTAGAACAAACGACTGTTCTGTCTACAGAAAAAGCCTTATGAATCAACGACTTACGCGATTTGTTCTAATGTTCTACGATTTTTAGGTAGGGTGGGGGGACGAGATCAACTTTGTCAGAACATGGCAGAGCGAGGTCAAAGCAGCAAGTGCAAATCTTGTTCCGCAACTTTTTGAAACACTCCAAGCCCCCCACATACCCAAAAACAGTAGAACATTAGAACATACCTATATATTTATATATTTTTAATTTATTTTTATTAATGAAATCAACGACTTAGCGCAGTTTACACCCCAAATTCTGTAGCAATTAGTAAAGTTTACTTCTTAGAACATTGCAGAACAAATAGAACAAGCCCTTTCCTCCCTATGTCCTCTCAACTAAGAAAGTCATACAACAACCTTGACTAATAAGTCAAGTTATGTTACAATAGAGGTTGGTAGGGAGAGCAAGTTGCAAGGCTCCTTACTTAGCGTCCCACGTCAACGTGGGATTGTTTTTAACTTTACTAGGAGATCTACATGGCTAATAAAGCAATATTGCTGAACACAAACGGACGGGGCACAGCGCGATGGCTCGTTTACTTAGACCCCCACGACAACGTGGAGCGTAGTTTCAAACGCGCCTATGTCTACGCCGACACCGAGGCACAAGCCATTGCCAAGGCTCAAGAGATGGCAATGCCCGAACACTTCAAACAGTACATGGAGGTATCAGCATGAACAATGAATCAAGAGTTTTTCTGCTCATGAACAACGCTACTACAGAAATGGTGTACCTCAACGAGTCTATAGCGCAGTACGACTGCTGGCTGTGCAACGAAGCCTCAAAGTACGAGGCAGACCCAATGCCGTACTGGATAAAGGCTGTGCCGTTTGTGACTGAGGACATCCTGCTAGGAGACGAGATCGAGGGTTTTGCGGGGTACTCCTCCGCTATAACTTGACTTACATAGAAACTTATCACGTACATATAGGACTTAACATGGCTAAGAACACTTATAGACCTCGCTGTATCGACTGTGACGAAGAGTACTCCACGGAACGGTGGAGGCTTGGGTACATCAAATGCAAAGACTGCGGAGAAAGACATGCACGTAAAGCGGTGCACACCATCGTGCCGATGCATAAGAGCAACTACATGCTAGTCACAAGAGACAGCAGAGAACTTCTTAAAGGATTGAACAAATATGGGCTATAGAAGCAACGTGGCGTACACCATCAGGTTTAGAGACGCTGGCAAATTCTTTATGTTCGTGGGTGGAGCGCAGAACAACGAGACCACACAGGAGGCGATTGCTGAATGTGAGATCAACAAAGAGAAGTGGCAGATTAATTTCTTAGCCAACGATGTGAAGTGGTACGCGCCGCAATCTCACGAGGCGTTGCTGGCAGCAGCAGACGTTTGGATAGAGGACGACATGCGAACCAAGGAGTACACGAACATGGGCTACATATTCTTACGAGTCGGTGAGGATACTAGGGACATCGAGGAAGAGTGCAACGGCGACTACAACTGGGACTGGATGTATGTCAACAGAGAGATCATCACAGACTGGGAGTAGAAGAATCGTGAGTACAACGCTTGACTAATAGGTCAAGTTATGTTATACTTATAGCTGGTAGGGAGAGCAAGCTATGAGCCCCGCCAATTAGTGTCCCACGGTGACGTGGGATTGTGTTTAGTCATTAATCGTTATTGGAGAATTTATATGAACATGGAACTGCAAAAACCAAAGCACCTTATCAGTCTCGCCACATCAGGCGTTCTTGTATCTGTGGATACCAATGTGTGGTCAGCTACGAAGCAAGATCGTGGCATCAGCAATGAGGTTACTACGGCAAAGAAAGCTGATCGCAATGCGGGCAAGTACGTTAAGAATTTGCTGGCAGATCATCCCAAGCACAAAGCGTTGGTGAACTACCGTCAGACGATTTACAACTGGGTCAAGCGGCGTACCTATCGCTGGAACAATTCACAGGACTATCTGCCGAGCGTTGATATGCCCAAGTTTAAGCAGGAATACCATGAGCATGAGGCAGCGTTCCGCGCGTTGCTGGTTGGTTTCTTGGCTGACTACGACAGCATCGTGAGTGACATGGCGTTCAAGCAAGGCGATATGTTTTGCCGTGAGGACTATCCTGCCAAGGAGGAACTGGCATCTAAGTTTGGCATCCGCCTTTTCGTGAGTGAGGTTCCGATGAGCGACTTTCGTTGTGCGATTGCCTCTGACATTGCAGAGGACTTGTTCGAGACATACAAAGGTCAGGCTGAGGAAATAGTGTCCCACGTGATGATGGAGCAACAAACAAGGTTCATCGAGGTCATGAAGTCAATCAGTCATTGCTGTGGCTATGACGAGACAGGTGTGGATGACAACACCGGAGAGACCAAGACCAAGAAGCGCAAGATTTACGACACGACCATCATCAAAGCAAAGGAGATGTGCGAGGCGTTCAAGGAGTTCAACCTGACGAATGACCCTGAGCTTGAAGAGGCTCGGGCATCGTTGGAGAGAGCATTGACAGGCGTAGATGCAGAGACAATCCGCGATTCGGACTCTGTGCGCTGTGCAGTCAAGGAAGATGTGGACAGCATTTTGTCCAAGTTTGGTTCGTTCAGTTGCGTTTAAGCGTACCCCGTGTACCCCGCTTAAACGTACTTAGTTTTTCATTCAGTTAATACATTTTTATAGGAAGTTTTCAGTTATGTCTAAGTCTATTCAGTTTGTCAACACCGTCACCATCAACGAACTCCGCAAAGTGATTCCCCTAATAGGTACAGAACTCACTCCAATCATACAAAGTGAGCCCGGGTGTGGGAAGACCTCGCTGTTATCTATGATAGCAATTGATAACGGTGACAAGTGGCGTAGCCCTGCCGATGGTACAAGCATCGAGGGTGACAAGTACGACTACATCTATGTGGACTGTCCCGTGAAAGATATGTCGGACATAGGTATGACTATTCCCAACCATGCCAATCGTCAGTTGGAATACTATGTGTCGGAGTTGTTCAACCTCTCAGACCCCAAGCCTAAGGTCATCTTGCTTGACGAGTTCATGAAGTCACCAAAGCTATTACAGGTGATCTTCACTAGGCTCATGCTTGAGCGTATGGTCGGTGACAGGGCATTGCCTACTAAAGACGGTGTGCGTTCGATTGTGTTCGGCACGTCTAACAATGCATCAGATGGTGTGGGCGACAACATGCTGGCACATGCAGGTAATCGCGTTTGTATCATGCGTATGGCTAAGCCTACGGCTGACGAGTGGCTGACATGGGCATCAGAGAATGGTATCTCACGTGTCATTCGTGCGTGGGTTTCTATGTTTCCACGTTGCTTGGCGTCCTACATTGACGGTGACCAAAAGGACAATCCGTACATCTTCAAGCCAAGCATGACATCGTTGTCGTTCGTGTCCCCACGTTCGCTGGCAAAGGCAGATGTGATTGTGCGTAATCGTGATGAGATGACTGAGAACTCGGTGAAGGTTGCACTAGCTGGCACTATCGGTGCGTCCGCTGCCGGTGATATGGCAGCGTTTCTATCACTTGAGAAATCTTTGACTGACGTTAAGGACATCATAAAAAAACCAGATGACATTGAAATGCCCAAAGACATCAGCGCCCAGTTGATGATTATGTTTCAGGCAGTAGATGTTCTCTCGACACAGGACGAGTTGTCTAAATTCATGACGTTCGTTAAGCGTGTTCCATCGTCAGAGGTACAGGGTGTGTTCTTCACCATGATGATGCGCGCACCTAAGGCATTGCGCTTGGCTCGCAACAACCAAGACATTGCTGATTGGGCTAAGAACAACCACGAGTTGTTCTGATTTGAATCCCACGACAACGTGGGGTGTTATTTTATTTTTTCATCCATTCATTACTAGGAGTTGATATGTCTAAGCAACAGACAAGGATTAAACGTGCGCACATTGCGTTGATGAAACACCCCGAGACAGCTTTGTACTCAGGCGTGATGCTCATGGGTAGCACCGAGGTTACAGATGGCGCGTTCACCGCGTATACCGATGGCATGAACAAGAAATACTCTACCCAATTCTTGGAGACCATAGACAACGAGTCGAAGGTACGTGGGTTGGTACTGCATGAGAACTTGCACGTGGCCCTAAAGCAAGTGGCGTTCGGTAGAAGTATGTTTGAAGAGCATAGGAAGATGGCGAACTTGGCCGCTGACTTTGTAGTGAACGACATCATTGAGAACATTAAAGGCACAGTCGCAGGTACTAGCGAGGCTGTCGTGTTACTGCCCGATGGTGCTGTGTATGACCCGATGTTTCACAACTGGTCGATGCGTGAGGTGTTTAACTATTTGAAGAAGAACGCCAAGCCTAAACCCAAGGGTGATGGCAACAAAGGTAAGAAGGGTCAGAAGGGTAATGAGGGTGACCAAGGTAGCGACCCATCCGAGGGTGGGGAGCAAAGTAGCAAGGGCGACCAAGACCAAGATTGGGAATCCGTTGAGGTCAACGGCAAGGAGTATGACCTTTCTCAACAAGACGAGCATGACTTTGAGAAGCTGCTGGAAGGCTTATCGCATGAGGAGATCAAGGAGATCAATGACTCGATAGATAAAGCTCTACGTGAGGGTGGACTGCTAGCTGGTCGGATGGGTGCAAAGCTGCCCCGCTCGATTACAGACTTGCTTGAACCCAAGGTCGATTGGCGTGAGGCTCTGCGTGACTTTGTGAGTTCCACAACCAAGGGCAATGATGAGTTCACATGGCGCCGTATGAATAAGCGTCACATGGCTAACGATATCTATATGCCAAGCGTGGAGAACGAGTCGATCGGCGAGGTCATTGTGGCGATAGATACGTCAGGCTCTATTGGTACGGAAGAGTTGACTGCGTTTGCTACAGAACTGGCATCTATTTGTGGCTTGTGTACACCTGAGAGAGTTCGCGTGTTGTGGTGGGATACAGAAGTACATGGCGAGCAAATCTTTGAGAGCAACTACGAGAACATCGCAGGACTTCTTAAGCCGTTGGGCGGAGGTGGTACGCGAGTGTCAAGTGTGAGTGAATACATTAACAAGGAGAACTTGAAAGCTGAGTGTGTGATCGTGTTCACAGACGGGTATGTTGAGCGTGACATCAAGTGGGAAATCTCTAGCCCAACGCTATGGATGGTCACGATGAACAAGAACCTAGACGTGCCGCTTGGCAACAAGAAAGTTGTGGTGGACAAAGATGAATGAGATGGCGACAGAGCTTAGGGAGATTGCTTACATGGTGGTGGAACCTGAGACTCGGCATCGCTTGGCTAAGGAGCTAGCTGAGGAGATATTAGCTGGGAGTTCCTCGACAGAGCATGCATACATGTATTGTTTGCACAAATTAACGAACGGAACGCAACAGCCTAAGTTGTGGCGTGATGTGTTGGCTTGTATAGATGAATTAACTGGAGAAACAAAATGATGGGATTACAGTACGCGAGACTAATGGGCATAACAAAGACCTTGCCACACTTCCGTGGAAACAAGGATAGGTTTCCTATGACTGCCAAGCGAGACAGCCGCAAATACTTTATTAGACGACAAGAGGATGGTCATACAGTGTTCGACATCGTGTATGGCGTTAAGTGGGACAGAGTTGAAATAACTGAGAGTGAATACAGGGAGCTTGACGCGCAGGGCGACAATCACATAGTAAATTATCGGAATGGAGATAAAAATACCTATGTACGGTACATCTCTTCAATGAACAACATAGGAACGGTGCGACCTGACAACACGTTTGAGTTCACCAAAGACCAATATCACCAAGGTGAGCGTGGCTATCTCAGCGGTTACTGTAATGGGTACTTAACTACAGACTCACGCAGGGGTGGGATGATATATAGCCTAGGAAGGGACAAACTTATCCCGATATGGAAAGGCATGCGTATAGATGTTAGCACTATGCAACCTACTGTACCTTATGAAGTATTCATCAACCATGTAGACCGTAAGAAGTCAAAAGAGCTGCTCTCTAAATACGAACGTTTCTATAAAGTCTCTGAGGTCATGCTCAAGAACATGTCAGAGCGTGTGGCAATCGAGACAGCGAGGGAGATAATTCATGAGGCTTGGGGTGAGGATTGGAGAGCCACATGCGGTGGAAGTCATGGGACTGAAGGTAAGGTGTTCAAAGAAGCAGAGAGACTCATAGACGATGCTCCGGTAGATGCGTTTCTTTTGTACTGCATATCGCTAGACATAGATAGGTTTTATTACAGCGTTGCGTATGAGAGGAACATGGCATCAGCAGAGGAGAGATCAGCACATGAAAGATTATTCTTACGACTCAAGAATAAGCTAAACAAAGAACTGTACAAGCAACATGCAGATGTCTTTAAGGAAGTCAAGTGTGAAGCAGGTAAGCGCTTTCCCGCCTGTGATTGGGGCGTGAAGATTGTTGTTGATGGCAAGGAAATGGAGCAATACACATGAAGAACATAACGGTAGAAGTGCGCGATGTATATGGGCAAGTGAAGTTTTATCCTACGTGTGACTCAGCGAAATTGTTTGCTGACATAGCAGGAACTAAGACTTTAACTGCCGATGCCTTGAAGAAAATTGAGGCTCTTGGTTACTCTGTAGCCATAACTAGAACTGTAACTTATTAAGGAGATAGATATGACTGTTAGTAGATTTTTTCTTGACGGCTTTCATGACGAGGAAGCGTATAACGAGTTGAAAGACTCACCTGTGTTCCCACTGGTACGTGAACTGGAGTTTAAGTATGGGCTGAAAGTTTTACGTAAGATAGAAAGCAGGTTCCAGCGTGACTCGGGGTGGCAGTTAGTACACAAGAACGGTATCGCTGTTTGTAGAGTGTCTACCTCTATGGAAGGCGGTAAAGACCGCAACCAATTAGAGTATTGCTATAGGTCACCTTTCTATAAGAAAGAGCGTGGCTCTTCAAATGATGATAGAGAGACTATACGAAGCATAAAAGTATCTTCACTAATGGCTACCCTATCACGTCATGGAGTCGTACCTACTATGGAGTCTTTAGCACTCAATAGTATCGCGGAGTCCTCTAGGGCTAGAAGAATTATGCAAGAGGAGTTAGGCAATAGTGATAAGCGAAATACGCTCTCACCGGACGAGGTTCATGGGTTGTTACTCACGGCTTTTAATAAATCTTCTAGTAGTGGCAGTACCGCGATAGTAGACTTAAATAAATGTCAAGAATTACTTGACAAATACGAGGAAGCCGATAGACTTATGCAGATCAAGCAACAAGAGGTCAACCGCATGTTCAACAACCCTTTCTATTTGATAGGCGTTGATGTTTCAGGTGATTACCTTATTGGTAAGTACAAGTTGATAGGAGAGGATCCTAATGCATATGAAGCTGTCGAAGACTTTAAACGCTATCGCTCATACGAAGATGTGCCTGAGCTTATACCTGTGATGACAATGATTAAAGTTGCATACGAAGGCAAGTCGAATAGAGCTGGAGTGATACCCCTAATGGATAGCTATGACGAGAATCTTGACGCTGTGTTTTTCTATAGATCAAACCCGACATACTATGAACGCGCTTGGATGGTCACACCTTGCTGAGTACAAAGACTGGGAGCATGAGCCCTGTTGTGCATCACAAAGATTGGAATCTAGTAAGGGTTCCTTTGCGCAAGGTACACAACAAGTACACGGTTTATGTGGCTGATGACCTTGTGCGTTACTACGATAGCGGGACATTGCCGGACGTGTTAAAGACAAAGATGGCAATGATTCTTGCATCACCACAACCGAATCTCATACCTGAGGAGAAGTTGCAAAAGCTGAACGTATACAACGTTACGATGCCACACCTAGAGTGCGATGGGTGGAGAGCGTCTGAGACATGGTTCTGTGTAGTGTTAGATAGATTAACTTTAGAGTCACTGAAAGGTGGGAAGGTAAATGGCACAAACGCCTGAAGGTAAAGTGAAAGACAAGATCAAAGCTATTCTTAAACGACATAGCATCTACTATGCGATGCCGCATGGCGCGGGGTTTGGTAACGCAGGAGTGCCTGACTTCCTATGCTGCTGGCGTGGTAGGTTCTTAGCTATAGAGGCAAAGGCTGGCAAAGGTAAGCCTACTGCATTACAGAATAAAGCATTAGATGATATAGACAAGGCGGGAGGTATTACCTGTGTTGTCAATGAGGAAAACTTGCACGAGTTTGAAGTCTTTATAAAAGGAGATGTATGACAGTGAAAGTCCACGGTTTCAGCATGGGGCTGAGATCGTTTTTTAACGCCGAACTAAAAGGAAAAGGCAGATGAGTAAAGTAGTAGAAGTAGCTAACATGATGGCAGACAGCGTTGATGTTACGGTAGGAGATATCATGAAAAAGTTTAAGGTATCAAAACCTTATGCGTACACCTTGATGTCGCAAGCAAGGAAGAAGTTTATCAATCGCCGTGATGAAGCGTTGGCAAAGCCCAAGGCTATGATGGCTAGAGCGCAAGCTGTTGAAACTGTTGCAGTAAATGCAGATGCTATCAATCACCCGACCCACTACAAGACGGGCGGCATTGAGACTATTGATTTCATCGAGGCAAAGAATCTTAACTATCACTTGGGCAATGTAGTGAAGTACATCACTCGCGCCGACCATAAAGGTGATCGTTTAGAAAACTTGAAGAAGGCACAATGGTATCTCAACCGCGAGATTGAAAATCTCTCTAAATAATTTTTTATTCCACAGATCAATTTAGCATCCCACGCATACATGGGTTGCTAAATTGATACCAGTTCTTTTATTTTGGAGGAATAGACGTGAAGTGCCCATTGTGCAATGCCCCAACCGAGACTACCGACACAAGAACTAAGGACAGTCTTACAACAAGACGAAGGACGTGTTTCAACGAGCACATTTTTAAAACAGAAGAGAAAGTCATTACTGATCCCAAACGCATGGCTGATGCAGGGACGAAACGTAAAAAACCCAAAGAGATCAAGTGGAACGAATGGTGGCCTTTCACACGCGCCACTGGTGATGCACTGCGACAACTTAACCGTAAACAAACTAAGCCACAACTTGATGTACCGGAGGCATTGCTATGAAAACACCTGAAGACGAAGCATTTGAAGAGATAGAGCGCATCCAGCGCACCCGCACAAGTTGGGTGTCTGTGAAGAAGCCGGAGCCTGTTCAAGTATCCATAGATGAGTTTTTGATGAGGATCAAATTTAACCCCGATGAGAAGGGCGACCCAATCATTTGGACGCAATGGCCCGTTAAGGAGGACACATGACGTGGGATGAATACAACCTGCTATTCCACAAACAACAGCTAAACCTTGTTGCGTTTAAACGTTTAATGGATTGTGACGAAGAGGTTTTGCGGTTAGTTAACAGTGCAATCGAAGCAGAGCGTGAGGCGTGTGCAAAGGTGTGTGAAGAAACCAATGACGGCACACCATACAACTTGGCTGAAGAGTGCGCCCGCAACATCAGAGCAAGGGGACAAGCATGAGCAATCAACTTAATCGACTGGTACGAATTATGGGTACATTTGATCTAGCAACAGGCCATGCAGACACAATGGATGAGGCGCTGGACGCACTGGAGACTGAACTGCGTGATTTGCTTGGGCATTATCGTGAGGCGTTAAAACAAAATCAAAGCGAACCCGCAGCATTACGATCAATTGCAGACTTAGAAAGCCAAGAGCCTTTATGCCCTGAATGCAAAGCAGAAATTCTTTATGAGTGCGTTGCTTGTAGTCGCAACAATTACCCACCACAGCGCACATGGGTAGGGCTGACGGATGAGGAAATACAAGAGTGCTTGCGAGGTTTGCCAACACAGACGATTGATGTTTACGCAAGACGCATTGAAGCCAAACTCAAAGCTAAAAATGCACATCACAATTAAGACCAACACCTCAGACAAGATTAAAGACTTGTCTGCAATCACCCAAAGAAACCAGCAGATGTACGCTTCTAGGTATGGGTACAAATGGGTGTGCGAATATTTTGAGTACGACACTCCGGACTTCAATCAAAATGCTTTGGCTGAACTGGTGAAGCTCAAGGAGCATATCCAATCAACAGACGTTCTCATGGTCGTGGGCGCGGACGTGATGTTTATGAACCATTGGATCAGAATAGAAAACATCCTTAAACCGGACGACAAGGTGGTGGTGGCTAAAGAGCGTTTACGTTGGTGGCCCATCAACAATGATGTGATGATCTATGTGAACACGCCTGACACTTTGGCGTTTGTGGACAGGTTCATAAAGGACTTCCACATGTGGAACAAATTTCAATGGCGGCAGCAGCAGCACTTGTGGAATCTCATCCAGCTAGATCCTTGGATCAGAAGCACGGTACGCATCGTAGAGGCAGAGGTGATGAACCAGCACCCGCAGCATTGGCAGTTGGGCGAGTACATCCTGCATCCTTATGGCCTACCAGTATCCGACAAAATAGAGATAGTTAAGCAGATGGAGATGCTATTCCCCAACTACTTGCCTCTGTACGGCGGCGTAACAGACAGTCATATGCCAGATGTGGCTTAAGGAGTGAGGTATGTTTGAAATCTTTTTACTATTAGCACTTGGCGGCGCAACTTTGGTGCTGTCCGTGTACATCACCATTCGTCTTTTTATGAACGAAGACAAATCAGATAAATGAATTTAATTACATTAGACTTTGAGACATTTTACGACAACAAACTTAAGCTAGGGTTTAAGTATCAGACTACAGAAGAGTACGTAAGAGACTCACGTTTTGAAGTCATAGGCGTTGGTGTAAAGGTTGACGACGCCCCAGAAGAATGGTTCTCAGGTTCGCATGAAGAAATCTCTAGCTATCTCAACACATTCGATTGGGCCCAATCCGCACTACTCTGCCATAACACATTGTTCGATGGTTGTATTCTTAGCTGGCATTTCGGTATCAAGCCAGCCTTCCTGCTGGATACTCTTAGTATGGCGAGGGCGCTTCACGGCGTAGACGCTGGTGGGTCGTTAGCTAAGCTAGCTGATCAGTACATGCTTGGCAAGAAGGGGGATGAGGTTATTGCCGCTGAAGGCAAGAGCCGTAAAGACTTTACCCCCGCTGACTTGGCGCAGTACGGTGAATATTGCAAGAATGACGTAGACCTTACGTTCAGATTGTTCAGGGAGTTAGTAGGCACGTTTCCCAAAGAAGAACTAGAGCTTATAGACATGACCATACGCATGTTCACTGAGCCTGTCTTTGAGGTTGACGATGCTATGTTGCAAGAAAGGCTTAATGAGATACAGGCGGAGAAGAGCGAACTTCTCAAGGGCTTAATGGAGAAACTTAAATGCGATACAGAGGAAGCTGTACGCAAAAAGCTATCCAGCAATAAACAGTTTGCAGGAGTCTTGCTAGAGCATGGCATCACGCCCCCGATGAAAGTTAGCGGCACGACAGGAAAGGACACCTATGCCTTGGCAAAAAATGACGAGGGCTTTTTGGCGCTCTCTGAAATGGAAGATCCATTTATTCAGCAGCTATGCGCGGTTCGTCTTGGCACGAAATCAACCATTGAGGAATCGAGGATTGAGAGGTTCATCGACATTGGTATGCGTAATGAGGGCCGTTTGCCAATACCTCTTAAATACTATGGTGCCCACACTGGTAGGTGGGCAGGGGCAGACAAGGTTAACTTCCAAAACTTGCCGTCAAGGGACAAGAAAAAGAAGGCCTTAAAAAACGCAGTAGTTGCTCCCGAGGGTCATGTAGTCATCAACTGTGACTCTTCTCAGATTGAGGCACGTATCCTCGTGTGGTTAGCTGGGCAAGAAGATGTCGTTGAGCAGTTTCGCAAAGGAGAGGATGTTTACTCCATCTTTGCATCTGAGGTGTATAACCGACCTGTCAGCAAAGCAAATCATACTGAACGTTTTGTGGGTAAGACCTGCATTCTCGGGCTTGGGTATGGGACTGGCGCGTTAAAACTTCAACACACGCTAAAGACTACGCCCCCCGGGGCTGTCGTTGATGATGAGGAAGCTAAGCGTATCGTGGGTGTGTACCGTGATAAGAACGACATGGTTATTAAACTTTGGCATCAGGGCGACAAAGTGATTGAAGACCTAGCAGTATGGCCTACAGACGAGCAGGATAAACCGCACAAGCCGTACTACTATGGTAAGAATCGTTGTTTGGAAGTTCATCGGGAGGGCATTCGATTGCCTAATGGGTTGATGATTCGCTATCCTGAGCTAGAGAAGGACACGTCCGAAGCCACGACTAAGTACGTCTACAAAAGCCGCAAGGGGCCAGTGTCTTTATGGGGCGGATCGCTAGTTGAAAACGTAGTTCAAGCCTTGGCGCGGATCGTAGTCGGGCAGCAAATGTTGAAGATTAAAAAGCGCTACCCTGTGAAGCTGACTGTGCATGATGCGGCGGTGGTTGTGGTTCCTGAAGCTGAGCAAGATGAAGCCCTTGCATATATCGTCGAGTGCATGTCTGTGCCCCCTGATTGGTGTGAATCTTTACCTGTGGCATGCGAAGCCAACGTCGGAAAAAGCTACGGTGATTGCTGATGCGAACCCTGTGGAAGTACATCAATATAAAGACACGAGAGATTCACTTTTCATGGGAACGCTGGAGAGACAGAGAGGGTTTTTGGGAATTTAGATTGCCTCCCGAACCAAAAAAGTTGCACGAGACCCAAAAGAAGAGTTAGAATAAGTAAAATTTAACTGGACAATACATGAGTTTTACATGGTCGTTTTCCGCTCTTAAAGATTACGTCAACTGCCCAAGGCAGTACCACGAAACCAAAGTCTTACAGCGGTTCACCAAAAAAGTGACCCAGCAGATGACGTTTGGCACAGAAGTACACAAACACTGTGAGGACTACGTGGGCGAGGGCAAACCTTTGCCAAAAAATTACCAGCATTTCAAGCCTGTGCTGGACTCGCTACTGGAGATTGACGGTGACCGCTACCCTGAACACGAAATGGGGTTGCGTTTAGATGGGTCTCCTTGTAAATTTACCGACCCTGACCGCTGGGTGCGGGGCATAACAGATCTGTTGATCGTAGATGGGGAGCAAGCTTACATCGTTGACTACAAAACCGGAAATAACAAGTACCCTGACCCCAAACAGTTAAAGCTTATGGCGCTCATGGTGTTTGCCCACTTCCCTAAAGTACAAACGATTAAAGCTGGACTTCTTTTCATCGTACATAACAGCTTTGTTGATGAGATTTACACACGAAACCAAGTTGAGGAACTTTGGGGCCATTTCCGTCCTGATCTCCAACGCTTACAAACTTCCTACGACACGGGCGTATGGAACCCTAACAAAACCCCATTATGCGGCTGGTGCCCTGTCACTATCTGCGAACACTACAAGGAAAGACGATGAAGCAAGGCGCTTATATTGATTACGCATACCCAATGATGATGGCTGAGAAAGCATTGAAAGAAGCCCACATTCACATGCTCGGCAACGACCATGATAAAGCGATAGAAAAAATCTTGGTAACAATGACTGAGGCTAAGATGACATTGAACTCAATCAAGCTTATGAAGGAAAACAACCATGCCTTACGTAAATAAACCAAGGCCGTACAAAAAAGAATACGAGCAACAGAAGGAGCGTGGTGAGCATGAGCGCCGCATGGAGCGCCAGCGTGGGCGTAGGACTATTGACAAAACCGGAGCAGATGCTAATGGTAACGGTAAAGCGGACAAACGCGAGGGCAAAGACGTAGCACACGTTGTGGCGCTGGATAAAGGCGGCATGAACAAGGACGGTTTAAGGATTGAGTCGGTGTCTAAAAACCGCTCATTCAAACGTGATTCCAAGGGTAACTTGGCATCAGAAACTAGCAAACGAGAGCGCAAGAAATAATAGTCACTGCTGTAAGGCATGAGTGGGTAGTGACGGGGGGCTTGCATTTGCTACCCGTACAACCATGTCAGTCAGGCGGCGTAGTTCTCCCCAGTGATGTGGCGCGACAGGCTTGACCGACTAACCCCCGTAAGGGGTTACGTTAAAACACAGTAAAGGATAGTTTAATGAATGTAGTAGAAGACACGGTAGTCCATATGGTGATTCCATCTTCTGACCTTGAGTTTTTGGTTGGGCACATCGACAGAGTTGAAGTTCTCAAAGACGATGGAACCGATGCTGAGGTGGTGGTGTATTGGGGCATAGAAGAAATGCAACGGCTTGTGCGGTTGTATGGTGAAGCTCCTAACCCAATGCTAAAAGAATACGACTGGCCCGGATTGTATGCTCCATTCGTCCACCAAAGAATTACTGCCTCATACCTATCGCTTAGAGACAGGGCCTTCTGCTTCAATGAAGCTGGCACAGGTAAAACTTCATCTGTGATTTGGGCAGCAGACTATCTGATGACGCAGAAACAGGTCAAGCGGGTGCTGGTTATATGCCCACTCTCAATCATGTACTCAGCTTGGCAAGCCGACATCTTTAAAACAGCTATGCATAGAACGGTAGCTGTGGCCCACGGAGATATCGCTAAGCGCAAGAAAATTATTAACGGAGAGTATGAGTTTGTCATTATCAACTTTGACGGCGTAGGAACAGTTAGTGAGGAAATCAATAAAGCAGGGTTCGACCTGATTGTTGTTGACGAGGCTAATGCGTATAAAACAGTCTCAACAAAACGCTGGAAAGTTTTAGCTAGATTGCTTACTCCCATTACACGGCTATGGATGCTGACAGGCACACCCGCTTCACAGTCACCACTAGATGCGTTTGGTCTTGCTAAATTGATAAACCCTAGTGGAGTGCCTAAGTTCTTTGGGGCATGGCGTGACAAAGTTATGCAACCAATTAGCCGATTCAAATGGGTTCCCAAGAAAGAGTCAAAGACTTTAGTCTATCAAGCGTTGCAACCTGCCATCCGTTTTGAAAAGGCAGACTGCTTAGACCTACCGGAGGTGATGTACCAAACTCGTGAGATTCCGCTATCGCCACAAGTAGAAAGATATTACCGCATGCTGAAGAAAGAAATGCTCATCAGCGCAGCGGGAGAAGAGATCAGCGCGGTCAATGCAGCGGCGATGCTCAGTAAATTGTTGCAGCTATCGGGTGGAGCAATCTATACCGACACTAAAGAAGTAGTGGAGTTCGATGCAAGCCCACGGTTCAATGCGTTGTTGGAAGTTCTAGACGAGACGAAGAACAAAGTAATCGTGTTCGTGCCGTACACCCACACCATTGAGCTTGTATCCAAATTTTTAACAGACCAAGGAGTAAGCAATGAAGTAATCAACGGAGCAGTGTCAGCATCAGGGCGTTCAGAAACTATCAATCGGTTTCAAACGCAAAAACATCCACGAGTTTTAGTTATACAACCGCAAGCCGCATCGCATGGGGTGACGTTGACAGCCGCCGACACAGTAGTGTTTTGGTCGCCTGTCATGTCTGTGGAGACCTACTTGCAATGCATAGCGCGTATTGATCGTGTCGGGCAGAAGAATGCTATGACAGTCGTCCATCTGCAAGGGTCGGAGGCTGAGCGAAGAATTTATCAGATGCTTCAGAACAAGGTAGATATGCACGAAAGCTTGGTTGATCTGTACAAACAGGAGTTAGGAATATGAGTGAATTTACAGTCGAAGACGAAACAAATCTGGAAGAATTAGTCAAGATATACTTGACAATTAGAAATGAACGTGAAAAAATTGAGGCTGAGTGGAAAGCAAGGAACGACGAAATAGTTGCTGACTTGAAGGCGCTAGAGAGTCGGATGCTTGTGACCTGTAACGAGAACAATGCAAGCAGCATCAAAACCGGAAGTGGCACAGTGATTCGTAAACTCAATGAGCGATACACAGTGGCAGACGGTGATGTATTCCGCAAGTTTGTTCTCCAAGAAGGCGCAGTTGAACTGTTTGAATCCCGTATTCATCAGGGCAACTTTAAAGAATTCATCGCTGAACGGAAAGACGATGGTCTACCGCCCGGCGTGAATGTGATGAGGGAATTCGGAATCGTTGTCCGTAAACCCTCTAATTAAGTTAGTTCAGTTAACAAAGGAAATTTAAATGAGTAATGATCTCGCAACCCTGTTTAGCGGCGCAGTGATGGCTCCCATCGAAGGCCTAGATGAAGACACCCTTGCAGTTGCTGGTGGTGCACGACAAAATAAACGCATCTCTATCAAAGGTGGTGTGTTCCGCAAGTACGCTGGTGGTAAAGAAATTGGTGCTATTGAAGACCGCCATATGGAGGTGATTTTTGTCAAGATGGCGCACAAGGCTTCTCGTATGTACTATGAAGGCGCATACCAAGAAGGACAGAAGATTAGCCCCGTGTGCTGGTCTACTGACTCTGAGCGTCCTGATGCTGACGTGAAAACCCCTTGCGCTGCGTCATGTGGCGATTGCACCAAGTCTGTTAAAGGTTCAGGCGGTGGCGGTACAGGTACAGCTTGTCGCTTGTCTTGGCGCACTGCGGTGGTTCTTCCTAAAGACCCATCAGGAGATGTAATGCAGTTGGTTTTACCTGCTACTTCTAGTTTCGGCAAAGAAGATAACGGTCGATTCCCATTCCGTCCCTACATCCAGCACCTCGCGTCACACAACGTGTCTGCCGGTCGTGTTATCACTAAGATGGCGTTTGACACTAAATCTCCAACACCCAAGGTCTTGTTCAGTCCTGCTGGTAAAGTTCCTGATGAAGATTTGGCTATCATTGCTCAACAAGCAAAGAGCCCTGCTGCTGAAGCTGCGGTGAAGATGAATGTCTTCCAAAGCGACAATGCAGGTGACGTTGAAGTTGCTGCACCACAAAACGTGCGTGAAGTAGTAGAGGTAGAGGCAGATGTGCCGGAACCCGTCAAACGTGAATCAACAAAATCCACACCCTCTGAAGAGAAAGACATCTCTGACGTTGTGAAAAAGTGGTCTAAGAAGTAAGGATAGAAAATGCCACGGACATACAGCGAAGCTTTTTTGATCGAGTTGCACAAGGCTAACCCTAATAGGGCTGGCACTGCGCTTGCGCTTGCTTGTGTAGGGGCTAACCTCCCTGCCAAGTACGTAGCGAAAGCACTTGATGTGACTCGCATGACTGTCTTTAGTTGGTTCCGTGGCTCTCCTATTCGCCATAAAAATATTCTAAAGATAGAGACATTTGTTAGCTTGGTTGAGGATGACACCGCAAAAGGTGTGCTACCTGCGCGAAGCACCATTCAGGCTAAAAAATACATCGAGGAGTTAATCGAACGAATGTAACTCCAAGGGTTTTAGCACCCTATTTCCTTTTACCGAGCGGACATAGTTCCGCTCTTTTTAACTCTGACGAGACATGTTAAAACAATTCTACGAGAAAGCATTACCAAGTCAGGGTGTCTATTGCGTTGGTTCGATCAAGAACAAAAGACTCAAGCACAACTTCGCAAAGACGCTCGATGATGCAATTGGAATAATAAATAACTTGAGAGACGAAGGCCATGACCTCTTCATGGCGATGGGGACGTTTAATGGATACAGTAGAAAAGCGGTAGATTGCCGTTTTGTGCGGTCACTCTTTGTTGACCTAGATGTTGGTGAGTTGATAGACGAAGATGGCAACCCGACAGACAAGTATGAAGATAAAGATAAGGCGCTGGTAGCCTTACAGAAACTGCTTGATGACATAGGTTTACCGGAACCCGTAGTGATTGACTCAGGCGGCGGTGTCCACGCTTACTGGCTTTTTGATAGAGACATTCCACGTGATGAGTGGAAGGGCTACGCTGAAAAGTTTAAATCTATCTGTCTTAAAACTATAAAAATGGATCCCGTGGTATCAGCGGATGCCGCCCGTATCCTACGTTGCCCTCACACATTCAATCACAAGTTTGACCCAAAGGTTGAAGCTACCTTCTTGGTTGATGAGTTTCCCGTCTATGACTGGGACGAGATGAAGGAGTTCCTTGGTGAACCCGTGGCGCAGAAAGTCGAAGATGTGTTGGCAACGGTATCAAAGGGGTTGGATGACGACACAAAAGCAATGCTCAAGCTAGACAACTTTGCTAAGTCATTCGACACACTAGCTGAGAAAAGTTTTAATGGAACAGGGTGTAATCAGATAACACACATTCTGAGTAACGCTCAAAGACTTGAAGAACCCCTGTGGTGGGCAGGATTATCAATTGCAAAGTTCTGTGATGATGGAGCCACTGCCATCCACAAAATGTCAGAGGATTACATTGGATATAGTTATGAAAACACCGAAGAAAAGGCAAGTCGCCTACCTGCTCCGCGCACCTGTGAGTGGTTCAACGACAATTACCCAAGACACTGTGAGGGATGTCAACACAAAGGAAAAATTACCTCCCCCATTGTCCTTGGCAAAGAGTTCAAAGCAGCACCCCCGCCAAATAAAGAGGAATCAGTTTGGCAAGAATCGGGTGCCAAAACATTTTCTTCTTTCCCCGAATTCCTCTACCCGTTCTTAAAAGGCGCGAACGGCGGCATCTACTATCAGCCGCCAGCTAAGTACAACAAGCAGGGGGAAAAGATTGAGCAAGATCCTGTTCTTGTTTTGCCGCATGAATTTTTCCCTGTTCGCAGGATGTTTAGTAAACATGATGGCGAATGTTTGTTAATGCGCTTAGAACTGCCACGCGATCCTGTGCGTGAGATTCTTGTACCCATGAAACATGTGTACGCCCAAGATCAATTCAAAGCACTCATGTCATCTAATGGCGTGTTTGCTTCAGCAGAGAAATTACCACACCTTATGAACTATGTAATCAAATGGGGCCAGTACATGCAGCTAAACGACAAAGCTGAAACAATGCGTATGCAGATGGGTTGGACTGAGGATATAGCAGACCCAGACTGGGCAAGGCGCAGCTTTGTGATTGGAAAAAAAGAAGTCACCCACACGGGACAAATCATAGATGCCCCAGCGTCTCCTTTTGTACGGGGCATAGCTAAACATCTAGTACCTCACGGTGACTACGCTAGGTGGCGAGAGTCTACGGACTATTTGAACAACCCCGGGTTTGAGATGCATGCATTCACCATGCTTTGCGGAATGGCGTCCCCTTTCATGAGTTATACGTCAACTGCTGGCGTAACTGTGTGCCTTTTAGGGAAGTCTGGCAGTGCCAAGACCGGAGCAATGTACGCCGGATTGAGCGTTTGGGGTAACCCAAAAGAGCTTAGCGTGTTTGAAGCCACAGACAACGGAATGACTGGGCGTTATCTTGGGTTGCACAATATTCCACTTGGGGTTGACGAAATCTCAAACAAGGACGCGAAAGTTCTATCGCAACTTGTGCACAAAATTTCTCACGGCAAAGCCAAGATTAGGATGCAGGGCTCAGTCAACGCAGAACGTGAGCATGAAATGTCTGCCTCGCTTGTTGGCATCATGACTACTAATCAGTCAGCATACAGTAAGTTTGAAGGCATCAAAGCAAACCCTGATGGAGAGGCGGCGCGGCTTATTGAGTTTTTAATCCACAAACCCGCCATGCTAGAGAACAACGGGTCGCTAGGCAAACACATCTTCAATGCTTATAACTTTAACTACGGACACGCTGGCCCAATGCTTATTCAAGAAGCGTTTCGTCTTGGTGATAACTACATACACGACAACATAGCAATGTGGGACGAGAAGTTCACAAAAGATTTTGGCGATGACACAACGTATCGTTTTTATCAAAATTTGATGTCCTCAGTTTGCATGGTTGGCACAATGGCGCACAACGCCAACATCATCAATCTCGATGTACCTCGCGTATATCACGAAACCGTATTAGAGATGATTACGATTCGGGACAAAGTGGTGAAGGTCAACCGCACCGATTACCCATCTATCTTAGGTGATTACGTCAATAAAAACTTAGGCAATCTTTTGGTGCTTAAAGATGGTAAGGTGGCTATGGAGCCTCGTGGCCAGATCGTAGGACGTATTGTCAGTGAAGAAAATCTTATGCAAATCTCCAAGACAGACTTTAAGAAGTATTTGGCAGAGCGGCAGATCAGTTCACGAGAGTTTGAGTTTGAGATGCGGGAAAAGAAGCTGCTCATCGACGACAAAAAAGGTCGCCTTACAACGGGTTGGAAGTCCGCTGTGCAGGTAGACCCAGCGTATTTGTACTGGTTCAGGACTGAATTGCCGGAGAATTTCTTTGATGACGCCGGACAAGATAATTGAACCGGAGTGGATTTTTCCGTTCCAAGGTATGGAGGTTGGGGATAGCTTTTTTGTCCCTACCCTCCACTTTGCTGAGATGATGTATGCAATTGATAGCGGGGCAAAGCGCTGTGGGATACGAGCCAAGTGTTATGTGACCACCAAGGATGACCACATAGGGATACGCGCATGGCGCGTTCGTTAGGGCTTGATCTCGTAGGCCTCAAACATATCAATCATCTGCCGCTTTATTATGTTTTGCTGTAGGGTCAGCACAGCAATAAGTTCACGTTTTACGTCAGCAGGTATTGTTTGATCCCGACGGGTTATGTTGGCTTCTCGACGTAGGTCTCTAAGTTCACCGTTGACCATTTTGTTGTACAACTCAACGGCTGGGCGGTTCATGGGATGTGCCGTATCGTACTCAACTGCTTTTTCCGGTTTAGTGTCGTACATCTTAATCTGCCGCTCTATGGCCTTGATTTGATTTTCGACTTTTGAAAACTCACGCGAGTCTACGTTAGACCGAGCACCGAAGAAAGAACCAACTAAAGGCAAATCGGTTTTAGGGTTAAACGGGGGCCGACTGTTAGTAGTGTCAACAATCCCATACAACCCGTCAGCAATCCTTGCAATACCGTCAATGTAGCTATTCGACAAGAAGTATAGTGTGTTGGGGCTTACATCAACTTCACCGAAGAAAGAACCAATAGAGGTGTCTGCAAGATATATGGCTGCGTCTTTGTATATCTGAGGGATTTTGTCCCCGCCTGTATACGCATCACCGAACTTACGGTTCTGGTCGTTATAAATCTTTTGACCAAGACCATTCTTATTCAACGCAAACTCAAGAATAGGACGCACCGCGCTCGGCATAACCGAATCCAAGAAAAACTCTAATGGCATCTCCCCGGGGGGCATGCGGGAAACTGGAATCGGAACGAAAGAATCTAGCGAAATTTGTGTAAATATGTTCGCTGCCATGTCTGTAAACGACTGCTTACCTGCACCATAAGCCGCTAGCTGCGCCCCCGATGCCATGAACGCACCAAGACCGAAGCCCCACGGTAGCTGGAACACTACTGGCTCTTTAATGCCCATTGATTCGGTAATAGCCTTTGGTATGTGGAAACGCGCAAAGCGTGTCCATTGCTGCATGTTATCTGTAGCTACAGCATTACGTCCGAGGTCGTCATCATCAGACATCATCAACGCCATCATGTAAGCAATTACGCCAAGACCCGTGAGAGACGCAAGCATTATGCGAGAGTTGTCGGTTTTCTCTTTATAGTTCTTCTTGAAAGTTTCCCTAGCCTTGTCACTCAAGCTAGGAGACAGACGCTCCATAGCGCGATCTAGTGAGCCGGGGAAAGCTGGAACTACAGCTTCAATCGCGCGTACTGCACCTGTTGCAGCGGGACGGAAGAACATATATGCAGCGCCCAGCGCCTTGCCATACTCACCGACTTGTTCAAAGTTAGCTAAGTTTTTAGCGTAAGCAGATGCACGTACCTTAGCTGCTTTCTCTGACTCACCTTTTGACAGAGCAGTTTCTTTAGCTATCTTGTACGCAGCAGCACGGCTGGCAATCTCAAACATGTCAGTCCATGTGTCAATAAACTTCTCTAGCTGCTCTTTCTTATACATGATGCCCGAACGCCCAATATCCTTGTGCAGTTCTTGGAAGTTGGACTTGATAGACATACCTTGCAAGTACGACACCATGCCGCCCTCTTCAATGAATTCAACCATTGAGGAAAGATATGGGTCGGTCTTCGCTAGCTGACGCAGCGCTCCTTGGCTTTTAGCATCGCCCTTCTCGTAAAGAATAGCAACCTGCATGGCTTTGTACAGCCCGTTTTTAGCAACAACCATTGTGGCTACATCGCCAAGAAATTTCGCTGCTTTTGTTGGCCCCAGTTCAGCGCCGATAGTGAACGCATTGGTCAACATATCGCGCACAAAGTTTAATGGTGCAAACTGATAGTTGTAACGAGTGTGCATTTTGCCAATCGTGCTGGTCACAGTGTTGGCAATGTCAGTAAAGGGCGTGGCCTTTTTAAACGTGCGGCGAACTGAGTTCAACAGTTTTGGTTCACTGATTTGAAGAACATCAATACTGCCGTCTTCGTTGTAATGGAATATGCTTGTCTCACCTTTGAACTCAGCGGGGTCGATATCTTTGCGCTCTTCAAACGTGATATGCCGCAAAACCTTGCCCGGTATAAGTTTTTGGTTTATGGCATTTTTAACTGACTGAGTAACGTCTTTTAGCCCGGCACGCATTGCAGAGCGCGTAGCGTCAGACATAACTTGCAGCACAGGGTTAGTAGATACGCTATGCCGACCTTCCATAGACGCAGGTGCCTCTTGAAATTCTCGCCCATTTTTACCGCTACCCATCTTGTTAAAGTCAAGCAGTTTGTCGTCATCACGGGAAGTACCTTTGAGGGGGACGTAATAGTCCCAACCGTAAAAGTTCACACGGCTGTCTACTGGGAACGACCAGTAGTTCGACAGACGGTTAAGGTCAGCAGTGCGATCAGTTAAGGTTTTAATCGCTGCTAGTACTCGGTCAATTTCTTTTTTGTTCGGGTGTTTTTTGTACTCACCTGTAATAGATTTCACAGAGTCAGGCGACATACCTGTTGCTGAGTACAGAGACTCATTTCTAAAGTCGATGCTTTGTGCGCCTGTGTGCCCTGCGGGGCTATCACCTAGGGGGTCAACATTTTTAGAAAGCTGCGGGACGCCATCTTTGTAGACGATATTGCCGTTCTTATCCTGCTTAAATATGATTGCATCAAGCTTAGCGCGTAGATCTTTTGCCTGTGTTTTGGTCATTTTATTAGTGTCAAGAAGCTTGACAATTTGTGACCTAGCTTGGGCGGGGCTGATAGTACCACCACCCAAAGTCTTGCTCTTGCTCAGTGGTACGTTAAAAATAAATTTAATCATGCGCCTTTCAGGTTCATGAAGCGCTTCTAAAACACGATGCAGCTTGTTGAGTGCTTGGTCAGTTTTTACACCTAGAGCTTTTGCAAAATCACCAACAGCAAGGTTTAACTCCATAGAAGGATCAGCAATAGATCGGTTAAAGTAATTCCTAGCAATGCCAGTAGACCGAACAATCTGTTCGTAGATATTGTTAATCTTGTCCTGACCCTCACGGTAAATCTCCCCAGCTAGATCTAACTCACGTTCCCACTCTTTAATGTGGTAACGGTCATTCTGAAAGTCCCGCGCAATTTCTTGCCAGCCAGCAGTAGTACCAAGTTTTCGTTTCCAGTACTTCCACCCTTTAGGTATTTGATCGTCTTTAAGATCGTAGGATTTATCATCCTCATCAATACTGTTAACATCCCGTGCAGCGTAGGCTTCATCATCTTCGCTAAGGCTTTTAGTCGTTTCCGCTACTTTTGGTGCTTTTTTCGGTACTTTTTTTGTCGCGGCAAGTTCTGAGCCAATGCTCTCTTTGCCAGCCAGTTGTGGAATACCACCTTCAGGCGCAGCAAGAATCAATTGGAACATCTCAGACGCTTCCAAAAGCAAGTTGCCTTTGAAGCCGGGTTCCCGCAGGATTTCACGTTTGAGGTTTGTAACGCCCCGCTCGTTTACATACTCCGCAGTGTCAATGTCTGGAATCTTTGCTTCGTTTGCTTCTTTTTCATTATCAAACAATGACTCAATATCAAACGCAGCTTTTTCATTTGCAGTCAACTTGCGAGACTTGTTCAATCTTTCAATCGCACGGTCAAACTTTTCTGCCTCTGACAGACCAGCTTCGCTTTCTTCGACTTCTTTGATTGCCTTTTTGACTTTCTCTTCAAAAGTTTTCTTCTGTTCGCCTTTACGTTGAATATCTCTTTCTTTTTCTTCTCTAAGTTTTTTGTTGAACGCAGCAATAGCATCTTCTCTGGCTTTGCCGGTCAGTCCTCTGCCGGGGTTCTGTACCTTGTTCTTGATATCTTCGCCGTCTTTGGTTGGCACCAATGTCAAAACGCGAGTAGTCTTAGCCCCGGGGGTAAACAAGTTGTACATGTAAGCCAATGTGCCTGTGTACGCAGTCCACAAGGTATCAGCCAATGAGTCATACATCGTTGCACCGCGAGTTACTTCGCGCTGAAGCTGCACTTCTTCAGATTGTTTTTCAGTTTTGGCGGTAGTTTTAGCTAAACGAAAGACTTGAATTTGCGCTAAGTCATACTGAAAGTCCATGTCAGTCATCGCATAGGCGATGAACTCGTACAAGTTTTCAAACGCGTTGGGGTACTTACTGCCAAGGCGTTTCTGTGCGGCACTTGCAATATCTCTGAGATGCTCAACTGCTCTGCGCGTGCGCTCAGGTAAAACAGATGGATTAGTAAAGAATTTATGAATGATCTTGACCGTTGCAGCGTGCGTCAATTCGTGCAGGATAGTGGCTTCATCCAAACCATTCGGGCCAACATACATCGTATTAGTGTTAGCGTCGTATCGTGCAAGCTGGTCATAGATCATGTTCTCGTCGTACACGACATTGACCTTAAGACCATCAATGTTGCCCAACGCACCAGCCAAATTACGGAAAACCATCATCGCAATAGAGTTGCGAATGTCTACTCTGCGAGTCCCATAAGGAAAAATATTAAGGCGAGTTCTCTTGAGCTTCAGTCCGTTGCCGTTCTCACTGATGTAGTCCAATACGGTTTTGATATCGCCTTTAAATAGCGCATCAAGAATATTGTTGGGCAGAACATCGCCTTTGCCAGCAGGCTGAGACTTACGCGCGCGCTCTGCGGCGTCCAGCATTTGGCGCTGCGCATCAACCTCGGCTTGAGCTACGAATTCCTCAGAAGATTGTTCAGCTTTGTCTTTTTGGATTTGTTTCTTAACTGCACGGAACGCCATGTCTTGCTCAAGTGCAGTGTCTGTCTTATTGATAGCAATATATGCACGCTTGCTTGCTTCCGACAACGTATTCCAAGCAGGAAACGAGTAAGACAAACCAGTCTTGCGTCCAAACGCGCTGCGTTCACGGTTGTAGGACTCACGTGCTTGGCTCTCCCCGGGCAACGTGGTGTTTGCCATCATAGGAGTACCGTCTTCGTTGAATAGAAGTTTGCCGGTCTGTTTGTCTTTTACTTGATATGGTTCAGCTTCTTCTTTGACACCACTACGATAGTCGGAAAGTCTTCGCGCTGCGCGAGCGTGTTCTTGTTCTGTGCCAGCGCCGGGACGCATCAAACCTTCTTGGAAATATACGCGACGGTCATCAGCAGAAAGTTCTTTATATGCAGGTAGTTCATCCGACTCTAGCTCACCTGTCTCTGGGTCTTTTTCAATAGACTCATTGAATTTCTGGCGCTGTCTCTCGTACTCTTCAATCTGAAGATCAGGTGGGATGTATGCCCCATCTTTACGCAAAGTCTGTTTAGCAATGTCTTGGTCAGAAAGAGCAGACAACGGTTTGCCTTCGCGCATCTTCTCAAATTCGATGGCTTCTTTAATACGCGCACCGAACTCTTTGGCAGATTCATCAAGGCTACGGCTCAGACCATAACGATTACCCAGTTTGTCCAACTGCTCATCACGGGAAATTTCTGCATCGGTGCGGCGAGCAGACAGAGTTGAATCATTGCCGCCTAACAAGTCATTAAGGATGTCCTCGTCTTGTTGCGCTGCTGTTTTTTGTCCCTGCGTTTTTGTTTGGACGGCTTTAGGGGTCGTAGTGCCACTTGGGGTTCCTTGTTGACGTTTGGTTAATTCTGCTTGTACGAGCGCGTTCTCAGGATCGTTGAGATAGATATTGTTAAGTTCAGCGCTTAGTTGTTCATCAGATAGTTTGCTAACTGCTTCCGGTGTAACCTCCCCGCGAGTCAGCTTAAATGGGCTGGGCTGTAAGTTTTCTAGTGCACTGGGCTGTTGCTCTTCTCTGACAGGAGGTTGTCCAGTAATCGCTCCAGTAGATACCATTCCATCGAGTTGAGCTTCCTCAGAGGGGGCGGAGGCGGCGTTTGTGCTGAGCTGCTCAGCCACGCTAGTGCTTGTTCCAACTGGGGGTTGGTTAGTTCCTGCAACATTTTGTTCTCCTTGTGCAGATGTGTCGGTTGGTGAAGGTGGTATTGGCTTAAAGTATTTTGTATCCAGATTTAGCGCTGCCTGTAGCGCAGGGTCAATTTCTTCAAGGGGCACAGCAAATTGTTTAGCCGCAGTTGTAGCTTTTTCCTGCTCTTGTTCTTGTTCTTGTTCTTGCTTAGCTAGATTAGAGAATTTATTAGCCAAGTGCGTACGCGCACCGCCGATACCGCCCGGCACAGCGGACATACCAAATGCTGCCGCCGCTGTGTCTACATATTCTTTAACAGCTTCAGCGTCAGTCAATGATAACTTAGCGCCGTAGCGCTCTGCTATTGTTTGGATTTCTTCGGCTGGTATTTCTTTGAGACCAGTTATACCAATTCGTTTGGCAATATCAGCAGCTAAATACTTTGTGCCAGTTTCACCGATCTTAAGAGAGTTAAGACCAATCTTGTTGATAAAGAAATCTGCAACGCTATGCGCAACAGCAGCAGGTAAAATGCGAGACATCTCAATGTCTTCTGGTCGCTCACCGCGCCGCTTAGCCTCTTCCGCCGCACGCCCCGTAACTTCACCTGCGCCATGCAAGCCCGCCTGACCTACCATACCAGCGGTAGTACCAGCGGCAGTGCCCATACGCACAATAGCTTTTTTAGCTTCAGCCTGAACGTATTTCTGCGCAGCTTCTTCGCCTTGTTCTTTGGCAATTTTTTCTGCAAGCTCTTTAACACCTTGTTTTGCTAAAGTCTTAGACAACCCAAAACCTATAGCACCGGGCAATGCACCAACACCAGCGCCAGTAACAAAGCCAACACCAGCGCCAATACCCATCATTGCAAGAGTTTCAGCGACGCTAGCTACGCCAGCACCCGCTTGGTACGGAAGCCAATCAGTGACTACGCTACCAATGCCCTTCTCCCATGCGTTTGTAAATGAGTCAGTGTCTCGGGTGACTTGTTTGCCCTGCCCGACATCCATAGTCTCGATGCCGCCTTCAATCAGAGATTTAGCAGTATCTGTTGCACCTATCTTTTTAGCAGCGAGACCAGCAAAGACTTTTGCCCCGCCGTATGTTTCTTGTAGGCCCGGCAGATAATTACGGATAGCGCGCACAAAGTTGCTAGACCCTTCCGTGTCGGGCTCAGAGGGTGCAGGCGCGGCGGGTTTTTCTACTACTTTTGCCTGTAGATATGCGTCAGGGTCGAAGCTTGTAGAAGGCTGCTTTTTCGCCAAATACGCATCAGGATCAAAAGCCATTGCGAATCCTTATTTGTTTAGTTCTAGGATTTTTGCAGACCTAGGATCATTTGGATTGGCTTTTGCCCATGCAACGGCAGCTTTATCTTGGCTCGTAGTTGCTGATGCGGCAGGAGCTTGGGCACTCGCCCCGCTAGCATTCTTTGCAAGCAGTTCGGCCTTTTTTTCGCTAATACGTTGGAGTTCAGCCTCTGCGTTTTCACGTACTTTTTGATTTGAAGATATCAAAAGGTTTTGCAGCGACATTTCCCGTTCCACTAGTTTTTTGTATTCTGGACTTGAACGTGTGAATGCGTCTTGCTTACGCTCTTGCTCTTTAATAAAGTTTTCCATCCTATCTCTATGTTTATTCTTATCCTGCTCTAGCTTCAAATCAAATTGACGTTGATTTTCCGCCGCACGCGCTGCCGCTTCAGCCCGCATACGCTCTTCATGCTGGCGTTTGCTTTCAGCAGTGGACTTAATAGTTGCTTTAGTGTTAAGCAGCGACGTGCCCGAAGACTCCGCTTGACGACGGTTAGCGGTAAGGTCTTTGATTGCGGCTTCACCATTAGCAGCGTCTTTGTATCGCCCCTCGATACGGGCTTGCAGTACAGCGTCTTTAAGACCAACGATTTTGTCGTTAAACGCACGGTCTTCAGCTTCGTATTCAGCACGCGCTTTTTCTGCGCCTGCGCCTGACAGACCCAGTTGTGCGCCAAGACCCGCACGGGGGTTGGCTCTGCTGAATTCTTGTAGCTGCGTGACCCACAAAGGTAAACGTCCAGTTTGTTGTTTCTGTAACAGTGCTTCAGTTGCTGCAATACGACGTTCTTTTTCTTTAAGGAGAGCATCTAAACCCACTGTCGCTCTATTGCGCTCAGCAGCGGCTTTGTACACGTCATCCGGTTTCTCCGCCATAGCAGCCATAATGCCTTTGCGGATAGCGGTCTCCATTGGGTCTACTGGTTCTGCGGGTTCTGCAAGCTGTTTAATACTTTGTTGCGGCGCAGCAGGAGCAGTTGCGACTGGAGCGGGTTTAGGTGCAGCAGGCGTGGCGCGTTTAGTTGGATCAGAAGGTGAACTGTTAAAAGCACTACGCAACCTTTCTTCTGCTTCCGGGGTGTAGTTATAGCCTACTTTTTTCGCTAGTTTGCGGGCTTCCGCAATATGCTCTTCCTCTGTAAGTCCGTTAACTCGCTTTTGTGATGCAGCAGGGGCAGCGGGGGTAGGAGCCGGAGTGGGAGCCGGAGCTTGGGTAGGAGCCGGAGCTTGGGTAGGAGCCGGAGCTTGGGTAGGAGCCGGAGCTTGGGCAGGCGGTTCATAACCTGTCGCCAGTCTATATTTAGCTTCTGCTTCAGGGTCGTCACTTGTCGCCAAACGGTACATAGCAGCTTTACGGCGCTCTTCTAGTTCCTCTTCGCTAGGAACTTTTTCCCCAGACTGAAACGCCACAATGCCGCCGCCAGCAAATTCAAAGTCGGCAGGGAGTTGGTCGATGCCTTGTGCTGGTTCACTTTGCTCCTGCTCTTGCAGGGCTGCGGGTAGACCTTGCGGTTCGGATTGAGGCTGTGCTACTTGACCCAAACCCATACGCATTTGTGCGGCTTTGCGCTGCACTTGTTCAAATACAGTTGGGGGTTTACCCGTCTGGCTTTGCGCCATTAAACCCTGTAGCTGCTGCAATGCTTGTGCTTTAGCAGCATTATCTTTCTCGCTAGTGACCGTTCCAAGTGCAAGCAGCTTGGCAAAGTCGGGCATGATGTTTGGCTTTTGCTGCTGATCTTTTTGAATGTTAGCTTGCAGCGCGGCAGGGTTGCCTTGGTAGGCTTGCGCAATTTGATTAGGGCCAGCAGGTATTTGCATGATGTGTCCTTATTTAGCTGCTGTCGATCCGGGTAGGGTATACCCTAAATTACCCAGAAGAGTAGCAAGCCCGCTTGTACCACCAGCAAGTTGCTGATACAGGCTAGGTTGTGCCACAGTATAGTTTTGCGCCGCCAAAGGTAAACCTTGTAACAAAGATTGTTGGAACTGCACCATCTTATATGGGTTAGCACGTTCCTCTTCAAACTGCGCTTTGTCTGCGGCAACGGCCTCAGATTCAAGGCCACGTTGGGTTGCGCCCAAACCGGAGAGAGCATTCAGATTTGAAAGAGCCGCTTGATTCTGTGCTGTACCTAATTGCCCTTGGGTCTGAGCACCTTGCAGGGCCGTGTTCAGTCCTTGTAAGCCGTAGTTGGCCCCAAACTGACGTGAAGCTTCTGTGGCTTGTTGACCGGATAAACCGTATTGCGCTGCCAATTGGGCTGCGGTCATTCCTTGTGAAGCACCAAACTGTTTAGATTGTTCGGCTGCTTGTTGTGCTTGCAGATTACGAGCTTGGTCTGCATTAAATGCCGCTTGTGCTCTATCAAAAGCATTGCCGTAGCCCTGACCTAAAGCTTGCTGTATTTTGTCTAATGTGTTGCGCTGTGTTTCAGTCTGCATGAGGCGTGAGCCTGACCCGCCAAATGCGCCCATACTGGTGGCTTTGGCTTGGTTTTGCAAGTTCTGAATTTGGCCTTGCCGTTGCAACTCTGCAATCTGTGGATCAAGCGCAGACTTTATGTACGGGTTCATGTACTGCTGGGCTTGATCGGTGCCAAACGTACCCGTATTAAACGCTGTATTTTGGTATGCGCCCGGTGCGTTAAATTGATTGCCAAACGTAGCGGGGTTGTATGCCATTCCCTGAGCCGTGTTGGCTATATTTCCAGCAGTTGTCGCCGCTTGCCCAATAGCGGAAGGAACTTCTAAACTAGAGGCTTGGTTAAATGCCTGTTGTTGCAGCGGTGATGTACCTGCGGTTAGTTGCCCGCCATAGGCTTGATAAGGCGCATTTGCCAACGCTTGGCCTTGGCTCAACATGTTGGTCACGTATGGGCCAGCAAAGTTAGACAAGTTGGACTCGGTGCCGGTTAAGCCTTGGGATAAAGCTGCACCGCTTACTTCAGTGCCAGTAGCAAATCTCTGTACTTCACCGCCCGTAGCGTAGCTTGACTGAGCCAACCCGCCGGGCATGAATTTGTTAGGGTTGATTTCCTTACCTTGCTTTGTAGTGCCTGTACGCGCCTGACGGACACGGCTCATCATATCTTTGAGTTTTTTAGCCCCAGCGTCAGAGTTGCCGTTACCCAAGTGGGACACCACATCTGCGGGGATGATGAACTCACCGTGGCTTAGTGCGGCAGGTTGTGTGCCGTCGATTGATGTGCGAATCCTGTCAGCCATGCCGTCTGTTTCACCACGTAAATAACGCCCTTTGGCTGCATACATAAGACCTCCTTGTGCGGCTTGTACTGGTGCTTGTTGAGCAGCAATAGCTTGCGCTTGTTGAGCGGCGTTGGCTTGGGCAGCGGCAAGCCCAGCAGGATTGGTGTATTGTGTATCTGTGAAATAACGACGCCCCATAGCTGGAGCACCATACTCACGGGGGGTAGTTGATTGGGGCACCTGCTGACGCACCGCCTGTCTCGACATGTCCACGCTGCCTTGGTAACCCACAGGATTGCGAGTTGGGGTCATTGCCCCCATCAGGCCCGCAATACCACCAGCACCGATACCCATTGCAGTGAACTGTTTATCAGTGAGCTTTGTACCTAGCGTGCTGTTGAGCCACTTAACGAAGGGGTCGTTCGCACCAACTACATTGTTGCCATACACTGTGCCGGGGACATCAGTACGAGGCTGTCCTGTTGAAGTTACTGGATTGCCAAGGGCATCAATGTAAGAACCATTTGCTTGGTAAATAATAGAGCCGTCTTGTAACTCTACGGGTTGCCAGTCACTGTCAAGTCCGCCATAGCCCGCGCTGCCAGCCCCGTAATTACCCGCGCTATTTTCATTATCAATACCGTCAAATCTAATAGGGTCTGTATATTCGTAAAACGGATCGTAAGAAGTGTCTGCCATTTTTAGCTCCTCAATAGTCTTAGCAGGTCATCAACAGACCCACCGGTAGCGGCACTCAGAAAGTCGGTGCTAATGTCTTCGCCAAATAAATCGCCTTGAAATGATTTTATCTTGGCATATGGGTCTTGCATAGCCGGTTGCTGCTGCGGTTGTTGCCCAAGCACGTCCAATAAAGCCAACATCCCCAAGGGGTTAGACTGCTGTTGAGCTACGGGAGTAGTAGGCGCAGGAGTAGTTGGTGCTGGTGTAGTAGGTTTAGGTGTAGTTGGTGCTGGTGTAGTAGGTTTAGGTGTGGTCGGCGTAGTCGGTTTAGGAGTTGTTCCTTTAGGCGTATAAGTATGATTAAGAATATCCAGTAATTCTTGTTCTGTAATTGTTGTACCGCCGTCGGTGTAAATTGTGCCGGGTGGAACACCAGCTAGTTCATCTAACTCGGCCCAAGTTTTAAAACTACCATCCGGCATCATGACGCCAGATTTACTCAAGTCCGCAAGAGGTTCTTCGCCGGGGCTGGTCGTTACAGTCTCAGAACCAATCTCAGACCCTATGTCTGTGTCGTCAATATCATATACAGCACCCGGTGGTTGGGAATCAATCGCCGGTTCTTGGACATCTACCCCTCCAGTTTCGGGATCAACCGTTAACGTCCCGCCATTTTCTCCGGGAACCTCTGCTGGAGGCGGCTTGTTTTCCGGCTCAACAGGAGGAGGTTGTTGCTCCTCTTGCCTACGTCGTTCTTCTTCGGCTTGTTTAACTATCTCCGCTTGTCTATCGGCTTCTTCCTGAGCAATCCTACGCAACTCCTCCGCCTTGGTTCTTTCTTCTTCGTCTTTTTGTTGCCGAGCCAATTCGGCTTGTCGATCAGCTTCTGCCTGTGCTTTTACACGAGCCTCTTCAGCTTTACGACGTCGCTCTTCTTCAATTCGTCTAATATTTTCTTCTGCTGCAATATCTTCGGCAATACGATCAGCATCGGCTTTTTGTTGTGCTTCTAATTCCTGCGCCCTTCTAAGTTCTTCTTGTTTATCAATTTCTGCTTGTCTAGCTTCTTCGGCCCTACGCTCTGCTTCTATACGTAACGTATTTTGACGCTCTTCCTCTTGTCTTACAGCTTCTCTTGCGGCCTCTTCTTGCTGTTTAATATTAGCAAGTTCAATATCGCTTGTGGCAGTGTCTACTAAAGAGGTGCCAACTTGTTTTGATGTTTTTTCAAACTCAGCGGCTCTATCCGCAAATGTGTCTGATAGCTTAGTAATCTTGTCGTTACTAGCTTGTATGTCAGCGTCGTAACCATTGAACTTTGTACTGTAGTCCGCAAGTTTTGTGTTCAAGTCTTCAAGTTTTGGGCGGAGCGTTTCAATGGTGGGACGGTATTTATCTATAACATCTGTGTAGGGTTTTAGTTTGTTGGCCTCATTGTTTATATTTTCAATATTGGATTGTGATGGGCCAAATGAATCGTTAATATCGCTTCTGTAAAATGTTATGCCGCTGTCCATGTCCCAACCTTGAGTTCCAAGATTGCCCTCATTATCCAATACCATTCCATATTTTTTTGCGTATGAGGCTTTATCATTGTTATAAAGCATCATCCAATAGTCATAGTTACCACGGTTTTTTTGAATATAGTCGTTTGCTGTCGTAATATTACTAGCAGCATTTTTATATTCATCAGCTAAACTTGTATATTGGTCTAATACAGGTTTTGCTTCTTCGTACAAAGCGTTTCTTTTGTTGATAATTTGTTGCTGGTTATCCGCCTCTTGTTCCAAATCCAATTTGGACGTTATAAACGCTTCTTTAGCCGAAGTAAATTGTTTGCCAAGTTCTGTTTTTCCTATATTGGCAATGTTTTGAGCTACGTAGTTTGTAAGCGCAAGTTGCGGATCTTGCCCAGAAATGGCCGCAGTGCTCATTGTGGTAGCAGCGCCTTGGATGTATTTCATCTGGCTATCATCTAAGCCAAATGATTCTTTTACATTCCCAAAAAAACTTTTGCCTACTTCTGAACTCATTGCAGAACCAGCAAGAGAACCCGCAGCGCCACCCAAGAAACCAGCACCAAACGCTTGACCTACATCTTTACCACCAAGCAAAGCAACGGTGGAATTAAACATGGCGTTGTTTAATCCAGATGCAACTGCTGAACCCGCAGTACCACCAATGCTGTTTCCAACTGCGGATGTAAAATCCGCCACCCCAGTATATTTTGCAAACTCGCTACCGCCATAAGCCAACAAAGCACTCTTAGCGATATCCCCCACATTCTTTCCTTGGTATGCAGCAATAGACCCAGCAGCTAATGCAGCAGCACCTGCTGTGGTGCTGACTATTCCAGCCTGTGTAAGCCCAGCAGGGCCAAGCGCCCACGTCGCCGCTACCATCGTGACAACAGGCAGCGGGTTTTGAATAATGTTGTTTACGAGTTGAGTAGTCCCGGTAAGAGCCTTACCAACAGTACCAACAACGGTATCAAGAGTTTTTTGTACGACCTGAACCATTTCCAAACTCCAAAATTACAAAATCGCCGTCTACGTTGTATTTATCCCCAGCTTTTTTGTTTTTCTCAAAAGCCCTCTTAGACATTTTTTTAACCATGTCGTTTTCTACTGGGGCCACTAACTTTTTAAATCCCATTTTACGTGCAGCTTCACAAGTAACGGTAATGTTGTTAATTGTATTGTTAGGTGTGTCAGCATCAAACATCATAAACAATGCGCCTTTTTCACCCGCAGTTATGGTAAATAAAGTGTTCCCCTCCCTCAATCTAATGATATTAGGCTGGGTAAACAGCTTGTCAAATATGGTATACATCAGCAGTTCTGGTGTAATTTGCTTAGGGCTACCTGCCTGTTTGTAGTTTTCCTTTGCAGTTTCTGGGTGGTCGTGCGCGGCTACTAACATAATGTCAGTGTTAGATAGCATGTGCTGTTTACTGTTAACGTGATGCGGCTTCATCCCACTCTCCAATTGGTTCCGTCTGAATACACGGGTACTTTAACTGCTCCGCCGCCCACAACTACGGAACCAAACGTAGGGCCGCTTGCATTGGTTACGAATGATCTTGCACCTACTCCAGAGTCAACTGCGCTTGGTAACGTTGCCACCAAATAAACTGGCGGTGCTTGTAAAAGATTCACCGCAGCATTTAGCTGCACAAAGTACAAACGTAAGATGTTGTTAAGCTGGTCTTGGTATGGACGTTCGTACTGATCCCGCGCCAGCGGTAGGGCTGGCGGGACTACTTGATTGATAAAGCTTGTACTCACGTATTTCCACGTAGGCCATCAGGTCTGATATCAATTCTGGGCGAACCAAGCTGCCATGCTACGCCTAGCGCGTTTGAAGACACTTTCATTGCCAATTGACGCCCGCGCACTCTAACAAACACCTGACCTGTAAACGCTTCCACAGGTACGGTGGCTGTACGGGTTACAGCAGCATAATTAGAACCGCCCACAGATGTGGGGTCGTTATACCCGGAGCCTGAGTTCTGCAACGGGTACAGCGTCATGGTGATTGAAGGGCTTGCGGCGGTAGAGTTACGGAACGTCACGTCTGGCAGCATACGATAGATGAACATAAATTTCTGTCCATCATCAACGTCAAATTCAGCGGAAGTGATTGACGCCTCTATTGGCGCTGTTGTGCCTGACGAATCATCGTCATAACCTACTTCATGGGTCACAATATTGTTGAGGTAAGTCGCGCCAATTGGGTTGTTCAGCACCCCTGTGTCCAGCCACGCTGTTCGTGCCAAGTTGCCGTAATACCAGATGTCTTCAGCGTAGTTGTAGACTGCGTAGCGGTCAATCTGGTTGGAGTTCAATGAGCAATAGAACCACCAGACTTCGTTAAATCCTTCGTTTGTACCCGCGCACACTTGATCAAACTGTGCGTTATTTATGTCGGAAAATATGTATTGGCGCAAGTCACAACGCATGGTCTGCGTGCGGCCATCGTATTTGTAAAACTTGTCTACGCCCATCCAATAAGACACACCGTTGGCGTATGCAACAGCGTTTTGACCCGCGATAGAAATGTTGTCACCAACAATGTCGGCCTTCCAAACTATAGGTGCGCCCACATACTGCATTGAATACAGAGAAGAGTCTGTCCACACCAAAATCTCTTGGCGTGACTGAATGGCAGTGACAATCTGTGAGCCATGAGAAAGCTGTAAAAACCCCGCTTGGGTTGTAGCCGAAGGCGTCCAGTCTGTTACAGACTCTTGGTCGGCCCAGCGAACCAGCATAGGGTTAAATGTGGTAGCCCCATACTCCGTGCATCCAAGAGCAAACACAAAGCGGTTGATATCTGACACCACAATGTAGTTCTGCTGAATCGGCACGTCTGATGCGCCCGCAAGGTTGGCTACGTTAATACCCCGCATGGATAAGTAATGAGTGCCTGATTGCGTACCTGTTGTATTAATTGCCGCGCCGCCCGGTGTCGCCGCAAGGTTACAGGTGAAACCGGAAGCATTAAGTACGTAATAGACTGTACCGGGAACTAAACCGGTTGGAAGAGCGCCCGTAGTTAAAAGTTGCACTGCCGTGTTATTAGGCAAAGAAACCGCAAACGTTACCACCGCAGGACTGGCAATCGTGACTGTAAAGGTAGTTGTCCGGTAGCCTGTTGAAGCATCCCAGTAATAGATGCCTCCCCCACGAGGGCCAAATATCAAGTCCTCGCCAAAGTTAAACTGACTCCATAAGCGCACAGGATCCGTACCCGTAACACCAATACCCCAAGTGCCAGAACCCCAAGTACCTGCGCCCCAGCCTGTTACAGGCACTGCGTATTCGGGGCCGGTGTCAATCTCATAAAACGCATACACCCCTGTGCCGCCGCCCGACCCAGAAGAGGATGCTGTTCCGGGTACAAGAATGGTGTAAGTCGTGGAGGCTGTAGAGGTAATTTGAAAACTACCGGTAAGTACTACGCCGTTAACGGTAGGCGCGTTATACAGGTCTACAAAGTTGTTAACAGTATATCCACCAGCCGCATCGGTAACCGTGACTGTGGTGTAAGCCACTCCGCCAATGGTTTGATTGCTTGAAGTAGCTGTAGTAAATGGGTTGGAGCCTAACGCATGAACAAAATCGTAGGGGGTTGTATCAAAATACGCGCCGCCGCTTGAGATGTAAAACTTGAGGTTGGTGCCAACACCAACGAGCTTCTCAGAGCCAAGCGTCACCCATGCCCAAAGAGATCGGCAGGTGCCCAAAAAAGTGTTGGCAGATACTCGCACCCAGCCACCGATCTTTTCTGGAGTGCCTTGGCGAAACCGCACCTTGTCCGATTCGTACCAACCGTTTTCGTTGGTGTATCGGGTGTTCTCGCGGTTGACACCGGATTTGAGCAGTATCTTTTTGAGCGCCATGAGCTATCCTAAAAATAAGGCCCGTTCGTCAATTCGACGGTTTTGTAGACCTTTGAGGATTTTGCCGCCCGCCATGCAATACTTCAAGAGTTCTTCCGCAGCGCCTTCCATATCGCCCCTAAGAGCCTTTTGACGGAGGGTGCTTCGCTGTAATGTGCCCAAACCAACATTAAAGCTAAAGCTAACAAGAGCATCGAACTGGCCTTGGGTAAGGATAACGGGGACAAACTTTGCAACACCCCGTTCAAAGCGATCCAAGTCTGCACGTAGTATTCCATCTACCTCTTCCATCGTAAATTTGCGATCATCCTCTGGGCGCAGAGGAAAGCCATCGCGTTCGTCTATTTTGAGCTTGCCCTGCTCGGGGTACAAAACGTGGCCCACACACACAGTCCAGAGCCGCGCCGGGCATCTATATGGCTTCTGTCTTACACCTTCATGGTGTTTGATCATGCCGATGGCTTTGGGGCTTACGTTCATTTGTTCTTGCATCCGTCAAAGTGATAACGGCGCATATTGCCGCCACCGCCTTGAACGCCGCAATGTGGACACGTTACCACTTCACGTTTTCCACGCATAGCTTGCATCTTCTTTGCGCGCTGTTCAGGGTCTGCCCATTGCTTTTTAGCGCCAGCAGAATAAACGTCATGGTCACGTTTTACGCCTGTAGAACCATTGGAGTGTGGTGATTTGTTGTAAAGCCCAAGCCCCCAAAAGCACTCCAATAAAGCTGTTTCAACTTCTTTGGCTTCTTCAACCGTGGGTGTTTTGAGCAGCACACGAAAGTCAAAATCGTCAATGCTGACCGATTGGTGTTTAAGCGCAGCAATAGCGCAGGGGTGTCCGGTCTTCAAAAAGGAACGCTGGTTAATCATGCGCTGCCTCAAGTTGCCGCTACTGCCAATGTACATTCGGCCCGTCTGCTTGTTGATTACTGCGTAAACACCACTGGTCATTTGCCAAACGCCCTTCCTCCAAAATGGAAGCTTATTATAGCAGCAAATAAAGTCTGGGTTTCGTTATCCCAAAGTTGTTCTGCCAGCTTTTCAAAAGACACGCCAGAACTTATACCATGCCATGCAAGGGCCATATCTATAGCCACTAGGAGAAAGAAGAATCCGTAAGTGATAACGGGCCTTACTGACGCTCTTAAATTGTGCATCCATTGGCTAGTTCCTTCGTTCAGGCTTGTGTCATGGGCGTAGATGGCTTGCATCTCCGCTTGCTGTGCGCCGATTAGAGCAGTCTTTTCTGACGACTTTGTTTCAATCTCAAGCTGTTCAGACTTAATGTGCTCAATCCGTTCCTGCGCTTCAAACCCTGCTTTACGCATCTCTAGTTCACGTTGAATTTGCATTTGGGCCAAGGCAAGCTCATGCTTCTTGTCAGCACGATCCTGAAAGAAGTCCAGCAGCTTGGGCAAGCCGCCCATCAAAAACGAAACAATGGTAGAAAGTAAAGTAATCATTTAGGTTTCTCGCAAGTATGTTTGGCACGTTCTTCAAGTATTGCAATGGACTGCCTGTTGTAATGGATTTGGTCACGGTTAAGTTGAATTTCTTTTTCCAAATCTTGGCGTAGTTTTT
>Ga0209400_1000305_pt1 | contig 42636 bp, 25 predicted proteins | sample M_130807_EF_Meta_FD_187313 | JGI IMG/M metagenome (GOLD analysis project Ga0209400, IMG submission 187313) | Freshwater microbial communities from Lake Montjoie, Canada to study carbon cycling - M_130807_EF_MetaG (SPAdes) (version 2) | ecosystem: Environmental > Aquatic > Freshwater > Lake... | reverse complement strand
CTTGTGGAATAAAAAAGTATTCTCGGAAGGTGCTTATGCTACTCGAACTGATACAATGAATAATTTGTATCCTTCTGATATCAATCCAGACAGGGAGATAACCATCAATGCGCCAATTCCAGATCCCTTTGCCAATTTAAAAGGGTATTGGAAATATACCATTCCAGCGGGTTCAAAATTAAGACCATCAACATTTATCAATCCAATTCCAACAGATAAATTACCTGATGGAACCAGCAGAAGATACAAAGGAAGCGATGTCATTCCAGGAACCAATCCTCCATTGACTTTGTATGATTATTTCTTTAGAAGGTCTGTCTCTAAATGCTATACAGTTGTTTTGTCTATGAACGACTCGGTGAATAACCAGTCAATAGATCCAGTAAAAAATTTAGTGCGTTACAATTTGGTAGGAGACTCAATTACCATCCCTGAATACCACAAAGGTATTTTAATGCAAACCTTGGTGTACAAAAAAGGCATCAACTTATTGAACAATAAATTCTTTTACAGAGGTCCAGATTCCTTGGTGGTTAAAACTGATGCAACCGGAACTTATGTAATGGTTCCTGAAGATTACCAATATGTAGATGATTGGGATTGTGCTGGTAAAGCTACTGAGCAATTGCCTTTGATGAAACCAGATGCATTGGGATTAGGTAAAAAAGGTTTAGAGTGTCCAGGTTTGAAATCTGATGGTGGTGGTGATCCAACTTTTGTATTTGACAACGGTGGAGGTACACCAGGTTTAGCACCTACTTGCGCCAAAAGAACTTTCTTGTTGATTAACTACGATTCATTTGCTGACCGCAATGACCCTGTTACTCTATGGAATGGACAGAACACCCGTTGTATGTTAGATGCATTTGTTGATTTCTCAGGAAAATCTCCAATGACGGGTACAAATACCACTCCAGGAGGATACAAAATGCCAGCATTTTACAATGGTCCAAATTGGAATCCTATGACTATTTGGCAAAATCCAAACGGAAATGTAAATGTTACACATTACTTGCCAGGCAGTACTCCAGCACAATATTCAAATTTACCTAAAGACCCGAGAGGCTTTGTAACAGTAGGTATCATCACAGGAAATGGTTATGACAATCCAAGTGCTACAGCAACCAATCCTGGTTGTGTTTCAGATACCGTTTGGTACCATAATTTCTTCCATTTCATTACCCTTGATGCGAAATTTACTTACGAAAGATTCGATACATCAAGATTTTATCCTTACACAGATCCAACAACTGGAAATGTAAAATATGTCGCTAACCCACGTTACCGTGAACCGTATTCATATTTGCATGGTAAAAATTACTATCCTTCGTATCCATCAAAAACAAACAAAATTTTCGCCAATACCAATACATTAAGGCAAGATTTTGTACAAGCTGATATTTGGAACTGGGGAGATGGAACCACAACTGTGGACTCTTTCTACACCAATTTAGTGGATACAGTTATCTACAAAGAAAGAAAATTGCAGCCTGGCGTTTATGACACTTTGTTTTATGAAGCCAATACTTATCCTTTAGGTAGAGTTCGATTTGAATTCAATTCACAAAGAATTCCATGGACAGTGATGTCTACTTTGACCATACCTACTGGCGTGAGAGTATTGGATAGTACCAGATACGATTCAATTTGGCGTTGTGATGACTTGGCACGCAGATTAGCTCCTCAACAAATTAACCGCATCAATATTCGCATTGATTCTGCATTCTTGATTGAGCCAGTTCCTCATACTTACACCAAATCATCATGGGAAATGAAAGTAGATGGTGGTGGTGGTGATTTGGTTAGAACCAATACCATTACCAGAATTGACCACGTGATGAGAACCATTACTGGTTGTGAAAACATTGCATCAAGACAAATTGTAATAGGTGTAATTGATACATTTATGATCAAGGATGTGTCTGGTAAATATGATACTACATTCTGTATAGGTGAGCGAATTAATTTTACCGACTCAATAAGATATTGGAGACCATTCCCTGCAAATGGAGCTTCAGTAAATCCACCAACTCCTCCATTTACAACAGTGCCATTGCCTGCATACAATCCATTTAGACCATTGCCTCCAGGGGTTACTGAATACGTTGATGTTGATTTCCATGGTTTTGCCATGAGAGGTTATCCAAACGATTCAATTAAAATGTATGCTGATTTGACCAATTATTTTGTTGTTCCGAGAGATCAGGATTGTCCGATAGATTGGATCAAAACACCTGCTAAGATTGGATCAACAAGTGTTACTGCAAATGTGTGTACCAAAATGGAAACCTATTATTATGAACGTATCTATTGGGATTTTGAATCGGATGGTGTGGTAGACAAACATGGTAAAAATCCATTCTGGATATACAAATCGCCAGGTAGGTATAAAATTTCAATGATTTCTAGAGACAGTTTAGGCTATTGGGATACTTGCTCGCAATTTGTAACCATTGTGAAGCCAAATGCCAAATTCAGCAGCAAAGGTTTGTTCTTGTGTAGCGATACCGTGAAGTTCAAGGATGAATCGTATGTAGATGATTGGTGCTACCAAACCAATGGTTCTTCATGTGACAACATTGTACAAAGAAGATGGTGGTTCGGCGATTTTGGATATGGTAAAGATGCTTACCGTTCAATAGAAATCAATCCAGTGTACAATTACCGTAAAAATGGTTGGTATGCTGTTCAACAAGTCATAGAAACCGAACAAGGTTGTTTAGATACCTTCGTTCAGAAAATTTACATTGCTGGTCCAAGGCCTAGAATAAAATTATTGAACGATACTTTGGGTTGTGTGCCTTTCACGCTGAAAATTCTGAGCTATCCTAATGACTCAGGTAGTTACAGTGTAACCAAATCAACTTTATTGAATTCAGGAATTCCTTTAATGCCACCTAAATTGTCTTTGAGCAATCCAGATACCATTACATTTGTTTATAACAAAGAAGGGGAGTATTATATTACTGCAATTGGGTATGACAATACATCGCCAGCAAGTTCTACTTGTCCGTCTATTGTATTGCCAGATACTGTAGATGGTGCAGAAAAGCCAATCCGAATTTTTGTGAAGAATCCATATAAAGTAAAGGCTTATACACCTGACACCGCCATCTGTGTTGGTCAATCGTTTGTGGTAAGCAACCGCTCTGATTTGGATACCATTACCAAGTTCAGGGTTTACAACTACAATGTAGACTACACAGCCATTTATGATACCCTATTCAAAACGAATATTGTGAAAGACACCACTTTCAGCTATTTCCTTGGAGAAAAAGGGGTTCACCATATAGTTATGCATTCTACGCGTTTCTTAACAGGTGTTCCTAATTGTGATAACAAAGACACCATTACTGTTAGAGCCTTGTTGTCTAAAGCCGATTTAAGAGCGGATACCATTGAATTACCTAAGTACCTTATTACAAACCTTTGTGACACAAGTGAAGCTGATAGGTACTATTGGAAAGTTATAAGAGATAAAGACGGAAGTATATTCAGAGAAGAGCCAGTAAATGGCGATGATGCGCCAAACTTTAACCTAGGTGTTTTAGATTTAGGAAATGATACAGGTTCGTTTACAGTTTGCGTTTGGGCTTATACACCAGACCCTGATGCTTGTATAGATTCAGCTTGTGTAAAAATATTCAATGCTTTTGTCATCGACTTCAAAATACCAAACGTGTTTACACCGAATGGAGACGACAAAAACGACAACTTTGTTGTTGAAATCAAAGGCCAAGAAGTTTTTGACTTGAAAATTTACAACCGTTGGGGAGAATTGGTTTTTGAAAGCACAGACCCTGCCATAACTTGGAATGGAAAGGTAAATAATTCAGGAAATGATTGTCCAGATGGAACTTACTTCTATACCCTTAAATACAAACTCAGAACTCAAAATGAGAAGACTTTAAGAGGTAGTGTGAGTTTGATGAGACTATAGGCAATTTCTTTAGCTAATTTAAGGGCTGCAGCGAAGCTGCAGCCCTTTTTTTATGCAGCTCTTTCGGAGTAAAAATATATCTGTATCTTCGTTGAATGTTTGAAAATGCTTCTAGAACGGAATTGTCTGCAATAGGTGAGTTTGCGCTTATTGAACACATTACAAAAGACATACAACTTCAACAAAATACAGTAAAAGGTGTAGGAGATGATGCTGCTGTGATTGACCAAGGAAATGGAACATTTACATTGGTTTCGACAGATTTATTAGTTGAAGGTGTTCATTTTGATTTGAGTTATTTTCCATTGAAACATTTGGGATATAAGTCTATCACAACCAATTTGAGTGATATCTATGCCATGAATGGAACGCCTAAACAGGTAACTGTTTCTATTGCATTGTCCAATAGGTTTTCGCTTGAGGCAGTTGAAGAAATTTATTCAGGAATTCGCCTGGCATGTAATCACTATAAAATAGATTTGGTTGGCGGGGATACTTCTACTGCAAAACAAGGCTTGATGATCAGTGTTACAGCAATTGGTGAGGTAGCAGCAGAAAAAATTACCTATAGAAATGGGGCTAAACCATTAGAATTGGTAGTAGTTTCCGGTGACTTGGGTGCCTCTTATTGTGGATACCAAGTTTTAGAAAGGGAAAAGCGTATATTTTTAGACAACCCAAATGCACAGCCTGACTTAGCGGGCTACGATTATATCATTGAAAGGCAATTGAAACCTGAAGCCAGAAAAGATGTCGTTGCTATTTTGGAAAATTTAGGGGTAAAACCAAGTTCAATGATAGATATCAGCGATGGGCTTGCTTCAGAGTGTTTCCATTTGGCCAAGCAGTCAGGAGTTGGTATTACATTGTATGAAGAGAAGATTCCAATAGACCCTACTACTTATAATTTTGCCCGTGAGCTCGATTTAGACCCTGTTGTAACTGCATTAAGCGGAGGTGAAGACTACGAATTGCTCATGACCATTTCGCAGCAAGATTATGCTAAAATTGAAAACCATCCTGATTTAACGGTAATTGGTTTTGTGACAGAGGCCGCTGAGGGGATGAATTTGATATCAAAAGGAGGTCAAAAACATGGCTTAAAGGCCCAAGGTTGGAAAGCCTTTTAATTTCATGTAATTGAAGTAAAGATTCATTATTTTGCAGTTTCCAATGCGCATACTTTTAATAGTCGGGTTAATTTTAAATGGTGTTTACACTACGTATGCACAGTTGTTGCCTACATTTGGTAATTCCAGAACTGGAGCCACAGGAATGCAGTTCTTAAAAATTGTTCCAGATGCAAGGTCTTCAGCAATGGGTGGAGCTGTTGTTGGTGTTAGCAACGATGCATCTGCCATGTTTTGGAATCCTTCAGCAATTACACAAACCGATTCTGCAAAATCAACGTATCTCTTATCTCATACCTATTATACGGCAGCCAGTACTTTAAGTTTGGCAGCTTCTACGTTTAAATTAGGTACGCTAAGAAGAATAGGAATTCAAGCTATGTCTATGAATTATCCTAAAATGGAAGAAACCACAGAATTGCAACCCTATGGTACTGGCAGATATGTGAACTTAAGCAATACTTTATTGGGATTAACTTATGCGCAAATCCTAACAGATCATTTTAGTTTTGGATTAACTGGAAAATGGGCGCATGAAGCCATTGGTGATGTACAAACAAATATGGTCTTGTTTGATTTGGGTTTAACCTATGATATCGGAATAAAAAATGCACGTTTTGGTGTTGCCTTTTCAAATTTTGGAATGAATGTGAATCCAGAAGGTTCAGTTCAAATGGTGAACTTATCGGGTAATCAAATCAAAACAAGTTTTGGTGAAATTTCTGCTCCAGGGATGTTCAGAATTGGAGGTGCTTTTGATCCAATACACAACCCACTTAATAAATTAACGGTTTCAATGCAGTTGAACCATCCAACCGATAACAATGAAAGCTTTGCTATAGGAACAGAATATGCCTATCGTTCCATTTTATATGGTAGAACAGGTTGGGAGTTTGCAACGGATGAAAGTAGCAATTTACCTTGTGCAGGATTGGGTGTTCAAATTCCAAGAAAATTTGGGACTTTCAAAGTGGATTACAGCATGGTAAACAGATCAAGAATGGGCAACATGCATAGAATTACACTCATTGTAAAATTATTTTAATAAGTGATGAAAGATATGAGAGCAATAGGGATTTTAAGTATGGTTTTGTTTTTGTCTGCTTGTAGTTTTTTGGGAGATAAAAACAACAATACAGCAAATGATGTTCTTCAAAAAGGGAGCATAGATCCAAACTACGGATTAAACAATGTTGGATATGTGCCAGTATTCCCTTTCATTAATAATGTAAATAAACCACTCGATATTTTTTATGGGTACGATGAATTGATTTATGTAGTAGTTGACAATGATGAAAGTACAATAGAAGACAATGAAGTGCTCGTTTTCGATCAAAAAACCACTTTGAGTTTTAGATTACAAATTCCCGGAGCAACTGATATAACTCAAGATAGACGCTTGCATTGCTATGTGGCTGGTAGGTATTATCCAGATAAGAAAAATTCTCCTGATTTAGATTTAGCTGCTGTATACCATATGAAAGGCTTGGGCTCTGGTCAATTGCAATTTTTAGATACACTCAAACATTTTCAATGTGATGAGAGCAGAAGAAATACTTCATTCAGAGGTGCAGAAGACGAGGCAGTAAAGTTCACAGGATTGGCAACATTATATGACAATACTTTGTACGTATCAAGAACTGGCCCAAGGAACGATGTAAACAGTACCAATAGGCCTGATAATGGGATATTGGTATTTTCACCAGAAGGAGAAAACATAGGATTTACCAATGGCTTAAACGCTAATGAATCAAGCATTAAATCGGTTGTAGGTGTAAGTGCAATTGCTACACTAGCTGCACCGCCACAGCGAATTTCTGGCATCAGTACCTCCAAAAACTTTTTTATGGTTTTGGGCGAAAATCAACAAACAAATTTAGAGTACAGGGCATTGAGTATTCAAGTGGTACAAGACCCAGATTTAGGATTGATATACCAAGAAAATGCAAATTTCTTGAATTTTGATTTTACCAAAGCTGATCGATTCATGTATGAAAGCAATCGATTCAAAAAGCCAGAAGATGTATATGCATCACCCTCTGAAAATGGATATATTTTTGTAACAGATAGCGAAACAGATTCCTTGTATGTGTTTACCAGCTTAGGATTTGAGGGCATCAATCCGCCAGCCAACTCTAATTTCAAAAAACAAGTTATTGTCTCATTTGGAGGAAGTGGTAAAGACGGTACAGCTAGTGGACCTTACAATTTCAAAAATCCTACAGGTGTTTGTTATTTTAACCGCACAATATTTGTTTGTGACAAAGACAACAACCGTGTTTGTAGGTATAGATTGAATTCTGATTTACAATAAAACTAAGCCTGATGTCTTCTGTGTAAGAGTTGCTTTAACTCAGCAACCAATGGATTGTTTTGAGCATCCCATGCAAATTGTTTTCCAAGCTCACTGAATAATTTCAATCCTTCTTCAATGTTAGGCGCTTGGTTTAACTTATCAATGGCTTTTGCATATTCAACAACATTTTCAGCAAATAATTGATTCACAAAAGCAATCTTTTTGTTTAGGCCAATTTCTGTTTTCATGTTTTCAATTGGGGAATCGATACTTTTTTCTACAATTGGATTGGCAATTGAATTCACTCTTTCAGCAAATCTATCGTTGAAATTGGAGTCTAAATTTGAAACACTGTCATTTAAACTCACTTTTCTGAGCGGCTCAGGATCAGGCATGACAGTTTTTTGAATTCGTTTGTTCTCTACTGCTTTGTCAATATTAAATTCCGGAGGTGTAATGTAATAAAAATTGCCTGATTCGCTTTCTTCCTTGGTTGGGATATTTTCTTTGGTTTCTGTTGCTGTTTTTTGAGCGGTAACTTCAACATTTTCTGCTGTTTTTTCCAAATCGTTTAATGTGGCTTTTTCCAAATTAATTTGTTTGATAAAATCGTTGAAAGATTGTTGAATTGGGTTGTTTTCTACAACTGGTTCTGTCTCCTCTGATATGCCCATCATTGGCTCATCAATATGCAAAGGTTCTAATTCAATAGGGCTTGCAATAATTTCTATTTTTTCTGCTACAATTGGTGTTTCAATTGTAATTGCTTCTTGAATATTTAATTCGAGTTGTGGTTCGGGTATTTGGTTGATAACTACGATTGATTCTGGGATGGCTTGAACAGGCAATTCAAAATTCAAATCAGACTTGTTGTCATCAGTAATTTCGTCTGCTGTTTTTAGTTTTAATACCAATTCAAATAATTCAATACAGTTCTTTTTAAGCAGTTCCTTTTGAATAGGAAGCAGTTCCCCATTTAATTCCTGAACGGCTATTTGCAAATCCTCTGATTTGCTTTTTATTTTACCTATGAGTTGTAATGAATTCATAAAAATTTAATCTACACAAATTTTAAAAAAGTTCTTTACTATTAATTAACAATTTTAGAAGGGGTGTGGCCAATTTAGTATATTCGCAGATTCTATTTAAAATGTCAGAAGAAATATTCATAGAACCCAGATATGCTATACAACACAGAAAAGGTTGGATAGAGGTTGTTTGTGGTTCCATGTTTTCTGGAAAAACAGAAGAACTCATTAGGCGTTTAAACAGGGCTAAAATTGCAGGTCAATCAGTAGAGATTTTTAAACCTTCTATTGATACAAGATACGATGAAACATCAGTTGTATCTCACAACGACAATGCCATTTCATCCACACCTATCCACAGTTCATTAAATATTTTGCTTATGCGAAACCAAGCTACTGTAGTTGGTATAGATGAAGCACAGTTTTTTGACAATGAATTGCTTTATGTGTGCCAAACGCTTGCTGAGCAAGGCGTAAGAGTTATTGTAGCAGGTTTAGATATGGATTACCTTGGAAATCCTTTTGGTCCAATGCCCAATTTAATGGCTGTTGCCGAATATGTAACCAAAGTACATGCCATTTGCATGGTTTGTGGCGACTTGGCTACCCATTCATTTAGAAAACACAAAGACCAAAGTTTAATCATGTTAGGGGAAAAAGACACTTATGAAGCCAGGTGCAGGCATTGTTTTCAAATTGGGATGAAAGAGACAGAGCTCAAAAACCATTGATACAAATCCGGTTTAAGCACCTTGTAAATACATAAATTATAATTAATTTGTGAAAAATTATAACCAATAATTTCAAGGCAAATACCCAATAATCCTAAAATGCTAGCAAAGTACGATGTGTTTATGTTCGGATTAACCAGGAGTGAATTTTCAATTTCTTCTGTATCTGTTGCATGGGCCAAAGAATGGGCAAAAACGAATAGGGTATTTTATATTGACAGGCCTTATTCATTGCGTGATTTACTTTCAAAAATTGACGATAAGTCATTTAAAGATAAGTTTTCTTCTTTGTTTTTGGGTGAAAATATCTACCGAGAGATTCAATTTCCTACGGTATCATTTACACAAGTCACACCAAGAATAACTCTGCCAATTAATTTTTTACCAGAAGGTGGACTTTATAATTTTTTAAATTATGTCAACAACAAAGTAATTGATGAAGTTGTCAAGAAAATCATCAAAGATTACAATGTAAAAGATTATGTTTTTTTCAATTCGTTTTGTCCTGTTACCAGTCCAATTATTTCAAAAAAAATTCAACCACAACCCTTGGCAAATATCTACCAATCTTTAGATGAAATTAGCCAAGAAAAGTACATTGCAAGACATGGAATCAGTGCTGAACTCTATGCCATGCGCAATTGTGATATAGCCATTGGAACCTCTACTGGTTTATGTGATAGGCATGCCAAAGAGAACGACAGACAAGTTCATTTATTGGCAAATGCAGCTGATTTTGATGTGTTTGAAAATGCTTTGAATAAAGACTTGCCTAAGCCAATAGAATTTGAAAATATTCATAAGCCAATTATTCTATACACCGGACATTACAGTGATTTAAGAATGGACCATGATTTGGTTAAAAAAATTACCAAATCGTTTCCGGAAGCAGAAATATTTTTTGTAGGTACTTATGAAAAAAAGGATTTACAAAATCATGGGCTTGTCAATATCCCAAACCTATATTTCATTGGTTCAAGACCCATTGAAAGCTTACCTGCTTATTTGAAATATGCTAAGCTTGCCATCATTCCTTATGCCTCTAACGAATTGACCAAAGGAATTTATCCTTTGAAAATAAATGAGTATTTGGCTTCAGGTATACCATGTGTTTCAACCAGCTTTTCAAATGATATCAGAAGTTTTGAAGGCTTGATTTATATCTCAGAAACGCACCAAGATTTTATCTCCAATATCAAATTTGCAATGCAAGAAGATACGAATTTGAAACTTGCAGACAGAATTGCTCATGCCAAAGAAAATTCTTGGCGTACCCGTATAGAAAAACTAGAAAAACTAATTGCTGCATTTGTAGCAGGTGAAAAGGTTTAAAAATCTAAGCCCAATGCCAGGTGGTAAACTGGTTTTGAATTCACTTCTGCATCTTGAATTCCCCAAGCGGTATCGAAGCGCATGAAATACCCAAATAACTTGGTTCTGATTCCACCACCAAAACCAGCAACCAATGGGTCTCGAACATTGATAACCTTGATTCTTAAAGGTGGGTTTTCTTTGATTTTTTGATTGAAAGTATTTTCCTCACTAAACGGATTGCTGCCAACCCAAGCAGTTCCTAAATCAAAAAATGGCACTACTTGAAAATGATTTAAAAATTCAGAACGCAATACTTGGTTATATGCATATTGAAATACGGGAATCCTTAATTCTGTACTTAAGAGTGCGTAGGTATTGCCATTTCTGATGTTTTGGTCGAAACCTCTGAGGTTACATGCCAATGCTTGAAAAATATAATTTTGGTCTTGTGCTGTTGCAATATCGTTGTTGAATTTGGTGCCAATACCGTTTTCTATTCCTCCTAAATAATAAACCACTTTACCTGGTCCAAAAGAGGTATTTGCAGACATTCTTGTTGCCCAAATAATTTGACGATGTACTTTTTCGTAATGTCTAAAATCTAAGCCCAATGTATTGAGTTGTAAGGATTGCTGGTCTAAATGCTGATAATGTTCTGCAAACAATTTAAATCGGGTTCCATTGTACAAATTCAAACCTTTTGGAACGGTATTGTCAAAAATAAATTCAAGTTTTGCACCTAACCAATTGTTTACAACATCAGGTGTTTCCAATGTGGTCAAATTAGATGATTTTGTGATTTCTCTGTCTTGTCTGTAAAACGCATTGAACTTTACACATTGTGTTTGGTTAAATGGGATGCTCAATATATATCGAATTTCATGGGTGAAGTTTTTGAAGCTTAAGCTTTCGGCACTTCCAGCAGAGCGTGTTTGTCTATAGAATAACCATTTTTGATCTAGTTTCTTTTTCAGGTTTTCAAAACTGGCAAAATAATCGAAGCCTTGTAAATCAAAAGCAACTCTGATCCCACCTGTAATTCGGTAGTCTTCAAACAAATCGATGAGCCCAAATTTGAACATCCCATTCAAGCCTTGATTGAACATTTGTCCAGCTAAATTTCCGATGGGTTGGTAATAGGTATTGATAATACTGTTGTCTATTTGAGTAACAATATTGTCGGCAAAAAAAGTAACATCGTAAAAACGAGGGGCATTGATTTTTAAAGAGGGATACTGTTGGTTATTGAGCTTTAATTTATAGGGTTTTACGTAGGAAGTTCTTTTGTAATTTGAGGGCGTAAATTCATTCACGAAAAAATAGGCATTTGTATCAATAAGTTCCTGCACAGCAGAATCAGATTGGAATAGTGTTGTTGAGTTCAGCATCTCTTTTTCAAGAACTTTTCCAGAAACAAAGGCATGGTCTGTTACGCCAGTTTTGAGCCTAAATAAATTAGGGTATGATTCTACAGTTGAAGACGCTTGTTCAATGTCTTTTTCAATTGTGCCATACTTGATATAGTACTTTTGTTTGTACTTTAAAATTTCAGTAAGTAAACCTGTTTGCTTGGCAATATCAAAATCTAAAATATTTCGGTGGTAATTGCTCAGTGGATAAGCATATACCTCTTCTTTGTAAACAATAACTGAGTCTGTTTTAGGATATTGGCTCAAAGTATATAAAGGTCTGTCTTCATTGTTTTTATAGCTCAATGTTTCAGGAACAAGAGAATCCTTTTTGTAAACCAACAATTGGGTATAATCATACACTTCATCTAAGCGGCTGGCATACCTGTTCTGGATTCCGTTGTAATCACTTAGGTAGGCGATGTATTGGTTATTGTATGCAACAGGTTTGCTTTCATTGATAAATGGCGTATTGGTATAACGTTTGAGTTTCGGACTCATTGTTTCTATATCATATACAAAAATATCGAAGTTATTGTCTGCGTTCAGTTTGATTTGATTTTTAATTCCCAATGAGTCTGAAAGTCGATTCGAACTAAAAGCAATGCCTTCTGAATTGAAAACAAATTTTGGGTCTTTATCATCCCAAAAATCAAAGGTAAGTTGACGTTCTTTTCGTGTAGGGATATCGTACAAATACAAATCGGATTGCCCTTTCCTTACAGCTGATAAAACAATTGAGCGGCCATTTTCGCTGAAATCCATTCCAGTAATTTTGTCAAACTTTAAAAAGCGAATCACCTCTTTTTTTTGGTTTACCAAGTCAATGGTATGCATCCAAACACTTCCCTTTTTTTCAAATACATAAGCCATTTTATCGCCACCCGCTTGCCATGCCAATACTGGGAAAGAATGGTCAATATTTAATTGATTATACTTCAGTCCACCCTTGTAAATCTTGTTGGTTTTTCCATTCTTGTGATTGTATAACCAAACCTTGTATTTCCCGTTTTTATTGGTGGTAAAGGCAGTAAAATTTCCTTTTGGGCTTGTGCTTAAATTGGGTTCTATGTATTGCGCAATTCTTCTTTTAATTTTATATCCATTTTGAGGCAAGTCTCTCAACAGTTCTTCTTTTTTGTAAGCATCTTGGTAAAATACAGCCCAATCATTTTCAATTTCTTTGAACGATTTGTTCAAAATATAACCCAATGCAGTTTCATAATTTCTAGACAAGCGCGTGAGGTAAATTAAGTTTGATATAAAATCGGATTCGTTCTTTTCACTCAAAAATTTCCACATGCTGTGGCCTGCGAAAACTTGGTCTTTTTGGCAAATTCTGTTGAACCGAATTTTCTTTTTACTCAATATCCAATCTTTGAGCTCATTGTCCATTTCTGTATCCCAGGGTTTTGATAGAAAAGAAGTAAGTCCTCTGATATACCATTCAGGCAAATTCATGAGCGTTGCATTTTGAACCCTTTCAGCAATAGAGCCTCCATACAAAACTTCGTTTAAAATAACCAAGGCAAGCCCCTCTTTTATTTGTGCTTGTAAATGTGCATGGTCTCCATCAAAGAATACATAAATTTTATTGCTCACAACATTGGTAAATCCACCTGTGTTTTGAGCCAATTCTTCTAGGCCAAAATTGCTTTGTTTGAAGTCAGATAAATTGTTATAGCAGATGATTTCAATGCGGGCTGTCAGTCTGTGATCGATTGATTTTTCTATTGGTTGAAGGTTTTCTTCAGCCGTTCGAATACAATAATTTGCCAATTCTTTCCCACCGGAATAGAAAAAGGCATCAAAGTTTTCTGTGCGTAAAAAAGACCATTCAAATCGGTTGTATTGAACTCTGTTTTGGCCAAATGGTGTTAGAATACCCTGCCCCCAAATTACTTGTATTTGGAACATCAAGAGTATAAACAGTAGCCAGTTTTTAAATGCTTTCAAGACTGCCAATTTACCAAAAATAAATATCAAAATTCTGTCAAAAATGTGATGAATATATTGATGACTCATTCTATAGGCTTTGTTCTATTTTTTGTATTGGCATTGCTGCCTATTATATTTGTTCAATACAAATTAGAAACTATGACTCAATTGTTAGATTTAACGGGTAAAACAGCCTTGGTTACAGGTGCATCAAGGGGTATTGGTAAAGGGATTGCTCATACTTTAGCTAAAGCGGGTGCAAATATTGCTTTTACATTTATGAGTTCTGTTGAAAAAGCAAATGCTTTTGAAGAAGAATTAAATCAAATGGGTGTGAAAGCGAAAGGCTATCAAAGAAATGCGGCAGATTTTGCAGAAGCAGATTTATTGGTTGATGAAGTATTGAAAGATTTTGGAAGTTTAGATATTTTGGTAAACAATGCAGGTATTACAAGAGATGGCTTGTTGATGAGAATGACCGAACAACAGTGGGATGAAGTATTAGATACCAATTTGAAATCGGCATTTGCTTTGACAAAATCAGCCATGAGACCTATGATGAAAGCTAGAAACGGCTCAATCATCAATATTACTTCTGTGGTTGGAGTAACGGGTAATGCTGGTCAGGCAAATTATGCAGCTTCAAAAGCTGGGATGATTGGGCTTACAAAATCTGTGGCTCAAGAATTAGGTTCAAGAAATATCCGTTGCAATGCCATTGCCCCAGGTTTTATTGAAACAGAAATGACGGAAGCTTTGAGTGAAGAAGTTAAATCGGAGTGGATCAAATCAATTCCTTTAAAAAGAGGGGGCTCTCCTGCAGATGTTGCCAATTGCGTTTTGTTTTTAGCTTCAGATGCTTCAGCATATATCAGTGGTCAAACCATTCATGTTTGCGGTGGAATGGTGATGTAAGTTTGAAAACCCAAGCATGAGTTTCAGTTATCCTTTTTTTTGGTGGATTCTACCATTTGTATTGCTCATTTCTGTAGCAATTGCAGTTTGGTTGTATGCCAAAAACCCCTTACAAATTTCATCTAAATTACTCAGCATACTGCTCATAACGATTAGGGCATTATGCTTGTTTTTTTTGTTTTTGCTCTTGCTTGGCCCCTTGTTTAAATGGAAGCAAACCACTTTTTTGAAACCTCTGCTACTGCTTGCCATTGACAATTCTGAAAGTATGTTATTGCATTCAGATGCTGCAGACATAAAGCAAAATTTAGCAAGCCAAATTGACAAAATTAAACAAGAACTTGAAAATGATTATTCGGTAGAAACAGTTTTATTTTCTGATCAAGTAAAATCACAAGATTCTTTAAATTTTAAAGGAAAATTGACAGGTTTTGATGCCCTATTTGAGGATGCCAAATTAAGGTTTGCCAATAGAAACGAAGGAGCCATGCTGTTAATTTCAGATGGGAATTACAATACAGGTACCGAGCCATCTTATTTGGCAAATGATTTTAGATTTCCAGTTTATACATTGGGTACAGGCGACACCTCAAGTTTCAAAGATTGTTGGTTGCATCACCCCAAATACAATGAATTGGTATATGCAGAAAATGCGTTTACTATAGCATTTAATGCACAAGCCAAGGGTTTTCCAATTGCAAATTCACAAGTTCAATTGTTTGAAAATGGAAAATGTTTGGCAACAAAGCCTGTTCAACTAAAAAATGGACAAGTGCAAAATTGTTTTTTTGAGATACTTGCTCAAAAAGAAGGGGTACATACCTACCAAATAAAATTACAAGCTGTAAGTGGTGAAAAAACAATTGCTAACAACCAATTGCAAGTGGTTGTTGAGGTCTTGAAATCTAAACAAAAAATAGTATTGGTATATGCTGCTCCACATCCTGATATTGCAGCGATTAAACAGTTGTTACAAGCTAACAAGAATATTGACTTAGAAACAGTCTCACTTCAAGAGCACCAAGCTTCATCCATTCAAAAGTCTGATGTGTATATTTTGTACCAAATACCAGGTCAAAAATCTGAGGCATTGAAACTAATTGAACAATTGAATAGTGCTCAAATGCCACAATTTTATATTCTAGGCGCACAAACGAATTTAGCTGCATTGAACCAGTTAAAAATGGGATTTGAAATATATGGCAACCGAAACAGTACATCAGATGCAAAAGCTTGGAATGTAAAAACTGAAAATTTATTTATCTCTGACGCCGATTTTTCAGTGCTTGAAAAACTTCCACCTTTGACAGTACCCTATGGCACGTATCAGCTGGCACCCTTTGCAGAAGTAATTTTAGGCCAACAAATTGGTTATGTAAAAACAGATTTACCCTTGTTGTTTTTTCTTAAAAATCATTCACAGAAAAAGGCTGTTTTGTGTGGGGAAGGATTATGGCATTGGAAACTATTGGCCTTTCAACAAAATAAAAATAACGAATTCTTAATGGGCTTACTTTCTAAAACCATTCAGTATATAGCAGGGAAGGAAGACAAGAGTAGATTCAGGGTAAAACCTTTGAAAAAGTTGTTCGACGAAAATGAAGAAATTCAATTTGAAGCAGCATACTTCAATGAATTATTTGAGCCTTCAAATGCTGAACGTGTATTGTTAAGTATCACAACCGAACAAAACAAAGAATTCAAATTTGAATTTGAAAAAAATGACCAAGCCTACCAATTAAATGCCGGCTTGCTCGCTCCAGGCATCTACAAATACAAAGCCGAAGTAGAAGGCATTTCAGGTCTACAAAAACAAGGCAGCTTCCAAGTAAAACAAGTTTTAGCTGAACAAAGTGTATCGGGCGCTAACCATACTACCTTGAGAAAATTAGCAGCAGAAAGCAATGGAATGTTTTTTCCTTATCAGCAAATAGCAGACTTCCCAGCAGTGCTTAAAAAACAAAACCCAAGCAAACAAGTTATTGTTGAAATAGATATAGTACAAGAGCTAATTTCATTTAAATTTCTCCTTTTTGCCTTGTTTCTATTGGCCTCAGTTGAATGGTTTGTTAGAAAATGGAATGGCTTTATTTAAGTTAAATCTTGAAACTGATTTACATATAAATTTTCATAAATCCCTTTTTGCAACAATAAATTTTGGTGTGTTCCACGTTCTATAATTTGCCCTTGTTCAAGCACTAAAATTTCATCTGCATGTTGAATGGTACTAAGTCTATGCGCTATCACCAATGATGTTCGTCCTTGCATCATGGTAGAAATGGCTTGTTGAATAATATGCTCTGTATCGTGGTCTATAGATGCTGTAGCTTCGTCCAATAAAAGAATTTGAGGATCTGAAACCATGGCCCTCACAAAAGAAATTAATTGTCTTTGGCCAACAGACAAGCTGCTTCCTCTTTCATTTACTTTTTCATGGTATTGATTTGGAAGTTTTGAAATAAATTCATGTGCTCCAAGTTTCTTTGACATGGCAATGATTGTTTCGTCGCTTATGTTTTCACGGTATAATCGAATATTGTCAAAAATACTTCCACTAAACAAAAATACATCTTGTTGTACAACACTTAATTGCTGTCTCAAGGCTTGCGCCTGAAAGCTTTCAATAGGCCTTCCATCAATGAAAATACTTCCTTTTTGAATGCTAAAGTATTTTGAAAGCAATTGAAAAATTGTGCTTTTCCCAGCACCTGTAGCACCAACGATGGCTATGCTTTGTCCTTTTTTAACTTCAAAATGGATGCCTTTTAAAATAGGTTTATTTTCATTGTAAGCAAACCAAACTTCTTTGAATTGTATATTGCCTTCTAATTTAAATGTACAAGTTGTTCCTCCAGTTTCTTGTTCTGAGGTATTGTCTAACAATGCAAATATTCTTTTGCTTGAAACCATGCCCATTTGTAAAGAATTGAATCTGTCGGCTAATTGTCTAATAGGCCTAAAGAACATACTGATGTACATAATGAATGCAACCAAAGTTCCAATACTGGTCTGCTCCATTAAAACTTCTTTGGCGCCAAACCAAATGAGCAGCCCTGTTGATATTGCTGAAATTACTTCAACTACTGGAAAGAAAACAGAATAATACAATACAGATTTGATATTGGCTTTGGCATGTTGCTGGTTGATGTTTTTAAATTTTTCAAATTCAGAATTTTGTCTGTTGAACAGCTGCACAATTTGCATTCCACTTAAATGTTCTTGAACAAAAGTATTGAGCCTAGCCACTTCATTTCTTACCTCTTCAAATGATGCCTTAACTTTTTCTTTGAATACATAACTGGCATAAAATAAAAGGGGTAAAACCGATAAACATACCAATGACAATTTCCAATTGGTATAAAACATCAAAAACAACATGAAGGCTATTTGTAAAGCCTCTCCAATGATATTGATCAAACCTTCACTGAATATATCGCTGATGGTTTCAATGTCACTGATACTTCTGGTAACCAATGTGCCCACAGGTGTTTTATTGAAGAATTGCAGTTGAAAAGAATTCAAATGTTTATACACGCTTTTACGTAAATCAAACAAGATGTTTTGTGCAAGGATATTCCCCAATAAGGTGCTAAAGTATTGAAATACCGTTTGTAAAATCAATAGCAAAAAAATCAAAGCAGACATCAGCATCAGCTCTTTTTGATTGAGCTGGTTGATGGCATTGTCTAAGGTGTATTGAACGAGATAGGGACGAAGTGGGCCTAAGATGGCTATTCCTAATGTTAAAAAAATAGCCAGCGCCATTTTGTTTTTATAAGGAAGACTCAATTTGGCAATGCGCATAAATTGCGACCAATCAACAGCATTGTCAGTTTTTTTACTCATGGTTGGCAAAGGTAAGCATCTCTTGGTTTTTTAATCAAACACATTTCAAACAAAGCAATTGTTCTGCGTTTACACTGTTAAAAATGAATGTCTTTGCTTAGCTTTGTGATATGAAAGACGTGTATATTATTGATGCCTTGAGAACACCCGTTGGAAAATTTGGGGGTATGTTTAGCAGCATCAGACCTGATGATTTGGCAAGTTTTGTGTTGAAAGCATTGGTTGATAGCAATCCAAATTTGGACGTAAATGCAATTGAAGATGTCATTTTAGGCGCTGCCAATCAAGCTGGCGAAGACAATAGAAATGTGGCCAGGATGGCTTTGTTATTGGCTGGCTTACCAAAAGAAATTGGAGGCAATACAGTAAACAGGCTTTGTGCTTCTGGCTTGCAAAGTATCATCGATGGCAGCAGAGCCATACAAAGTGGAGATGGAGAGGTATATTTAGTAGGTGGTACTGAATCAATGACCAGGGCACCTTTTGTGATGGCAAAAGCCGAAACTGCTTTTAGCAGAGTGCCTGAAGTTTATGATACCACCATTGGTTGGCGTTTTACCAATAAGAAATTGGCACAATTGTATCATCCTTACAGCATGGGTGAAACAGCAGAAAATGTGGCTGAAAAATGGGCAATCACCAGAGAAGCGCAAGATGAATTTGCCTATCAATCTCAGGTAAAATACCAACAAGCATACGAAGCGGGTTTGTTTACAAATGAAATTATACCTGTTGCCCTTCCAAAGAAAAACCAAGCAGATGTTTTGCTTGATAAGGACGAGCATCCTAGATTAAGTAGCCTTGCAGATTTGGCAAAATTAAAACCTGCTTTTAAACAAAACGGAACAGTAACGGCTGGGAATTCTTCGGGTATCAATGATGGTGCTGCTGCCATGATTTTAGCGAGTGAACAAGCGCTTAAAAATATGGGTTTAAAACCTATGGCAAGAATTGTAGCTAGAGCCGTTGCTGGGGTTGACCCTGCAGTGATGGGAATAGGTCCTGTTCCTGCAACTCAAAAAGCATTACAAAGGGCTGGTTTAACAATCAATGATATTGGCCTTGTTGAACTCAATGAAGCATTTGCTTCTCAAGGTTTGGCATGCATGAAAGAATTGAATTTAGATCCTGAATTGGTAAACGTAAAAGGAGGTTCAATTGCAATTGGACATCCATTAGGGGCAAGTGGAACCAGAATCAGCACGACTTTGCTACACGAAATGAAGCGTAGGAATGTGCGTTATGGATTGGCAACCATGTGCGTGGGTGTAGGCCAAGGTGTAGCTGTGATTTATGAAAATCTAAGTTAATATCAACACTTAGTTTTCTTCGCTGTAAACAGCGTATTTTCTAAGTTTCTCAATCACTTGTTGCATGTCATCTGGCAATTCAGTTTCAAAAAATACAGCCTGTTTTTTAGTTGGATGGATGAATCCCAACGACTTGGCGTGCAAGCCTTGGCGTGGCATGATTTCAAAACAATTTTGAATGAATTGTTTGTATTTACCACCTCCAGTTTGTCCATAAACAATTTCTTGTCCACCATAGTTTTCATCGGCAAAAAGCGGATGACCGATGCTTCTAAAATGCACCCTAATTTGGTGTGTTCTTCCTGTTTCTAATTTGCAAGAAACCAAAGTGGCAAACTGAAATCTTTCCAATACTTTGTAATGTGTAACACTCCATTTTCCTTTGTTTTCATCTGATGACAATTGAAAAATTCTTCTGTCTCTTAAACTTCTTCCTATATACCCACTGATGGTGCCTTCATCTTGAGGCAAATCTCCCCATACCAAGGCTTGGTAACTTCTTTCAATGCTGTGGTCGAAAAATTGTTTGGCCAAAAAATTCATGCTCATCGCATTTTTAGTGATCACCAATAAACCACTGGTATTTTTGTCAATCCGATGCACCAAACCTGGCCTGATATTGTTTTCTTTCATGAAGGCGGAATCTTGCAAATAATATGCAAGCGCATTCACCAAAGTGCCCGAAACATTGTTGTGACCTGGGTGCACAACCATTCCTGCTTTTTTGTTTACCAACAACACATCCTCATCTTCATAAATGATATGGAGTGGAATATTTTCGGGAACAATTTCAGTATCTTTTGGTGGATTTGCCAACAAAATTGAAATCAAATCGAGTGGTTTAATTTTATAACTCGATTTTACAGGTTTCTCATTTACAAATATACTACCCGCATCAGCTGCCGCCTGAATTTTGGTACGGCTTGCATTTTCAATGCGGTTCATCAAAAACTTGTCTATACGCAAAAGCTTTTGACCTTTGTCAACCACAATCCTAAAATGCTCGTACAATTCTGGCTCTTCTGCTAACTCTTCGTTATGCTCAAGGTTGTCACTCATTGCTGCAAATATAACCAATATGTTGAGAGTGGCTGCTTGTCTTATTTCTTTGCATCTGCTGTTTGTATGTCAACAACTTGTTTTGAATGCAAATTAGGCAATGGCTAATCTTGTATATGAATTTTTTAAAACTAAAAAAACAATACTGGATTTTTGCCGCAACATGCTTGTTTCTTGGTTTGAGCTTGGGTTTGTTCATTCAAGCAACTGATACCGAAGACCAAAAAGCAAAACAAGGATTTACACAATCATATCAAGTTTATTCGATTGAATTGCCCGCTGAATTGAGTTTTGCAAACGAGAAAATTTCTTTACAAGACCAAGATGTTTTAGAGCGTTACGACAGAGAATTACTAACCAATGTATATTATCAATCACAAATGTTGTTATACATTAAGCGAGCTGGAAGGTTTTTTCCAACCATTGAACGCATATTAAAAGAACAACAAATTCCTCAAGACTTTAAATACTTAGCAGTAGCTGAAAGTGGTTTGCAATTGGTGGTTTCTCCTGCGGGTGCTGCTGGCTATTGGCAGTTTTTAGATAAAACAGGAAAACATTATGGGTTGGAAGTGAACGAGGAAGTAGATGAACGCTACCATATAGAAAAATCTACATTAGCGGCTTGTGCTTATTTTAAAGATGCATACGCACAATTTGGCAGTTGGGCATTGGTAGCAGCAAGTTACAATATGGGCATAGAAGGGGTGAAGAGACAAATGAAAAGTCAGCATCTAAATACCTACGAAGATTTGTATTTGAATACAGAAACCTCAAGGTATTTGTTCAGAATTATTGCCATTAAAGAAGTAATGGAAAATCCTGAAAAATATGGTTTTCATGTTCCTTTTAACCAACTTTACAAAGAGCCAGAATCGGTTACTTTGATAGCAGATATTAGTATCAGTAGTTTGGTAGAATTGGCACATGACAATGCTAGCAATTACAAATTAATCAAATGGTTCAATCCTTGGTTGAGAAAACCATTTTTGAATGTTTCAGCAGGAAAAACCTATGCCATCAAATGGCCTGCTGCTCAGGTTCAAAATTCAGCATTGGCAACAAAATTAAGCAATGGGGTTTTACGCTTGAGCGATTTGCAAACCGATAGTATTGAAAAGACAGATTTGATAGGTGTCATTACCCATCAAGTGATGCAGGGAGAGACACTAGAAAGCATTGCAAAAAAGTATAGAATCAGCAAAGAAATCATTCTGGAGAGCAATCAACTCAATCCGTCATTGCCATTAAAAGTGAACCAAATTTTAGTCATTAAAAAGGTAGGAGGATGATTAAAAAAACAAAATCAATTTTTAAGGATTTCATCAGTTAATTTAAGGAAACCCCATAGCTAGCGCAAGCTAATTTTGAAGGCTCAATTGAACAATCAGTTGAGCCTTTGCTATGAATAAACTTGCTACCCTGCTTTTATTTTTTGCTTTTTGTTGGAATGTAAATGCACAACAAAACAATTCGGCATTTCCTTCTTCTCCCAATGCAAATGCCATTGAAAAATTTGGAAATATCCCCCTCGATTTTTACAATGGTTCTATGCCCATTCATTTGCCACTTCCAAGTTTGCAAACCAAAAATGGATTTGAATTGCCTGTTTATATTCAATACAATAGCAATGGTGTAAAAGTGAATGATTATCCAGGGGTCTTGGGCATGAGTTGGTCTTTATTTGCTGGTGGTTTGATTTCAAGAAATATTTTAGGTGGTGACGATTTTTCACCCAATGGCTATTACAACCAAACCATCAAACTTCCCGAGGAACCGCTTTCAGATTCCTGTAACGCATTAGGTTCAAATTATTGGAACCAAATTGTTCAACTGTCTAACCAAGGAAAAAGTCCTTTTGCACCTGATGCAAGGCCTGATGAACATTATTTTCATGCGGCAGGTTTGCATGGTAAATTTCAATATTTACCCGACAAGGTGCCAAATTTTAGTCCATTTGTAAATGCGCAGGTTTATGTCAATTTCAATCAAGTTGGAAATCCTGCAGCTCAAACGCTTTCTTTTAAAATGATTGATGAAGCAGAGAACTTATACTATTTCAATGAAATGGAATTCAGTACCCTTTCGTATTTACCCGGAGGAAACCCAATGGGGCCTTATATCTCAGCAATATATTTATCAGATATTGTTACCAAGGATGGCGAGCAAATTCATTTTGAATATGAAAAATATTCTTATGAATACCCAGTACAATCACAAGATGTTTATACGGCAAGTCTTGCTTGTGGACATGCTGCTCAACACGAAAAAACCATTCAAATTTTACAGGTAAATACGCCAATTTTAAAACGAATTACATCCCATCAACAAGAAATACTATTTGAATATTTTCCTTCGAATTATTTTGACAACAAACAATTGCTCTTACAGTCTATTGCCTATAGTACGGCATCTGTATTGACTAAAAAGTATGCCTTTACTTATGTGCTAGAAAAGAACAAAGCAAGGGCCTGGTTGCAAAAAATGGAACAAATTCCTGTTAAAAATTATGTTGGCATCAACCCCAGTTATGAATTTGTATACCATTCCCCAGATTCTTTACCCCAAAGGCTTTCTTTGAAACAAGATTATTGGGGCTATTACAATGCCAATCCTAGTTTAAATTCTATAGCACCCATTATTCCCAATTATTTATTCCAAAACAATTGCAATGCCATTAATGACCAAATAGACCCAAGGCCAATGGTATCAAGAGATACCGATACCAATCGAATTCAATATGGTAGTTTAAAAAGAATGGTTTACCCAACTGGGGGTTATTCAGATTTTGAAATGCAAGCACATGTTTTTTCTCATCCTGATTTATGGAAATACTTGCATAAAGATAGCATGCAAGGAGCTGGATTGAGATTAAAAACAGTGAGCAATTATGATGTTGATGGGAAACTCTTACTCAGAAAGCAATACAATTATGTTGGGGGTAAAATTATGACAGTACCACTTCATTATTATCAATCTGTTCAAAGCTGTGGAAGTACAGTTGCTTTTTTAGTCAATAGCAGTTCTATTTCGGTCATTCAATCACAATTTTCGGCAAAAGGACAATTGGTTGGCTATAACCAAGTGGATGAATTTTTAACAGATAGTTTGGGGAATCAAAATGGAAAAATGAGCAGGTTTTATTTCAATCAATGTGCCAAACAATCTGCTCCCATTTCAGTAGGTTCTAGGTGGCGCTCAAGTGCATTTTATTTGCCTGTTTTTGATTTCCAAAATTCTATGCTTTTTTATCATCCCAATACGCCTATCAACAATGAATATGAAAATAGAAATGGTACCCTTTTAGATGAACATATTTTTGCTTTAGAAAACAATCAATTTAGACTTATTGAGAGAAATGAATACAACTATGAACTCATAGGTTTAAATAAAATCAAAGGCAAGTTATCACAATTTCCAATCTGCCCAAATTATACCTTTACCAATTGCGATTTTTTAGTTTATTACCAATACCAAAATAACCATGATTTCTTTCGTTTTAAACAAAAAAATCAGTACAAATATGCGAGAGGTATCAACCAAGTTTTAGCGCCTCAATTACTGACTGAAAATTATGAATACGACCCTGTATTATTTTACAGGGTTTTAAAGAAAAAATCTGGCAGTTCAACTTTAAATCAAAGTACTGTTTTTACATATTTAAACGGCAATTATATTCCTTACAATTCGAATGATATTTTCAGGCCAACTTATATATCAAGTATTTCAACTCATAGAAATGATTTTTTGTTATCCAGACAGCTTTTTACATACAATCCAGAATGGCAATGTATTGGTCAGGTAATGCAAGCAACTAATCTGCAATTTCAATTAGTTCAACAACCTTTGCAACATGAAACAAAATTGACTTACCATTCTGATAATAGTTTGGCATCAAAGCAATTGTTACCTAATGGAAAAACAGTTTATTTATGGGATCAGGTATTTGATAAAATTGCAGTTGAAATTACAAATGCAGATAGCAATGATTTCGTTTATAGCAGTTTTGAACCTGGTTTGTCTTATCGAATCAATGATATAGCGAATGCAGTTGAATTCAACGAAAATGCAAAAACTGGTCAATGGATTTTGAATTTGGGGCAAAGCAATTTGCAGTTCAATTTGAAGCCCAATACGTACATACTTAGTTTCTGGTTCAAAGGCCCACCAGATCAAATACAACTAAATCTTCCGAATGCTGTTCTGGTTTCTCGTTCAATTAAAGAACCTGATTTGACTGAATGGGCATTTTATGAGGGAATCATCCAAGTTAATCAAGCAACAGCGCTTAGCTTGTATGGCGATTTACAAATAGATGAATTCAAAGTACATCCGCTTTCATCATCTATGAAAACAAATATTTATACGGCAGAGGGTTTACAATCAGCTACACTGCCCGATCATTCAATTACGTATTATGATTATGATGCCTTTGGTCAGGTTTCAACAATTTCAGATACTGAGGGAAATCTATTGAAAAGTACCCAAACTACCTATATCCATTAGCCAATATGAAAATTAAAACTACCCTTACTTTAAGCTTCATGGCTTTTCATCAGTTTGCCATGTCACAACCTAGCCGACTTTCACAAAAGATAGTTATGCCAACGAATGCAATCAATCGATTTGCTGAACCTATTGGGATTACCCAAATAAATTATTATGATGGTTTGGGTAGGCTTTGTCAAAAAGTAGACGCATCTTCTACAAGCACAAACAAAGATCTAATCCACTCATTTTCTTATGATCAATTTGGTAAATTACAAAGGGAATATTTGCCGTATGCTTATCTATCAACGGGTGATTTTCATGCAGATGATGAGACAGAATGTTTGCAATATTATCAAAACCAAACAGCAGGTTTAAAAACACTTTATCCTTTTAAAGGCTTTCAATTTGAGTATGCACCTAACGCTTTTCAAACTAAAATTGCAGCTGCTGGTGAAAATTTCAAAATAGGTTCGGGCCATGAGCAAGTATTTTTTGAAAGGCCGAGTTTAGCCAATGACAAGATTTTACAATTTGATTTTAATTATTCCAATATGAAACCAATTGTGAAAACAGATCCAGGCCAATTGTATCAACAAGTAAATTTTGATGGAATCAATACACTGCCTTTTCAGTTTCCTGCTGCTGCTTTGATGAATTGCGCAACAGTTCCTCATACTGGACTTTCGCCCAATGCCTCGGCCAATGAACCCAAAGCTTTTGTTTTTAATTCCGGCTATGGAAATACGATCAATTTTAATTTACAAGCAGGAACCTATTTGCTGAGTTGCATGTTGAAGAAGTTCAACGGAGCAAGTACAGTGGTCTATTTTAAAAACAACAATACTGGGCAAATTTACAACGGACAATTTCCATTAGAAAATGAATGGACAGAGGTGAAAATCAATTTTACAATTACTTCTAGTAACAATCAACTACTGATCAGTTGTAGTGGACCAAGCGGAAAAGTATTGTTAGATGATATTAAAATCTATAAAAATCCCAGTTCTTCATTACAGCCGAAGTATTACCCAGATGGTGCTTGTTGGGTTAAAAATAGCATCAATTTCAACGGACAAAAATTAATGCAAGTTTTTGATGCTTTGAATAATTTGATTTTACAAAGAAATTATGATGATACTGTAATTGTCAGAGAAACCTATTATGTGTACAATAGGCATGGTTTATTGGCATCAGTCATCCAACCTGAAGGTGTGAAAGCATTGCAAAAAAATGCTTTTGATTTTCAGTTTAAAATGAACAATGGCTCCGGCAGTACAGCAAGTCTTTTTGATCTGTATGTGCAGCAAAATATCTATGACGAACGTAACAGATTGATTTCTTACAAACTACCCGGTGTAGGACCAACATGCTATGTATACGATTTGATGGATAGAACGGCTATGTCACAAGACCCACAACAGACATTTGAGTCTAAGTGGACTTTCCAGAAGTTTGATCAGCAAGGAAGACCCATCATCAAAGGTGTTTTTCAAACCGAAAGAAACATATCAAGAGCTGAGCTTCAGGATAAGTTTAACAAAACAACAACTTATTTCGAATTACCTGACCGGACGCCATTGTTTTATTCCAATCAGGTATTTCCTACCACTAATATCATTGATACTTTGGTGTTGAATTACTACGATACGTACGATCCTAATTTTGATGCCAATTTGGAATGGGACTTGAAGCGAATGCCTTTTGATTTACTTGATGCTAAAAAAATATGTTTAAAAGGTTTAGCTGTTACAAAATCAAAATTATTGGGTAAATCAGCCAATTCATGGGTTACAAAGATAAATGGCTATGATGCGCGCAACAGAAATAATGTTCAGCTTGAATTGCTGCCATTAGGAGGAATCAATACAACGGAATATGAATTTAATTTCAATGGGAAAATTACCAAAGAAAAAAGGCGACAACAATTGTCCGCGAATCATTCAATTTACGAATGGGCATTTGAAAATGAATATGATGATAAAGGTCGTCCACTCAGAACATGGCTAAGCAATCCAGATGGAAATCAAGTAATCATGAGAGAGATGACATACGATGAACTAGGACATGCTGTTCAAAAGCAGATTCACGCTTTGGGTATTGGGCAAGCCTTTCTTCAAACGATTGATTATGCTTTTGATTTATATGGTCAAATAAACAAGATGAATGAGGTGTCTAATTTGGGCACATCTGATTTGTTTGCTATGGATTTTTATTATGACAAATCATTTTCGCAAACAAACACTGGAGGCATTTTTACAAATAAACCAAATTACCTTTCTAATATAAGTGCCTGTTCATGGATTTCTAAAAGAGACAATATAACGCGAGGATTTATTTATGATTACGATGCATTGAATCAATTAAAAGCAGCCACCTATTTTGGGAATAACAATTCAGGACTAACAACAGAAAATGGCAGGTATGATGTGAAAAACATCAACTATGATTTAAATGGAAATCTTTTGACCATGCAACAGTCAGGATTGGTCAATTCCAAATTTCCTCAATTGGCAAGCGCTTATGATTGGATGGATCAATTGAATTATTCTTATTTTGGAAATCAACTTATTGCAGTAAGTGATTTGTCGGTTTACAATTCTAATGGGTACAATCATTTTATTGACAGAAATTCAAAAGGCGCAGATTATGTTTACGATGCCAACCAAAGGTTAATTACCGATAAAAATAAACTCATCCAACTGATTAGTTACAATCAAATTGGTTTGGTTTCTAGCATTAAATGGAACAATGGTGATGAGCTTGAAATAGTATACGATGCATTAGGGAACAAGCGCCAATCCTTTTTTTCAATTCAAGGAAAACGAGTGAAAGATTTTCAATATCAAGCTGGAACATTTTATGTCAATAACCAGCTCAAGTTTATTTCGCATGAGGAAGGAAGAATGGTTAAAAATAATGCGAGTGCATTAAAAACGAATGCTGGAAACTTTCTGTTTCATTACGATTATACCGACCATCAAGGAAATACACGAATGACATATACCCCTTTGATGGATTCAACGGGCAATTGGCTTTGTACTTACGAATTCGAAGAAGATCAAGTTCAAGAATTTGATACTTCCATATTTTCTCCCAGCGATTTTCCAGAAGAATTCTTAAACAAAAATGCGCCAGTACAAACAACAGAAATGGCTTATCAAGGAAAGTTTGCCGGAAAAGTAAACACAGTGATGGGTACAAATATCAGTTTACATGTGAACAAAGGCGATACCATTTTAGCAGCTGTATTTGCTAAAATAAAAGACGATGGGGAAGAACCCAAACCCCTTCCCCCCAATTGGATTTATCAATTATTGGGGGTACAGCAAATCAATTCTAATTCAGGCCTTGAATCGAATGAAATGTCAAATACAGGAGTTTATCTAAATCTATTGGCACTAATCCAAGGTATTAAGTATTTTTTAAACCCTATTTTAGACAAACCAAGTTATAAAGCTTATTTGGTTGCAAGGGCGCTCGACTCAAATAACCAAATTGTGAAAGCAATGGCAGTTCCGGTGATGGATGAAAGAAATTGGGACAGCCTTTCTGCGCAATTGATTGTTGATTCCAATTCTATTCAAAAGGTGCAAGTATATGTAAGTGCTTCAAATGGGAGTACGGTATATTTTGATAATATTTCAGTCATCAGAAAACGCATGTTGGCGCAGATTGTTCAAGAAAATCATTATTACCCTTTTGGCTTAAACATTCAAGGATTGGAGTTTGAAATACCAGGAATAGATACCAATACCATTCATCTGTACAACGGCAAAGAGTTGATTTTGAAAAACTATTTGGAATATTATGACCATGGTGCTCGGTTTTTAGACCCACAAATTGGGAGATGGCTGAGCATGGACATACTGGCGGGTAAATTTATTACACAATCTCCTTTTGTTGTGATGCAAAATAATCCAGTCAATAAAATTGATTACAATGGAATGGAAGCATGGGAGCCCCCTGGGAAATTTGGTTTTGTTTTGGGTGTAAGAGTAGGAATAGGAAGTGCAGGACTCAATATCAATGGTACTTCCTCTATTGGCTATCAGATAGGAGCTCCCTCTTCAAATTTGCAATTGCTGGGAAGTTTGAGTATGTATGGCGGCAATCAATTAGGCACCAATTCTTCTCACTCTTTTCAGTTTGATATCAGTGGCGGATTTTTACTTCAAGGAGGGATGGGTTCTGCCCCTGCCCATTCTATTTATACCATGAACTACAATACCCCTTCCCCTTTTCAAAATACAAATGAATATTCCGCTCAATGGGGTCAAATGTTTACTTATAATTCCGCTATCAATGGTATGCAAGATGGTCCAGGTATTCAAACACAGGGCTTGTTTGGTCTGCGTTTAGGCAATAATTTTTCTTTTTCTTACAACAATGATGCTACCACATTTCCAAGTTTTGCGGGTTTGTTTAGGAATGCATTTCATATCAAAGAAACAGATGCAGCTTGGACAGGTACATTAACGATGAACATAGCAGGTGTAGAAATGGGTTATCAAAATTTTAGTGGTTATAGGCTCATGAATTATCCTGGGCATGGAGTAGGTCATCGCTATCCACAAACCAGCTACCATCAATCGTTTAACAGGGCTTCAAATTTTATACAGTACAATGGATTAAGATTAGATGTTTTTGGTGCTGCTTGGTTACAAAACTTTATACACAAGTATATTTCTAAAGAATCGACCTATGAATATCCTTATAAAAATCAATTAAATTTGAGTGGAAGTATCCGATGAAAACAAAATTCTTTATACCTCTCGTTCTGCTGTTTTTGATTGCATGCAACAAAGGCTATTGGCTCAATGAAAATGCTTACAGGCCTAAAAAACCTGCTTTTAAATTTACAGGTCAAAATTTTCAATTCAACAGCCTAATTGATACGCAATTTGTGTATGTAACAGCAAAGCCATTTGTCAATTTTGACCAAGATTCATTGTACAGTTGTATGTATTTTTATTCAGATGGAAGAATGGCAATTGATCGATTCCAACACAAGGCAGCTGCTCAAGTATTTTCGTACGACAAAGCTTTTGCCATAGGCTATTATAAAATACAAGACAATACGCTTTTTACAGCGCTTTTTATGCCTGGTCAAGGGGGGTTCTATTTATACCGTCATGCTCGATTGGAGAATGACGATATCATTTTTGATGAAAAGGGTTTACACAGTAAAAATGAGGATACGCTGAGAATCAATAGGCTGGTTCAGCATAAATGACGCGCCAAAACTAGTTTTGGCGCGTCATTTATCAAATGTTTCCTTAAATTGCAGCCTGTTTTGAGTTTAATCAATCAAATAAAGGAACCTATTTCTGCTGAGTTAACGCTTTTCGAACGTAAATTCAGAGAAGCCATGAAAAGCAATGTGCCCTTGCTTGATACCATCATGACTTATATCGTCAAAAGAAAAGGCAAGCAGGTAAGGCCCATGTTTGTATTTTATGCTGCAAAACTATTCAATGGAATCAATGAGTCTACCTACAGAGCTGCTAGTTTAGTTGAGCTATTACACACAGCAACATTGGTACATGATGATGTTGTTGATGACAGCAACCAACGAAGAGGTTTCTTTAGTATCAACGCACTTTGGAAAAATAAGATTGCTGTATTGGTTGGCGATTATCTCTTGTCAAAGGGGCTTTTGCTCAGTGTTAAAAATAAAGATTACCATTTGCTTGAGATTGTAAGCTCTTCTGTAGAATCAATGAGTGAAGGAGAGTTGTTACAAATTGAAAAATCGAGAAACCTAAATTTATCTGAAGAGGTTTATTTTGAAATCATACGTAAAAAAACGGCTTCGTTAATTGCTTCATGCTGCGCAATTGGTGCAGCAAGTGCGGGAGCAAATAGTGAAGAAATTGAAAAAATGAGGTTGTTCGGAGAAAAAATAGGAATCGCTTTTCAAATCAAAGACGACTTACTCGATTACGGTGATACCCAAATTGGCAAGCCGCATGGTATAGATATCCAAGAGAAAAAATTAACCCTGCCTATTATCTATACCCTCAATCAAGCTGACAAAAAAAACCGAGCGAGTATCATCCATACCATCAAAGCACATCATCATAACAAGCAAAAAGTTGCTGAAATTATCAGTTATGTAAACAGCCATGGGGGAATTGATTACACCTATCAAATCATGGAAAAGTACATGCAAGAGGCATTGGCTATTTTAGATGAATTCAAAGACAAAGAAGCAGCAAAAAGTCTTTCTCAATTGGTAAATTATATTATTCAAAGAGACAATTAAAACCCAGCAATAAAATCGCTGATCAACTGAAAACACTCATTGTATCGGCTAAATGTCAAAGCCTCAAAATCGTCTTCTATGTCGTGGTAATGATGGTATTCGCCCATTAAATAAAAAAATAGAGCAGGCACTCCTTTTTCGCTAAAATAATAATGGTCGCTATTGGCAGCTTTTCCTCGGGCTTGTATACTGGGCAAATAACTCCCTATACTGTTCTGAAATTTTAGTTGTTCAAATAAATCTGGAAATTCAGTTCCATTTACAACCATCATGCCTTTGTCTCCAGTTGACATCAAATCAAGATTCAGTAATAATTTGATTTGTTGTAGGGGTAGCAATGGATTTTCTGTATAATACAATGAGCCAAGCAAGCCAACTTCTTCTGCTGCAAAAGCAATAAATAAAATAGAATAGTCGCTGCCCTTCTTGTTGAAGTATTTTGCCAAATCAAGCATCATCGCCACACCACTCGCATTGTCATTGGCACCAGGAAATTTTGTAAAAGAGCCCATCATGCCCAAATGGTCGTAATGAGCAGTGATGACGATCAAACTATCCGGGTATTTTTTGCCTGTTATTTTCCCTATGACATTTTGGGTTTGGTGTAATTTAAATGCTGCATCAATTTTAAGTTCAATGGAAAGCGGTTTTTCTTTCAGCGTGTTTTTTAAAATATATACAATAGGAAAATCAGCAAAATGCTGGGCAACACTCCACGTCAACTTTTCAAGATTGGTATAAATAAGTCCTTTGGCTTTTACTTGGTTTTTTAAAATGGCATCTAATCTTTCAGGATGTAACAAGTGGAGGCTTTTTACTTGGCTTACTTCTAAAAAATAGTTCCTTGTTTTGGAACTGAACAATTGCTTGTATTGAACTGTATTGTCAAGGATAGCAGAATCAATGGTAAGGATGTTGAATGTACCGCTTATTGAAGGACAACCAGGATTGAAAATAAAATCTTTACCAGGAATTAAATCATAGGAATCTACTTTTAATTGAACTCTGTCGGGATAACAAACAACTTCAAAGCCAAATTTTTGGTAATAATTATCACCCATCCCTTTTAAACCCATCTCTTTCATTTGGGTTCTGATCAATTGGGCGGCTTTTTCATCCCCAGCATTTACATATCCTCTGCCAGCAAATTCATCACTGCAAAGCAATCTACAAATGCCTTTGGCATAAGACAAATCTTGCGCAAAGGGTTCAATAGCAAAAGAAATGAAAAAAAGCAGCAGAAGGATTTTTTTGCTGCGCATGTTTTTTACATTGCTGACACTTGGAATTGGTAGCTTTCCATAATGAGGTTGGCCAATAATTTTTTACAGGCTTCATCCACCATTTTTTCCGCTTCCGCTTGGTTTTCAGCTTCTAATTCCATGCTCATGTGTTTGCCAATTCTAACCTGATTGATTTGAGAAAGGCCTATATTTTTCATAGAACCAGTTACTGCTTTTCCTTGAGGGTCTAATAATGCAGCATGTGGCATTACATCAATTTCGGCTTTAAATTTCATTTTTCTGCGTATAAAATAAATAGATTGACAAAGTTAAGTAAAGCAAAATGGAAAGACTAATTCCGAAATAATTAAATGCAATTAAATTTACGAGGCTCAGTCCTAGAAAAATCCATCTGATTTGGTTTCCATTCCATTTGAAATGTTTGAATTTCAGTGCAAAAAGCGGCAATTCTGCCATCAATAACCAACTGCTCACAAAAGGGAAAAGGCAACAAAATAGTTGGCTTGAAAAGAAAGTATTAGCAAATTCAGGACCTTGCTCATATACCAAAGGGATTGAACAAATAAACAAAGCATTGGCTGGTGTTGGCAATCCTATAAAAGAATCTGTTTGACGGGTATCTAAATTAAATTTTGCCAATCGAAAAGCTGAAAAAATTGGAATTAAAAAGGCCAAGTAGTTTAAGTATTCGGGTTGATGAGCCGCCTCATTTACAAAACAGCTGTGAACATAAAAGATCATTCCAGGAGCAACCCCAAAACTAACCACATCAGCCAATGAATCGAGCTGTTTGCCTATTTCAGAATGTACTTTTAAAAGCCTCGCAGCAAACCCATCAAAAAAGTCAAATATGGCAGCAAGCCCAATAAAATAACAAGCCTGAACCAGCTCATTGTTTAAAGCAGCAATAATTGCAAGGCAGCCCATTAATAAATTTGCAGCTGTAATGCTATTGGGAATTTGTTTGATTATCAATTTCATCAGCTGGCAATTTAATTTCAGTTTTCGTGAATCTCAAGTTTAATCTGTTTTAAAATCATTTAAAATTTAAGATGTTCTTAAGCTAGCCTTACAGTTTTTCAATTTATTTTTATATTTTTTGATGCAGGTTTGAAACCATTAGTCATTTAAAATGCTTGAAAACAGAGGAATTTTATGCTTGTTGCTCCTTGTTATTTCTCTAAATACAAGACAGGTTCATTCGCAAAATAATTCTTTGTCTATAGGCATGGGACTGAATCCTGTTCAAGTCCTATTTAAATCAAATGACAGTATTCGGGTTGAAAATATTCAAGATAAAGTTAATATTGCTATTGCTTCTACTAAGGGTTTGAGATTAGAAATCAAACAATTTCTGAAAAATCAACTCAAATGTGGGAAATTGGTTTACGGAAAAAATTTTCAGCTTGTTTTATTTCAAAACGGCAAAAAGTTTGAGAGTAAACCAAACGATTACAAAAATTCAATTGGCATTGTTTGTACCGATAAAAACGATTACAAATTATATGTCAAAGGGATTTTGTACAAAGGGCATGAAAATATTAAAATTCGCGCCCAATTAAATGTTAAAATAGAATGATAAAAATGAATACACTACTTAAAGGTTTAATTTTGGTGATGATTTTGGGAGGTATGCAAACCAGTTTAAAGGCACAAAATCAAAACCCTTCTCAAGATGTAACTGCTAATTTTTCAACTTACGCAGATAAAATTAGAGCCATGCAAAACACGTATTTAGATGAGCAAATCAAATTAAATGCGTTTTTAAAAACCAACAATTTACCCAGAAGAGAAAAGTTGGCAAATGGGGTTGAAAGAGAAGCGGTTGGAATGTCTGTAACAGGAATGCCCATTTATGTACAAACTTTTAACAATGTAAATGCTGCTAAAACAATTTCCACTTCAAAAGTTTGGCCAGGTGGCGCATTGGGATTGAACCTATCTGGTTCTGGTATGACTGCCAGATTGGGTGTTTGGGACGGAGGTAAGGTACTTACAACTCACCAAGAATTTCAAGGAAGAGCTACGCAAATTGACGCGCCTAGTAGTTTAAGTGACCATGCAACCCACGTTTCAGGAACCATGATTGCTGGAGGTGTGGTGGCCAATGCCAAAGGCATGAGTTTTCAAGCGCCCATCAAATGCCACGATTGGAACAGTGATGCCTCTGAAATGGCAACAGCTGCAGCTGCTGGTATGCTGGTATCGAACCATTCTTATGGACAAGTTTGTGGATGGCAATACAAAAGTCGTTGGGAATTTTGGGGCGATCCTTCTGTTTCTACTATGTACGATTATAAATATGGATTCTACGATGCAAATTCAGAACAATTTGACCAAATTGCCCTAGACAATCCAAACTATTTAATTTTTATGGCTGCAGGGAATGACCGAGGTGAGCCAAGCCAAACACCAAGTGTATTTTATGTAAGAAATGCAAATGGAGGCTGGTCACAAGGAAGTGCAGCCAACAGGCCCGCATCTATAGGTCCTTACGATTGTATCAGTGGAGGTGCAGCAAATGCAAAAAACGTAATGACAGTAGGTGCGGTCAATCCTGTAACAACTAGTTGGACGAAGGCTTCAGATGTTGTCATGAGTGATTTCAGTGGTTGGGGGCCTACCGATGATGGACGTATCAAACCAGATATTGTTGCCAATGGTGTCAGTGTTTATTCTTCTATCAGTACAGGAACAGCAGCGTATGATACCTACAATGGAACCTCAATGGCCACGCCTTCAGCAGCCGGTTCTGCTTTGTTAATTCAACAGCACCATAACAATCTAAAAGGAAAATTCATGCGCTCTGCAGCTTTAAAAGGATTGATTATTCATACAGCGGATGAAGCTGGAACAAGCACAGGTCCAGATTACTCTTTTGGTTGGGGTTTGATGAATACCGCCAAAGCAGTACAAACCATTTCAGATACCATCAATAGCAAAATGATTGATTACAGCTTAAGCAATGGTGGAAAATATACCTTTAGTTTTTATGCAGATGGAAGTACGCCAATCAGGGCCACAATTTGTTGGACAGATATTGCGGCTAATTCTCCTTCACCTATTTACAATTCCCCAACGCCCATGTTAGTAAACGATTTAGATGTACGTGTAAACAGGGTTGCAGACAATACCATTTTTTATCCTTATAAATTAGACAAATCAAATCCAACATTGGCTGCTACTACTGGCGATAATGCCATTGACAATGTTGAGCAAATCTTCATCAATACCCCAGTTGCTGGAACCTATACATTAACAATTACACATAAAGGAACTTTGGCAGCTGTTCAAAATGTTTCTTTGGTTTTGACAGGCATTACTCCTAAACCAGTTGCTTTCTTTACCACTTCTTCTAAAACTGCTTGCGCAGGAAGTAGTGTTTTGTTTCAAGATCAATCGGCTGGTGCTACCTCTCGAACCTGGTATCTCCCTGGTGCAAATCCATCAACATCTACATTGGCAAATCCTACTGTAGTGTATAACTCTCCTGGGGTGTACCCAGTTGCAATGGCAATCAAAAGCAATATAGGCTTCGACTCAATTTATGTGAACGATTACATCACAATTGGCGGAATCAGCTTGCCAATTAATGAAACCTTTGAGTTGAACTCGCCTTCACTTGGTTTATGGACCATTCAAAACCCAGAAGCCGATAGTACTTGGAGATTATGGAAAATCGGTGGAAATGGAACAAGTAATTATGCATTGGGTATCAACAATTTTGACAATCCAACCAATGGCTATGCTGACAGGTTGATTTCTCCTATTTTAGATTTAAGAGGATACAGCAATGCTGCTGTTTCATTCCAACATGCTTATACCCGTTACGACATTTCAACCACTGATACATTGGTGGTAGCCGTTTCAAGCAATTGTGGCGCTACTTGGACTCGTTTGCTTACTTTGGCTGAGGATGGTTCTGGAAATTTTGCAACGGCACCAGATGTAAATTATTCAAGCACAAATAGTTTTACTCCTTCAACCAGCGCAGATTGGTGTGGTGGTGGAACAGGTGCTACTTGTAATAATATCAACCTTTCAGCGTATGTTGGAAAGCCAAATGTGAAAATCAAATTTGAGCAAATAGGCAATTCAGGAAACAATTTATTTTTAGACAATATTCAAATCTCTGGTGTTGTAAATAGCAAACCTATTGCTGGATTTTTTGCAGTACAGCAAACAGTATGTACCAATACCTCAGTTAAATTCATTGACACAACTGCCAATCAAGCAACTCAATGGGCATGGTATGTAAACGGTGTTTTGTTCTCTACGCTTAAAAATCCATTCTTAAGTTTCCCTGCACCTGGAAATTATGCAATTGCATTGAGCACAAAAAACGCAAATGGCTCAGATAGTGTTTACAAAACAAATTATATTCAAGTGAATGTAGGCCCTGCGCTTCCAAGTATCAGCAGCTCTAAAGGTCTAGCAGTTTGTAATGGAGACAGTACACAACTCACAGCAACTGTATCTGGTAATTTTATTTGGTTTAAAGACAATATTCCTCAAAATGCTTTAACAGCAACTTCATTCTTTACCAAAGATCCTGCTTTGTATTATGTGAGAAATTTTGACAATACAGGTTGTTTTGCACAATCGAATATGATTGCATTACAATCGGGTAATACACCAGTAAAACCAACACTTACAAAAAGTATTTCAACCAATGCTTTCTGTGATGGAAATTCATTCAGCTTGTTTTCAAGTGCTACTAGTAATAACCAATGGTATAAAAATGATTCTTTAATGCCAGGTCAAACCAACAAAACATTAACTTATAACGATTCAGGATATTTTAAAGTTACAGTGAACAACAATGGTTGTACCAATACTTCAGATGTTTTGCATATAGAAAAATTAAGCAAACCTTCAACAAGTGAAATGAAGGGCAGAAATTGGGCGCCAAAAGGCGACACTGTTCAGTTCTCAGTAACTGGAACTCCTGGTTCTACCTATACTTGGACATTTACCTATGCCACGCAAATAAGTGGAAGCAATACTTCAGTAATTTCTGCTAAACTATCAGCTACTGCTACAGCGGCTACAATCAATGTGATTGAAAATGGAGCAAATAATTGTTTAGGTTCGCAAAAAACCATGAATGTTTCTTTGGTAAATACAGCTTTAAGCAAAGTAAGCAACGTAAACAACTTTACTGTTTATCCAAACCCTGCAAAAGACTTTATTTCAATTGAATGTAATTTTGAAGGAAAAGCCAAAATTGAAATTCTGAACATGTTGGGTCAAGTCGTTTCACAATCGGTCATTTATTTACACGCTACCAATGCGCAAATGAATCAAGTAGATATTGCTTCTTTACAAGATGGTATTTATATGATTCGAATTGAACATGAAGGCAAGAAACTCAGCAAATCATTTATTAAAAAATAAAGAAAAAGGCCTGGCAACAGGCCTTTTTTTATGCTTCGTTTATGAAGTCAAATGCTTGAATGGGCAAGCCACAGGTTTTGTTTTTACACACATAGATATGTAAATCTTTGCCATTAGATTTTCCTTGAAAAAGTGGAATTTCAGAGGCCTGTTGTAAGCAGAAATAAAGCGTATTTGGTTCATAATTTTGCTGTAATTTTTGTATGCCTTCTAAAGCATTTTCTCCAGTTGCAATCACCTGTTTAAAGCCTTCTGTTTTTAGTAAAATGACTTGCATCCATTTTGAGTAATGATTGCCTTGTTCTTTTATTCTAGGAATCATTTTTAAAATCAAATCTTCACAAATGGTATCAAAGTTTTCGTCATCAAAATAATACGATAAATAAAACAAGCATTTTGCGAAAATGGCATTTGAAGAAGGAATCACACTGTCTTGAATTTCGAATTTAGTTTTGATCAATACGCTTTGATTGCGTTTCGTAAATTGAAACAATTGTTCTTCGCTCACATAGAATGAGGCAATAGAAAGTTCCATGATTTCCTTTGCCAATAATATATAAGCTTGCTCTAGACAAGCTTCAGCAGTCGCCAATAAAGCTTCACAGAAAAGGGCGTAGTCTTCTGCAAATCCTTCAATTTTCTGGTTGGTATTTACAATTCTATACAACTCATTATTTCTATAAAAATGATCAATACAAGCATCCATTAATTGTTTGCATTGGGTTCTGTAAGTTTCAGAATTCAGTGCTTTGGCAACATCTGCAAGTCCAATAACGAGAAGGGCATTCCAAGCACATATTTTTTTGTTATCAATAGACGGCGCCTTTCTTTCGTTTCTTTTTTGAAGAAGCAAATCAATCAGTTTTTGTTTGTGTAAGGCTATTTGTTCAAGAGTCATTTCATACTTTAAACTCAAGGCCTCATTTGATTGGGCTCCGTGTAAAATGTTTTTGCCATGTTCCCAATTACCTTCTTCGGTAATTCCAAATGCATCGAAAGCAAAAGGCCAATCATTTGGCAGCCAATGTCTAATTTCTGCAGCTTGCCAAACATAAAATAAGCCTTCCTCCCCAAGGGTATCGGCATCTAAAGCCGCTTGAAATAAATGAGGCTCAGCTTTCAGTTCTTGATTTAAAAAGTCGATTGTTTTTTCAATACTGGCCTTGTAGATGGGTTTTTTATCTAAGGCATAGAGTTTTGAAAATAAACTGATCAATTGTGCATTGTCATACAACATTTTTTCAAAATGAGGAACCAGCCATTGTGCATCTGTACTGTATCTTGAAAAACCACCTGCCAATACATCGTGAATGCCCCCATTGATGATGTGATTGCAGGTTATTTTTACGATGGCTATACTTTCAGCGTCATTGAATACTTTGCTATGGTGTAAAAATAATTCCCAATTAACGGGTAATAAAAATTTAGGAACCCATTTGAATCCACCATAAACCGCATCAGTTTGTGATTTTAAATTTTCTACTTGTTTCCTTACAACTTCACTGTTGATATACACGCCATGTTCAGGTTCAAATTTTTCCATGTATTGAAGGCCTGTGCTAATTTTATTTGCATAGGTATAGGCTTCTTCTGTTTCATGGATGTAAAATTCATGAACCTTTTTTAAAAGTGTTTGCCAATTATTTTTTGGGAAATAAGTACCAACATACAAAGGTTTTCCATTGGGTAAACAAATGGCATTCAAAGGCCATCCCCCTTGACCAGTCAAGAGCTGAATGGCATCCATGTACACTTGGTCAATATCTGGCCTTTCTTCTCTGTCAACTTTGATATTAATGAAATGCGCATTCATCAATTTAGCCGTTTCTACATCTTCAAAACTCTCTTTTTCCATCACATGACACCAATGACAAGCAGCATAGCCAATACTTACAATGAGCAATTTTTGTTCGGTCATTGCTTGTGTCAATACCTCTTCATTCCACTCGTTCCATTCCACAGGATTGAATGCATGTTGAAGCAAATAGGGGCTATTGGCCTTGATGAGTGAATTTGGTTTTTTGTTTGTTGGGTTCATTTTCTATTTACGAATTAAGCAAATACTTTTGTTCCAATAACCATGGCAAGTAAATACCAAGCATTTAAATTTAAGCAGTTTACTGTTTCGCATGAAAACAGCGCCATGAAAGTTGGAACCGATAGCGTTTTATTGGGATGTTTGGCGGTAAACAAACAGGCTCAGCATGCACTAGATATTGGCACAGGTTCAGGATTATTGGCTTTGATGATGGCACAGCAATCAGAGGCCCAAATAAAAGCAGTTGAAATAAACCAAGAAGCTTGTATAGATGCAAGTTTTAATTTTAAGCATTCGTCATGGGCAAATAGAATTAAACTTTTTAACCAGCCTATTCAAACATTTTGTGAAAACAAGTATCTAAATTATTTCGATTGGATTCTTTCCAATCCCCCTTATTTTGAAGAACAAGAGAATTTTGAAATTCAAACAGACTCACGAAAAACAGCCAGGCAAAATACAAGCTTGAGTTTTAAAGATTTGCTAGCAGCTATTGCGTATTTACTTCACTCAAACGGCATGGCAGCTATGGTATTGCCATGCAATGTAGCCGTGGCCATCAAGCCTCAAATAGCCGAACACCATTTATTTATTAAACAAGAAATAGCAATTCATTCTTTTTCACATCATGCACCCAAAAGAACCATATTCATATTACAAAAAAACAAGATTGAACCCGTCTATTCTCAATTTGTTATTTACCAAGAAAACAAAACGTATACAGAGGCTTATTATCAGTTAACCAAAGAATTTTATTTGTGGCTTGATAGAACCTGAGTTTTCTCTTTGAAATCAATTTCATAAGTTTTTAATTCTTTCAAAATAGGTTCATAAAAAATTGGACTAATTGGAATATGAACACCCCTTTCTTTGATTGTGCCATTTAAAATTAATTTTGAGGCAATGGCCATGGGTAAGCCCACTGTTTTTGCCATGGCTGTATAGGTTTGATCTTCCCCTTTTATCACCATTGAACTGCCCACATGGAAGTGCTTTTTGTTCAAGGTATAATCAATTTCATGTTTCATAACAACCATGTCTAATTCATGTTTTTTAAGTTGCCATTTGTTCAGTAAACATTTCAATAAAACTTGTGATGGAGTAGCATCATTTAAACCTATTTTTTCATTTTTCAATAAGCCCAACCATTCAATATTTTTAAAAAGCGAACTGTTTTGTTTGATGCCTAAATAATTTGCCAAAGCCTTCTCTAAACTTTCATTTCCTTGCACGGGAACAAACGAAGCAATAAAATCTCTATAACTTACTTTTTCTAATCCTTCAATGCTTTTGCTGGCATCTGTTAAGCCTAATTCAATCAGGTTTTGCCAATTGTTACAAAATCCAGTTCTACGCAAGGTACCTCTTAAAACAGTCTTGGCATTTTTAAGTTTATAGGGTTCAATATAGGAGATAGAATCGCGGTTTGCATAGGCTTCAAAATTTCCTAAACCGGGTACTTTTACTGTTTGGGTTTGTTTGAAAATTTGATGAGCTGGAATGTATTTGGTTTTTCCATCTTGCAAATAAGTTGCAGTTGATTGGCCTGCCATTACTACATTTTGTGGGTTCCAAGTGAATTTATATTTCCAAGGATTGTTGTCAAACTCAGGGGCAACCAATCCACCACAAAACGATTTGAATGAATTTATTTTTCCACCTTTTGCTTGAATTTCATCAATCATTTTCATGGCAGATAAATGGTCAATGCCTGGGTCCAATCCAATTTCATTCAACAGTAGGATTCCTGCTTTTTTTGCATCTGCATCTAATTTTTGCATTTCAGCACTTACATAAGAAGCAGTAACCAATGGCACTTTATTTACAATGCAAGATTTGGCAATGAGTATATGCAAAGCAGGGGGTAGCAAGGAAATCACCAAGTCTTGATTTGCAATGGCTGCATTTCTTTGTTCATCATTGATTACCTCACATGCAACTACAAAAAAATGTTTTGAAAGTGCAGCTTTGGCCTTTGCCAATTCTTGGTTTGCATCGCAAATGCCAATTCGCCAATTTTCTTTGGCAGCATGTGCTCTTAAATATTTAAATAAATAACTTGAAGACAAACCCGCACCAAACACCAAAATATTTTTCATTTGTACTTGCATTTAATTCAGCTAAATTAAGCAATCCTACAACACTTTGAAATAAGTCTTAACACAAAATATGACATTGGTTTTACATTTTTTTGATGAATCTGATGGAAAGCAATTTCAATTTGTAGATTAAGCTTTTAAATTTTAATGAAGCAAGAATATTTTTCCTATTTTTGAGCTTTAGCA
>Ga0209400_1000304_pt1 | contig 42644 bp, 40 predicted proteins | sample M_130807_EF_Meta_FD_187313 | JGI IMG/M metagenome (GOLD analysis project Ga0209400, IMG submission 187313) | Freshwater microbial communities from Lake Montjoie, Canada to study carbon cycling - M_130807_EF_MetaG (SPAdes) (version 2) | ecosystem: Environmental > Aquatic > Freshwater > Lake... | reverse complement strand
CCCATTTTGGGGGCCTTGTGTCTCCATAATCTGACCAATTACTAAACGCTCAAAGGTACGCGCCTGTAAGCGAACCGCTTCTGGGCCAAGATCTGCCAACAAATCTGATGCTTTAGAGAATAGGTAATCACCGGTCAGGATCGCAATTGTGTTGCCCCAGCGATTATTTGCACTTTCAACTCCACGACGAAGTGGCGCTTCATCCATGACATCATCGTGATAAAGCGTTGCTAAATGCGTTAGCTCGCAAACAACTGCTGCTGGAACAATTTCCTTGCGAGTGCTATCTCCAAAGTGGGAGGAAATTAAAGTCAGTAGCGGACGCAAGCGCTTGCCACCTGCAGCAACTAAATGCCGAGAAGTCTCTTCAACAAGTGGGTAATCACCCTTTATATGCTCTCGCAGTAACTCTTCAACGCCCTGCATACCAATTGCCAGATCTGCCTCTAGCGATGGATCTAGATCAGGAATACCGAAAGATGGCATTAGCGCAGGAAGCTGGCGGTGCTCTGGATGAAGTTAATTAAAGGAGTTGGGTAAATACCCAGAGCAAAAGTTGTCACCGTAGAAACAATGATGGCGAGCTGTGTATAGATAGATGGGATTACAACGCTGGTGCCATCTTCAACGGGATCTTTAAAGAACATCAAGACAATTACGCGAATGTAGAAGAAGGCAGCAATCGCAGATGACAGCACGCCGGTAATCAAGATTGCAGTTGATCCACTTTCGTATGCGGCCGAGAAGATTGAAAACTTTCCGATAAATCCACTAGTTAGTGGAATGCCGGCAAAGGCAAGTAAGAATCCGGCAAAGGCAGTTGCTACCCAAGGAGAACGCTTGCCAAGTCCGCTCCAGCGATTTAAGTCAGTTACTTCACCAGCTGAATCACGCACCAAAGTCACAACGCCAAAGGCGCCGATCGTTGCTACTCCATAGGAGAAGAGATAGAAGATAGATGCATCAAGGCCTGATTTATTTAACGCAATGACTCCAGATAGTAAGAAGCCAGCGTGTGCGATAGAAGAGTAAGCGAGCATGCGTTTTACATCGCGCTGTGCGATTGCAACTAGTGAACCAAAGACCATAGTTACAAGAGCGATTGCAATCATCGCTGGGCGCCATTGCCAGAAGACTTCAGCGAAAGAAACATAGAAGATACGTAACATTGCACCAAATGCTGCAACTTTTGTCGCAGCCGCCATAAATGCAGTAACTGCCGTTGGTGCGCCTTGATAAACATCAGGTGACCAAGCGTGGAATGGCACCGCTCCAACTTTAAAGAGCAGCCCAACTGAAATAAATGCGATTCCAAGTAAGAGATAGACATCGTTGCCAACCCCACCGATGACTGCTGCGTGAATTCCGGCAAAGGAGGTTGAAGCTGAATATCCATAGATATAGGTAATTCCCATGAGGAAGAAGGCCGATGCAAAGGCGCCCAGCAAGAAATACTTGAGCGCAGCCTCTTGTGACATCAAACGGCGCCGGCGCGATAGCCCAGCTAATAAGTAAAGTGGAAGCGAGAGCATTTCAAGTGCAACAAAGAGAGTGATTAGGTCTGTAGCAAGCGGGAAGAGAAGCATTCCAGCAACTGCAAATAGAGTTAGCGGATAAACCTCAGTAACTTTTAGATCTTGTTGCAGCGAAGAGCGCTCTTCATCTGAACCAGGAAGAGCGGCTGCAAGTGCGGTGAAATTCTCTTGATCAGCAAGTAAGAAGACTGCGACGATTGAAATAATCAGAATTGCAGCTTGCAGTAAAAGACCCGCACCATCGAAGGTCACAGATTCCATTGCTGCAGATGTTGACGCTCTCCCACGAACTCGAATTAGCGAGGCGAGAGAAAGAGCCAAGGTCGACAGAGTTACAAATAACTGTGATGAAGCGCGTGAATTGCGTGGGGCAAATGCTTCAATCAATACACCTAAAAGAGCACCGGCTAAGACAACCAGGATCGGCGCAAGAAGTGCGTAATCAAGAGTCGGCGTTACAAAGTTAATCATTACTTGTCCTCGCTCATGGTGGGTGCAGGATCAGTAAATCCTTGTTGCGAAATTACGGTTGCGGCTGCTGGATTGATTATCTTAAGCAACGGCGATGGGTAGAAACCTAAGGCAACGATCACTGCAATAACTGGTGCAATTGCAATTTTTTCGCGCAAAGTCAGATCAGTTAATTGCTCGTTACCTGGAGTCGTTGGTCCATGTAGAGCGCGCTGAACTGGAATCAAGATATATAGCGCAGCCAAGACAATACCAAAAGTCGCAATTACTGCAGCAACTGGATAACGAGTAAATGTTCCAACCAAGACTAAGAATTCGCTGACGAAACTAGATAGTCCAGGAAGTGCCAAGCTCGACATTCCGGCGATAAAGAATGACCACGCCATGATTGGGGTTACTCGCTGCAAGCCACCGAAATCTGCAATCGTTGAAGATTTGCGGCGCGAGATCATAAAGCCAGCAACTAAAAACAGTGCCGCAGTTGAGAATCCGTGGTTAAACATATAAAGAGTTGCCCCAGAATGACCTTGCGTAGTCATGGCAAAGATTCCCATAGTGATAAAGCCAAAGTGAGATATAGATGTGTAGGCAATTAGACGCTTAATATCTTTGGCACCGATCGCAAGGAAGGCACCATAGAGAATTGAGATCACAGCCAATGTGATGATAATTGGTGTAAAGGTTTTGCTGGCATTTGGAAATAGCGTTAAGCAGTAACGGATCATTCCAAATGTGCCGACTTTATCGAGAACACCCAAAAGCAATACCGATGTACCAGGAGTTGCCGACTTTGCGGCATCTGGTAGCCAGGTATGTAGCGGCCAAAGCGGTGCCTTAATTGCAAAGGCGATAAAGAAGCCAAGGAATAAGACGTTCTCCATCATTGGTGTGAGCACCGTATGTAGTTGCGAAAGTGTGGTGATATCAAAGGTGCGGTTTCCGTAACGAGTTGCCATCACATAGATACCGATAATTGAGGCCAACATCAAGAGCCCACCGAAGAGGCTGTAGAGCAAGAATTTCACGGCAGCTGCGGCGCGTTCTCCAGAACCGAATCCACCAATCAAGAAATAGACCGGAACCAACATCGCTTCAAAGAATACGTAGAACAAGAAAACGTCGGTTGAAGCAAAGACACCGATCATCATTGTTTCAAGAACTAGGAGAAGTGAATAGAAAGTCTTTGTGCTCCAGCGTCCACCTTCAGATTCGTGCCAGCCGGCAATAACCACAATTGGCGTTAGCAGTACGGACATAAGAATAAGCACTAAAGCAATACCGTCTACGCCAAGGGCGTATTTGATCCCAAAAGCAGGAATCCATTCATGTGATTCCACAAATTGGAAGCCGGTTGTATTGAAATCAAATTTAACGGTCATCAAAATTCCAACGAGTGCAACCAAGATTGTTGTGGCTAAGGCAATTTGTTTAGTGAGCAAGACGTTGGTTTTTGGTGTGAACGCAAGCGCAGCGGTGCCTAGAAGTGGCAGCAACATGGAAAGCGTTAACAAGTTCATATTTGCCAAGTTCATTGTGTGACCACCCAAATTGCCACGATCAACGTCGCTGCGCCGATCAGAATTAACAGCGCATAGCTACGTACAAATCCAGTTTGAGTCTTGCGCAGAGTTGAACCAGAACCAAGCGCCAGCTGACCGATTCCACGAACTGCGCCATCAATTACGCCCTGATCAAATTTCACAAGTGCAGATGTGATCGCCTGCCCAGGACGCATAAAGAGCGCTTCGTTTATCTCATCTTGCAACAAGTCGCGACGAGCGATCTGCGTAAATTCAGTAACATTTTCAGGTGCAACTGCATCCACTTCTGAAAGCTGGTACTTAAAGATTGCAAAGGCAACGCCAATAGCAACCATTAATAGGGCTAGCCCCGAGACAACAATTGGCGGCAATAGCTCTGAATGTTCGCCATGTGCTTCAAAGAGTGGCTCTAACCAGTGTTTTAGCGCATCTCCACGCGATAGCAAGAAGCCCGATGTCACCGAACCAATTGCCAAAATGGCCATTGGTAGCCACATTAAAATTGGAGACTCATGTGGATGTTGGTTATCGTCCCAGCGCTTTGGACTGGTGAAAGTTAAAATCATTACACGTGTCATATAGAAAGCAGTAATTCCAGCACCTAACAGTGCGGTACCACCCAATAGAATTCCTTTTACTCCACCGGCGTTAAGTGCAGTTTCAATCAACATATCCTTTGAGTAGAAACCGGCAAACGGTGGAACACCGATAATTGCTAGGTAGCCAAGCCCGAAGGTTATAAATGTAATTGGCATAAATTTACGCAAGGCTCCGTATCTGCGCATATTTACTTCATCGTTCATGCCATGCATTACAGAACCTGCCCCAAGGAACATTCCAGCCTTAAAGAATCCATGGGTCAGTAAGTGCATGATTGCAAATGCATAACCGGCAGGTCCGAGGCCCGCACCTAAGATCATGTAACCGATCTGCGACATGGTTGAAGCCGCAAGTGCTTTCTTGATGTCATCTTTAGCTGTACCAACTAGCGCACCAAACATCAAAGTAATTGCGCCAATGGTTACAACCAAGAGCTGCGCTGTTGGAGCTGCATCAAAGACGAAGTTAGAGCGGACAATTAGATAAACGCCTGCGGTAACCATCGTCGCTGCGTGGATCAGAGCCGAAACCGGAGTTGGGCCAGCCATGGCATCGCCAAGCCAAGCTTGCAATGGGAATTGTGCAGATTTACCAACTGCTGCAACCAATAACATAATTCCGATCGCAGTCATCGTTGCTTCTGACGCGTGATGGGCATGCTCTTTAACGCCAGCAAATGAGACTGTTCCAAGTGAAGCAAAGGCGATCATGATCGCAAAGGAAAGACCCATATCGCCGATGCGGTTCATAACAAAGGCCTTCTTGGAAGCAGTTGCATACGCTGGTTTCTGATTCCAGAAACCGATTAGTAGGTATGAAGCAAGACCCACGCCTTCCCAGCCAACGTAAAGATTTAAGTATGAGTCTCCGAGCACCAAGAGCAACATCGCTGCAATGAAGAGATTCAAGTAAGCAAAGAAACGACGGCGATCATGATCGTGTGACATATAAGAAATTGAGTAGATTTGGATCAAGGTGCCGACGCCTGTGATCAAGAGGACGAAGCAGATAGATAGCTGATCCAGCAATAAGGATGCATCAACGTTAAATGAGCCAACATTGATCCAAGTAAATAACTTCTGAGTTACTGGGCGACTTTCTGTTGAGCGACCTAACATTTGTGAGAATTGAAGAAGACCCACACCAAATGAACTTGCCGAAAGCGCAGTCGCAAGCAGGTGGCCCCACTTATCTGCGCGGCGACCTAAAAGTAGAAGTGAGAGCGCGCCAAAGAGTGGCAACGCGATTAAGTAAACCAGCCCGTTATTTGTAGCCATGGCTATCGCTTCAACAAACTAGCATCATCGATAGATGCTGAACGACGGGAACGATAAATCGTGACGATAATGGCCAGTCCAACTACTACTTCACAGGCCGCTACAACCATCGTAAAGAAGGCGACAACTTGACCGTCAAGGGTTCCGTTTATCCGCGAGAAAGTAACTAAAGTTAAATTAGCGGCATTGAGCATTAACTCAACACACATAAATACAACAATCGCATTGCGGCGAACAACAACACCGACGGCACCGATCGTGAAAAGAATTGCAGATAAGTAAAGGTAATTATTGGCGCTCATTACTTCTCCTCCACAATTGATGTATCAACATTGTCGAGTTGGAATTGGCTTGAATCAATTACATCGCCGCGCGCTTTAAGGGTTGCAGATATTGAGGTTGGCGCTGGTGTGCCATCTGGCAACAACGCCGGAACATCAACTGCGTTATGTCGCGCAAAAACTCCTGGGCCAGGAAGGCCTGCTGCTGCGGCGAGTGATCCAGTGCGGAAACGGTTAACCGCTTGCTCGCGCTGGCTGGGACGTGGATTTGTCCGTTGGTGATGCGCTAAAACCATTGCGCCTAAAGCTGCAGTAATCAGGAGCGCCGATACAACTTCAAAGGGCCAGACATATTTTGAAAAGAGGAGTTCTGCTAGACCTTGAACATTTCCAGATGCATTTGCAGCTTCAAGGCCAACGGCCTCGCGTCCCAAGGTTGCGCGGCCAAGGAGTGAAACCAAAAGTCCACCAAAACCAACCGCTGCGGTAATTGCAATTGGGCGCAAGCCGGTAATCGTTTCGGTGAGCGAATCTGAAGAATCAACGCCAACCAACATAAGGATAAAGAGGAAGAGCATCATCACTGCGCCGGTGTATACAACAACTTGGACGATTCCTAGGAAGAGCGCATCTTGCGCGATATAGAAGATTGCCTCGGTAATCATTACCCAAGCTAGCAACAAAGCAGAGTGAACAGCTTTCTTAACTAATAACATTCCAATTGCAGCAACGATGGAAAGTGGCGCTAAAACCCAAAATAGCGCCGTCTCTGGTCCTTGGATAGTTAGAAGTGGTTGCATTACTTGATCTCCTGCGAAGGATGAGCTTCTTTAACATCACCGTTGTAATAATTGGTATCTGTCATACCTGGATACATTGGGTGAGGCGGCGGCAACATACCTGCGCGCAACGGTCCAAGTAGATCGTCTTTCTCAAAAATTAACTTTGCACGGGTTGAATCGGCTAGTTCATATTCATTGGTCATAGTCAGCGCGCGAGTTGGGCAAGCTTCAATGCAAAGACCACAGAAAACACAACGCAGGTAGTTGATCTGATAAACCTTGCCGTAGCGCTCACCAGGTGACATCTGATTATCTGGCGTGTTATCTGCGCCTTCTACATAAATCGCATCTGCCGGGCATGCCCAAGCACATAGCTCGCAACCGATACATTTTTCAAGTCCATCTGGGTGACGATTTAATTGATGGCGACCGTGGAAACGCTCTGCAGTTGGCTCTTTAACTTCCGGATACTGAACCGTGTTTACCTTTTTAAACATAGTAATAAAGGTGACCCAGAAGCCTTGCAGCTGCGCCCAGAAGCTCTTTGCGCCCGGTTGGTCGACCTTTTCATATGCAACTGAAGTGATATCTACATCGTTGGAGATATGTGGTTGCACGCTATTTGATTCGTTCTGATCAGCCACGATCGCCTCCTTGGTTAGAAACGTTGATGGTTGTTATTTCAGATGGAAGTGAAGGAACTGCAAAGTTTGGCTCTGCCGCAACTGGATGCACCACAGAATCTCGCTTCTTCTTTGAACTATCAAAGGCGGTAGAAATTCCAAGAACAATCAAGACGACAACGCCGGCAAAACCGAAGGTAACTGGACGGGATTGGCTAGTTGTTGAAATTACGCGCAAGGTGGCAACAACCAAGATCCATAACAATGAGACTGGAATCAACACTTTCCAACCAAATTGCATGAACTGGTCATAGCGCAGACGCGGCAATGTGCCACGGAGCCAAACGAAGACAAAGAAGAAGAATAAGACTTTAGTAAAGAACCAGATAAGTGTGAACCAGCCACCGAGCCATTGTTCGGTAAAGCCAAGACCTGGGAAGGCGTGATATCCGCCGAGGAACAAGGTCGTGGCAAGGGCTGATACTGCGATGATATTTACATATTCAGCTAGGAAGAAGAGCGCGAATTTAAGTGATGAATATTCAGTGTGGAATCCGCCAACGAGTTCGCCTTCAGCTTCAGCTAAATCGAATGGGGCGCGGTTAGTTTCACCGACCATAGAAATCGCATAGATAACAAATGATGGGAAGAGAACAAGACCGTACCACCAAGTTTCTTGCTGTGCTTGAACAATGCTTGAAGTCGACATAGAACCTGAATAGATGAATACAGAAACTAGTGAAAGCCCCATCGCAATTTCATATGAAATAACTTGTGCGCTAGAACGCAGCCCACCAAGTAGTGGGTAAGTAGAACCTGATGACCAGCCAGCTAAAACGATTCCGTAAACACCGACTGATGCAGTAGCCAATACATATAGAACACCGACTGGAATATCAGTTAACTGCATAACGGTCTTTTCACCGAAGAAGGTAACTGGGCCGGTAAGTGGCATAACAGCAAAGGCCATAAAGGCAGTTGTGGCGCTGATAATTGGGGCAATAACGAAAACGACTTTATCTGCTGCCGCCGGAATTAAATCTTCTTTTAGCGCCAGCTTTACGCCATCTGCCAAAGCTTGAATAAGACCAAATTTTCCAACGCGGTTTGGACCAACGCGCATCTGCATGCGAGCCACGATGCGACGTTCTCCCCATACAGACATGATTGTTAATACAACGCAGACCGCGAAGACGATTACCGCTTTAAGGGTAATGATCCAGCCTGGATCATCTAGTAACAATTGTGCATTTTTCATGCCTTCACCACCGTTACTACATCGCCGTGCACAGCATTTAGTGAAACTAGGGTTTGTGTACCGAATGAATTACGTGGCACCCAAACTGCATCATCATGAATATCTTCAACAAGTGCTGGCAATGAGATCGAACCGTGTGCATTTGCTACGCGCAAAATGTCGCCATCTTTAACGCCCAAAGTTTCAGCGCGCTTTGGCGAAATAACTGCAACTGCCTTGCGGGCGGTGCCAGCTAAATTGGCTTCTCCCTTTTGCAGGGTGCCAAGATCAAGTAGACGACGCCAAGAGTTAAGCAGCGCTTCATTGCCAGAAATCTTATTTGAACCAGTTGCAGCAACATCTGCGAAGTTAGCGCGTGCGCCATCCCATTTACCTAGAGATGCAATCTCACGCGCAGCTTGTGTGACGGTGCCGAGCATGATGGATTCACCCATCTGATCTGCAATTGCAGAAAGGATGCGCAGATCTGAACGATTTAACGAATCAGAGACGGCTGCATCAAAGGCGCGTGGGCGACCTTCCCAGTTTAGGAATGAACCAGATTTTTCAGTAATCGCTGCAACTGGCAGAACTACATCGGCAACATCTGTAACTGCAGAAGGAGCGATTTCTAATGAGACAACGAAAGATTTCTTTAGACCAGCAAGTACATCTGCGCTATTTGCCATATCCATTGGATCAACGCCACCGACTACAACAGCATCGAGTGCTCCGGTATTAAGTGCTGAAACAATTTCAGAAGTCGTGCGACCTGCATCGGATGGAAGGGAAGGAACGCCCCAAACAGCTGCGATATCTACGCGGGCTGCAGCATCAGTTACTGGGCGGCCACCAGGAAGAAGATTGCCGATTGCACCAGATTCAAGTGCACCACGTTCGCCGGCGCGACGCGGAATCCAAGCAATTTTCGCACCTGACTTGTCGGCAAGTTGGGCAACTGCAGATAGCAAACCAGTTGATTCAGATGCGCGTTCGCCAACCAGAATTATTGATTTGGCCGTCAGAGTTAGAGCAGCGACGGCTGCGCTTTCGGCACCTGGTGCCACCTTAATAAATTCACCCTTTAACTTTTCTACGCCAATTGAAAGCTTGGTTGCAACTGCACTGACTTTCAGAGCGCGCTTGCGAACCTGCTTATTAATACGCAAGAAGACAATTGGTGATTCTTCTTCTGGTTCAAAGCCAACTAAAACAACATGATCTGCGATATCGATATCGCGATATGTAGTTGTTGATCCAACGACCTTGGCAGCGAGAAAATCGCGTTCTTCATCTGATGTAACACGGGCGCGGAAATCAATATCGTTTGTGCCAAGTGCAATACGGGCAAATTTGTTGTAACCGTAAGCATCTTCCGTTGTAGCACGACCACCGACAAGAACAGCCGCGCGGTTTCCCTTTAGTCCGCTAGCTGCAGCAGCAATGGCTTCTGGCCATGATGCTGGTGCAAATACACCGTCAGCGCCACGAACCATTGGGGTGGTTAGGCGATCAACAGCTGTTACATATTTAAATGCCCAACGACCCTTATCGCAGTTCCACTCTTCGTTAACTGCTGCATCATCTCCGGCTAGGCGACGCAAAGTTTTGCCACGGCGAACATCGGTGCGCATATCGCAACCTGATGCACAGTGTTCGCAAGCAGATGGTGTTGAAACTAAATCAAAAGGACGAGCACGGAATCGGTAGGTCGCACCAGTTAACGCACCGACTGGGCAGATCTGCACAGTGTTACCTGAGAAATAAGATTCAAATGGTTGGTTCTCATAAATTCCAACTTGTTGTAGCGCACCGCGCTCGTTAAGTGTAATAAATGGATCGCCTGCGATTTGATCTGAGAAACGAGTGCAGCGCGCACAGAGCACACAGCGTTCGCGATCGAGCAATACCTGAGATGAGATAGCAACCGGCTTTTCAAAGGTGCGCTTTACGCCTTCAAAGCGAGTTTCTCCATTGCCGGTGCTCATCGCTTGGTTCTGCAATGGACATTCGCCGCCCTTGTCGCAGACTGGGCAATCAAGTGGGTGGTTAACAAGCAGAAGTTCCATAACACCGCGTTGTGCTTTTTCAGCAACTGCAGAAGTTAGCTGTGTTTTAACGATCATATTTGGTTCTACTGGAATTGTGCAGGAAGCCTGTGGCTTTGGAAATGCACGTCCATTAATTTCGATATCCACTAAACATTGGCGACAAGCGCCAACTGGATCAAGTAGTGGGTGATCGCAGAAACGTGGAATCTGAATTCCGAGTTTTTCTGCGGCGCGAATTACCAACGTTCCCTTTGGAACGCTAACTTCAAAACCGTCGATAACAACGGTAATAAGTTCTACTGCTTGTGCAGTTGGGTTCTCTTGAGTCGTTGTCATTACGCGTTAGCTCCCGAAAAGAGAGTTGATTTAACTGGATCAAATGGACAGCCACCATTTGTTAGGTGGGCGATGTATTCGTCGCGGAAATATTTAATTGAAGATGTGATTGGGCTAGTTGCGCCATCGCCAAGTGCACAGAATGAACGCCCCATGATGTTGTCACAGAGATCGAGCAACTTAGCTAGATCTGCTTCAGTGCCCACGCCGTTTTCCAAGTCGCGCAGAATCTGTACCAACCACCAAGTGCCTTCGCGACATGGTGTGCACTTTCCGCAAGATTCGTGCTTATAAAATTCCGTCCAGCGCAATACAGCGCGCACAACGCAAGTTGTTTCATCAAAGATTTGCAGCGCTTTGGTACCGAGCATTGAGCCAGCCGCAGATACGCCTTCGTAATCAAGTGGCACATCTAAATGTTGATCGGTAAATAGCGGTGTTGATGATCCACCAGGTGTCCAGAATTTAAGTTTGTGACCGGTGCGAACTCCGCCAGCAAGATCAAGAATCTCGCGCAAGGTAATTCCCAGAGGTGCTTCAAATTGACCCGGATTATTTACGTGGCCGGATAGTGAATAAAGGGTGGTTCCCTTTGATTTTTCTGTACCCATTGATTGGTACCACTCCGCGCCATTAGCGATGATCGCCGGAACTGAAGAAATTGATTCCACGTTATTTACAACAGTTGGACGGGCGTATAAACCTGCGATCGCAGGAAATGGTGGACGCAGTCTTGGTTGGCCGCGGAAGCCTTCGAGTGAATCAAGGAGAGCGGTTTCTTCACCGCAGATATATGCGCCCGCACCTACGTGCAATACAACATCGATTCCTTTACCAAGGTGGCCAGCTTTGTAAGCATCTTCAATCGCCTGATTTAAACGGCGCACAACATGTGTTACTTCACCACGAATATAAATAAAAGCATGCTTTGCGCGAATAGCATGACAAGCGATGATGCAGCCTTCGATAAGCACATGTGGATTGGCCATAAGCAACGGCGTATCTTTACAAGTACCTGGCTCTGATTCATCGGCGTTAACAACTAGGTAATGATCTTTTTCATCACCTTGTGGGATAAAGCCCCACTTCATTCCGGTTGGGAAACCTGCGCCACCGCGACCGCGCAACCCTGAATCTTTTACAAGTTGAATGACTGCATCCGGTTCCATCGCAAGTGCGTTTGCAGATGCTTTATATCCGCCATGACGCGTGTATGCCGCAATCGTGAATGAATCTCTCTCATCCCAGTGCGCTGAAAGTACCGGTGCTAACTTTGTCATTACTTGCCCTCTTTCGAAAGTTTTAAGCCCAGCAAAGTTGGCTCACCAGCTTGCAAACCTTCATTTGCTTTGCCATCGTTAATACCAGCAAGAACTGCAGATGCTTCTTTCCAGGTAACAAGTGAATTAGGTCCACGAGTTGGTGGCTTTGGCGATCCCATACGCATTGAATCAACTAACTCTTTTGCAGATGAGACATCTTGGTTATCGTAAAATTCCCAGTTGGCCATAACAACCGGTGCGTAATCGCAAGCGGCGTTACATTCAATATGTTCTAGCGAAACTTTGCCATCAGCTGTAACGCCATCATTTTCTACCCCTAGGTGATCTTTTAACGCTGCAAATATCGCATCTCCGCCCATGACGGCACACAAGGTATTTGTACATACGCCAACGTGATACTCACCGACTGGCTTGCGCTTGTACTGGGTATAGAAAGTTGCAACCGCAGAGACTTCAGCGGTTTCTAAAGTCAGTAACTTGGCAATTAACTCAATGCCTTCGTTAGTTACATAACCCGCAATTGATTGCACATAATGCAATAACGGCATGATCGCAGAACGGCTACGTGGATAGCGCTTGATGATTGCATCCATAACTTGCAATTGATCTGATGTGTATGACATTAGCGGTCAACACCTCCCATCACAGGATCGATTGAAGCAACGGCACCGATGATGTCAGCGACCATTGAGCCTTCGCACATCGCAGATGTTGATTGCAAGTTATTGAAAGATGGTTCGCGGAAGTGAACGCGATATGGACGTGTTCCGCCATCAGATACAACGTGCGCACCGAGTTCACCACGTGGTGATTCAACTGCTGAGTAAACCTGACCTGCCGGAACACGGAAGCCTTCAGTTACTAACTTGAAGTGGTGGATCAAAGATTCCATTGAAGTACCCATGATTTCGCGGATGTGGTTTAACGAGTTACCCATTCCATCTGCGCCAATGGCAAGTTGTGCCGGCCAGGCAATCTTCTTATCAGCGACCATTACAGGTGCGCCTTCAAGTGATTTAAGTTTTACAGCGCATTGTTCGATGATGCGCAGTGATTGTTCTAGTTCGTTGATGCGAATTAAGAAGCGACCATAAACATCGCAGGTATCGGCAGTTACAACATCAAATTTATAATTTTCGTATCCGGAATATGGCTGGATCTTACGTAGATCAAGTGGCAAACCTGTTGCGCGGATTACTGGACCTGTAACGCCAAGAGTTGTTGCACCTGCCAGATCTAAATAACCAATTCCTTCAGTGCGCTTCATCCAGATGCTGTTACCAACGAGCAACTTCTCATTATCTTTAAAGCTATGGCGCAGATCTTTTACCGTTGCCAGAATCTTGTCGACGGCACCTGCTGGCAGATCTTGAGCCACACCACCTGGGCGGATATAGGCCATATTCATACGTAGGCCTGAGATAAATTCAAAGATATCTAGAACTTTTTCGCGTTCGCGGAAACAGAAGATCATCGGTGAAAGTGCGCCGAGTTCAAGGGCGCCAGTACCAAGGGCAACCATATGAGATGAAATTCGGTTGAACTCCATCATCATGACGCGAATAACGTTGGCTTTTTCTGGAACATCATTTGTGATGCCAAGAAGTTTTTCTACACCTAAGCAATATGCGGCTTCGTTAAATAACGGTGCCAAGTAATCCATACGAGTTACGAAAGTTGTGGCTTGGGTCCAGTTACGGAATTCAATATTTTTTTCAATGCCTGTGTGCAGGTAACCGATTCCGCAGCGAACTTCAGTAACGGTTTCGCCTTCCAGTTCCAGCACCAAACGCAGCACTCCATGAGTTGATGGGTGCTGTGGACCCATATTTACAACAACGCGTTCTTCTTTGGCTTGTCCGATCTCGGTAACAAGCGAATCCCAATCGCCTCCGGTAACAGAGAAGACTGTGCCTTCGGTGGTCTCACGTGATGATGCATATGGATCTGCGTACGTGCTCACTTGTAAGACCTCCGATCTGATGGAGGTGGTGTAACTGCACCCTTGTATTCAATGCCGATTCCACCAAGTGCGTAATCCTTACGTTGTGGGTGTCCTTGCCAATCATCTGGCATCAAGATGCGCGTTAAACCAGGATGGCCGTCAAAGATAATTCCAAACATGTCAAAAGTTTCGCGTTCGTTCCAGTTTGATCCGGCCCAAACTTCAACCAGAGATGGAATATGTGGATCAGTATCAGGAACTGAAACTTCTAAACGAATGCGCTGGTTATTTGTTACAGATAACAAGTGATAAACCGCATGTAATTCGCGGTCCTTATCATCTGGATAGTGCACACCAGATACACCCATCGACATTTCAAATTTCAATTTATCGCGCAAGATAAGGGCTACTTCAACTAAACGCTCGCGCTTAATGTGCAGCGCTAGCTCACCGCGATCAACAACTACGCGTTCGATGGCATCTGCAAAATCTGGATATGCGCGCTCTAGATCATCAGCTACTTGATCAAAATATCCGCCGAATGGTCGCTGGGCTGATCCTGCACTGGCCGTGCTGCGTACTAGCCCGCCGTAACCTGAGGTATCCCCCGTGCCGGCAGCGCCAAACATGCCTTGCTGATTTTCTGCCATTTAAGCCAGCAACCCCTTTAACTGATGGGTTGGGACCGCATTCATCGCAGCGAGTTCTACTTCTTTGATAACTTTTTCGCGGTTAGGTCCGAGTTTTTCATCGTAAATCTGATCGTGCAATTTAAGAATTGCATCCATCAACATTTCCGGACGTGGTGGACAACCTGGCAAATAAATATCAACTGGAACAACGTGATCTACGCCTTGCACGATTGCGTAGTTGTTAAACATTCCACCAGAGGATGCACACGCACCCATTGCAATAACCCACTTTGGCGCTGCCATTTGATCATAAATCTGGCGAAGTACTGGCGCCATCTTATTTGAAACGCGACCGGCGACGATCATTAAATCTGCTTGACGTGGGGATGCGCGGAAGACTTCCATTCCAAAACGGGCGAGGTCATAACGACCTGCACCAGCTGCCATCATCTCAATTGCACAACATGCCAAACCAAATGTTGCTGGCCACAGCGAGTTTTTACGCATGTAACCGGCCAACTTTTCAACTGATGTTAAAACAATTCCGCTCGGTAACTTCTCTTCTAATCCCATTCGAGACCTCCACGGCGCCAGACGTATGCATATGCAACGAAGACCGTTGCGATGAAGATCGCCATTTCAACCAACCCAAATATTCCGAGTTGATCGAAAGTAACGGCCCATGGGTAAAGGAAAACGATTTCAATATCAAAGATAATAAATAGCATTGCAGTTAAGAAATATTTAACTGGGAAGCGCCCGCCTTGTGCTGCTTGCGGTGATGGTTCGATTCCGCATTCGTATGCTTCTAGCTTTGCGCGGTTGTAACGGGCCGGACCGGTAAGCGCTGCAGCGGCGATGGAAAATACAGCGAAGCCAAAGCCGACTGCGGCAATCGCCAGAATCGGAACATATGGATTTGCGCTCACAGGCGAAATCCTAAGGTGGCCATGGGGGTGGTGGTGACCGTTACGCCTTGACGGCCATGTGAACTGCAACAACTCCAAAGGTCAGATTGCGCCAGCCGATTTGGGTCCAGCCGGCATCTGCGATCCGGGCGGCGAGCGCCTTCTGGTCTGGCCATGCCCTGATTGATTCAGCCAAGTAGATATAGGCATCCGGGTTCGAAGAAGTCTTCTTGGCGATCGCGGGCAGGGCGCGCATTAAGTAATTGGTATAAATGATTCGGAATGGGCGCCAAACTGGGCTGGAGAACTCGGCGATTACGATCCGGCCACCCTTTTTGGTCACGCGTAGGGCTTCCCGCAAGGCTTTATCGGTATCTGAGGTATTGCGAAGGCCGAAAGAAATGGTCACAACGTCAAATTCCCCATCATTAAAGGGCAGATTTAAGGCATCGGCGAAGGTAAAGGGCAGATGGGGACGCACTTTGCGGCCAGCGGCCAACATACCTTCGGAGAAATCAGCTGGAATCACATCGGCGCCGGCGGCAGCTAGCGGTGCTGAACTAGCACCAGTTCCAGCGGCTAGATCCAGGATCTTCATCCCAGGCTTTGGAGCAATAATCGCAGTCGTTGCCCGGCGCCAGGCTTTGGTCTGACCTAGACTCAGTAAATCGTTGACTAGGTCGTATCTCTTGGCCACGCCATCGAACATTGCGGCGACTTCTTCGGGGTTCTTATCCATATTTGCGCGCGACATAGGGCAAGTCTCTCGCAATAGTAGGCTCACTCACAACTCAAAGACCATTCAGGCCATCAAGGGGGAAGCAAATGTCGATCGCATCTGGCTCACTTCGCGCAACGGTATTTCCGCGCAGCAGCGCCCTTACCCAGGCCGGCTTCATCGTCGGTGGCACCTTATTTATTGCAGCCCTGGCCCAGATCGCTATCCCAGTTCCCGGTTCTCCGGTTCCAGTTACCGGACAGACTTTGGCGGTTTATTTAATTGGTACGACTTACGGTGCGCGTTTTGGTTTTGCAACCTTTGCTACATATCTATTAGCTGGAATCGCAGGTGCACCTGTCTTTGCACCAGCAACCGGCGCAACAGCTCACGGGCTGGCACGTTTAACTGGTGCAACCGGTGGATACCTAATTGGAATGTTGGTTGCCACCTTTGTATTGGGCGCGCTCGCCGACCGCAAAGCCGATCAGAAATTTAAAACATCATTTCCTGCACTGCTTTTAGGAAGCGCCATTGTCTTCGCCTTTGGTCTAACTTGGTTGCGCTCTTCCCTTGGTTTAACTTGGGCGCAAACAATTAGCGCAGGTTTAACACCATTTATCTTCGGTGAATTTATCAAGATTGCCATCACTGCAACCTCACTGCCACTTATCTGGCGAAAAATATCTCAGAAGCTAACTCGCTAAAATATTTTCTATGCCTTCCCTAATTCCAGTAACTTCTGCACGCCTGGGCGAGCATCTACCGCTCTTAGAGCTTCTGCCTGATAGCGCACCGTTATCTTGGGTGCGCGGTGGTGATGGTTTAGTTGGGTGGGGCATATATGCAACTACCGTTGTGAAAGGTGCAAATCGTTTTGCAGATGCCCGCACTTGGTGGCATCAACAGCTAGAAAAATTTGCCATCGCCGATTCTGTTCATGCCAGCGGTACTGGGCCGATACTTTTTACCTCTTTCTCCTTTGATCCCGAAGAAGAATCAGTTCTAGTAATCCCCCAAATCGTCGTTGGAATGCGCAATGGCAGCTCGTGGATAACCTGGATTGGCGAACAACCACAGCCTTCACTTTTAGAAGAAATCCCAACACTCAGTGATGCTGAATTTAACTGGGGCGATGGAACTCTCAGCCCTGCTGAATGGCAAGAACGAGTTAGCAAAGCCATTAAAGAGATTGAAGATACCAACCTTGAAAAAGTAGTTCTTGCTCGTGATTTAAGTATTAATTCACATCGCCCAATAGATGCCCGCAAGATTCTGCGCAATTTAAGCGCTGAATATCCATCAACTTGGATCTTTGCAATCGCTGGTTTAGTCGGTGCAACTCCAGAACTTTTACTTCGTCTCTCTCGCGGCATGGTTACATCGCGCGTCCTGGCCGGAACAATCAGCAAGACCGGCGATGACGAAAAAGATTTAGCACTTGCCGCTTCCCTTGCCAGATCATCTAAAGATCTCGAAGAACACGAATATGCAGTTCGCTCGGTAGCCGATGCCTTAGAACCCTTCTGCACATCAACTAACGTTCCAGAATCTCCTTTTGTGCTGCACCTAGCCAACGTTATGCATTTAGCCACTGATGTGACTGGAGCACTTATCGAAAGTAAAAAGAGCGTTGATGCTTTTACAATCTTAGAAAAATTGCATCCATCTGCAGCAGTCTGTGGAACTCCAACTAACGTTGCAGCAGATGTAATCAAACGTATCGAAGGAATGTCGCGTGGGCGCTATGCCGGTCCAGTTGGCTGGTTAGATGCGCGTGGGGATGGCGAACTTGGCATTGCACTTCGCTGTGGTCAGATTACCGAAAATAAAATTCAAATCTTTGCCGGGTGCGGAATCGTTGCCGGTTCTAACCCCGAGAAAGAGCTAACTGAGAGCAGTGCAAAGTTCGCACCGATGCGCGGCGCGCTAAGTTAAAAAGTTAGATTGATTCCATCTTGGCATAAAGGCCTTTAATTAAATCGGCATTGCTTTCTCGGTTCGGAACATCACACACCAAAACGCTAATTCCCAACACGGGCTTCCGAATCTCTTCCTGGAGTTGCGCAATCGATGAGATTGTCTTTGCCTCAAGGCCCATAGCGTTAGCTATTGCTGCTGGATCTAAGCCATGTGGAGTACCAAATACCTGTTCAAAACCGTTGGAATCTCTTTGTGGCAGCGTTGAGAAAATTCCTCCACCATCGTTATTAATCACAAAGATGCGCAGATTTATCTCTTCGCGATGGATCAATCCAGTTAGGTCATGCAGAAAGGCAAGATCTCCCAGAATGGCGAAAGTTGATTGGTGGGCGGTGGCAATTCCGAGTGCAGTAGAAATATTTCCATCTATTCCCGCAAGTCCACGATTAGCAAACGTTTTGATTCCGCTACGAGCGGCGCCAAAGGCTTCGATATCGCGGATGGGGCGAGAGGAAGCGATAAATAACGCAACTCCATCTGGCAAGTTCTGGGAAATTTCGCGAGCGATTAAGGGTTCCGACCATTCAGAAATTTCTTTAACAACTTTAGAGGCGCGCTCAGAATACTTAGCCCACTTGGCTAACCATTCTGGATCGGCGCTAGCGGTATAAAGTTCAGGAATCTCGGCAAATTTCTTCTCCGCCATTCGATCGGTGTCGACCGTTGCGATACGTGGATCGATTACAAAAGTAGCGCGCGCTTGCTTGATCAGCGCATTTACCGACCGAGATAACGTTGTTCTTCCAATTACGATCACGGTATCGGGTGCTAAATCTTTTGCAATAGTTGTTGAAGTTAGAAATAGACTTGCATGAGCATTAGCGTCAGAAAAAGTTAATGGATCTTCACTTAGAATCGGCCATCCTAGTTCTTTGGCAAAATTTGCAACATCCGCTGCTGCCAAACCACCACGATCGTGACCAATTACCAATAATCCGCGAGTAGATTTGCTAGCTAAGGTACCGGCTTTCTTGCGCTCGAATTTGCGAGGGGGGATAACTTTTAAATCATCTAGCCAAGATGTATCTGCATCTCCAAGTAAAGGCTCTTCAAATTGTACGTTCAAATGAACTGGGCCAGACTGCAAAGCATTTAGCGGAAGTTCTAGTGGATAAACAGCACCTGATACATCAGCAAAGTAGCGGACTGCCTTTCCAAAAATTCTGGCTTGTTCAGTTGTTTGATTGGCACCAGTACGACGTAGCTCCGCAGGACGATCTGCAGTAATGACAAATAGTGGAATATTTGAGTGTGATGCTTCTAGTACTGCCGGATGGTAATTAGCCACTGCTGTTCCGCTTGTGCAAATAACCGGTACGGGACGATTTGTTGCTTTGGCTAAGCCAAGGGCATAGAAAGCCGCGGTTCTCTCATCAATTCGTATATGTAATTTAATTAAACCTAGATCTTGGGCAGTTACCAAAGCCAGCGATAACGGTGCATTGCGCGATCCTGGAGAAATAACTGCATCAGTAATTCCAGCTTCAATTATTTGGCGCACAATGACGCGGGACAATCGAGCGGCTTGGCTCATTTGAGTTGCTTCCAAGTCTTCATAACGCGATTCTTCCACCATTCATAGCGATCAGGTGCCACTTCAAGAGCGTCGAAGTCAGGCTCGAAATCTTTAATCTCAATTTCGCCGTTAATGATTGGCAAGTCAGCAACATTAGCGCTGAGTAACGATCCAGTACCTAAGCCACAATCAAAGTTCAACTCTGCAAATGATGCCGCTAATTGCAGACCGTAATTTATTCCGACTGCGCTTTCTAATGCGCTAGATACGACAACTGGCAGTTTGTGGTGATCTGCCATTTTATGTGCACGGGCTATGCCGCCAAGTGGCTGAACCTTGAGCGCCAAGATATCGATAGCACCGCTGAGGTCAACTTCGAATGGGTCACTTGCTTTGCGCAGGACTTCATCGCCTGCGATTGGGATATTCACATTTAACTTCTCTTTTAGTTCACGTAACTCTTCAATGGTTGCACAGGGTTGTTCTGCATATTCCAGCGGTCCGATATTTTCATAAATTGATCGTAAGTTTGTGATTGCCGTTGCCACATCCCAATTGCCGTTTACATCGATGCGTAACTTTGCGTTTGGGGCAAGAGTACGAACCTTGGCAAGGCGAGCAATATCTTGGCTTAAGTTATCGCCGACTTTAACTTTAAAAGTTTCTACCCCTGGAAATGAGGCAACGATTCTTTCGATTTCTGCTGGATCGGTAAGTGCTGGGATGGTGCCATTTACTTTTACTGAAGTGCGATAAAGCTTGGGACGGGGCTGGGTAGCAGCCTCAATTGCGCACATTAGCCAAGGCGAGCATTCTTCATATCCGTATTCAAGAAATGGTGAGAATTCTCCCCAACCGTATTCACCTTTAAAGAGCGCAACTTCACGGACATTAATTCCGCGGAAGTTGGTCTTGGTTGGCAGCGCGACTACGCGCATAGTGGAGAAAAGTTCTAGGGACATTTATTAAGGACGCTTTGGAAATTTACCAAAGTCAGGTGCGCGCTTTTCTTTATAAGCATCGCGACCTTCTTGGCCTTCTTCGCTTAAGTAAAAGAGCAAGGTGGCATCTCCTGCAAGTTGTTGAATTCCGGCCAAACCATCATCGGCTGCGTTCATTGAAGACTTCAGTAAGCGAAGTGCCAGAGGAGAATTACGCAACATCTCGCGGCACCATGAAACGGTTTCGGCTTCAAGTTCTTTAAGTGGCACAACGGTATTAACAAGGCCCATGGCGAGCGCTTCTTGGGCATCGTATTGACGAGTCATAAACCAGATCTCGCGCGCTTTCTTCTGACCAACGTTTGCAGCTAGTAAACCTGAACCGTAGCCACCATCGAATGAACCAACCATCGGACCGGTCTGTCCAAACTTGGCGTTATCTGCCGCGATTGTTAAATCACAAACTACGTGCAGAACATGTCCGCCGCCGATTGCCCAACCTGCAACCATGGCAACAACTGGTTTAGGTGTGCGACGAATTTGGATTTGTAGATCTAAAACATTTAAACGGCCAATACCTTTTTGCGCCAGCGGATCATCGCCAAGATATCCATCATCTCCGCGAACGCTGATGTCGCCACCTGAACAGAATGCTTCATCACCGGTACCGGTAAAGATAATTACGCCGACTTCAGAGTTATCGCGTGCAAGTGAAAATGCTTCTTGTAGTTCAATAATTGTTTGTGGACGAAATGCGTTACGCACATCTGGGCGATTGATTGCAATCTTGGCCATACCTTCGCCAACTTGGTAGGTGATATCTGTAAATTTCTCGCCACCTGCGCCTGTGGTCCAGGCAGGGATGGCTCGGTTACCAAATTCACGCTTGATCGGCTTGCTCACGATTCCTCCATCGACGACTACGAGCGATAGCCTACGCGTGCAATGGAGATGTCGTCACAACGAGAAATACGCGCGATCGATCCCACATGGACCCTCGCGCAATTTAGTGCGCACCTAGCCAACGCCCTTAACGGTGCAGGTCCAGCTCTGGCCTTATCTCCAATTTCTGCCAAGACCGTTCCTAATGAGATTTCACTTGTCGTATCCACTAGCGGATCAACGGGGCAAGCCAAAGAGGTAGCAATTTCTGCCGCAGCTCTCTTAGCTGGGGCGCAAGCTACAAATAATTTCTTGGGTGCAAAAGTGGGTCAGCGCTGGTCGCTCTTATTGCCGTTAACTCATATCGCAGGCTTAAATGTTTTAGTTCGTTGCCTTGAACTCGGCAGAGATCCAATTGATTGCCGAGAAAATACAGGTAAGTATCCTGAGGCAGATTTCACAGCAATTGTGCCAACGCAATTATTTCGCGCTCTAAACGGTGATAACCATTTACTAGAACACTTAAAGTCAGCCAAAGCGGTTTTAATTGGTGGAGCAGCACTTGCTAGCGAGTTAGGTGGCCAAGCACGCCGTGCTGGAATAAATATTGTAGAAAGTTATGGAATGACTGAAACTTGTGGTGGCGTTATTTATGGCGGTGTACCAATCGGGGGTACATCATTTGCAATTGATGAGAACGGGTTGATAAAGATCTCTTCCTCATCGCTCGCCTCAACTTATTTAAATGATCCATCTAGCTGGAACTCCAAATATAAAGTTGGCTACTTCTTGACCTCAGATCTTGGCGAAATCGTTGGCGGAAAGTTAAGAGTGCTTGGTCGCGCTGATGATGTCATCGTTACAGGCGGTGAAAATATCTCGCTGGCTCAAGTTGAGAACGTACTTGGTCAAAGTTTTAGCGGGATCGAATGTGCCGCATTTGGTGTTGCAGATCCACAATGGGGGCAAGCTCTTCACTTAGCCATTACAGGATCAATAAAGCCAGATGAGTCAGCCATAAATCAATCTTTATCAGCACAGATATCGGATGCGGCAAAGGTAAAGGGTTTTATTTACTTAGATAAACTTCCTCGGACTGCTCTAGATAAAGTTGATCGCGAGGAATTGGCCGAAGCGTTAAAGAGAGAAAGCGGCGCAAAGTAATGAATAAATGGATTATTGGCGCCCGCCCGCGCACACTGCCGGCTGCAGTTGCACCTGTATTAGTAGCAACTGCTTATGCGGGCAGCAATTGGTCACCTCTTCGTGCGCTATCTGCCCTTCTAGTAAGCCTTTCGCTACAAATCGGCGTTAACTACGCCAACGATTATTCCGATGGAATCCGCGGCACAGATGATTCGCGCATTGGCCCGGTGCGACTTACCGCATCTGGTTTAGCTTCGGCTAAATCGGTTCGCGCCGCAGCTTTTATCTCATTTATATTCGCGGCTGTTATCGGACTGACGTTGGCTGCTGCGACATCTTGGTGGATTGTTTTAGTTGGCGCTGGCGCAATTAACGCTGCTTGGGGTTACACCGGTGGGGCTAAGCCATATGGCTATGTGGGCTTAGGTGAGATATCAGTCTTCATATTCTTTGGAATCGTTGCAACTGTCGGTAGTTACTACGTACAGGTTGAAGAGTTAAATCTTCAGATTTTTATTATTGCCGTGCCAATGGGTTCACTTGCTTGTGCAATTCTGGCGATCAATAATTTACGTGATCGTGCCCAAGATGAATTAGTGGGTAAGAAAACCTTGGCAGTTCGTTTAGGCGATAAAGGTGTGCGCCGCCTTTATATTGCACTTCTTATATCTGCTCATCTTTTTGCGCTGCTAACTCTTAAGCCAGCAGCTGCCTTAACTTTGCTTGCTGCACCGATGACTTGGAAGTTAGCCCGCGGCGTTGCCGGCGGTGTCTCAGGTGGGGATCTAATCCCTTATTTGGCCGGAACCGGAAAGTTACAGATGGTATTTGCACTGCTATTTGCGCTCGGCTTACTTCTCTGATGTTGGCTAGACTTACCTCATGATTAAGTTAGAGGCCTTCCTTGTTTTAGCTTCCCTTGCCCTAACTTTGTATGCCTTCATCGATTGTGCACAACGTGATGAGACTCAGATTCAGAAACTTCCTAAATGGGGTTGGCTACTAATAATTCTATTTTTCTCAACGATTGGATCAGTGTCGTATCTGATCATCGGACGAGCTCGCGGACCAAAAGGGCCACGCCCGCCAAAGCGTCGGGTATTGCCGCCAGATGATGATCCAGATTTTCTAAATAAACTTTAAAAAGTCTTTAGAGACCGCTATACGTGTGCTTGCCGGTTCCCCAGACATTTACATATACGTAATTAAATAAGAATGTAGAGCCAGCAAATAAACATAACCAAGCTGCGCGCTTGCCACGCCAACCAATTGTTACTCGCGCGTGCAGATACGCGGCGTATGCCACCCAAGTAATAAATGCCCAAGTCTCTTTTGGATCCCAGCCCCAATATCTACCCCATGCGCTCTCGGCCCAAATTGCGCCTGCGATAACTGCAAATGTCCAAAGTGGAAATACAAAGGCAACTAAACGATAAGAAAGTTGATCAAGGGTTTCTAGATCTGGCAAACGCTTGGCCCATGGCTTGCGCTCACCTTTAAATTCCATAGATTCTAAATACAGGTAAGAGGCTGCGATGACATTTGCGAGCAAGAAGACTCCGCCAGAAATAATTGCAGCGACAACGTGAATCACCAACCAAGTTGATTTAAGTGCAGGTACCAATGGCGAGCTATTGCGATAGAGCAAGGTGACTGCCGTGCCAAGGGTTAACAAGACAGAGATAGATACAAATAAACCTAACCAACGTAGATCATGTTTGCGCAACGCAACCAAGTAAGCACCAGTGAATGCAAGTGCTCCGGTAATTGAGAATTCATACATATTGCCCCACGGCACATGCTTTGCAGATATTCCACGTGCAATTACTCCAGCCAGCAATAGTAAAAATCCGAGGATCATCATCGCTGTTGCAATTCGTGCAGCGCGTTCGGTGCGGGTGTAATCCAGAGTCTTAGTCAAAACACTTCCAGAAGTTGCTTCGCTCTGTTCTGGGGCTCTCACCGCCCAGGCAGTTTCAAAAGCATGGGCAAAGAATGAAAGTGCAAAAACGCCCATCGCTGAGTAAACAAAGTAGTTTGAGATATAAGCCCACGTTGTTTGCATTTACAACTCTCTTCTTAAGTATTTAACAAATGATTGAATTTCGGCCTCTAACCCAGGTGCACCATTCTTGGCTAGCCCTGCAACTTCTACAACTCCAGATGATGTGATCCGTACCCAGATGCGCCGCCTTCTGCCAAAGAGTGAGGCAAGTAACCCAAGAATTGCAGCGATCGCGCCGTATAGGGCATAACTCTTACCGGGATCATCAACGATCTGCAGATTTACCCACGGCACAAAAGTCTCAAAAGTTATTGAACCTTGCGGGTACGAAAAGGATTCACCTGGCTTTAGAGAGCTAAGTCCAACTCGCTTCATCTTTGATGTATCCATGCGATAAACAGATTGGGGCGCACCTGAATCTAAACCAAGATCGCCTTGCCAGATAGAGAAAAGTAATTTGGGGTCAAGAGCTTCCGGAAATACGGAGATACCACCTTGTTGCGCACTGCGAGCAAAAGTTGGTAAGAAGCTAGCTACAAAACCAATTTGTGGATCGGCATCTGGAACTTTTATTGAACCAATTGATCGCAAATTTCCATCTTGCGGCAAGAACGGTACCGGACCCTGCAGCGCTACTTGACCCTTTGAATCACGAACTGTCACGATCGGTGAATACCCATTGGCTTGTAGGTAAACGCGAGTATTCCCAAAGGTCAGCGGGCGGTTAACTTTAAGCGTCTTAACCGTAGAAGTTTTTTCTCCGGGATTAGTAACTCTTACGGTAGCGGTGTAATCCTGTGGAGCGTTAGTTAGCGCATCATATTTAGCGACAAAATCAATTACTTCAATGATAAAAGGTTGCAGAGAATCTTCGTTTACCAACTTTCCAAATGACAATGTGTCATATGAAGTAGGAACGCTAATGAAGCGTTCTCCTTTGTTTATGATCGCTTCACCTCGCATACCAAATAGCGAACCAACGCTTACCCCAATTAAAATCAGAATCAACGATAAGTGAAAGAGTAAATTTCCGGTTTCGCGTAAATAGCCTTTTTCAGCTGAGATACTGTTCTCTTCAATTCGCACCCGAAAACGGGCTTTCTTAAACCAAGCTTGTGCATCTATTAGCTCTTGGCCGTTGCCTTTAAATTCTTGGAACGATTCCATGCGAGATAAATTGCGCGGGGTTAAAGGAGGAAGTGCCCGCATCGCCTTAAAGTGTTCAAGGGTGCGCGGGAGAACACAGCCAATTAGCGAGATAAAGAGCAAGATATAGATCGCGCTAAACCAAGGAGATGAGTAAACAGCAAATCCAGAAAAACGTTCGATCCAGCGCGCTAATTCGGGGCTATCTATGAAGTATTGGCGCACCGCCATTGGATTTTGCGATCGTTGTGGAATAAGCGATCCAGGAACTGCTGCTACACCTAACATCATTAACAAAATAAGAGCGGTCCGCATGCTGGTTAATTGGCGCCACATAAAGCGCGCTAAACCGGTGGCATCTAGCTCAGGAAGTACTGGTTCTGTGCTCATCAAATCACCGGCGCAAAGTCAGAGATGAGTGAACGAAGAGAAGCCATCAAATCAGTCCAGATTCCTAGCAACTGTGCGATTCCAATCAGAATTAGTAATACACCACCCATTCTTGAAATCAAATCGCCGCGCTTAGTTAAAAACTTCCGTAGCCGCGCAGATTTATCTAAGTAAAGTCCAGATGCAATAAAGGGAGCGCCAAGTCCAATGCAGTAACCAAAGGATAAAATCGCACCACGTGCAGCACTAGATTCTTGAAATGCCAGCGTTTGCACCGTTGCTAGCGCAGGTCCAATACACGGCGTCCAACCAATACCAAAGAGAAAGCCTAATAACGGTGCCCCAATTAAACCGCCGGTGGTAGACATCTTTGGTGAAAAAGTTGGTGCCATTGGAAAACGCCCCATAAAAATTAATCCCAGAACGATGGTTAATACGCCAAGCACTCTGGTGATTACCTCTTCGTGGCTAGAAATCTGTGAACCGATTCCACCAAATAGCGCACCATATGAAATAAAGAGAGCGCTAAATCCAAAAACAAAGAGAAGTGAGCCGAGAAAGACGCGGCCTTTGGCATTGGAGTAACCTGCGGCAAAAGATAAATAACCAGGAACTAAAGGCAATACGCAAGGTGATATGAAAGAGATTAACCCTGCCAATATTGCGATTGGAAAAGCAGCTAGTAGATAGCCGCTAAATAACTGATCGACAAAGAAACTGGTCATTCTGATTCCAGCTTTCGAATCAATTTACTAAGCGCAGTTAGCGTTACTTCTCCAGATATGCGCGCTGCCACGTTGCCACTTTTATCGATTAATACCGTTGAAGGAATCGCGTTAGCGGGCAAGGTTCCCTTAAAGCCAATAAGAAGAGAATCATCTATAAAAGTTGGGTATGGCATAGCCAATCTGCGGGCGAAGGCTTCTGCTGTTGCCGGATTATCGCGAGTTAAGATCCCCATAAATTGCACTTCTGGATACTGTTTAGAAAGTTCAACTAGCGTTGGAATCTCGGCGCGGCACGGTGAACACCATGATGCCCAAACATTTACTACAGCTACCTGGGCGGAATTAAATGTGAAAGTCTTTCCACTCAGCGTCATCCCCGACAAAGTAGGCGCTGGATTTCGCTTAGCGGTTTCAATAAAAGTTACTGCGCCGCTACCTTCTATAAAACTTTCTTCTGGAGTGGAACTTCCGCCACCGCATCCAGTTAGCGAAATGACACAGACGATAGCCAATGCGATTAAGGAAGTTGGCTTGCGCATCAAATTAATTACTTCTTTGGAGGTAATAAATGAGCGGCTGGCTCAGAGTATGAAAGTCCCGAAATAACGCCTTCGTCATCAAAGTGAATGCTTGTGACTGATGCCAAAGTACATTCGCGTTTGCGGGGATCGTGCAACATAGAACGACCTTCAATCGCGCTGCGCGTAATCCAAATCGGTAGTTGGTGAGAAACAACAATCGCATCTTTACCGTTTGCCGCTTTATGTGCTGCAAAGATTGCCGCAAACATTCTATTTATTTGATCTACATATGGTTCGCCCCATGATGGCTTCCATGGGTTATATAAATGGCGCCATGCAGTTGGATGTTTCAGAATTCCACTACCTGGTTCAAAGCTTTTGCCTTCAAATATATTTCCAGCTTCAATTAAACGCTCATCGGTTGTGATTTCAATGTTGTGAGCTTTGGCAATTGGCGCTGCTGTCTCTTGCGCACGTTGTAAAGGAGAAACGTGCAACGCACCTAAATCAATTGATTTAGACCACTCACCTAAAACTTCGGCCATTTGTTGTCCGCGGCTAGATAAACGCCAACCGGGTTGACGGCCATAAAGAATCTTCTGGGGATTCTCGACTTCACCGTGGCGCGTGAGGTGGACTGTAGAACTCATAGCGCTAAGCATAAAGCGTCTTATGGCAGGGCAATATCGCGCTTAATCGCTAGGGTAGTGACATGTCACTCACACCGCGGCGTGCGGCTTTCTTCGACGTCGATAACACCTTGGTGCGGGGCTCGACGATCTACTTCCTTGGCCGGGGCATGTACCAGCGCGGTTTCTTTACCAAATCAGATATCTCGCGATTTGTTTTAGCAAACCTGCGCTTTCGCTTAACAGGTACCGAGAAACAAGATGAGATAAATCGTTTTCAGAAATCTGCGCAAGATTTTATCGGTGGGCATAATGTTTCTGAAATTAGAGAAGTTGCCCAGGAAATTTACGATGAATATGTATCTCCTGCACTTTGGGAAGGCACAATTGAAATCGCACAACGCCATCTAAATGATGGCGTTGAAGTTTGGTTGGTCACTGCAGCGCCCGAAGATATGGCGACGTTAATTGCCGAACGTTTGGGATTTACTGGTGCACTTGGCAGCAAAGCGGCAATTGAAGATGGTCACTACACCGGTGCCATGAATGGTCCACTTTTGCATGGGCGCGAGAAAGCAACTGCGATAAAGGATCTTGCCAAAGAACACGGTTTTGATTTAGAAAAGTGTTTTGGATATTCCGATAGCCATAATGATTTACCGTTATTGCTCACCGTGGGAAATCCATCTGCGATTAATCCTGATGCAAAGCTACGAATCCGCGCCCTCAAAGAGCGTTGGCCGATTCACGATTTCCGCCGGCTGCGTTTTATAAATCGCTTGCTTGGCCCACTGGTCTCGCGCGTTGCTTGGATCGGCACCCGACTTACTCCGCGCCGTAAGTCGCGCTGAGTTAAATAGCCAATTCGCGCTAGAACCTAACTAGCCAGTAATGTAGGCAAGTTATGGAAACGCGCTCCTTTGCAGATTACTTACGTACCCTGGATGACGCTGCCCTAATTTCGCTCTTTTCGCATCGCCCTGATCTAGTAACTCCAGTACCACCTGATATTGCATCTCTTGCCGTTCGTGCCACATCTGCACCTAGCTTGGCGCGAGCAATTGATGCACTTAACGCTTGGCAATATCAAGTACTGGAAACGTGCGCGGTATCGGCTGAACCATTTACTGAGAAAAACATTGTGGCGCTTACAGATAAGGCAGCGCTCTTTGTAATTCCTGGACTTATAGAACGTGGACTTATCTACACAGGAAAAGATGGTTTATATCTTCCAACCACAGTTCGCGAAGTGCTCGGCAATGACTGCGCCGGCCTTGGTCCACAATCAATGGCGAAGTTAAATTTAAAAAAGTTAGATGAGGCACCTGCTGCGGCAAAGAAGGCGCTAGATGCCATGGTCTGGGGTCCGCCGCGTGGAACGATTGCAGATGTTAAGAAACCTGGGGCCGGGGTTGCTTGGTTATTAGAAAATGACTTTGTAGTTGTTGCAAATTCTCATACTGTCCTAATGCCACGCGAAGTCGCCATTTATTTACGTGGTGGAAAGATCCATAAAGAGCTATTTATAAAAGCACCTGAACTCACTGGCGATAAGCGAGATGCCAAAAACGTGCAACTGGCAGCGATTGCAAATATTTCAACTTTTCTACGTTGGACAGAAGAAATATTAAATTTCTGGGCGCAAGAACCAGCAGATGCTCTGCGCTCTGGTGGTTTAGGAGTTCGGGATCTAAAGATAATTTCGACTCATCTTGGTGTCGATACAAATTGCGCAGCGTTTGTGGCAGAGCTTGCTTACTTGGCTGGACTGTTAACGATTGATCCCGATGATCGCATCCTGCCAACTAGCCAATTCGATATCTGGTTAACGCAGACACCATCGGCCCGCTGGCAATCACTTGTTGCGCCTTGGTTAATTACTTCACGCGTTAGTGGGCTCGTTGGCAAAGAAGAGTCAAAGAATGTGGCACCACTTGGCCCTGAACTAGATCGCGTAGCTGCTGCTCCGCTTCGTAAATTAACGCTGCGCTTACTTCAGGAGAGTGAAGGCACAGCACCGCAATTTGCCTCGCTAATTGCCCTTGCGCAATGGAGTACGCCGGCGCGACGTAGCGGCGGTATACCAAGTGATTACATACAGTGGACGTTGCGCGAAGCAGAATGGCTCGGCCTTACCGGTCAAGGTGCGATTTCCAAGTATGCGATCGCGCTTTTATCTGGTGAAGATTTAGATGTAATCGACCAAGATCTGCCAAAACCAGTTGATCACATACTTATTCAGAGCGATCACACTGCAATTGCACCGGGGCCACTTGAACATGAGATTGCTCAAGAGTTAGCAATTCTGGCTGAGATTGAAAGTCGCGGTGGTGCAACGGTTTATCGCTTTAGCGAAGCAACAATTCGCCGCGGGTTGGATCATGGTCGTACCGGCGATGAGATCAAAGCATTCTTAAAGAAGACATCGAAGACTCCTATGCCACAACCGCTGGAATATCTGATCGCTGATGTTGCGAAGAAACATGGCAAGTTACGAGTTGGAAATACCTCAGCTTTTATACGCTGTGAAGATTCTGCGCTGATCGCACAGATTATTAACGATAAGCGATTGGAAATGTTATCTCTGCGCCAGATTGCACCTGAAGTTCTGATTTGTTCACATGATGCAGCAGATGCCATGTCAATCTTGCGCAGCTTCGGTTACTTGCCCGCAGGTGAAGATTCACAAGGTGCGCTACTTAGTGGACCACGCATTCAGCGCGCGAAATCAAAGGCGCGGCCACCGCGAATAGTTGGTGAATTCGATCGCCCAGATGAAGTGCAATTAGAAGGCGCGCTGCGCGCACTTCGTACTGGTGAAAAATCGAGCCATCGCCAAAGTACTTTACGCAATATTGCAGCTAGTGCGTTGGGATCGCTCCCGCGGACAACCGCGAATGAAACTTTAGATATCTTGGTTGATTATCTACAGAACCAGCCTGCGACTTCACTTTCGATTGGTTATGCCGATAACAACGGACTGGTTTCACATCGCATCATCGATCCATTAAAACTCTCGGCTGGTTCGCTCATCGCGCGTGATCACGCGACGGGTGAGGTGCAGACCTTTAGAATCGCCCGCATAACTGGGGTGGCAGCGATATGACAAGCGCGAATGAGACCAAATACGGCAGACTTGACCCTATGTTGGCTGCGATTGAAGCTTTGGTGCGATGTGAATCGCCAAGTGAAGATCTTGCGGCATGTCAGAACGTTGTTCGTTTAGCGAGCGATATTGCAACTCGCGTTCTCGGCACACCTGCACAAATAAAAGAGATTGAAGGCCGCCCCGTATTTTGGTGGGGCGCAAACCAACCAGAAATTCTCTTACTCGCCCACTTAGATACCGTTTGGCCGCATGGTTCATATCAACCTTTATGGGAAGTAAAGGGCGATGTAGTTCGCGGACCTGGCGTCTTTGATATGAAAGCCGGTTTTGTGCAAGCGCTCTACGCGCTCAAAGATATTGATGGCGTTGCCGATCGCGTTGCGCTAGTTGCAACAACGGATGAAGAGACCGGATCATTTGCATCACGTAAATTAATCATGGATTTATCTCGAGCTGCCAAAGCAGTATTGGTTTTAGAGTCATCACTTGATGGCAAGGTTAAGACCGGTCGCAAGGGCACAGCGATGTACAAGATTTCGGTACATGGGTTAGCAGCTCATGCAGGTCTAGAACCAGAAAAGGGCGTTAACGCGACTGTTGAAATCGCACACATCATTTTGCAACTTACTGCACTTGAAAATAAAGATCAAGGTACAACCGTTGTTCCAACTCTTTTAAAATCTGGCAATAGCGCCAACACCGTGCCAGATCTTGCTGTTCTTGAAATTGATGCCCGCTCATTTGTGCAATCTGAACTCGAACGCATTGATTTGGCAGTTAAATCCCTAAAGGCGACTCTGCCAAATGCGCGCTTGGAGATAACTGGCGGGCTAAACCGTCCACCGCTGCAACCATCTTCCACAAAAGCGCTCTATGAAAAGGTGGAAAATGTCGCAAAATCTATTGGCATGGCACCACTTGGTTGCGCCGAAGTCGGTGGCGCCAGCGATGGTAATTTTGCAGCAGCAGCTGGTGCACAGGTTCTAGATGGCTTGGGCGCCGTCGGTGGTGGCGCGCATGCTCCAAGTGAATGGTTAAGTTTGAAATCAATTGAAGAACGCAGCTCCCTACTACATGCTTTTATTAAGGATTTACTGAAATGAGTGAAGGCCCGCTAATTGTTCAGAGCGATAAGACGCTGCTGCTTGATATTGATCATCCGATGTCGACTGAATGTCGTCGCGCAATCGCACCCTTTGCTGAACTAGAACGCTCCCCTGAACATATCCATACCTATCGCTTAACAAACCTAGGTTTATGGAATGCACGGGCTGCCGGACATGATGCAGAGCTAGTAATTGATACCTTAATTAAATATTCACGTTATGCCGTTCCTCATTCATTACTTGTCGATGTGGCCGAAACTATGTCGCGCTATGGCCGCCTGCGCCTAGAAGCAGATCCGGTCCATGGCTTGATCTTGATTACAACTGATGTTGGTGTCCTGGAAGAAGTTATCCGCGCTAAGAAGATTGCACCTCTGCTTGGTGTGCGCATAGATCCGGAAACTATTGCGGTACATCCCAGCCAACGTGGTGCAATTAAACAATCGTTATTGCGCCTGGGTTGGCCAGCAGAAGATTTTGCCGGATACGTGGATGGCCAAGCCCATGAAATTAATTTAAAGCAGAACGATTGGAAGATTCGCCCCTATCAAGAACTTGCAGCAGAAGGTTTCTGGCACGGTGGTTCTGGCGTAGTTGTTCTGCCATGCGGTGCGGGAAAGACAATCGTTGGTGCTGCTGCAATGGCCCATGCCAAGGCGACGACTTTAATTTTGGTAACTAACACTGTGGCGGCGCGCCAATGGCGCGATGAATTACTGCGCCGTACAACTTTAAATGAAGATGAGATCGGTGAATATTCAGGAGCCAAGAAAGAGATTCGCCCTGTAACAATTGCAACTTATCAAGTAATGACTAAGAAGAAGAATGGCGTTTACGCGCACCTAGATTTATTTGATACCCACGACTGGGGCTTGATTATTTACGATGAAGTTCACCTGTTGCCGGCCCCAATCTTTCGTTTTACCGCAGATATTCAATCGCGCCGTCGCTTAGGGCTAACCGCAACTTTAGTTCGTGAAGATGGCATGGAAGGTGAAGTATTTTCACTGATCGGTCCAAAGCGCTTTGATGTTCCTTGGAAAGAGATTGAAGCACAGGGGTATATCGCACCTGCCGAATGTATTGAAGTTCGCGTGAATTTAACTGAAGCAGAACGACTCACATATGCCACTGCCGAACCTGAAGAGCGTTATCGCACTTGTGCAACCACCCGAACAAAACGTGATGTGGTCTCTGAACTAGTAAGCCTGCATGCGGGCGAGCAGATCTTGGTAATTGGGCAATATATAGATCAGCTAGATGACCTTTCTGAGACTTTAGGTGTGCCGGTAATCAAAGGTGAAACGCCGATCAAAGAACGCGAAAGGTTATTTGCTGCTTTTCGCACTGGTGAGATTACTTGCTTGGTTGTTTCCAAAGTTGCTAACTTCTCTATCGATCTGCCAGAAGCAACTATTGCAAGTCAAGTATCAGGCGCCTTTGGTTCACGCCAAGAAGAAGCTCAACGCCTAGGACGAATTGTGCGCCCAAAGGCTGATGGACGCGGTGCAAAGTTTTACTCGGTTGTCTCGCGCGACACTATTGATCAATATTTCGCACAGAACCGCCAGCGCTTCCTTGCCGAGCAAGGTTATTCATATCGAATTATTGACGCTGACGATGTATTTCAAGGCAAGATCTAAATCTAACTGGATCGACTTTAAAGAAGTCGTGGTGTTCTCCATCGATGTGAATTACCGGAACTTCATGGCCATATAGTTTTTCTAAATCTGCATTACCGTCGATATAGGTTATTGCGATTTCAAAAGCTAACTCTTCTTTTAAATCTTCAAGTGTCGCTTTGGCTACTTCGCAGAGATGACAATTATGGCGCGAGTAAATAGTTACTACGTTATTCATTTTTTCTTTTTAGGTTTTGAAGTAAAGGCGCGATCCATTAACTCCTGAATGATTAGAGTGGCATCGCCTTTGGCACGATATAAATTCTCTTCACCGTTTTTTAAAAGAGTCTCAGCTGTTGTCTTAGTTACAGTTCCGACTAAAGGACCATACTTCTTTGAGAAAATCGTGTGAGCTAACTGTCCAATTGCATCGGCTAACTCACTGCGGGCTTCTTCTAGCGATGGTTCAGGTCGCGCCGAGATAGATGAGAAATTCAGAACAGCAGGGCGCTCTGCTTTCATGCGAGCAATCACCTGATTTAGATCTGATCTGTCATTGCTTGAGGACATGGAGACATTCTCGCACCCTGATAGCGTTGGGCGCTATGGCGAGGAAAAATCCGAGATATCTGACGCGAATGAGCGGCATATCTGCGATCTTTGCGATCTTTCTCGCGGGATTGGTTGCACCAGCAAATGCACAATCGGTTGTCTTGGTCCGCCCCGCAACACAATGGGGAAGCGTTTATGCAGGACCTGCCACAACTGCAAAGCAAGATACAACACCAAAAGTTGCCCATCTTGAGAAGAAGGCAAAATTTATTGTTAAATATAATAATTTTCCAGAGTGGACAAAGATTCAGGTTCAAGCTGCAATAGATACCTGGGCCGAAAACTTTGATTCCAAGGTTCCAATTTATATAGATGCAACATGGGGTAGATCTTCTTCATTTAGTGTTTTGGGAAGCGCCCGTCCCGGAAGTTACTTCGCCAATTTCTCCGGCGCACCCGATGCCAGTTTGTGGTACCCGTCAGCGTTGGCAAATGCGCTAGCAGGCAAAGATTTAGATGGCGATAACCCAGAAATGGTTATCACCGTTAATTCGCTGGCTACTTGGTATCGCGGTGGCAGTAATGGACCAAGTAGATCTGAATATGATCTGCAATCGGTAATTCTCCACGAGATGGCACATGGGTTAGGTTTTCTATCTACCGATAGCTACGACAACTTCTTTGGCTATGGCTCAATCGATCAACCAACTCCATATGATGCCTACGTACAAACTGGAGACGGGCGCAGACTCTCTGATTTGCCATCACCGTCACTTGAACTTGGCGAGGCGCTGACTTCAAAGTTGGTCTGGTCGGGTACACAAGGAATTGCGGCAAATGGCGGTGTTAAGCCACTTCTTTATACGCCTAAGGTTTATGAAGATGGTTCTTCAGTTAGCCACTTAGATGAAGCAACCTTCTCTAAGGCAGGCCGCGATGCCGTAATGTCACCGAATCTCGACGCCGGCGAAATTTTCCATGAACCAGGGCCGTTGTTGCTTGCGATGATGCAAGATCTAAGAAATAAGCCACCCGTTGGAATCGCAGTGGGAATCCCGCAAGTCGTACGAAATGTGGAAGCGCTGCTTTCAGATTCTGCTGCAATCGTTAAATTTGATCCGCCCGCAAACGCACGCGCCGCGCAAATCACCAGTTATACGGTGAAAAATGTTAAAACTGGGGCAGAGAAGAGCTTCATTACCAGTCCTGCCGTTATGACTGGTTTAAAGAATGGTACTTCATACACTTTCACCGTTACCGCATCGAATTCGCTTGGAACATCGGATGCGGTTACGACAAATGCAGTTACGCCACAGATTGCCTGGAAGAAGAGCGTCGTTGATCCTGTGGCTGAGGCGAAGAATTTAACAACCGTTACCTTTAATACAAATCCGGCAATTGTTTATCAAGATGCCAATAATGGTGCACTGAAGGTGGCGCTCTGGACCGGCAAGGTTTGGAGCAAGTTAACTGTCGATGGTCGAGGCGGCACTGCGGGGCGTACCAGAAATGCTATTAGCGGTGAAGTCTCGGCTTGTGTAGGTGGATATGGTAAAGCTCAGATTCTGCATATTTTCTACTCTGATTCGGTGGATAAAGATTTACGTTATGCAACATATGACGGCAAAACCTTCAAATATGAAGTTGTAGACGGCAATGGCTCAGCAGTAAACGGTTATGAAGATCCAATAAGAGTGCGCACAGCCAGTGATGTCAGCGTATCTAACGCATGTTCGGTTAGCGCAGCTGGTGTGCAGGTCTTCTATCGCGATGAGTCACAAGGGGTTCTATTAGGTGCAGTTAAAGCAAAAGGAGCAACGGATTGGCGATATGAACTAGTCGATGGTGATCGAAAGACTGATAACCGAACTACTGGCGATGTTGGATTTCATCTAGATGCGCTCTTTGATGGTAAAGATACGATCTTGCTTTACGATTCGGTTCTTACAATAAATCAGCGCAAGGAAGCAACATCTGGTGCTATCCGAGTTGCACAACGAAATGGTTTAGACCCAACCGCCTGGATTTACTCCAATCTTGATTCATCAGGTGGGCCAATCGCAGTTGTCGGATATGACGTTGCGCTGCAAAAGGGAGCCCGAGGAGTATTAGCAACTTGGCTAACTTCTTCCACGTTGACTCTGCCAAAAGCAGAACAGATCAGATGGGCTTATCTATCTGCACCCACAGTGATAAAGACTTTGCCAACGAGCGGTTATGGAACCCCAAGTAAATTTCTAAGCAGTGATGGGCAGACCACCATATTTAACTGCCAAGAAAGGCTCTGCGCGCTAGATATCGGCAAGAGCGCGCTATCGCTAGTGACTAAAGAGCAGAGCCCAGATGGTTTTGATTCTGCCTGGATTGTTCTAAATAAAATTCGTTACCTAGTAACTGGGATAGATAACCAATTACTTTTACTGCGCACAGCCTAAGTTAGCCAGCTGCTGCCCGCAGAATTGCACCTGTTACGGTTAAAACAATTAGCCCGCTATCAGGTGAATATCCCGTAGCGATTGGTGACGTCAGCTGCGGGCTAGAAAATGCCCCACTGATTACACCTTTATTATCAAATCCTAAAACAACTGATTGACCTTTGTTTACTTTAAAACCTGAAACACCGTTTGGCAAAGAAGTTGGTTCAAAGATTGCGAAGACCGAACCGTTCGCGCCAGGTGCGGCCAGGCTTAATCCCGTTGATGCAAACCGCGCAGTCCATGTCGGAATAAAGGCAGAGGTAAATTTAGTCACTGCAGTTTCGGTTGTTTTACCTGTCTTTACTACGCCAGTCAGAAATATAGAAGCGGTAGCGCTCTGCCAATCACGAGTTGCATTGGCCGCCGAACTTCGCACAACGCTGGCAATACTTCCAGTCTTGGCGACTTTCATTAATATGCCATCGACCTTGCCGACTAACTTCTTTCCACCAAGAGTTTCGCTACTTGATCCAAATAAATAAGTCGAACCATCTAAACCGCGCTGGAGGGTTTTAAATTTACTCTTACTAGTTCCGAGGTTTGCCTCTTTGCCAAATACTCCTGCCTTTACCGAAGCAAGTGATTGGCCACTTTCTCTAGAGAGTAAAACTGAGATTCCGGTGGAGTTAGCAGAAACAGCATCGACGATTGCGGGTTGTAGCGCTGTCGAATTTGATTGTGATAAGAGATCACCGTTACTTGATAATTGCCATAGCGCGATGTTGTTCATATCTGGACGTAGCGCAGTAGCGGTCTCAAGAAGAACAGAATCTGGATTTAGAGCACCTGCAGTTACAGTCATAGTTTCAACAACTGGTGCAGCAGCGCTATTCCCAGCCAGCCAAATAGTTCCTTGTGCGTCAACTGCGATAACCGTTGCGGCCTCATCCCAGCCAGAATCAATAGTTTTTGACCAGATTTCTGTGCCTGCAAAGTCAATGGCTCTTACTTTGATGTCGGAACTTTTACCAACAATATTTGCATAAGTAACTACATATTTACTTGTGACAGCCATTCCTTCTGCCGCTACATCCTGTGCAATCTGCGCCATTGGTTTAATGGCAACTGTTTTAGGTGCTGCGCCGGCCGAAGGCGCTAACGCAACTGCAAAGACAGTTGCGGCAAGTAAACCTTTATTAAGCCAGTTCTTGCGAGCGATCACGTGCTGCCTTCATCGCTTTTGCAACAACGCCTGAGATATCGGAATCGTTAAAAGAATTTAGGGCAGCAAAGGTTGTGCCATTTGGGCTGGTTACCTTCTCGCGCAGAGTCGTTGGTGTATCTCCGGATTCATCCAACAACTTAGCGGCGCCCACGATTGTTTGAATTGTCAGAGTTGTCGCATCTTCTTGAGATAAGCCAAGTGCAATTGCGCCTTCGACCATTGCTTCTACAAATCTAAAGAAGTAAGCCGGTCCAGATCCACTGGTTGCAGTTACTGCATCTTGTAGATCTTCATCGACTTCAATTACCTTGCCGACAGCTCCTAGGAAGCCAAGTACAAAGTCGCGTTGTTCGTCGGTTACTAAGCCACAACAAGAGATCGCTGACATTCCAGCGCCCACCAAAGTTGGGGTATTAGGCATAACTCGAATAACTGGGTTTGCGCTGGTACCAATTAAATCTGCGATATAGCGAATCTGCTTACCGGCGACGAAGGAGATCACCAGACATCCGGTGCGGATATCGGCCTTTAACTCCTCTAATACGCCAGCCACATCTTGTGGTTTTACTACCAACAAGATCAGATCACATTTGGCAACGTTCTGACTTAACGGTGCGTTCGATACTTTGTAACGCTCTATTAACTCAAGGGCTCTTTCTACACGCTTTTCAGAGATAGTGATCGCACTAGGTGAAATTCCATATGTAATCAAGGCAGAGATAAGAGCTTCGCCCATTACCCCGGCGCCAATGACGGCGACCTCTTTTTCTGAATTAGCCATAGCGAAAGAGTACGCGTAGGCTCTGCAACTATGTCAGAAATTAAGCCAGGTTTCGCACGCGATTGGGTGGAATTTACCGACCCTAACGATGCTGAAGAAATCTTTAAATGCGACCTTACTTGGCTTACTTCATATTGGACCTGCATCTATGGCGATGGTTGCCAAGGTGTATTTGAGAATCGTCCAAATGCCGGCTGCTGCACAGAAGGTGCAATGTATTCAGATGAAGATGATGAAGCTCGCGTGCGCAAAGCAGCTGCCGATTTAACTCCTGAAATGTGGCAATTCTTTGAACAAGCCCGCCCCAAGAAACCAAATGGCCAACTTCGAATTTCAGATTTAGATGAAGATAAAGAACGCAAGACTCGTACCATCGATGATGGATGCATCTTTTTAAATCGGAAAGGTTATGAAGCACCAGGATTTACTGGTTCTTTTGGTTGCGTATTGCATCACTTGGCACAGAAAGAAAATCGCCACTTTGTTGATACCAAACCTGATGTTTGTTGGCAGTTGCCTTTGCGTCGTAGTTTTGAAACCCGTGAAGTTGGCGAGCGCGAATATTCAGTAACTGTGATCGGTGAATACGAACGCCTTGCTTGGGGCGATGGCGGCGATGATTTTGATTGGTACTGCACCAGCAACACAGATGCACACGTTGGTAACGAACCGGTTTATATCTCTAACCGCACCGAACTTCAGGCTTTGATGGGTGAGGCGGCATACGCTGTTCTGGCCGAGCATTGCGATAAGCGCGTTAAGGGAATCAATGATGCTAAGGCTCGCTCGCTGCCGTTATTTGTTATTCAACACCCAGCATCAGTTGCCGCTGGGAAGTAGTCAGCGCCTTCCTCTAGGCTAAGGCTTATGGCTAAGGTCGAAAAGGATCCATTCCGTTGCGCCGAATGCGGCTGGACCTCACAAAAATGGGTTGGTCGCTGCGGTGAATGCCAAGCCTGGGGCAGCGTTGAAGAAATTGCTGCACCTAAGAAACTATCGCTAGTTGCAGGACGAGTTACCCATGCGGCAACACCTATCGGCGATGTTGATCTCTCATCTGCACGCGCACGTGCAACCGGAGTATCTGAGCTAGATCGCGTACTAGGCGGAGGTTTAGTACCCGGCGCTGCCATCTTGCTCGCGGGCGAGCCCGGTGTTGGTAAATCAACGCTTCTCTTATCTGTTGCCGCACAAACTGCCGCCAAAGGAATACCTGCGCTTTATATAAGCGGTGAAGAGTCAGCATCGCAAGTACGACTGCGCGCAGAACGCATTAACGCAGTAGATCCCAAATTATTTTTAGCATCCGAAATAGATCTTGGCGCAGTAATTGCCCACATTGATTCGGTAAAGCCTGAACTCCTAATTATCGATAGCGTGCAGACAATTGGTTCTGCGGCAGCCGATGGCTCACCAGGTGGTGTGACCCAGGTGCGCGAAGTTGCAGGTGCGCTAATCCGTATCTGTAAAGATCGCGATATCACTTTGCTCTTGGTCGGCCATGTAACCAAAGATGGTTCGATTGCAGGTCCACGTTTGCTCGAACATATCGTCGATGTTGTCTTGCAATTTGAAGGCGAACGCCATTCTCGGCTGCGTCTTATCCGAGCAATTAAAAATCGCTTTGGTGCATCAGATGAAGTCGGTTGCTTTGATTTAAGCGATACCGGAATCGAGAGCGTGCTTGATCCAACTGGTCTATTTACATCGCGCCATGCTGAACCAGTTCCTGGTACTTGTGTAACTGTGACGCTCGAGGGTCGCCGTCCGTTACTTGCTGAAATTCAAGCACTTGTTAGCCAAGGGCGCGAAAATGATTTCGGGAATGCCCGTCGCGTAACCAGTGGACTTGATTCTGCACGTACATCGATGACCCTTGCTGTGCTTGAACTCCGCGCCAATGTGCGCGTAGGTGGTCGCGATGTTTATGCTGCAACAGTTGGTGGCATGAAGATGTCTGAACCTGCTGCAGATTTAGCACTTGCTCTAGCAGTTGCCTCTGCTGCAAAAGCTTTGGCGCTTCCCGCAGATCTAGTTGCAATAGGTGAAGTCGGTTTAGCTGGTGAGATCAGAAAGGTGAGCGGGGTATCGCGTCGCTTAGCTGAGGCTTATCGCCTTGGTTTCAAGCGCGCACTTGTTCCAGCAGGCAGTGATGCAAAGATCGATGGCATGGAGATATTTGAAGTATCGCGCTTGGATCAAGCGCTAAAAAGAGTAAAAATCACCGGGGATTAAACCTCCATTAAAAAGGAGATAAAGTTGCGGGCATGAGCCACCTCGCAGCGCTTTCTAAACTGCTTGGCCCAGATTGCTCACTTATCTCCGATCCGGATATCACCGCTTCTTATTCGCGCGATCAAGCACCTTTTGCCACAAGTTCTCCCCCATTTGCAGTCTTATTGGCGCGCAGCGCTCAAGAAATTTCAATTGCGCTTCAATATGCTAACGAACACAAGATCTCGGTTGTAACGCGCGGTGCTGGCAGTGGTTTATCTGGTGGTGCAAATTCCACCGCTGATGCACTAGTCATCTCGCTTGAAAAGATGAACCAGATTATTGAAATTGATTCGGCTAATCAAATCGCTCACGTTCAAGCAGGTGTGATCAATATTGATTTAGATAACGCGGCTAAAGAGTTAGGTCTGGCTTATCTGCCAGATCCAGCCAGTCGCGATTGGTCTTCACTGGGTGGCAACGCTGCGACAAATGCCGGCGGTATGTGTTGCGTGAAATATGGCGTTACCTCAGCCCATGTGAGGGCGATGCAAGTTGTTCTGGCCAGCGGTGAAATTATTGAACTCGGTAGCCCAACTAAAAAATCAGTTACTACCTATGACTTACTGCATTTATTTGTCGGCTCTGAAGGAACGCTAGGAATCATTACTGAGCTCACACTAAATCTAGCTATTCGCCCAGCTGCTCCATCAACGCTAATTGCCACTTTCCCAAATATTACAAAAGCAGCAAGCGCAGCCGCTGCCTTATTGCAATATCGACCTTCTATGCTGGAAATTGTTGATCAAACAACGCTTAAGGCAGTCGAAGCTTGGCACCCATTGGGATTTGAAGTAGCAGGTGCTGTTCTATTAATGCAATTAGATGAGAACCACGCGCAATGTGAAGCAGCGCTAAATACCTGCAAAGGCTTTGATTTAATCGACGGTGTTTATTCAGATGACCCAGCAGATGCCGCGGATTTAATTCGAGTTCGCAAAATGGCATACCCGGCGCTGGAACGTATGGGCGCAACATTGCTAGATGATGTTGCCCTGCCGATAACAAAGATCGCTGAATTTGTTGAGAGAGTAGAAGCGCTTAGTAAGAAACTCGAGCTAGTAATTGGAATCTTCGGCCATGCCGGCGATGGAAATATGCACCCAACGATTGTTCACGATCACGGTGACGAGACCGCAGCGCAGCGAGCCCAGAAAGCATTTAGCGAAATCGTTGAAATCGCTCAATCACTGGGTGGCACCGCAAGCGGTGAACATGGCATTGGTTCGATTAAGGCAGGCTTTGTCGCCAATGAGATCTCTGCAACTGTGATTGAACTACAGCGCGCGGTTAAGAAAGTATTCGACCCAAATTCAATTTTGAATCCAGGAAAGAAGATTCCGTAAGCTAACTAAATTACTTAGTTGCTTCAGCTAGATCTTCAGGTGAATCAGGCATGGTTGCCTTAGCGGCGCCAGTAAATGTGAACTTAGCTTCGGCTGCATCACCTT
>Ga0209400_1000301_pt1 | contig 42795 bp, 47 predicted proteins | sample M_130807_EF_Meta_FD_187313 | JGI IMG/M metagenome (GOLD analysis project Ga0209400, IMG submission 187313) | Freshwater microbial communities from Lake Montjoie, Canada to study carbon cycling - M_130807_EF_MetaG (SPAdes) (version 2) | ecosystem: Environmental > Aquatic > Freshwater > Lake... | reverse complement strand
GCCACTACATCAAACACTAAGAGAATCTAACGTTCACGAATTCAATTCAATCATCTCATTGGCTACTCAGGCTATCGCAGAGTTACGCAGGTCCGCTCATAATTCACTATACGCTTCTAGGATCTCTTATATATACCAACCACTATCTGCCGGTTTAATAAAGAAGATATATACAATACTTATATGAAAACATTAAGCGTATATATCATTTATCACAATAAGATATATGACAACAATACAAATTCATTTCACAGGGATCATATGAAACAATCTCTCGTATGGTATGCAGTAAACGAAAAGATTGTAAAACCTCCCCACCCCATTATACCAGAAGAATCTCACGTTAGAGAATGGGAGCTTCCTATCTATAACCCACTGTACCAGATGACAAACTTCTACCAGAACAGCGCGTTCTTGCACATCTTCTGGAATAAACTACATACAAAAACAAAATATATAGGCTTTGCACAATATGATATGTCCCTAGATGCTAATGAACTATTGGAAATGGAACTTCAGATGAAAGGTGATAATACAAACACAGTATATATAGCATTTCCGTACAACCCTGTGATATTATATAATGATATATACACTCCCCAATTCTGGGAAGAATCTTTTTTAAAACCATACAATAATTTCTATAACACAAACCACACAGCCTCCAATATAACAGCAATGCCTCTAGGTCTTTTACATACATTTATAATTCCATCTTCATTCTTTGAGCATATGATGCCCTTCATAGAAAAACTTATACCAACAGTACTTCGAAATCTTCAGTGGGATACAAGGCATCTGGCTGGCACTCTTGAACGCATCTTCGCCCTATGTATATCATTTGCCATTCAGGAACAAAAAATAAATAATGTTGTAAAGCTAAATGGAATTATTACAGATATAGAGGGACAGCGCGAGAATGATTCATTCAGAGGAATCTAATACTCTCTAGGCATGCTTCTCAATGAGCCACGCATTAACCACACACTTGGCCTTCTCAAGCGAAATACCAGTCTTAGAACCCAAGATCTTCCCGCAATGCAGTGCGAAACGATCCTCGGCACTGGGGGCATCCTTCTCATAATCCTCAGTCTCTTCCTCAACAAACGCGTCCCACCAAAGAGAATACTCGCGGTGGAGAATCGCATTCATCTGAGAATGGCCCTCCGTAAACTCAGCATCGGTACACTTCCCATCCTTGGCGAATACAAGATCCTTCTTCTTCTGTACAGGTGCCTTCGCACTGGTACGCCCCTCCAAATAGTTCAGGCAGTGCGAATACAGTCCAAGAAACTCCACAGGGGTCTTCAGAGTGTGATAGAAAGCGCGCGCCTGCGCGCGAGACCACTCCTCGGCACTCTCCTTCTTGGAATTGTAAGTGGAATAGGAAGAAGCAAGGAACGCATCCAGCTTAGAAACGGTGGTAGAGTTCACAGACGCGGTGCGGGATACACGGGAATGAGACATTTCAGGCGGGACTGATTTTCGCCCAGCTACCCGAATCAATTTTTGATGGCATCATCATTTTCTAAAAATGATGCGATCAGTATACACCCTATTATAGTCCACAATGGAACATATATCTTTGCGTGACAAGGCGCAAGACCTTATTGCCAGGCTAACATTGTTGAGCAAAGATAATATTCAAATAACAAATATATCAGGAGCAGATATGTTATATACAGATGGAAACGCTGGTCTGTATGAATTCAAACTTACTCAAGGTACAAATAATGTGTATATAGCATTCCACGGTATTATGTTTCGCTCGGAAGATCCATACTTCCGCAAAACACTAGAGCACTGGCACGCAGAAGCTACGAGGAACGCAGTTTTCAAGTATTCTTAAAAAACCCCTGCTTATCCATCTCTTTTACAAAGTCCTTGATAGTATCTAGTGCATACCCAGTGTAGGAAGACATCTGGCGAATTGTCATAGGCCCCTTTCGTAACTCATTGCGAATCTTCATCATCTTACCCTTGCAAGGATCGTATTTCCTTCCATTCGTCCAAGCAGGTACAATTGGCTTTTTATTACCATCGCTCGTGAATAGATTGCCCCGCGCAATATTAGAAGCATGTCCATAGTCATCTTCAATTAACTCTAGCTTCATCTCATATGATATAGGTTTTTTTATCGCCTTTTTATGGATTACAGCATCTTCTTGAGGAGGTGGCAGATCTTCCTTAATACCCGTGTAAGATTCTATTATATTCTCAACATGTTCTTGCGATGCTCTCCCATTCTTGCTCGCATCTTCAGGAACCTCAACCACACACTCCTTATTGCGTCCATCTTCTAGAGCCTTCAGTTCATCCTTCAGTTTTAAAAGCTCCTTCTTCTTTTCTGCGATTTTTCCAATAAGGATATATTCTGCGTCAGTGCGAACAGAATTCATTACTAGAGCATAGTTTATCAAATCTTTAAGGCTTGAACAACCCCCAATAAAAATTGAGTAACCGTGTTAAAGGGAATGCTAAGTCCACCCAATGGACAACCTGTACGTCGAGCGTTGGCCCATCTCCTTTAAGAAGATTTCCCAGGATGTGAAATTCAATGTGTCCACCGTATGGGCTTTTACACCTGAAACCAACCAGCTGAAGCGTCTTGCGCAGTGGGTCGCATTTCCGTGGGGAGGTGTCTGGGAAGATACGCCAGAGTCTATAAAGTCTGCGAGGATGGTGGAAGGTAAGCTCCATAAGATTGCTCCTAAGCACACCCATATTCTAGAGCCGGCCAGAACGACGAAGCTCCTTTCCAAGGATCAGAAAGAATCGCTGGACTTCCTTGTGAAATTCCCTGAGAGGGGCTTTCACAATCATAAGAAGTGGCTGTGTAAAAATTGAAACCTGGGAATACGGGTGTTTCTGGTCCTCCTACCTGAAAGCAATGTACTACAGTGACGGATATGATAGCATGGCCGAAGAGTGGGAAGATAATAACTATATGAAGGGTCCTATGGCCGGTGGCGGTGGCGGTGGCGCAAAGAAAAAGAAGAAACCGACCACTGTGGGGAAGAAGAGAGAGGGGGGTATGCAAGCTTGGGGAACTGACAAAACACAGTGTCCCGCAGGGTGTAAGATGAAGTGCTGTGCTTCTCTCACAAAGCGCCAATGACTATATATTTTTTACACAGTATTAAAATTGAATGAATTGTGGAACTTATTAGATAGTCTACCCTTAGAACCCCCGCTATGGAACCATTAATCTTCAAGAATACAGGAGGTGGAGTATTCGAATTACCCTTTGAAGGACGACAAGTGGGTGCCTTCACCAAAGAAGAAACTCTGATCATAAGCGACTGGGATGATACCTTGAATATAACCAACATCCTTGTGGGCGAATATGCGAAGTATGCGAGTATGCTAGAAGAATGCCCTGAAATACCGAAAGAATTACAGCCTATCTTTGATGTCGTGGCAAAAGCTACGAAAGAATTCTTGACAGAGGCTCAAAAATATGGGAGGGTTGTTATTGTGACAAATGCGTCAGAAGGATGGGTTCAGATTTCCTGTAAACGATTCATGCCAAGTATCTACGATCTTGTTACCAGTTTTACTATTATATCCGCAAGGGAATGCTACGAGGAATACACTCCTTCTCCACATTTGTGGAAACAGTACGCTTTCCGTGATATACTCTTAATGCAATTCTTAAAAACACCTGACATCCGTAAAAACATCATTAGTGTGGGTGATGGCACAGCAGAACAATATGCTATCAGAAGCCTCAGGGTATCTTGTTACGGAAAAACGAATATTGATCTTATTACTATAAAATCCATTCGCATGATAGGAATGGTGAAAGAGGGGGTTATGGCGAGGCAACTTAAATTTGTCAGGGATTCTCTTCATAACATTGTCCAGTACAGTCTACCCATAGACGTCGAGTTGGAATTTGATAAATTTGCCTTATTTCGGAATATACCTCGCATATCTCGTGAGTTTCACCTAGAGCCATTCGCGGTTCCTGGTTCTGTAGAAGGGAAAAAAGAGGAAGAACTCTGTGACATGGGTCTGGAGCTATTGTGTGAGTGTAAGAGGTGTAATAACGGTTGGTAGCGGGCGAGATGATTCAAGTTGTTTGTAAATGACATCCATATTTACGAGCGCGTGCAACTTCTCTAGCTGGGGAGCTTCTAAGGCGTTCAAAGATACTTCTGTGATCCGAGAGATCTCATCATCTGATAACCAATATGGCCGAATGGTGAGAATATAGGCCTTTAGCTTATTTATTTTTTCGTCTATCTCAGCACACGTATCATATGCGTGATTAATCTCCTCCATCTCTATACCTGCTGGGAATGTACATAGCAGACGATACTTAACATCCCACTTACGATGGGCTTTCTTCAAATCCCAGAGTTCCTCGTATATCTCTAAGGATTCGTGGGCTTCTTGAATAATTCTTGAAAGTTGGGAGCCTGTGTAAAAGGGGTTGTGCGTGGACATTGGTTGGTGGCTTGGGACTGTTTGTGTGTGAGCGATTGCTGATCATTTTTACGAAGGCGGGGCGGGGCAGGAGCTCATGTCTTATGTATGTGTCTAAGACCAACCTCTTTTACACACCTCTAAAAATTGAAAGTGGTTGCTGTTGGTTGGATAAGTCCCCCCAACAATAAACAAGATGCAGTGCGAGATTAGCCAAGTTCAGAGCGAGATCTGCGGGATTTGCCACGACGATGTGATTGACGCTCGTTCTGGCTCTGGTGGCGTGGCCACGGGAAGCCTGAAGACGTCGTGTGGCCACATCTTTCACCCCAAGTGCCTTTGGAAGTGGTATTCCACGCAGGACGAGAACAACTGCCCCATGTGTCGCACGCCGGCCACGGAGTGGGAGCAGACGTACTGCGTATCCATCCGCCGCCGCGCGCGTGAGATCATTGCAGAGCTCGCTTTGCTGGCGGACGAGCTAGATTTGCTGAATGCGGAGCCCGTGGCGCCGGCCACTCAGTCGGAGCAAGCACTAGGCGAGGAAGAAGCAAGCTTTGACGACGGTGGGCTTATTCGCATCACGCGGGTGGCCATGGAAGGCCTCTTGCAGAGCCAGGGTGGCATTGGCGTGACAGCAGGCGTGGAGGCCGAGCTGCCATTTGACATGAACGGCGAGGTCACCATCACGCGCTACGAGTTTGCGCGCATCATGGCGGAGCAAGGGGCGACTGCATTAACCGATGAGTCCTGGATCCAGCTGATGTCCACCTTTCCCGCAGGGGACGAGCTATTTGGCGTGGCGGAGATGCCGCCAGAGGCTGTGCAGGTGCCTCTTGTGGAGCCCGAGGAGGAGCCTAGGCTGACATTCACCCGCGCCCAGGTTGAGAACTTCCTTCGCGCCATGGGCTCTTCTTGCACGGTTACGGAGTTCTTCAACGAGGAGGACGGAGAAGAGGAGACGCTCGTTGTGACCATGACGCACGCAAGCCTTGCAGCTCGCTTGAGTAGCATCGTCGGAAGGGAGGTTGAGGATCCCGCGCGCAGGTCCCTTATACTCAACCCTGAGGATGAGGCAGAGGTGTAAAAAAATATGTAGTACCCCCGTGCCTTAAATATATTCAGACGCGAAAGCGTTTTTTTATGGTGCTTCGTATTTTGTACACTAAGGCCTCTTACAAAAAAGAGAGGCTCTTGTGGCCATTCCTCTTCTTGTCCCCCTGTCTTCTTATCCCCCGAATATCTTGTATTTTGTCTTTTTACTCGTCGTCGCCCTCAGATGCCGTGTAGCGGATCGGCTCGGCCTCGTTGTCAGGCTGGAAGAAGCCCACCCAGTGGCTCAGGCCATTGGTCGCCACGTCAATCCCGTAGAGCCCGTTCGAGGACTCGTCGTGGAAGTAAGTGACGCCGGCGATCGTCAGCTTGGGCATCACGTCCTCCTCGGGCTCTGCCGGCGCAGGCGTTGCCTCGGCGCTTATGGGCGCAGTGGCCGTGGCCTTGGCCTTGGTGGGCTTTGCCGGCTTGGCGGCGAGCTTTGCCTGCTTCGCGGCCTCCTTCTCGGCTGCCTTCTGCTGCTTCGCGGCCTCCTTCTCGGCTGCCTTCTGCTGCTTCGCGGCCTCCTTCTCGGCTGCCTTCTGCTGCTTCGCGGCCTCCTTCGCGGCCTCCTTCGCCAAGTGCGCGCCCTCCTTCGCCAAGCGCGTGGCCTCCTTCTTGGCGGCCTTCTCAGCCGACTTGGTGGCGGCCTTCTGCTCCTTCTCGGCGGACTTGGCAGCGGCCTTCTGCTCCTTCTCCGCTGACTTGGCTGCGGCCTTCTGCTCCTTCTCCAGCTCCTTGGCGACCTTGGCGACCTCCTTCTCCTCGGCACTCTTGGCCTTGGTTGCGGGCTTCGGCTTGGGCGCGACGGCGGCAGGCGCAGAGGGCGCGTCAGAGGGCGCAGACGAGTTCTCAGCCTTGAACTTCTCCACGAAGGCCTTGTACACGGCCTCGTCCTCCTTGCGAATCTCCCCGCAGACGACGGCGTATTCAGGCGCAGTCTTGCAGGTCGTGAAGCGCTCGGCCAGGGTGGCGCGGCAGTGCGCCATGAAGGCGAACCAGGCACGCTGGCCGACGGCGGCCGGGCGCTTCACCTTCTCCTCCTTGGGCGCGTTCGTGATCATCTCGCGAATCTCCTTGGTCATCTTCTTCAGCTCCTCGCGGGGGAGGGTGGACAGCAGGGCGCGCGCAGCAGTCATGGGCACAGAGGACATCTTGGGAGTATGCTTATTTCTAGGCGGGGGACATGCTAAACGGGGCCGGGCCAGTTTCAATTTTTTTTCAATCCCCTCTTATAGGGAGGTGCCCATACCCAAAGAGGGGCTCATCATAAGAGGTGACTACAAAAAAGAGCTCTTTTGGCTCCTTTTCGTTTTGACCCCCTTTTTATTTTCTTTGCTTTTTCGTTTTGACCCCCCCCTTTTTTATTTTTTTAGCGTGCCTTGTGCTCAGGCCTTAGTGGCCTTCGCGGCGTCCTTCGCGGCCTTCGCGGCCTCCCTGGCCGCCTTCTTGGCCTCCTTCTCCTCGGCCTCCTTGGCCTTCGCGGCCTCCTTCTCGGCCTTCTTGGCCTCCTTGGCAGCCTTCTCCTCGGCCTCCTTGGCCTCCTTGGCCGCCTTGGCCCGGGCCTTCTCCGCCTTCTTGGCCTCCTTCTCCGCGGACTCGGTCGCCTCCTTGGCGGCCTTCTGCTCGGGGGTCAGGCGCACGCGCTTCGCGGGCTTCGTGGCGGACACTGGGGCCTCGGCGTCAGAGATGGGCGCCTCGTCAGTGGGCGCCTGCTCAGAGGGCGCCTCGTCAGAGGGCGCCTGCTCAGAGGGCGCCTGCTCAGAGGGCGCCTCAGAGTCAGAGGCGTCAGAGGCCGGGGCCGAGTTGTCAGGCGACTTCTCGGGCGTGTTGTCGGCCTTGAACTTCTCCACGAAGGCCGTGTACACGGCCTCGTCCTCCTGGCGAATCGCCTTGCACACCACGGCCATCTCGGGCGCCTTCATGCCCGCGGTGAAGCGCTCAGGCAGGGTGGCGCGGCACTGCGCCATGAATGCGAACCAGGCCTTCTGGCCGACGGCCGCCGGGCGCTTGGCCTTCTTCTCCTTCTTCTCCTTCGGCGCGTTGGTGATCATCTCGCGAATCTCCTTGTTCAGGGTCTTCAGCTCCTCGCGGGGGAGGGCAGACAGCAGGGTGCGCAGCTCGGTCAGGTTGGAGACAGAGGACATATTGTAATGCTTGAGGGTTTGGAGGTTTCTAGCTGATTGTTGCTAGGGGGTGGACTTGGATATTGGGGCTGGCCGGTTTTCAATTTTTTTCTCATACGCGCGCCCCCTCTTATAGACCCCTTGTAGGGGTATTTTACCCCTTGTAGGGGTGCTTTGGGGGTAATTAGGCACCCCTTCGGGGTGCTTCAGGGGTCTAGGGGTACCCCTTTGGGGGTACTTCAGGGGTGATTAGGTACCCCTTCAGGGGTCTAGGGGTACCCTTCTATGAGTTTCTAGGGGGCTTCCATACCCCCTAGGGGGGTACAAGGGCACCCCTTTTAGGGGCTTCCAGGGGCTTCTAGACCCTTCCAGGGGCTTTAAGGGGCTTCTAGGGGCTTCCAGGGGCTTCCAGGGGCTTCCAGGGGCTTCCAGGGGCTTCCAGGGGCTTCTAGTCCCTTCTAGGGGCTTCTAGTCCCTTCTAGGGGCTTCTAGTCGCTTCTAGGGGCTTCTAGTCCCTTCTAGGGGCTTCTAGCCCCTTCTAGGGGCTTCTAGCCCCTTCCAATGGGTTTTAGCCCCACAAGCCCCCTGCCGGAAAAAATTGAAAATCTGCCAGCACCAATATCCAAGTCCACCCCCTAGCAACATCCAGCTAGAAAAAAACACCCCCAGCTCTCAAGCCTCTCAAAATGTCCTCTGTGTCCAACCTGACTGCCGTGCGCGCCATGATTTCCAACGCTCCCCGCGAGGAGCTCCAGATCCTGACCAGGGGGCTGTGCGAAGAGCTTGAGCTTGTGAACTTGCAGATGGATGGGATAATCCAGGGGGAGGCGCACGCGGAGGCGACGGTGCAAGCGCTTCGCAAGGAGCTTGACGCGACCAAGGCGGAGCTTGGCGCGACCAAGGCCGAGCTGCACGCGAGCAAGGCGCGGGCTAGCGCGATGGGGGCGATGGTGGTCACAATGAAGAAGGAGCTGAGTAAAGAGGCGAGGGAGCACGCGCGCTTGCTGAAGCAGTTACTGGTGCTGGAGAATCAGCTACGTGATTCCAAGGCGCAGCTACTCGCGGCTAAGGAGGCGACAAAGATGATGGCGGGGGCGTGGTTGCGGGCGGCGCGCCCGCGGCGGCGCTCACCGAGGCTGGCAGAGGTGGCCGCCAAGAAGGCCACCAAGGTGTAAGCGCAAAAGAAGAAATAGGGGGAGGTTACAGACAGGGAACAAGGAAATAAAAAGGGGGAACAAAAGAGGGGGCCAAAAGAGCCTCTTTTTTGTAGGGGCGGTTGCTTTTCACAGCCTCTTATAAAGGGGTGCCGAAAAAATTGAACTTGCCCGCCTTGCCGAAAGCAAGTCTGTCGCGTGGCCCCCGCAAATCCATTTAGGAAACATTATGGCCTCCACAAAGATCTTCCTGCCCCTCTACAACGCCTGGCTCAAGGGCCGTGTCACCAAGTGCGCCTGTACTAACTCGGACGATGACCTCTACGACGTGGGATTCACCTGCTTACACCACGACGCGCTAGTCTTCCGCGACTGCTTCTGCTACTACTCCTCTCAACAGGGCATCGAGTGCCAGCTCTGTTCTTACAGGCAGATGGGCGACCTCCTCAAACACGCCCACGACCAGCTGTCGGCCGAGGAAAAGGCCACACTTCTAAATAGCCCTAGCGAGTTTCTAGACGAGGGCCCCACCAAGCTGTCCACAGTAGCCTTGTGTATGACAGCACTGCTCCTGAAGCGCGAGGAGATGGCGCAAGCAACCCCTGGTGAGGTGGACGTTAGGGAGGAGGATCCAGTGACCAAAAAGATCATTGACGAGGTGACAGCCCTCCTCTCGCAGACCAAAGTGAAGAGCTGTAACTGCGTGTTCAAGCCTATAGGCAAGCTCATAGGCGCAGAGCATTTTATGGGAAAGGACTGTGGGTGCAAGGGTACTTAACTAGGAAAGGGAGTAAAAGGCAAAGACAAAAAAACAAAGAAAGAGCCTTTTTTGTTAGCTAGCTCTTTTACACTCTGAAAAATTGAAGCAGGGCTCACTGTGCGCATCATAGTTCCCCATGACCTCCGCCATGTTAATCCTAATCTACCTAATCCCTGTATTCCACGGCCTTGTTATTTGGTCCGACATCTTCTGTAACAGGATGCGTGCTGAGGGGAAACTGAGTCCCATCCAGGAGCCGTGCGCTCCAGGATACTACTGTCCCTCTCCTAGCGAGGCCATACTCTGCCCACTGAACTCCTACTGCCCAGGAAATGTCACGGCCTCTATATCCTGTCCATCTAGCTATATAACCCTAAGCCTAGGAGCCACCTCACAAGATAACTGCACTGGACTGGTGCCCATCTTAAACCTTCGTGGCTCATATAACACAACGAATCTATACTCTGTTCCCATAGAGGGCTGGTGTACCTTTACAGATCTTCAAAAGGCTGAGATTATCACTGGATTCATTATGCTGTATATATTTGTATTCAGCACGAGTGTCCTAAGATATCGTTACCTGAGCAAGACGAAAAGACTCTTTCATAAAAATTGAACGTGGAGGGGCCGTGTAGATCATGTCCCCTCCCCATTCCGCCATGGCCAAATACCTGTCGTCTGCTCCTATTACGCACCTCTTTGATCAGCTCCCCACGGACATGATCTACTACGAGATCTTCCCCTACCTAGACTACAATTCGCGCGTTACGGCGAACCTCCTCCTCCCCCGCAAAGACCGGCTCAGCGTTCCTCTGCGCAAAGATGCCGCGCTACAATTCCACCTTCATCTTGCCGGCAGAATGTTCAAAAATATCCTGGATAAGCAAAAAAATGCAAAGAGCAACCTAGCCCGCAACAGGCTAAGCCTGAAGGTGTGGCGCATGGTGTTAGTTTACCCCCAACTATTTCAATATAACTCGCGGTTGCGCGAGGTTGTAAAGGATAAGGCGCTGGAGTTCAGCGACCCACGCCTAGAAGAATTAACTCGTATTTCCCCCTACACGTGTAAGGAGCTTAAAAAGCTCTGCGAGACCTTCCTTCTTTCGCTAGAAACGTCTGTTCCCTTTGTGCGAGATATTCCCCCTCTTGTGACAACGATAGAGGATTGGTCTGCCGTTGTGGAGTAATTAGGGATAACAGGGACAAGATATTTTTGGTCTATAAAAGTTGAAACACAGGGGTGATGAAAATACTAGTCCCAATGCCCCAGAATCGTATGAGCAAGAAGAGCATGAAGGCTCAAGATAAGTCTAGCCAGGCAGTGAAGATGGCGATTTCCTCCGAAAAGAACCAATTCGCACGTGTAGAGAAGATTCTCGGCGGTACACGCTTCCATGTGAAATTCCATGACGGCGAGAAGCTACACACTGGAATCCTAGCAACTCCTCGCGGACTCTTCAGCGCTGATGGGCGAAAGCGGGTGAACATTGGGCTAGGGGACTTTGTTGTGTTAGAGGGGGCTGAGCTGATCAAAGATGCAAGGGCTCAGGGAAAAGATATTTCACTAGAGATTTACGGTTTGTTAGACTCACAGACGGCTGTTCAGCTTTACCAGACAGGGCGCATTCACAAGGCCATTTACGAGGAGCAAGAGGAGGAACAGGGCGGATTCATCTTTAGCGACAAGGCCGAGGACTCAGAGGAAGTGGATATTGACGCGATCTAAAAAATGAATTGCGTGGCCATATATTTTTCATAGTCCCCTCTTACACAATGACAAGATGCTTAGCACTTGTTGAGAAAGATGACATGACCTATAGAGCTTGTCGGAATAATGCACAGGAAGGACATCTGTGCTCCTCTCATAGTGGATATTCCTTTAAGGATATGCTTTCTACAAAAAGGAACAATCCTCTGAAATTCCTACATCTGCGTAAACAAAGTGTAAGAGAGGTTGTGGAAGAGTGGATTAGGCTTGGACTGGTTGAGATAACTGCCAAGGCAATCGGCGGGCTTATCCGTAAAGAGTTCTGGGCGTATTTCTGGATGCTCTGTTCGCGACATACGAAGATCCGCCCTGAGTGGAACATGTCTTTATACAAGGGCACGATTGAACAGATGTTTCGATGGTGGAATGTGGTGTCTTATGGTCCCTTTCAAGTATATAACGCCGACATACTTCGCCTGATTTGTGTAAAAGGGAGATGTGAGCTGTTCTATCAGGGTCTCTTCTGTTTCCCTAGGGGGATGATGGTGGGCATTCGAGAGAGTGATTTAATCAAGCTCTTGGATGACGTGGAGTCTTTGCATCCCGAGTGGCTTCTGGAGTTCTGGATGAGCGGGGAGCATGAGAAACAGCTTCGCGAGAGTGATCATCCTTTGGCGCGGATGCTTGAAGATGTCTGGGTGGAGAAGTGGTTTGTACAGAAGAAGGCTGGGTTTTATGGGAGGAAGTTGCCGTTTACGGAAGAACTCTGCGCCGTTGTCTATGGGAGCGCGAAACGCGCGGTGGATTGGACGATGGACTGGCGGGAGGCGAGGGATTGTAGGGGGCGGTGGGGCATCCAGGGCTTATAAATTTGATTAGTTGTGCTGGTATTTTTATTAGTCTCTTCTCGGAAATGTGGCCACAGAATAATGCTAGCTCTTGGCCTGATATGAAAACCCTTGTGAAGCATAGCCTTGCGTCTGTTGTAGCTCCCGCGCCTATTGATCCGCAGGTGATAAAGGACCATGAGGAAAATCTTGTGGCCATTGCTGCTGCACAGGCTACCTTGGCAAAGGCTGTGGCACGGATGGACAAGGTTTTGGGAGACCGAAATGCACTGGAGACTCGCAATGCGTCGTTGAATAAATGGCATAACAAGTCTGGAACTATTGCAGAGCAAGAGCGGATTCGTAAAGATCTGGATGAGTGTCAGGTAGCCAAGGAAAAGGCCCAGGTGGCAGTGAATGATTTACTGCGCCTTGATGAGCCACTTGTCAAGAAGATAGACGCAATGAAGCTGTCACTGGAGAAACATGAGAAGTATTTACAAGTGTGTGAGGAGTATAGGGTCCTCTCTAGCTCTTTGTACGACTAAAAATTGAAACTGGTTGTTGTGCGAAAGGGGAGTCCGCACCCATACAAATGAGCTCGCTTTCCTTGAAGATGTTCACTGAAAATTTCACCACGGAGACGCTGGAAAAGAACATTGTACCGATCCTTACGATGCTAATGGCGCTGTTTATTACCACCTTTATCATGCTAGAGCTCCTATGTGAGCAGAAGATTGAGGAAGACGATGACTGTCACGAGGATGAGGATGTGGAGGAGGATGAGGATGTGGAGGAGGATGAGGATGTGGAGATGGAGGGGGATGATGAGATGAAGGACGATGTGGAGGAGGAGGACGAGGAGATGGAGGAGGACGAGGAGGACGAGGAGATGGAGGAGGACACTGAGGGGGAGGACGAGGACGAGGATGAGCAGATGGAGGAGGACACTGAGGGGGAGGACGAGGACGAGGATGAGGAGGTTAAGCGTATTCCATTTGCGTGCAAGGCGCGGGTCAATGATCGTATTGTTCGACACGGCACATTTGACACGACCACCCATACCTTTGAATTTGACAATGGCCTTCATGCGCACTCTCCAAGCGGCGCATGCCAAGTGATTCTTAAGAGGCGCGGAGCAACAAACGAGTGGCAAGGCCCTTCACACGTCTATCTCTATCTCAATAACAAGTGGGTTGTATTCAGGCAGACCGCATATTACTAACTTATTCCGAGAAACCCACATATTTTTAGTGTCTTTGATAAAAATTGAAATCGGTGTAAAAGGGAGGTCTAGTCCACCCCCAACGTATACAATGGGTCTTGTTCAGAGCCAGAACTGTGTGAACCTCGCCATGCTTCCTCCCGAAGTTTGGGCAGAGCTTCAGGCCGAGTACTTTACTGTCCAGAGGAATTCAAATGAGGAGGGTTGGCCGAAGGATGGCCAGTCTGGTTGTGTGGAGGAGAAGGGGTGGCGTATTCAAAAGCCCGCGCATTCTACCCACTGTACTCAATACAAGGCTGGGTGTGGGCCGACCGATTCAGCCGAGATGGGTGATTCCGTGGCTACCAAATATTACAAGGGAGAAGGCGATGTGTGGCGTGTCTTCATGAGCAATGGGTGGTGTGGGCCTATACAACACGGCCGTGTACATAAGCACGCGTGTGGCTGGCGCATATGTGATCCCAAGAGGCGCACCTTTTGGCCCACGCGGTGCAAGACGCCCATGGAGAAGGAGGCGTGGTGGGCGTGGTTTGATGAGCAACTTGAGAGCCTGCCTATCATGCCCTCTGGCAAACCTAGGCTCCCTACCATTGAACTGCCGGCCCCTCGTGTCTCATCGGTATAGAATTCCGTAAAAAATATATTGCCCCCCTGGCTTGTATTTTTTACTCAAATGCCTTGGTGATCACGCGCTTAATAGAATCAATCTGCTCCTCGTTCGTCATGCGCTCCAAGATATCTCCCCACTGATCGTATTTTCCGTCAGGGCGTTTGGTGCCCCTGCATGAGGGACCGACGAAGATCGCCTCACCACCTTCCACAATGCGAAAGATGCCGACATATGTTTTGCGCTTGAAGGATTTTGGAGACCAGCGTCCACAGGATTTGATAGCGCATCGGAAACGGTTTGTCATGTCGGACAAAATATCATGGGGTGTAAAAGGGGTTGCTGTGCAGAATAAGCACTGGTTATTCTCATCCCGTATGGTTTCTGAGTTTGCGTCGCAGTCGTAGAGGCCGGCGGGGTTACCGTCGTCGTCCGTGTCTCGGAAGTAGAGAGTACAGTCTACCATCAGGTCGCTATGTTCTTCTTGGCCTTTCATGAATCCCCAGGGTTCCACGAACATGCCCTCAGATGAGAGAGTGGCAAATGCTTTTTTTAGCTTGTTCCAGATATTGGCGTTTTTCTTTGACTGGGTGCGAATGTCCATGGTTGTTAGAAGGGGGAGGACTAGTTACATGGGGGACTGTGGCTTCATTTTTTACTGTACTTACTCAAAGAGTATTTGTAAAAATTGAATCGTGGGTGGGCCGTGTATGGCAGTCCCCCCTTCAAATTAACCATGCCCACCATCGGCACACACAAGCTTTCTTGCGCTACTCTTTCGCCCGCCGATCAGGACAAGGTGCGGAGCACTTATTCCCAGGTGGTTCGCGCGCTTTCTGAGCTCGCGCATGAGACTCGCTTTGTGATCACCTACGTATTGGAGGTGAATGCGACTTTAGCAGACGCACAGCCTATTCCCCTGGCTCAGGTGGAAGCCGAGATATTTGCTGACGCGGCTGCGAACGCGGATCACCACACCTGCGAAATCTGTGGCGAGGTTCCCCCGCGGCGAGAGGTGGACAAGGAGCGGGGTCTCTGCTTTGAGTGCGCCGGCCACCTTGACGAGGGCATCAAGTACTACACCGACGACTTTGCGTTCGCATCGATTCACGGGAAGGACGCGCTTCGCCTCTTGGTCCTCCGCCAGCGGGCTGACAACTGCCGCGATCTCATCGCCGCCGCCGCTGGCTCCTATGATGGCTACCTCGAGGAGCATGAGGCCAGTGTAGAGGAGAAGATGCTGAATAAGCGCGCCGCAAAGTGCCTGGCGCGCCTGCCCGCCTCCTTTGCGCCCTGGTGGAAGGACACCTGGACTCACGAGAAGTGGTGCCAGATGGGTGAGACGCGAGAGGCCACTGTGGAAAAGGAGGCTCCTACCGAGCAGCACGAGGTGTGCAAGCTGAAGGCCGAGCACGCCGAGGTCCTGGCGAACATCGAGCGGGCGCGCAATGAGGACATGGAGGCTGTGGAGGCGCGGCACCAGCGCGAGATTACGGAGCTTCACAAGCACCTTCAGGACGAGATGGATGCAGTGGATGCACTCACGAAGGGCCCCCAGGCGATGCGCGCAGCGGAGGCTGACTGCGAGAAGAAGTGCCACGACGCCAACCGCCGCGGCTACGCCATGGGCTACGCATTTGCAGACGAAAAAGCGACGAAGGTCATTAAGGCGATGCGCGCAGACCTTGAGCGGCTGACCGCAGAGAACAAGGAGCTGCGGCAGCAGATAGAAGAGGACAAGCAGATGGTTCAGCGCCACCTGAAGGAGATCGCCAAGGAACACGCTCAGATGACGGCGTGGGAGAAAAAGGAGATTGAGAGGCTTACCGAAGAGAATAAGAAGCTTGAGCACCGGGTGGCCGAGGAGTCCCAATGGTGCAAGCATGCGAACCTGGCAACTAGGACGGCGGAGATGCATGCGCAGATGCTTCGTACTGATGTCGCCGAGCTGAAGAAGGAGAATGAGGGCCTGACCGAAGAGAACAAGAAGCTTCAGATGAAGATTGAGAGGCTGGAGTGGGAGAACAATCAAACCGAAGAGGTTAGGCAGATGCTTCGCACGGACGTCGCCGAGCTGAAGAAGGAGAATGAGGGCCTGCGTAAGCTCGTGTTTCCGAGCCTAAATCTACAGGCTGCCTCCTCTGGTGTAAAGCTGGAGCCAGAGGTTGCGCCTCGGATCACACAGGTCGTGCAAGCCTCGCCAGGGCTAGTGGCCGCGCTGAAGGCGGAGAAGACATGGAACGATGGCGTAGATATCTGCTACGCCCTGACGAAAAAGGATTACAAGGATATAATAAAGGCTAAGGGGGCCTTACCTTCCGTGGAAGTAGTTGAGCCCGATGCCCGCCTAGAGCTCCTGCAAAAGATGGTGGATTGCCCCTTGCCAGATCAGCCGATGGAATGCGTATGCTACGAGTGCCCTCCTGTGCAAACAGAGCCCGAGCCTGTACCCGAGGTCAAGGCCAAAAGGCCCAACTACAACCATCCCAACTGGCCCTCGCCAACCACGAAGCGCTTCGCCAAGCACCTTGCGAAGCACTCGGGCCAGACCGACCCGAAAGCTATTAAAACCCACGAGGAAGCTCTGGAATTCATCGCGAAACGGGCGAAGCTAAGTGTGGATACCCTGCTGAACATGAGTCTCAAGACCTACCAATCAGCTCACGAGCCGTGGTCATTGGTCCAAGATCCTTGGTCGCCACCCAACAGTCTGTACTTCCACTGTGAGCTCTAAACAAAAAGAGGAGGACAAATATATTTTTTAAGAACGATGAATTAAGCAGGGGCGTCTTTAATCACTCTAACTTTATAAATTAATGTTATGTACTCGTTTCCTTATGTATCGCGAACGTGGCGCATTACGTGATACTGTAAAACTATTGTATAATATGCTTACTTACGCCGGAAAAAACGACTGCGATTTCTACGAACCTTCTTTGTTAATTTGAGAGTTCTACGCTTTCCGCCTTTGATTGGTTTTATAATTTGAAGTGGGTATATATGGTGATTATTATTAGCAATAGGTGTTTCGTTCTCGGCGCAGATTGCGCTTGTAGAACCTCTCGTAGATTGACCACCATACCCATTTAGTGGTTCAATGGGAATATCGCGTTTTACTATATATATTATTTCTTTGACTTCTCCTTCGCTTACTCCTCTCCCCCCATCATCCTCAAATTGAACGCGTGTACCAACTTTAACATGAGTAGTACCCCGTAGCCATTGCATTATATATATATTAGAGATTTTAATTTGATAATAGATATAATCGATTATTAGGCACTGCCAAGCAACTAACACTTCCACACTGCGCTCTGAACAAAAAGAGGGGGACAAATATATTTTTATTAGCCCTGTGTATATCTTTGATAAAAATTGATAAGGGTAGTACATTATGCTATATAGGTCCTACCTCTAACAAAATGGATTCTATGAAATCCCATCTAGCGAACTGCGCATGCGGAGCCTGTCATAATAAGCGCGTAGCGAATGGCACACAAGAGGCGTATGAGCGCGAGTTGCGCGCTGCCACAGATAAGGTTCTTAAATCAGTGGCAGTCCAGGTACATCCTCAGACAACTATTAACACTCTTGTTTCAGCTACCAAGGCCATGCCTGGGGGTGAGACAGACCTGGGTTTCGCAAAGAATCTCTTTCAGACTGTGCAGGGTGTGAAGTTTGACGATAAGTGTCCGCATGGTTCTCCCTTCTACGCGTGTATGCCTTGTAGCCATTAAGAACTTCAGCAAAAGAAGGGATATAAAAATTGAATTGCGTGGATTGTGTAAAAGGGAAGTCCCCTGCTTCAACGCAAATATGGCAGTGTGTCAAGCTCGTGTCCTTGACTGCGAGCAAGTCTTTACTCGCACTGGCGAGAAGTTTCACACGACTAAGGAGTGCGGTAAGAAGCCGAAGGTGAAGATCGGCGTGGATGACGGGGAGGCCAGCATGTATATCTGCGCGAGCTGTTTTCGGCGCTTCAGCAAGAGAGTGGCTGTCCCTGGGGACTGGTACGGATGGTTTGATTGTGAGTATCCTGCTGAGGCGCGGGTGAAGTTCTCTCCGTGGTGGCGAGCAGCCGTGGCCGCGGAAGAGGCTGCTCCTGCTCTTGCTTATGCAGAGGCAGAAGAAATGGAAACTGAGGAGTCCGAGGAAGATGAGAGGGTTGCCCTCCTCACGCAACAGATTGCCACCATGGAGATCAGCCTTCAAAAGAACACGCCCCAGATGAAAATGAAAGAGGTCGTGGCCGCCCACAAACAACTCATTCAAGCCCGCGCCCAACTAAAAATTATTCAGCGCTCCTAAGATCCAAATATATTTTTTCTTAGATGCTCACGGGCCAGTTGTTCATCGTGGTAGCCACCGTGTCATAAATCAGGTCGCGAGTCTGCGAAGTCATGTTCTTCGGGTTAATCACCACGGTGGGCATATTCGGAGTGAGGATCTGCATATTCGCAAAGGGCTCCTCATCAATGGCCACGAGGCGCAGAGTGTTGCTAAGATACTCCATCACCTCGGTGCGCGTGAGGTTGCGCGCACGGGTCTTGAGCTTACCGTCGCCATCGCGGAATGTAATCTTGAAGGCATCCTCGCCGATGCGATAGATATTCACAATGTCGTCGTGCTTTGAATCAAGGCCAGGGCGCATGAAGCGAAGCGTAATGGGAAGAAGGGGCTGCGCCTGCGCCTGCACAGAAGCGCGGTGACGCTGGCGAGCCTCAAAGCGCTCGCGATGAATGCTCGGGGGAGACACAAGCCGAGGCATCATGTTCACGGTATCCAGCTCCTCGGCAGTCAGCTGAGCCTCCAGGAACTCGCGAATGGTGGTAGAATCATAAGGGCTACCCACGAACGCAGGGAAGCCCTGGTCCAGGTCATCCACCAGAAGCACGAGGCCACGCAGGTAATCCGAGCGAATGTTCCCGTACATCCAGCGCGTGGAACAAATCTCGTAGATCAGCCACGCAATACCCTCTTGCTCCTCGTTCAAATAGGTGAGGAAATGCGTCAGGGGGAATGAATAGCTGTAAGGGTACTCGGTGGCAACCTGCAGATTCTTCTGCACGGTCTCAATATATGGCGTGAGCACGAGCGACTGGCTCCACTCCTGCAGAATAGAGCGCCAGTTGAAGATACGGGTCTGCTGAGGGGCGTTCGGGTTCCAGAACATTGTAAGCGGGACAGGCCATACGGGGCCTGGCACGAATCAATTTTTTATGGTCGCGGCAGCATCCTCTTTACCGTCAAATGCCAAAAGCGTTAGACTTTATTCATATAACCCTGAGAATGGATAAAACATACTCCTAGAATTATTGTTTGGATAACACTTACTACTGCCACAGGATTGGGAAATCCACCATATCTTACTCCTCTAGGAAGCCAAAACGTATTTATGTGTACCCAAAAGAGAAAAAGGAATCCTATAATGGCTAGTATTGTAATAATAGTCATTTTCTATTGTTGTAATACTTTATAATTTTATGCAAGGTTAAAATATTCACTTTTTCTCCTCCTCAGGCTCATTTACGCTGACAACAACATCAGTAGTTGTCGCGGCAGGAGCATTAGGATCTTTCAGAGGATTGAATGACACCGATTTCTTCGGCTCATCTAGAGCGCGCTTAGACATCGTCCTGCCTCTATCAACGAGTGTACTTCTGGTAAATGACATCGGAAGTTGAACACCCTTGCGAGATTCCTGTTGCTGTATTACCTGTTTCTCTAAATTATCCACTCTCTGTTGCATAGCCTGTAAGATAGTTCCTGATAAGTCGGACACGGCCTTCTCCAGGCGACGGTCTACATCAGGCATCATCGCCTCGTGCCACACCTTGCGCTTTTGTTGTAAGAAAATCGCGGCATCTGTGGCCACTTGCTTCAGACGCTCATCCTTGGAATTGAACACCTTGGTGTGATCCACGCCATGCGCAATATCGGGGCGCTTGAAATCCTGGATATGCTCAAACTCCGTCTCAAACTCCTTGATAATGTCATCGGGTATAGGAGGCGACTGCTCAATGAGACGATCCAGGTCAGAACGGCAGATCTTCAAGAAATCCATGGAATCTATACGCTCTTTCGGATGTAGTGCGAGCTCTACAGCCACTTGGCGTTGGAACTTGCCCCACGCAATAGAAGCCACACGATTCGATTCGGACGACTGCGCATATCGGAAGAAGTTGCCGAGAGTTGTGAGAATACCTGTAAAAATAGATACACTCCCAATACCTATCTGCGCATACTTCTGCGACTCTTGATTGTTTCCGACAATACTCTCTAACATGAAATTCGCAGACCCTGTGAGCGTGGACAAGATAATCACAGGTACGGTAATCCACATGTTGGATATCGCCATCTTCTTCTCGCCCTTGTCATGCATCCAGCGATACGAGGCAGCAATATCTGCCCAACCGGCCATCAGCTCTTCTTGCTCCTTCGTCCAACCATTATTCGGCTTGGCAGGTTTAGGATTTCCTGACAAATCTACTGATTTGTTGGAAGGCGACGGAGATCTAGACATTCTAATTGTAGGGTTTATTATCAACTGCGCCCTCTGCCTCGGCCACCTCGGCCGCGGAAGCCGCCGCGGAAGCCGCCGCGGAAGCCACCAGACTTCTTCGCCTCCACGCCAGCCTTGTAAATGGCGTCAGCCTCCTCAGCCGTAAGCGTCTTCGGATCAATGGTATCCTTGATACTCACAAACACCTTCGTCTTCAAATCATGTTTGTACATATACGGCCCATATTGTCCACGGCTAAAGGTATACGGCCCAAAGACATATTTGGCCGCGGCAGAATCCGTCTTCGCCCGAAACTTCTCCTGGATTGCCTCGGGCGTATCCGTATCTACATACGGAATCATCAACTCGCCCATTTGTAAATACATTCCATACGGCCCCTTCTTTTTCAAAATAGGCTTGCCATTATAAAAGCCCATGTTCGCATCTTCTTTTTGTTTTTTTATCCAGTTACGCGCCACTTCTTCCGTAATGCCCTGAACCGTCTCATTTGGTGGAAAGGAGTAAAAGGTGGGTTTGGTGGCTTGGTCAGATGATTCTTGGACGAGGAGCGGACCTGTCTTTGACATAACCGCCTTGAAGCCACCGCCGAAATCCTTGACCTTCTCGGAAGAAGATGGGACCGAGGAAGAAGCGCTCAGGCGCTCATGGTCGGCCTTATAGGAGTCCCAAGTATCACGGCACAAGGCCTTCCACTGCTCCCTGCCCTTTGACACATTGTCCAAGCGCTCCTCCATCTTCGCGGTGAATTCGTAGGCGAAGAGCTGGGGGAATTCTTTCGTACAGAACTGGACCACGGACTCTCCTAGGGCCGTGGGTACGAGTTTCTGCTTCTCCGCTCCCAGAGTCATTTGTGTAGTGGTGGCTAGCGGTGGCCACTCCCCTGGCTTCACGGAGAGCGTGGTATTCTGAATAGTCGTGCCGGCAATGTCCTTTTTCTCCACATAGAGTTTGTCAAAGAGAACTTCCACGAGGCTGGCGAAGGTGGACGGACGCCCGATACCACGTTGCTCTAGCTCACGAATCAAGGTGGCTTCCGTGAATCGGGAGGCCGCCTTGGATCTCTTCGGGCTGGCGGTCAGCGTCTTCCAGGTGAGACGAGTGCCCTCGGTGAGTTCCAGGGCCTTTTTCCAAATGAGGGCATCCTCTGACTCTTCTTCAGCATCGTCGTCGTGTTGCGCAGGTTTTCCGAGAATCTGCCAGCCTGCGAATTCTGTCATGCGCCATGAAGAAGACCAGGGGAATTTTGCCTCGTCGGCTTCCAGGGTTATATGGGCCGTACGCGTTTGACCACGTGCCTGGCTCATCACAGATTGTAAGGCACGGCGATGGATGAGCGCGTATACCTTACGGTGATTGGGTGTCCAGTCTTCCATCATTGGGAGCTCCTTCAGCTCAAAGTGAGTAGGGCGAATGGCTTCGTGGGCTTCTTGAGCCTGCTTCGCCGCAGGCGCAGCCGCGGCGGCAGCTTTCTTCTTCAGCACAGCTTGCTTGGCCGTAGTACCAACGTACTCGGCACCGTGCTCCTTTAACACCAGTTCCTGAGCCTCTTTTATCGCCTCTTCACTGAGAATCGCGTGATCCGTACGCATATAAGTAATATGACCGGCCTCATACAATTCCTGGGCGGTTTTCATAGCCGACTTTGGATTGATTTTGTATAAGGAACTCGCTTCCTGTTGTAACGTACTAGTAATAAGTGGTTTGGGAGGATTGGCGGTCCACGGCTTTTGGACCATTGTACTTACGGTGGCCCGTTTATCGCCGTGTACATTTTCCAAGTAGTTCAGCGCCGATTCCTGGTCTTCTAGCTCGTCTTCCATGGAGGATGTAAAAGGGAAGTTAGGTGCGCTGAACTCGCCGGCCAGTTTCCAGGTGGTCATGGAAGAATGGTTGCCGATTTCCTTCTCGCGGTCACTCACAAGACGGAGCGCAGGCGTCTGGCATCTTCCTGCACTCAGAGATCGCGCCACGTGCTTCCAGAGTAGGGGAGAAATCGTGAACCCTACCAGCATATCTAGGACAGACCTTGCCTGTTGCGCATATACGACATTCATGTCAATTCGCCTAGGGTTCTGTACGGCTGCCTTAATGGCCGTCTCCGTGATTTCGTGGAAGACCGAGCGAGGGAGAGAGGTTGGATCGCGTTTGAGAAGACAGGCTACACTATAGGCGATTGCCTCGCCCTCTCTGTCGTCGTCAGCTGCCAGATATATCTCAGAAGCTTTCTCGGCAGCGTCCATGATCGGTTTCATCGCCTTGGCCTTTTCCTTGAGGAATCGGAATCGTGGCTCAAAGTCGCGCTCTAGGCCAACGGCGTCCAGACTCTCTTCCAGCGCGCGGATATGACCCATGGTGGCGAGAACAATCCAGCCTTGGCCTAGGAATGAGGCGATTTTCTTACATTTGGCGGGAGATTCCACAACCAGGAGATTGACCATATCTGCTAGAGAGACCGATGTAAAAGGGAGCTCTAGTATTCAAATTTAGAGGGTTAAGGCCTATGAATATATTTATATAGTATATGCCGAAGTCAAAGGGAGCAAGGGCATCTGATTTGGAACAGCTAGTGCTCCAGAAAAACCGATTCGCTGCTCTAGACGTTGATTCATCTTCCGACTCCGAAGAAGAGCTATCATCTTCAGAGAGCGTAGCTTCTGCAGTGGAAGATAAAAGTCTAGAGGAGACTTCTAAGGGCCAGATGCGAAAGTGGTCAAACCCTGATTCAGAGTCACACGTAAATATCTTCAACAGCCCCTTTTACAAAGGTAAGAGGCCTGCGTTTAAACAAAATACGCGCCCACGATTTGTAGATGAGGAGTGGACGAGTATTGCAGAAGAATCTGGGGCAAAGGTTACGTATGAAGACAGGGCGCCTATCGCGCGAGAAGAGGCAAAGACACCTACGGGTAACACGATCATATTTCCCCCTGAAGAAGATACGACTACCGCAGCGATGTGGGCAGAAAAGGTGAAGGAATGTTTGGAGAAGGCCGAGGCTGCCCGAGCGAAGCCCGACGATTTTCATGAATCTCTGAATCGCCTGAGTTTTTTCCGGCGTCCAATGGCCAAATAATTTATACTACTAAAAAGTATATGAACGTAAAGTACGAGGCTTCTGTATCTCCTTCGGCGCTTGCGGATGCTTGCTTTCAGAGTGTAAAAGGGTTGGATGTGGCGGTTGTTGACGCTGCGAATCTAGTGGCTGACAGCTCGGCAGTGCCTTATACAGCGAATCAGGAGATTTTCAAGAATCTTTCTCTTGCGTGGTGGGTTGAGGGGTTGAATACGGGGACTGTACAGTACCGTCCTGTGAGTAATGAGGTCAACTGGGCGTTTGTGAACTCTGCGGGGAAGGATGTGAATATCGCGAAAGAAATCACGGACGTTATAATACCGAATCGCACATCCAGTGTGATGCGCGATGCCCAGACAAAAACCATGCGTTGGACATTGGAAGACAATGGATGCCTTGCAATGACCAGGGTGGATGCGATGTTTTTTTAGAGTGTGGTAAATATTTTCTCTAGTTAATCCGTATATAGGCTGTACAGGTCAATGAGTCTGCGCACAAAGAGTTGTATGTCCTTGCGCGTGCCAGGAATAATAAAATGCTCCCTCTTCCCGTGTTGCTTTTTGTAACCATGAATGCTGACAAGATCCTGAAGGACCCATTTCTCAATGACCTTCATTTGCTCGAAAGAAATGCCTTCTTTATAAATATACCAGTGTAACTTTGACTGCCCATATCGGCCATTTACGTAAGTTTGGCCATCTTTCTCGCCCGCACATATCCCAGCCTTGATCGTTATCATCCCAGGAAGCCTGAGGGAATGATTTTCAAAGCCAGGTTCTGTGGCGTAAATTGAGGACATGGCTAGAGTAGACCAATCTCTCAGTCGTCGGGGAGTTTCAATTTTTATTAAGAGTAAGTCTCTAATAGCCGAATAACAGACCTGCGCGTCCTCCGTAGACGCGCAGAATGTTGTAGGTTTCGAACCATGTGTAGACTGTGTAAGAGGGGTTTGTGCCTGTTGCTCGGAGAGAACCACGGAGTGGTTTGAATTCCAGGAACAAGTCAATGTTCATGATCTTGTCTAGATTCGCATGACCCATAGGATTGCTAATTCCGAACTCCTCGCCTTGGGTGCCAAAGGGTATGTGGTAATAATATTTATTGTGCCAAGGCGTCTTTCGTTGCTCCATGGCTGGGAGAATGCTCTGGAATATGGCGGGCACGTCGGTGGCATATCGGACAATCTTGCCCTCGTATGTGAGGGAAAACTCGCGAATCGGCTCTGAGTCTGCATCGGAATATGCAGGAATCAGGGGCTCAAATGTATGTTTACCTAGGCCACTGGCATCTGGCCACCAGGGTTGTACAGGGTTGTAACGTACAGAATACGTTTGTAGTGGGAACGTGGTTGATGTGCCATAGACGTTTGTTACATGTACTTTGATGGTGTTTTGGTTTGTGTTATAGGAGAGTATGTATGCTTTGAATGACTGGGTTGGAGGAGAAGATATGTTTTCTACCACGATCGTGTCACCTACTTGAAATAAGCACTCGTCGGCGAGGGTTAATGAGAGTTCAGAGGATACGGACAATCGTGTGACAGAAAAGGTGGTCTGGGTTGTATAGCCGGTGTGTTTGGGAGGGCAGGTCATATCGCGGGTGGCGAGGAAAGGCGCATTCAGTAGATCGGCGTCTGATCTGTGTACGTAGAAATACATGTCTTTTGTCGGATTTGGCACACGATAGGGTATTCTTATACTGCCAGTCGTTTCGGTGGATTTCGCATAGTGTTGAAGAATGGGGTATGTCAGATCTCCTAGGCGTATGCGATTCGCCTCGGGGCCGTCCAGATACACATATTCCAGGAGTATGTTGGCCGATTGAATATCTAAGGATGCGCCATTGGAGTTATAGAATGGACTTTCTGCGATGACGGGGTACGAATTGGTGCCATTCTGATTTTGGATCTGCTCAGAGCTCGTGATGAGGTTCTGTAGAGTATTGAACTGGACGGAGATCTGTACATTGTCATAGCTGATTGCGTCAATGGGAAGAGCCTCGGAAGGATCTCCACGATGAAACCAGAAGGGCAGGGGAATTGCCAGCTCTCGGGTAAGAGGAGTGCGCATATCCCAGCCGGCTTGGAATCCTCTATCGGAACGGCCAATCATGCGATTCAGAGTTGTTACTTTTTCAAGAGGTGTGTGGAACTCGTCCAGGACTTCCATCAGCCGTCCGTCAATTGTGTCAATCGCATTCCCTCCGATAGTCACTTGCGCACTTGTAACAAGTGCGTGGCCTACGGAATTCGTCCAGCCGAATGTGGGGCCCGCAAAGGCTGTGTCATTCGCTTCCGCCTCTTGCTTCGCTGCGAGTTGTCGTGTGCTGATGTCTGGGAGTGTCACCATCAAGAAGGCGCGTGTAATAAGGTGACCCCTTCTAGGGATTGAACAGCGCGCCGTTGTACCGAATGCCGGGGTATTGTCAAATTCCACTGTATACCATTCTGTGGTGAAACGGCCGGCTTTTACATAGACGCGCTGGAAATCGTCCATCTTTAGAGAACCTTTGGCGGCGATCAGGCGATCGTCCTGAATTCCTGAATGCAAAAGCTTCAACAAGCCCGCCGAAGCCATCTTTATGCGTGGTGTATAAAAACTATAAGCGTCCTTTTGTTTGGTCCTTTTGGGCACCTGTACTGCCTAAGAATATTCTCCGTATACTTCATAGAGACATGCTGGTAAAAACATTTTATCCTTATGATGAAACATTCAGCAAGGATCTGTGTGTTCTTCCAAATGACGGTGAATCTCAATATGAGGCATTCCAATCTATTTTCGCAGTAATTATGTCAGCCGCATTTAAATCTTCCAAAAAGAAGAAAAACAAACATATAAGCCCATATGAAATGCTCTGCAAAAAATATAAGATTACTTTAATTCCCTCAACACATACACCGGGTATCGCAGGACCCGGGAAACGTATTATCTGGTATCTTCCGGAAGCGGAAACGCACTATATTGCAAATGTTGATGGTATAGAATATGATCCTTATAATCAGTTACAGGCCATAAACACTCAGGGGTTCTGCCAGATGTTTGCGTTTATTTTGGCTATAGGAGATATTGCTGGATTTATTCCAGCAGACCAGACTAAAAAGATAAACGAGGCAAATTTTAATATTCTTGCACATAACACACAATTATGTTGTATGAAGTCAATCCTTTACTTAGAATCTAACTCTGAAATACAAGAGCAGTTCGAAAAGGATTTTTCCAGCCTTATGAATAATGAACGAGTGGAAAGGGGGTTAAAAGAAGGTACAACGCTTGCTCAATATATCAGTGACTTTAAAAAAATAAATGACCACCTCAATTGTGTAAAAGCCTATATTTACGATCAACCTTTGTATGGGCACAAGGACGGTAAGCCTAGACCCGACCTATGGTTTTTACCGCATACTCCGCCACCAAACTTCAGCGAACAGCCAGCCTCCTTTGATTATGTTGAAGCGAGTAAAACAACGGACATGGATGGTGGAAAGAGAAAAACAAGGCGCAAGAAACGGGATAAATAATTTACCGTAAAATATAAAAGTTAAGAACCCCAGTTCTTAAATTTTATATTTTTAGGAATGCTGTGAAGTACTGTGAAATCACTTTGGGTTTTAGGATCGGTAGACGAACTTTTTCAAGTCTGATTGTTGAAGTTTTGTTCGGGTTCTAGGATCTTCAGACTTTCCTTGATAAAACCACGCCTGTAGTGCCTCGGTGTGATAGACAAAGCATTTGATAGGGGAATTTGGTATACAGAAGTTTCCACAAGGGTGTATAATTTGCACACACTCGTCCCCATCCGAAAAGGGTTCATATGTTATAGAATCAACATCAGTTGTCAGAAGGATATCGGAACTCTCCTTGAGGCTACCAATATGTTGCGCTTGAGAAATACAAAGGGCTGAGCTCCTTTGTGCAGTATTAGGAGGAATATCAGCTGGCTGTGTTCCAACAACGTAAAAGTCATAATAATCCGCGTTGTATTGCAAATGTAAACTTCTTCCTACAAACTCAAAGCACAAGATTGTTGTGCCACCTTGTTCATAGTAATAGACAAATGGTCTCGTTATTTCATAATTCCTTTCACCAGTTTTATTTACCCTCGTATATACTTGTCCAGGGACAAGATCTTCGTGAGCTATAGGAGGCATTGTGGGTCATATTGTATCAGCCACAATGAATTTCATTTTTTATTTCACTCGACACATTCTAATCACTGAACATCTTGTTCCCCAGACCGTTCTGGAATCGGAGCCATTGTAAGGTAATGACGAAGACCTTTACTTCCCACATCTTATCGTAGGTTCCCCCAGGCGGTTTGATATCCAGAGTCAAGCGCACCGTCTGTAGGCGCGACGCATTGGCCGTTCCCCGCGGTTGATGTTTCCCTGGCGTCTCCGAAAAAGAATAGCCGTATATGAAGCTATTATAGGCCGCCGCGCCTGCTTTGTGCCTATAGGCGATATGTTGACGGAACCACTGCTCTTCTTGCTTTACCAACTCCACACCATTCAATTGTATGGTAGCACCCTTTAACAGAGGACCACGGGGATTATAAATAGGATCATATTCGGCAGATAGCACAGAAGAATAATTCGTCCACTCATTGTTATTGGCCACTTCCTTGCGTCGCACGAACCATAGTATCTCTTCCATCGGATGATTGGCTTCTAGAGGCAGTTGCACTTGTATCGTATCTTCTGATGACATCGTGGCATATTTAAGAGGCTCGGAGAAGTCAAAGGTCTGTACATTGCGCACGAGGTTTTCAAATGGGCTTCTCATAATATTCTGGCGCACAGTGCCGTCTGTCACAGCACCATAAGTAATCAGTTGGATTTTCTTGAATGCCGGAGTAATAGAGGATGTTTGCGTGGGGGTTATCGTGCCTGTAGTTGTATTCATGATGTTGAGGCTCTGGCTCAGTGGAACATCTGTGGCGCAAGTTCTACGACCTTTTAGAAGACGTACACACTCGGCAAAAGGACGTAGTGTGACGTGAATGCGCACGGAACCTTCTTTACATGCGAGCAAGGGAAGGGCTTCTTGGAGCTTCGTGCGCTGAAAGAAAAATGGGAGGGGTACTACAATAGATCTGCGGGTTGTGGGGAAGGGGCGATAACTCGGAGTCTGTGTTAAAGAGGATAGTGGGTATCTGCCGAGGGCTTCTATGCCGGGGCCGTATTGGGTATTGATATCTGCGAAGAGGAGGCTGGCCGTATTGAGGAAATCGCCGTCCACTATTTCTATGGTCTGGTCGCCGATTTCTAGGACCGCGCGCTGGATAATAGCGGTGCCGAGGCTGTTTGCGTAATACCAGGGGTTTTCGGTAGATGGGTAAGTCAGTGCTCCTGATTCTAGTTGCACTAAGGTCGTGTCACTGAGCCAGTGGCCGAGTTCTAGATGAAGAAAGGTGCCGAGAAGAAGATCGCCGACCGACAGGGAATTGAGGTCAAAGGTGAATCGCTGGCCGAAGCCCGTTGGACCTCGGACAGGAAATTGTTGGACACTCAGGCTGAAGGGATGAATCTTGCGCAGATTGTCGGCTACCCACCAGGTTTTTTCGGAAGATAGGGGCGTGTATTCATTATCCTGGACATCCCTCGGAGTGAGATCCAGGAGAGTTGTGATGTCTCCGCCAGGTCTTTGAAACCCGCTGTCCATTCTGCTATGTCATTAGATCTATACATATTTTAGACCCTTGCGATTCTGTCAAATATAAGCATTAAGATAAATCTTTCGCGTTGCCCGTTATCCATTTCCAGCACCTTTCTCTAAATGAGATATCATCAATAGCATGAAACGACCCCAGAATTAATATATCCGATATCATAATGACATCGTCTATATCTATATGTAACTCCTGAAGTCTCTCACGGAATATGTGAATCATCTCCTTCGCATATTCAGAATTGTAGACATCTCCATACAATAACGTATCAAATCCCCGCAAGGATTGATAAATTTTCGCATAATCATATAAGGGATCTCCCCCCAGTGTTAGTACCCCATCTACTTCTCCGCGCATATCAATAAGTTTTATATAACCATTGAATGATAGTATCATATTTGATAGCCATAGATCGCCATGTATTATATTCGCTGAAGTTAATCGCGAAGACCCGCAATATTCTCCTAATTTCTGTAAATAATGCGTATATACATCGTCGCAATTCTCAAATGAATATATGGACTTATCAGACAATCTCCTTTTGAATTTTTGTATATAATGATTCGTCATTTGTTCTATACTTGGAGATACAACGGGAGAATATGTATTATGTAACACCTGTATCATGTCCATAATTATATTCATATGATTCTTAGATAACATTTCATGCTTGAACAGGGTATATAGAGGTATTCCTTTTATGTATTCAAGTTCCATCGTAATTGTGTGTGATGACTCTGAATTCATCAATAACTTGGGGAAATATGATTCAATAGATGTATTTGATGGAATATTCTTATAAAAGAATAACTGTCCCTTGAGTAGGTCTGCATTACCAGATTTCATAACATTGTTGTTGATAACACCGAGTTTATTATATTTATTGCTCGGTAAGAAGTTGATAATTTGTTTCATTTCTGGCTCTGTAAATAAGCCCATTGATTTCAAATCACCCCTATAGGGGTTGACAGCCCTGTCATCAATATATACATCGGCAATAGGCTTGCCAAATATAATCTCATCATACGGTATTTTAAATGTATCCAGGGTATTGAATGTGATTGTCCCTATATCTTTCATAACTGCTCCCACATTCCCAGAATGTGTCTTCATTCTCCTTGCAGTGTATATGATAATAGTATGCCCTTCTTCATGCAATGAACGTGCTAACTGTATCATTGGCTCAATAGGTAATACGCTTGTATAATCTCCAGGTATAGATGGATACGTTACAAGTGTATTATCTAAATCAAAACATATGCGCATTTTTTCATCGCTAATAATTGGCAATATATCATGAATCTCCTTTATTGTTCCTATATGACGTATCATAGGGAACATCATACATTTTACAGGAATATTATTAGAGAGCATCTTATCATACACAGATGACATGTACGCCTCGCCTTTGAAATTATCCAATAATAGGCTCTCCGCCGCCTCTTTGAATTGAGCAATGTTTTTAAATCCATATATCCCTGTACAATATGTATCAGATATTCTACACTTTTCTTTGATTTGTATAATGTTCGAATCATGTAATTGAACATAGGAATAGGCTTCTGAACCACTTCTATCAATATTACAACCGATAAATGCTGTGCTAATGCTATCTGTATCAAACGTGACTGAAAATCTATATATATTGTCATTGTCCAAAAACATGATCGGCTCTCCATCACACATTATATCTTTTATACCAAGATATGCCGATTCAACAGGTCCTCGCGTAAAATAATCAATGCGTTTGAACTTACATATACGATTCTTGAATAAATTTATAACAATATTTTCAAAATTGTACTCACTCAAATGACTAGAATATATAAAATGGAATATCTTAAATGTAGGTGGTATGTGTTGTAGGGAATAGTATATAGATGGCTTTCCATAAATCATATTCAATGGCTTAGGATATGAATACGATTTCAATCGTTCACCCGAACCTCCACATAATATGTATAATTTCATATATATATATATATTACTCAATCTTATATTTACCTTAAATTGTCGCGCTAAATATTGCTCTGGTTTTTATATTGCAATATAAATGAGCTTTATCCGGACGAGATGTATTGTATGTGAACATACGGAGTTTGAAACACTTTTCTCAATGCCCGCCTTTCCTATAATGGCAATTTCAAATAATTTAGTATCAGAGAGCTATTATGATTATCATCTAATCGTATGTAATCAATGTAAATGCTTACAGCTTAAATATTTGGTGGATCCCAGTATCCTATATTCCGATATATATATGAATGCAACATTTAGTCCATCTTGGGCAGATCATCATACACATTTTAGCAATTTCATTCTTTCAAATACAAATGAAAGGGTGTTTTTAGAGGTGGGTGCAAACAAGGGAGACTTATACAAACTGATGAAGGGCCAGAGGGATGTTGAATTTATGACGCTTGATATGTTTAAAGATTCTAAACTCCCTGATGAAATAAAGTTTATTGAAGGAAATTGCGAAACCTTTGATTTCACAGGCTTTTCAAACGTCATATTATCACATGTATTTGAACATTTATACTCTCCATTGACATTTATTAAGAATATTCGCACTGCTGGTGTTAGAAACGTATTCATCTCCATTCCTAATTTTGATATGCTTCTAGAAGAAAAGTCGTTGGTTACCATACATTCCCAACATACTTTTTTTTGTGGCTTTGATTATATAATATATATGTTTTCCTTATATAACTATACATGCCTTATGTCATATGTATATAATGGAAATTTCAAATCATTAATGTTCAAATTCGTACTTGAACCGGCTACACTGCCGAAAAGTATCCCATCTATGGATATACAATTATATAGGGCTATCTATGTTGATAAGGTACAGCAAATAAGGAGTCTAGAAATTCCTGAAAATAGTTATATTATGCCATCAGGTATATATGGACAAATATACTATTACCTAATAAAAGATAAGATGAGTGTTAAAGGGTTTTTAGATAATAATGCGCAACGTCATGATAAACTTCTTTATGGAACAAATAAAAAAGTGTATTTGCCTAGTAGCATTGATTATAATACGGCTACTATCATCGTATGCGATTGCCCCTATAAAAATGAGATTGTATCGGGTTTAAAAGAACTATATCTGTCTATTCGTATGCTATATATATGAGCTATACATATTTTAGACCCTTGCGTGTATTTCTTCTTTTTGTCTTCTTGTTTTTTTGTGTAGCGCTCTTTCTTCTGCGCCGACCCCCTCCTTCAGGACTTCTATTGGGATTTCTTGGATTATTCGTTTTTTCAGCATTTCTTTCTTTAGAGTATTCCATAGGATCTCCTTTTTCTTCCTCTAACATGCCTATTATTCCTTGAGCTTCCTCATCTTCTTCATCATCATCGTACAAGACGTCCGATAATGAATTCAAGCTATCCAATACATCATCTTTGTCTTGTCTTTCTTCGTCAGTTGTAGCCTCCCTTCCTTCGTGAGTCATTTTAGCAAACATGATAACTAGTGTAATAGAGAACTGCCGATACTGTCCAAAGGTCATATCTTTTATTATTTGTTTGTTATGATCATTTGATTGTGCAAGTTTTCTTATTAAATTAGATGCATTTATACATGCATTTACATGTCTCATATTATTCATAATTGTTTCAGTTGCCATTAATGCAGCCCCTGCTTTCATACAAGCATCAACACCTTCTGGACCTATTTTTACCATATAATAGAGTGCTAAGCAACCAGAAGATGCTAGTTTTTCATGTTTCTTTACAGCATCAACAATTACTTTCACAGCACCATGTTTCACACAGTATCTTTTTTTATCGTCATTTTCTTTAATATAATGTACTATGGTATATAAAGCATCTCTACAAACAGACGGATCAATTGATTTGCATTTATTAATTGCTGTGTCAAGCTGTGAGTTTTTACGAGTACATCCTCTTCCGAAACAGGCGAACATTTTATAAATAGCAATATTTTAATTTATATATGACCTAAGCCATGAATAATTCGGCGCGGCCTTTGCCATCCGTGTTGAATTCGGCCCAGCCTTCCACGATAACGCGCAACTCTGTATTGGCCGAGCCGACCAGGGGGTCGGGAGGCACTGCATTTAGACTGAAGTATAATGTCGGTCTATCGGCTGTGGTGAAATTCACTGCCCCTGTAACACGGGCGTCAGGGAAACGCTGAGGTGCAATGGCACCGAGGCCCCAGTTCATTGTGCCGATTTCATAGCCGGTGTCGGTGGATTCTTTCGCGTAGTTGGTGACATCTCGCCATACCAAGGGGCTCCTCGGCAATTCACGGTCACGCCCTGCAATCTGGAAATTTGCTGAGCTATAATAACTTTGTGTCTGTATTCCAGTGTTGAGTTTCCACAGGCGATTCGCATTGATATCTTGTCTCGCGCGGAAAAACCAGGTGATCTTTTCTGCCGGATGACGGCCATCGAGGAGTCGCTTGATGATACTTGTTCCTCCTGCCACGGCGTTTACATAGTCTACGCGATTCTGGGTAAATATGTTTTCTCTCATGCGCAAGAAAGGGATTTTCTGAGGAGTCTGTTGAAGAGCATCTTGGTACTCGCGGGGTATATATACTTGGCGCGTCTCCAGCTGAACATCTAGAGGAAGGATCTCGGTGCGAAAGAGGGTATGGAACTCTGTCTGTGTACCATTCTGGTTTGTTTGCTGAAACATGTTTGCTCCCCAAGGAGTCGGCTTATATCTGCCGTCGGAAGATTCCACCAGGTCTTCTATCTTGCGAACCTTACACTTCAGGCGATAGGTGTGTTTGAGCGCTGCGCGCTGGGGAAATCCGAGATCAGAGTGGCCTTGACAACCTATGATGGGAAGGGCGAGACGAAGTTGGCCGGGCGTGGCATTTCTCGCAATATCAAGTGCCGTGCCATTGTGGACGCCAGTCAAAGTATTGGATAGCAAGGAATGCGCCAGTGTATCGGCCGACCTTGTAGTAGCCCAGAGGGCGTCGCCGGAAAATTCCTGGAGAAGTATATTGTCCTGGTAAAACTGGATTTGTTCAAAGAGGAAATAGGCGATGCCGTTCGTATATCCATAGGTAACACCGGATAAGTCGGCCACCTCTGTTCGTGGATTGCTTGATTCTATGTTAGAGGGAAGCCAGGAAGGGAGTTTGATGACTAGGGTGGGGTCGCGCATCATATCGCCGACCAGGTCAAAGTCAAATTGTAGGTTTCGGCCGAAATCGCAAGATGTCTGCGAAGGAATGCGGCGTATCTCGGACATCTGCGGAGCCTGCGCCTCATACGTATTGTCAAAGACGTAGAGACTGTCCTTGGATTCTTCAAAGAAGAAGGTGTCCTTCTTTCCACGGGATACGAGTTCGTACAAGGCCCCTTCCAAGGTAGCGTAGGAGCCGGCCATCTGTAAATTAGGGGATCTTTATGCCTTATGCCTAAGCCATAAAAATTCATAGAGGGAATTGTGTGGAGCTCTGTCTACCGATGCCGTCACGATGTGTTAGGGTCTTCCGTAGCTGTCTGTTTATCGGAGCGATGAGTGTTAAAGGGGTTGAACATGTCGACAAAGAGCCTGCTCGTGCCCAGCATAATCAATGAACCATATGAGTTCTGCGTGGTCTTAAGAATCTCCATTGCTCCCATACACATGGGACTGCCCGTTGAGATAGCACCCTGGAAGAAGCCATAGATACCATCGGGCACACAGAAATGGTTGTATAATTTTGCCACAGAGTAGTGGGTTGTGTAGATAATCAGCATTGCAGCAAGACCCTTGCCAATAGCCTGCATCCCTATAGAATATACACGCCAGAGTTTTAGCCCCAGTTTACTTTGATGACAATCTCCCAGAAAGTATAGAAAATAAGACTTACAGGACCTGTTTGGATCTCCACCACGGAATCCTTGAATGTGGCTTGTATTTGCTCTTTAACTGCGTCTTCTTCTTTTGTGAGGCCTTCCACTTCTTCTTTGGTATTCGCCCACGTACAAGAGACGCGAACGACTGTTTCGCCGCGCATGGCCGAGCGGAAGACCTCGTATTTCACGAGGCTCACCACATGCTCTATGAGCGCTTTGCGATAATTGTCGTCCTTGTATTTGTGTAAAAGAATCAAGTCTTTGCGACTGAAACTCATCTGTGTAAAAGGGGAAGTTATTCTTTAGGGTTCTTCTCTGGCAGAGTCAGAGATAGCCTGAGCTTCAAACGCAGTCTGTGCCGCACAGGGCTCGCGACATGTAGGGCAGGTATTCTTTTCCTGGAGCCATGTATTGAGACTCGGAGTGTGAAATACATGGAAACAGCTTGTTACGGAGGCGGTAATGGGACTAATATCGTCCATGGAGATGGGACAGGCCTCTTTGTTTTTGCACGCATCTTCCGCCACTAACCAAGCAATGCGACGAGGAATGGGCTTTGGCTTTGCCTTTGGCTTAGGTGCAGCTGGAGGTGGAGCCAGTGTCCAGAGGTGTTGTGGCCTTTCGTACGGCATAGTAGGGTCTAGATCCACCGTGGTATACTCGCGCTTAATGCGCGCTGCTTGCGCAGGGAGCATAGACTTTGCAATAGGGATCACGAGAGGGCCATTTAGCAGGAATGTACCGTCGCAGTGAATGCGTGTTTGATAATGGCGAGGACCTGTCGACTTGATACGAATAATAACGGAACCACGCCCATGAGAGGTTGTCCTATGAACTGTAAAAGGGGTGTGTTCCTCGTCGTAGTGTACCCAGCTATTTGCGTCTGGTTTCCAGGAAAGGAAGTAGAAGGTGTGCTTCCTTGGACGCCAAAAGGCTAAGAGATTTCCATCAAAGTCATGAATACTCTCTTCCATTTTTGGTAGGGACTTATATCTGCCACAATATCGGCCATCAAATTTTATCTCGCGGTGTGGGTTAAGGCGTGCGCGAGAAAACTCTTAGAGATGTGTGGTATTTGGGCAAAGATTCTCACAGGAGGTGCGAAGATGGACCATAAGGCCCTATGGATGAATGGAGTAAATACCCTGGACGCTAGGGGGCCTGAGGGACACAAGTGGCTGGATCTTGACTCTGCCACCTGGTGTTTCACACGTCTCGCTATTAACGGGTTGAACACAGGTGGAATGCAACCGTTTGAGCGCGCCTCGGGGCTCACGTGGATGTGTAATGGCGAGATCTACAACGCAAAGGAGTTAGAGGAGTTGGTTGGGAAGAAGGGCGAATCTGGCTCTGACTGCGAGGTCCTCGGCGACCTGTACGAGTTTATGGGCAAGCGCGCCGCGCTGGTAGCGCGTGCTCTAGACGGTGTCTTTGCGTTTGTGCTGTACTATGAGGGGAGCTATGTGGTGGCGAGGGATCCCTATGGGGTTCGGCCCCTGTTTTATATTGAGAGCCCTTCTGGGACCTGGACATTTGCGAGTGAGAGGAAGGCGTTGGAGCCATTTGTCTTGGAGGGTGAGAAGGTGGTGGAGTTTCCTCCTGGAGAAGTATGGCAGATTTACGAGGACACGGGGGATCTTGTCAAGTGCGTATATCACGAGGTTCCCTGGATCAAGCAGACGGCCGATATGCCTCTTAGCTATCTGCGGGATGCTCTCATTTCTGCCGTGGATAAGCGCCTCATGACGGAGAGGCCGGTGGCTGCACTCTTGAGTGGGGGAGTGGATTCTAGCTTGATTGCCGCGCTGGTGCAGAGGCGCCTCAAGGAGCTAGGCAAACCACCCTTGAAGACCTTCAGTATCGGCATGAAGGGCGGTACGGACTTGTTTTACGCGGCCTGGGTGGCGCGCTACATCGGCTCTGACCACACGGAGATTGTGGTGACGGCCGATGAGATGTTTGATTGTATTCCCGAGGTGATTCACGACATTGAGTCCTATGATATTACGACCGTGCGCGCATCTGTGGGGAATTGGATGATTGCGCGCGAGATTCGGCATAGAACAGATTGTAAGGTCGTATTCAACGGCGATGGCTCAGATGAGATTTTTGGCTCCTATAAATATTTCTACAATGCGCCCAATGACGCGGCGTTTGAGGAGGAGGTGCGGAGACTGTTAAAGGAAATCCATAGGTACGATGTCCTGCGTTCCGATAGGTCAATTAGCTCGCATGGCCTGGAGGCGCGCACCCCTTTCTTGGACAAGCAGTTCGTGGCGGCAGCCCTCGCCTATAAGACTTCGTTGCGCCGACCGGTGGCTGAGAACAAGGCTACAGGGGAACCAAGGAAGATGGAGAAGATTATCTTGCGCGACGCATTCTTGAAGGATGCCTTACTCCCTGATCATGTGCTTTTCAGGACGAAGGAGGCGTTCAGTGACGGCGTAAGTAGCCAGGCCGAGGGCGAGTCGTGGTACCAGATTATTCAGAGGAAGATTGAGGAGCGCGGGATTGTTCTGGATGATACGAAGCTGTGGTGGCCTGTGTGTCATACCAAGGAAGCCCTGTACTATCGGTCAATCTACGAGAGGTTCTACAAGAACACCGGCGATCTGTGGCCCTATTGGATGCCTCGGTGGTCGCCTGGTGCCACGGATCCTAGTGCGCGGACTCTAAAAAATTGATAAAGGATGGGGGCCTTATGGAAGGTCTACATGACCTGCCAGGCAAGACTCACGGACTGGGAAAATACCCGCATTCGTCTGGGCGCATCGTGGGTCTCCTTTGCTAGGGTGTGTGAGGGGAAGGCTCGCAAGAATGAGAATCTCTGCGAGGCGTGTATATACAGGGTGTCAAAGGGATGCCCTTTTACACAGTCACGGATGATACACGGCCTATTGGCCGAAGAGCCTCCGAAGGATTCCTTGGTATATGGGAGCAAGAGTTACTGGAAATTGGCCGAGGAAGAAGGGTGTGAGCCGGATTCGGAATGGCTGGAGGCTGCGAAGGAGGCGCAGATGCGGGGCGAGGAGGCTTGTGTGTCCAAGGCTTGGACGGTTCAAAGGCCGGCGTCTATTTCTGAGGAGATGGGGAGGAAAAAGAAGGTTGTGGAAGCTCCTACTCCTCCTTCTGCCAAAGGTACTGTTCTCCAATCATTCCCTAGGATTCGGAAGGTATACGACGAAAGCGACAAGGCTCCAGAGACCTTTCACGCTGATAAATGCAAGATTTGGAAAGAGGAAAGAGAGGGGCGAGCCGTATGGGTCAGCGCAGCGGGCCACATATTTGATTGCGATTCCACTGGAGAACCTGGCGAGTTTATTCGCAGGGAAGAAGCCCGTGTCTAAATGATTATCATATGTATAGAATAGCAAGATGCGTAAGCTACAACTCTTGTTATTTTTTCTAGCATCCATCGTATCTTCGGGAGAGCCTCGCGAAGATGCGCGTATTTTGGTGGGTGATCTCGTTTTACCTAGCGCTAGCGCAACGATGTCGAAAACATCTACGCGCACCACGACGGGGACAAGGTCTGTTCGGCCGACCGAGATATTTACACCCACGGCGAAAAATACACTTACTAGTGTTCCTAGTCTAGCAGGTACGAGATCTGCGGCGGCATCCAAGACGGCTAGCGCATCGGCGCTTGGAAGCAGTTCGGCGATAATGACAAAGACTATCACGGGGTCAACAACTAGTACACGGACTACGGCTCCTACACGCACGGGCACTTCCTCTATAACATCTACGAAGAGTCCATCGGCAAGTCCTAGCGGTTCTAGATCGGCTTCTTCTTCTAAGACGGGAACGGCGAGTGTGACTAAAAGTCGTACCATGGCTTCTTCCAGGACATCTTCTGCGTCTCCTTCTTTTACAAAGACGGGACGAGCCTCTGGGTCTGCGCTAGTTACAAAGACGGGCACACAGAGTGTATCGGCTTCTAGAACCAGTACATCTTCTCCGAGTTCTTCACGGAGTATTACGAGTTCTAGGACATCTACTGCGAGTGTTACAGGGTCTGGTAGCACGAGGGTTTCTAGCACATCTTCTGGCTCTTCACAGGGTACGAGGTCTTCATCGGCTTCTGCCACGATAACGCGGTCCATGTCATCTACTAGGACTTCCACGGCTTGTGTAACAGGGAGTCGTTCCGTTGTGTTTACGGGCTCAGGGGCTATTAGTAAAACTGCCTCTGGCTCCTATACCAATACGAAAACTGCGAGTGTTTCTTCGTCTGGTTCTGTTTCAATGCGCGGTTCCTTGACAGAGCGAATAAGTAGGAGTGTTTCGGCAAGCGGGTTGGTGAGTGTATCGGCATCTACAGCAGTTACGCAGACTGTTAGCCCTAGGGGATCTGTAAAAGCGAGTGTTACGGCTTCGGCTACGGGGGATAGTACTTGTACGCCATCTGCTTCCTATAGCCCCTTGGCATCTAGGAGTTGGTTTAGCTCTAGGACCCAGACAGGGTCTACAAGTAATACGAGGACGAGTTCGGCGTCTGTGAGTTACAGTGCATCTGGGAGGGTAAGTAGATCACAATCGGCTTCGGCCACGGTGACGTTTACGGTTGCTCCTTCTTCTTCGGCGCAGGGTTCGCGCACGGTAAGTCGCTCTGGATTTGTGTCAAAGAGTGGTGTGGCGAGTCTGTCTCCAGGGAGGTCAAGGTCTGGAAGCGTTAGTGGAAGCGTGTACGCTACGGTGTCACAAGAAAGTACTTCTACGCCAAGTATAACGACCTTTCCTACGGGTGTAACAGAGACTGTATCAGGCACATATAGTGCGAGTGATGTGGCTTCTTGGACGACTTCTGGGAGCCCAAGTGCTGTGGTGAGTATGACGTTTAGTGATTCTGGGACTGCCTCTGGGTTGGGCAGTTCTTCCCCATCTGTGAGTGAAAGCCAGTCTCCGTTGGAATCTGAATCTGGGCTTGCGAGTATATCGTCTTTGGCTAGTGCTAGCGTTTCGGGATCTGGGGTTTCCTCGGAGAGTGGAGGGGCTACGGCGAGTTTTGTTGGAACGCGAACCTCGTTGGTAAGTGTATCGGTGACAAAGAGTGTTGTGGTGACTAGGTCTGCTTCTGGATATGGGTCAGGAAGTGTGTCTATGACGAGTTCTGGAGTAGGAAGTGTATCTTCTAGCCCTAGCAGGTCGCATACAAATTCTAGGACGGCTTCTGGGGCTGTCACCGCTTCGCGCTCTGTAGGCCCTTCTCGCTCTTCCTCGGCAGAGGTGAGCGCTTCTTCGGTGGATTCTGGGAGTCCTTTAGCAAGCGCGAGCGCTTCTTCGGCGGATTCTAGGAGTCCTTTAGCAAGCGCGAGCGCTTCTTCGGCGGATTCTAGGAGTCCTTTAGCAAGCGCGAGCGCTTCTTCGGCGGATTCTAGGAGTCCTTTGGCGAGTGTAAGCGGTTCTTCGGTGGATTCTGGGAGTCCTTTGGCAAGTGCTAGCGCTTCTTCTGTGGATTCGGCCAGTCCTTTAGTAAGTGCTAGTCATTCTTCGGTGGATTCGGCGAGTCCTTTAGTAAGTGCTAGTGGGCATTTGGCAACTGTGAGCGAACTAGGATCGGCTACTGCAGAAGCATCTCATACACCCCTAGTATCATATAGTCCAGTGGAATCTGTAAGCGGATATTATTCTATGTCAGCCAGTATAAGTGCGAGTCAATCAGATGCGTTTTCTACGGCTACACGCTCTGTTTTGGGTACTGTGTCAGAGGGGGGTTCGGCGAGCCCTTCTCCTTCGGAATCTCAGTTTGCATCAGCTAGTGGAGAGGGAAGTAGTAGCCCTGAGGCTTCTGTGCCTGCTTCCGTATCTTCCTCTGTAACTCTATCGCCAGTACTTACAGCCGAGTCAATAAGTAGTTCTTCTCCGCTATACACAGATTCACCTTCTGGTTCATCGTATGCGAGTGATTCATCATCCGCAACATCCTCTATAACACCAACTGGCTCAGGAACTCCTTCTCTAACTGGAACTTTGTCTGGTTCAGGGACACCTTCTCAAACTGTAAGTGGTTCTGGGACACATTCGGTCACTATGACTAGCTCAGGGACTCCTTCTATTTCTGGAACATTAAGTGGAACAGGCACACCATCCGAGACGCCTACTGGCTCCGAAACGCCCTCGGCGACGGTGACTAGCTCAGGAACCCCCTCTCTTACTGGCACGTTAAGTGGCTCAGGTACGCCGTCCGAGACGCCTACTGGCTCCGAAACGCCCTCGGCGACGGTGACTAGCTCAGGGACTCCTAGTGTGAGTGGAACTTTGTCTGGAACAGGTACAGCCTCGGACACGACAAGTGGCTCTGGGACACCATCGGTTACAGTAACTAGATCAGGAACTCCTTCTCTGAGTGGAACTTTGTCTGGATCAGGCACAGCCTCGGATACGGTAAGTGCCTCTGGGACACCATCGGCAACTGTGACTAGCTCAGGGACTCCTTCTCTGAGTGGAACTTTGTCTGGATCAGGCACAGCCTCGGACACGACAAGTGGCTCTGGGACACCATCGGTTACAGTAACTAGCTCAGGAACTCCTTCTCTGAGTGGAACTTTGTCTGGATCAGGCACAGCCTCGGACACGGTAAGTGCCTCTGGGACACCATCGGCAACTGTGACTAGCTCAGGGACTCCTTCTCTGACTGGAACATTGAGTAGTTCAGGCACAGCCTCGGACACTGTAAGTGGCACTGGAACGCCTTCGGTTACGGCAACTAGCTCAGGAACTCCTTCTCTGACTGGAACATTGAGTAGTTCAGGCACAGCCTCGGACACTGTAAGTGGCACTGGAACGCCTTCGGTTACGGCAACTAGCTCAGGAACTCCTTCTCTGACTGGAACATTGAGTAGTTCAGGCACAGCCTCGGACACTGTAAGTGGCACTGGAACGCCTTCGGTTACGGCAACTAGCTCAGGAACTCCTTCTCTGACTGGAACTTTTTCTGGATCAGGCACACCTTCTCAAACTCCAACTGTCTCCCGAACACCCTCAGTGACGGTAACTAGCTCGGTCACACCTTCTCTGAGTGGAACTTTGTCTGGAACAGGAACACCTTCTCAAACACCAAGTGTCTCTGGTACACCTTCGGTTACGACAAGTGGCTCAGGAACTCCTTCCAAATCAAGAACACCATCTGCCACGCCTTCTGTTACTATAACTCCTTCAGGCACTCTAACCAGCTCAGGAACACCTAGCAAATCGGGAACACCATCGAATACGATTACCCCTTCTAAAACCGGTACTCCTTCCGTGACACCTTCAAATAGTGCTTCGGGAACTAGTACACGTTCACGCACACCCTCTGTTACACCATCTGTAACACCAAGTAAATCAGGAACATCTTCTGTAACACCTAGCGTATCTCCAACAAAAACACAAACTCCTAGCACCAGTGTAACAGGAACACTTACAAGCACATCTTCCAATACAGGTACAGGCACGTCAAGTATTACTTCAGGAGCATCCCCTTCTTCCACAACTTCCACAACGTTTACAGCTACTGGCTCAGGAACTCCCTCCAAATCAGGTACACCGTCGGTCACTCCGTCTGTCACTACGTCGCCTTCTAGCACTCTGACCCGTTCAGGAACACCTTCCGTTACTATGACTGGCTCAGGAACTCCTAGCAAATCAGGAACACCTTCTAACACAGGTACGCCTTCTGTAACACCTTCCAAGTCAGGCACACCTTCTGTTACACCTTCTCTTACCCGTTCAGGAACACCTTCAGTTACTATGACTGGCTCAGGAACTCCTAGCA
>Ga0209400_1000296_pt1 | contig 43238 bp, 72 predicted proteins | sample M_130807_EF_Meta_FD_187313 | JGI IMG/M metagenome (GOLD analysis project Ga0209400, IMG submission 187313) | Freshwater microbial communities from Lake Montjoie, Canada to study carbon cycling - M_130807_EF_MetaG (SPAdes) (version 2) | ecosystem: Environmental > Aquatic > Freshwater > Lake... | reverse complement strand
ACAATTGATTGTAAGTCACTATTAAAAGTACTTCTCTTCTTAGCCATATCAATAATTTTAGCCTTAGCAACATCATCATAAACAAAATCAGTACCGAAGTCACAGAAACCCATCAAGTAATCATCAGTTCTCTTGTTTTGAATATAGTGTGAATTAAAGTGTTTAGCTTTATCCATACTAAATCTAGCACCAGACTTATGAACACGGTCTAATGAGAATTGAGAAATCATATCATCCATTGAAAAGATTTCGTTTTCTCCAACTGGAGACCACCCAATCAATGAAAGTGTATTGATGAATACATCAGCATCAAATCCCGCTTCTTTCCAACCATCAACCCAAACACCAGTTGTTGGGTCATTATAACCAAGTGGCGCAATTGGAATACCATATTTAGCGGCAGTTCTCTTAGATAGTTTACCTTTACCATCTGGATTCAAAATCAATGGTAAGTGAGCAAATGTCGGAACATTCCATCCAAATGCTTTGTAAAGCAATACGTGGAAAGGAGTTGAAGCAACCCACTCTTGTCCACGAAGAACGTGTGTTACCCCCATATCATGGTCGTCAGAAGTATTCGCCAAGTGATAAGAAGCAATACCATCTGATTTTAAAAGTACTTTATCATCAATTTGACTAGTATTGATTGTGATATCACCTAAGATAGCATCTGTGAAATTAACATCAACATTAACTGGTACTACGAAACGGATAACATATTTGTCACCACGTGCAATACGTGCATCAACATCATCTTTAGAAAGAGTGAATGAGTTAACCATACTCATACGAGTAGTGGAATCATACTTAAAGTTTGGAATAGAATTATGAGCCACGTCCAAATCATCTTTAGAGTCGAATGCGTGATAAGCGTATCCATTATCAAGTAAGAACTTAATCTTAGCTGAATAATCTCTCTCAGATTGAATGAAAGAACCAACAGAAGGGTCTGGATTCCAATATGATGCGTCTGGAACAATACCTAACCAATCACACATACGCTTGAAGTAATCAAGAAATTCTGGTGTATAACGGTCACGGTCGGTATCCTCGAGCCTAATTAAGAACTTACCACCACTTTGCTTAGCAAGGAAATAGTTATAAAGTAAAGTTCTACAATTTCCTATGTGAGAAAATTTAGAAGTGGGGCTTGGCGCTATTCTTGTTACTATCATATGTTTATTTTATTTGAGAATACAAATATACAAATTTTTTTTTGGAAAAACAAAATTAAGTTATCAACAAATTTAACTTGTAATCTCTTACAAACTGTAGTATATCTACATCCTTATAATCATCAGGGTTATCCCATCTTAGTTTCTGAATTGACAACTTACCATTAGATAATATGGCAGCAAAATTAGAAGACATCATAATATTAGTTCTACCGCCTTTCATAACAAAATTACCATCAGATGTTTGATAAACTGGTACTTGTAGTAAAACTACATTACCATTATCAAAACAATTATTCTGAATGGATTGAATGATTAATTTATCTTGCTGATAATCTCCACCACTCATTATATCACTTGTTCTAAATACAAATGCACTTTCTTTTATAGAGAATGATTTTAGATAAGAAACATCTTTAGCCATATCTCTACTTGAATGACTTATTAAATACTCTGATAAACTATCAAAAATAGATTCATCCATTGGTGTATGAGTACCAAAAGTAAATATACCACCATTCTCATTCATCCACTCTCTTATCTTATCAACTGTTTCCATCGGTTAAATTATCTAAGTTTTTTCTTCTACGGTAAATTTGTTTTGATTTATCTATATTTTCTTCAAGATATCTTTTATCTGTGAACATATAGTCGGTAAAGAAAAGAATAGTACCATCATCTAAGTTTTTACCAATACATTCATCACAAATTGCTATGATTAATCGACTACCATCGTGTTTAGATCCATATCCAGCATCAATTATATGTATGATTCCATTATCAATCATTTCATTATTGATTGTCAATGTATTCTCACCTCTTTTTTCCTTTTTCCAAAGTAGGATTTCCTCACTTTCTCCATCTTTTGAAAATGGTTTTACATTATCTTTTTTACAACAAATACAATACATATATAGTTAGTTAAGTCTTCTATTTAAAGGAAAAATCCCGATAGTTTTAGATCTATCGGGATTCCTTAGTAATCAATTTATTGAGGATTAACCTTTTACCTCAACCTCACCATTCATACAGGCTTGTATGTATGTTCTATTGCCAGGCGGGATGGTGTGTGCTATTGTTGGTCAGTCATCTAGGACTTTTTACACCATTCAACTAATTACTTCTTTTTACTTGAAGGTACAACCTCAACCGGTGTGTCTGCTACCACATTCTGTGGAGTAGATGGAGTTTGTTCCATCATTCTCATAAGTTGCATTCCCAACATACCTTCAAGTGCTCCACCTCCACCATTAGCTCCACCACCAATCAAGACATCAGGGATAACCTTGATTTTGTTGATTCCAATAGACTCAGTTACTTTCAACTTAGCGAAGTTGTCTTCACCCATTGCATCAACTTGAAGTTTATAAGATTCAGCAGTTGACTTACCAATCGCTTCAATCTTAGAAGCTTCAGCTTTACCAGTTACAGTAATTCTTTCAGCCTCAGCGGTTGCTTTCATTTTAGTGGATTCAGCCTCAGCTTGTGCGTTCAATTTAAGAGCGGTTGCCTTACCTTCAGCGGCTTTAACAGCTGCTTCTGCATCTTTCTGAGCGATGTTTACTGATTGTTCAGAACGAACTACATCTTTCTGCATATCAGCGATAGCGTTTGCTTTCTCATACTCTTGACGTTTACCTTGTGCCATACGTTGAGTATCATAAGTCACTTGTTGCTCTTCAGCAATTTTACGGTCAGTAAGAGTTTTCATCAAAGATTCTGGTGGAACGATGTCACCAATCAATGTATCAACAGCGTGAACATTGTATTCGGTAAGAACCTCAGCGATACGACCTTTAGCTGCGTCTTGACGCTCTTTACGAGTTTTCAAGAAGGCGATTACGTCACTATCTTGAGCTGAGTTACGGAAGTAGTTACCAATTGTTGGCTCAAGTACTTGAGAAACAAGGTTCTGCATGTTACCGAAACGTGCAATTACTTTTGGTGCTTCAGTAGATGGTACGTGAATGATTTGAGATACATCTAAGTTGAATGGGAAACCATCTTTAGAACGAACAGTGATTGTGCTAAGACCAGCGTCTAATTTGTGAGACTCATTTCTACCAGTTGCCCAGTTCAATACAAGGTTAGTTGTAGGAACTAATTCAACTCTCATGGTCAATGGGTTTATAGGGTACTTACCTGGACCAAGTGGTTCAATCCAAACGCCTTTTTGACCCTTTTTCACAATGTTACCGTGTTTGAAATCTATGCCAGTTAAGTCGGTACCTTCTTCACCAACATAAGATACAACAACACCAACATAACCAATCGGAATCTCGGTCATTTTAACTTCTTCGATAGTAACAGCCCAAGGATTAATGTTATAAGTACCCGCAAGGATAACTTCTTGTTGGAGACCACGTTGTCCACCATTTTCAAGGAAAGCATTAAAGTCTTGGAACTTGTTGTGACCTTTAGTTGAGTCAGCTGCGATTTGACCTTCGGTAAGAGGTAGACCATCAAGTGTTGTTACAACACCTACTGCATTATCATTAATGTGCATTTGGTCACATATTGACACATCAAATAAGTGTCGATTGATACGGTAAGAACCTGCTACAAGGATAGTAGCTTGACGACCTTTTTGTCCGCTATTAGTTAAGAATTTCTCAGCATCTTGAAAGTTATCCGAGTCAACATTACGACCCAAGATAGCACCGTTATTAGGAACCACACCATCTTTAGATGAAACCAATCCAATCTTACCTTGTGGAATAATAGTGAAGTCTACCAATCTCACTTCAAACTGCCAAGGCCAGAAACCGAAGTAAAGGCCAGGAGCAAGTGTTTTTGCTTGAAAACCTGCTTCGCCTTTAGTTGCAATGATACGACCATCAGGAAGTGACTTTTCTTTTCCAAAAAGAACGAATTTCTTGGTAACTAAACCAATTTGGCTTTCTGGAACAATAATAACACCGAATAAACGGAATACCCATTTGTACATGATTAGACTGGCTACAATTGGAAGAATCCACCAGTAATTGTGCATAAAATCTGCGAATTTTGACATTTTATAAAAAAATTAGTTAAATCCCTACTCTATTTAGGCTTTTTGGGAAACGCCTTTTTGTTGACTCTTGCAAGAAATCTTCACAAAGATATACTATAGTTTTGAATATCCGAAATTTAATTAATCATTTTTTCTAAATCAGAGATACACTTACTATAATAATTCTTTTCATACATTCGAGCTTGTAACTCAAATGGATGTTTATCATACTCAAAAGTTTTCAAAAGTTTACTATAAACCTTAATATCTTTTGATTTAGGCATCTGTAAAAAGTGTGTGTATTCGTGTATAATTGTCTTAACAATTTTTGATTTTGTTGTACAAGTACTTAGATAAATGGTTATTTCTTTATTTATATATTGTCCGTATTTTTTTCTAATACGTTTATCTGTTTTAACAGTCAGTTTAGGCAATGACTTTATTGGGCTACCAAATTCATTTATACACCAAATAAAGGCATTTTCGGCTATTTCAACTTGAGTTTTTATATCCATAATACAAAGATACGGAAAAAATTAAGAAATTAAAGTATTTAATTTTAGGTCTCTATTTAGAGGAATGTAGTTTGGGTGGTCCAAGTCAATGATCCAGTGTATAATATCATCACTTTCCCTATACATAATGGTTCTACCTTTTTCTTTAAGTGCAAAAACATCATTAGAATTTAATGTTCTTGGAAACCTATCTATAAATTCTGGACAAAAATTTTTAAGACTTTGTGATATTTTAACTAAATGTATTTCACTTAATTGTAAATCAACCAAATCTCTAATAGTTTCAAAGTCGGGATGAAAATCACCTGATATTACTTTGTATAGTTTCATTTAATATTTGACTTATTAAGTCGTCTCTTTTCTCAGTTAATAATATTGTTTGATATTGATTATATGGAACTAAATCTTGCTCATTGAATACTGACTCGTGATAACTTTCGGTGAACCATCCACACTCAACTTTATTATCCACATAAGAAAGTATTCTCATTTTATTACCACCGGTATTCTTTATTACTAAATCACCAGGCTTAAATTTCATAATAAATAGTCATTTTTATATAACTATTTATTAAATTTTCTTTATCCCAGTAATTTACTAATATTTATTTCCCTGAGTTCTTGTTTGGAATATCTATTTGTGTTAACCCAGAAGACGGTTCTACCATAATCAACAATTTGTCTTACTTGCTTTTTATGACACCTTTTACAAAATCTTTGATAACCAATGTATTCTCCGTTAGAATCAAATAGAATTTCATCTTTTGGGTTATTATAATTCCAATCATGTTTTACAAAAAAACATTTAATCTTTGAGTAATTCATTTATAATCTCGTCTCTTACTATTTGTGTATTTAAAAAATAACTAAAATGAACTTTGAATTCCTTTGGTTGAAATAATGTAGCACTAACAGATCCATCTCGAAAAAGAACTAAACAATCATTTTCAATTCTTTTAATCTTATAAGGTGTGTTATCTTTAATGGCACGTGGATGACCATTCTTTTTTCTTCTAACTAACATAACAGTATCACCTGTTTGAAAGTCATTTACCGTCAATCTATCAGTAATCCAAGTCTTACTTTTTTCCATAGTTCATTATGAGAAGCTCTTGACCTTTGGTCTGTACTTGACCAGGTTTAGCCATAGCTGCTTTAGCAAACTCTTTCATTTCCCATCTATATTCATCTTTTGGAAACCATTCTGATAACTGTGGAAAATCATAATAACTTAAAGAGAACTTACCTTGAATAGACTTCAAACAATTAGCCAACCTTTCATGTGTATCAATTCCAAACTCATGATTAGCATAGTAGTCTTCTGTTTTATAATATGGGGGATCACAATAAAAATAAGTAGTTGGTGAGTCATATTTCTCTATGACTTGTTGGAAATCTAAATTCTCAGTTAATGTAATTCTTTCGAAATAAGATTGCCATTTAGGGTTAGTAAGTTTATCCTTGAAGGTATCAAACTTAGACTTATATTTACCTTTTAAGTCAATGAATTTTCCTTTCTCTGGATTTGTACCAGACCAAACTTGTGTAAGTATATAAGCATACTTATAAGCGGTCTCATAATCTGGAGTAGATAAATCTACTGTGAATCCATCAGCAAAGATTTCTTTTTGAAACTGATAGAATAAGTCAGAGTTTTGAGAATGTACAGTGGAAATAACTTTAGAGAACTCTTTATAGTTTTTAATACAGTTGTATAGATTTACATTCAAAGGATTGAAATCATTGTAAACAACTGTTTTAAGGTTTTGATAAGGTCCTAATTCCATATTGAAAAATACCCAGAACATTCCAGAGAATGGTTCTACATAAGTCTCTATATCATTTGGTATGTAGTTTCTAATCCATTTGCCAATTTTACTTTTACCACCAATGTAAGATAATGCCATTTATTTATATTTATTTTTTAACAAGTGTATCTTCCGTCTCTACGGTCAACATAAGTAGATCTTTGATTCTCCCAAGATTTTCTTTGTAAATCAACTATCTGATTATTTATACACTCAATTTTAGATTTTGTTTTAGTCAAAATTACTTTAACTACATCTAAATTACCAACAGTTGCTGAGACTATAAGTTCATTTAAAGACTCTAATTCAGCATTTGCAATCTGTAGATCAGAATTTAATTTATCCATTAAAATATTTTCTCTTTCAGTCATAATTTATGCGTTTTTAAGTTCATTAATTCTATCTCTTAATTGTGAAGCAATCTCATACTCTTCATTTTGAAGAGCTTTCTCCAACATTTTTTCCAAATTCTCAACAGTAACACCACCAGAATAATCACGTTCTTTGTGATTTGTTTCATTTTGTGTCTCACTTACTGTTCCATCTTCATCCATTTCAATTCCTGAAATCTTGAGAACTTCTTTAGAACAAAATATTGGAGACTTATAAGACAATGCCAAACAAATCGCATCACCAACCGAACACTCGATTTCAAATTCATCCACCATATTGGAGAATATTAGTTTGGCATAAAATATACCTTCTAATACATTACTGATGTAGATTTGTTGCAAATCTGCATTAAAGTTATCTGTTATCTTTTTGAATAGTTCATGTGTTAGTGGTCTAGGAGTTTTTAGTCCTTCCATTTTCATTGCAATGAACTGTGCATCATTTGGCTTTATTATGATTGGTAGTTTTAGTTTACCTTTACGTTCGCCTAAAACTAGTACATAAGATCCAGCTTGTGTTTGACTATAAGATAGTCCAATAATTTTTAATTCTGATTTTTTCATACTAATTGTAATATAATTTTAGATAAAGTTTAATCTTGTAAAAGAAGGTCAGCGGCACTTGTAGCACAATAAGCGACCGGTTTAGCGAATACTCTATAACCCATACCTCTTAACCAAGGTACATAAGTCTTGTAAGATAAGTTAGAACGGTTTTTAGCGTGTCCTTTCTTATCTACATTACCTTCAACTGGGTTGAAGTCTAAGTGTAAGTCAATCAACTTAAACTCAAATATTCTATCAGAAGGAGTTAGATTAATGTTTTTAGTAACAACATATTCATCAAAAGAACTAACGTGTGAGAACTCACCATTACATTTAGCAACATGAAACTTATATCTTTTTCTTTCCATTTCAGTTAAGTCTTTACGTACATAGAATCCTTCTAATTCTTTTTGTAAGAACTCACCGATTTCATGTACATACTGAGCTTCTTTGTGAAGTCTTTCAAAGTTATCTCTAACTTTGTTTATATTTTCACGGAAGAAAATGACATGAGCACCATTTTTGATATCAGTATTATACAACATAATAGTAATAGCATAGATAGTTTTTCTTCTTTTTTGAACAGAGTCACAACCAAGACTAATAGTCACATTTGGTTCTTGATTTATGTATTCTTTAAGGTACTCTATAATGTCTGGTATAAATTCACCACCAAACTTCTTAAATCTTTTTCTTATATCCATTTTATTTTATTAATCATCCTTTTTACGGATCTCTATTTTTAATATTGATCTCTTAATTACTTCTGAGGAAGCAACCAGGAAACCATCTGGTAACCACATATCATATCCACCATTATAAAAGGTTTTAGATAACTCTACAAGGTTTAAATATTGTTCTTTTGTTACGATCATTTCTTCCGAAACAAACTCACCAAGTTCTGTTATTAATTTAAAAACTATTATCATTCTGATTATATCCAACATTCTCAAAAAAGTTTCTAAAAAAATAAACCCCTCTCAATGAAGAGAGGGGCTTTTTTTCTCAGAGATTACTTACGCTCACCTGGCTTGTTGATACGCTTGATATTAACAAGGACATCTTTGAATGTCTGCATGAACTTCTTAATCTTTGGGTCTGACACATCAGGAACATTATCCAAAACGTGTAACAGATAAGCGGTCAACTCATCGTGACCAACTCTCTTCAAGAACTTGGTTACATTTTCAAGTTGCTTATCACTAAGCTTTTTGATATCATACTCTTTCAATGATTGAATCAATTCAGAGTTTTTATCACGGTTGTACTTGTCCAACTCTTTTTCAACTTTGTCAAAACGGTCGATGATATCTTGGATTGTGATATTCACCATTTCTTGACAGTATTGAAGGAAACGTTGTGCTCCATTACCAATGTAACCGTGAGCTACTTCTTGTAGTGTTGGTAAGAACTCACGAGGTGAAGCATCTTTACCAAAGTTCATAGTGATGAAGTCACTCAAGAATCTCCAAGAACGAGGAGTTGCGTATGCCTTACTGTTTTCAGTAGGATTTTGGTACAACTTCTCAGGGTAAGCCTTGATGAAAGACACAATAGAACTGTGACAGTTTTCTTTTGCGAATCCATCAATCCACTCGTCTGCTCCCAAGGTGTGGTTGAAGTGAATCAAGCGGTTGTTCAAAGCGTTGTCAAACTCTTCTACGTCTGTACCATCTTCATCACCAAGGTTACCAGATGCCATCATCAAAACGGTGTCATTGAATTTGAATTCTGTACCAATACAACGCTCTAACAAGATTTGTAGAGCCGCGTTACGTACAGGAAGTTGAGCTCGATTCAACTCTTCAAAGTGAATGATAGTTGGTTGTTTATTTGCTTCAATAGCCCAACGAGGTACTACGAAGTCAAGACACTTAACCATTTCACCACCATTATCAACGGTAGAGATATTTGGATACAATCCAACATCAGTTTCATCAACCATTGACAAACGGATATCAAGATACTTGAAGCCCATCTTATCTGCGATTTCACGTGCAATTGCTGACTTGGCGATACCTGGTTTAGAAGTAATGTACATTACACCAGACTTCGGCCACATAGTCATAAAATACTTACGCTCACGTGGTGTGAGTGTTGCCATACGCTCACGAATCTGAGACGGCATTACTGAGAAATCAGTTACTTGAGACAAATCAATAAATTTATTCATACTTTTTTAATTATTGTTAATATTATTTATACAAAGATAAGTTACTATTTTTTAATTTCCAAATTTTATGTTGAAATTATCCTTTGATAATTTCAACATTTTTAAGAGCTACTACTGGTTTAACTTCTTCCATGATTTCACTCACTGGGCCATAAGTTTTCATTTTGTCAATAGTACCTTTAGCGATAGAGAAGGCTGCCACTGCTTTGATGATTTTTCCTTTATCATCTTCATCAATCTCATTTGACTCTTCAATCATACGAGAGATAACTTCACCATACTTTTCAATCATATCATTATCGAAAGAGAAAGTTGTTTTTTCTTCAACAATTTCAGCTCCAAACTTTTCAGTAAGAGATTCTGCTCGCTCAGCGTTGATAGAAATGTATTTATCTGAAGGTACAAACATAGTTTGAGCTACATCCTCACCACTCTTAGCTTCAATCATAATTGAACCTGGGTTCTTACCAGTTTTCTCATACAATTTAACCCACTCAGATTTAGATGTGTCTTTAATTTCATCGGCCAACATATCAGCCTTGGCCTTATCACGCTTCATATTATCTTGAAGCATCTCAAGCATTTGAACTTTGCTGAAGAAGTCACCGTCTTTAACAGTTACGCGAACTTTTTCATCTTTCGCTTTAGTTGTTTTAGTAGCTGCTGTTGCTTTTGCTTTTGAAAAAAGATTACCTGCCATTGTTTTAGTTTTTAATTTGTGATTGATTAACTTAACATTACAAAGATACAAAACTTTTTTGATTTGCCAAAATCTTTTTGAGATTTTTTTAATCCTACTCTATATCTCCTTGATTGTTATACAAAGATAAGGAAAATTATTTACCCACCAAAATATTATAAAAAATATTTACAATATTCTTTGCCTCCTGTGCACTTAGATTTGTATTATCAAGAACAAAATCAGATATTTTAATCTTTTCTTCTGGTGAAATTTGACTTTTCATTCTATTATCATACTCTTCCTTAGTAATACCATCACGTTTAATGGTTCTTTCTAATCGAATATCATATGGAACATTAACAAAGATAATCTTATCAAGATAGGTATTCATTTTTGATTCAAATAATATAGCGCTTTCGGCTAATATCATTAGTTTATTTGAATTTTTTGAACAAAAATCATTAAAATCTTGAAAAATATATGGGTGTACAATTTGATTGAGTTTCTTCAATCTTTCTTCACCACCATTGACAAATACTATTTGTCTAAGTTTATCTTTATTCAACTCACCATTGGAATAGATATTATCACCAAATTCATCAATAAGTTCTTTCTTTAGGAAAAAATTGTTATTATTTACCATGTTTTAATAAAAATTTTATTTAGGATCTCTGTACATTAGATGTCCCATTCGATTTATATCGTTACCTTCAAAAAATCCAAATTTTTTATAGAACCTTATAAGCCTATCAATAGAAGAACCATAAAAATCTGATGCCCTTAATTCAATTTTTAATTTATATTTGTCACAAAAATCTATAATTTTTTTCATTAATTCTGTGCCAAATCCTTTTTCTTTCTCACCTCTAATAACAACATCAATTAGTTCAAAAATATAATTTCCTTCTAATTTCTTGATATTATACACTATTTTATGGAAATCATCTTTACCTTTGACAAATTTTTCGAAAAATTCACTTGATAGTTCAATAGTTCTTTCATCGTAAAAATCACCCTCAATTTGAGGCTTAGCACAATAAGAACACCATTTTGGAGAACCCCATCCTCTTTTTTTAACTTGTTCTATTGTTGGAAAAGAATCTTTTGAACCACAATTTTGGCATATTGTGCTAATACTTTCATTTAAGAATTGTTTCCAGTTCTTTACTTTGTCTATTTGTTTAGGCATATCCTTTCTTGTATTTTATTTAGTTTATATATTAAAAGAAAACCTAAATTTGTTCCTTTTGAAAAAGATGTTGTGCTTATTGGTTAGTATTTTATTTAGTGAACCCATCTGGCTCTTTCGTCTGAATTATACAAAGGAACACCTAACTCTTCAAATAAAGAAGAGATATATGATTTTCCACTACCCATTTGTCCTGTCAATCCAACCTTTATCATATTATAAAGATACTAAAAAAATTATAAACTAAAACTTTCACCACATCCACAAGTACGTGTGGCATTGGGATTGTTCCATTCGAATCCCTTACCATTAAGACCACCAGAGTAGTCTAATTCAGTACCAAATAGATAAAGAAGTGACTTCATATCACAAACAATTTTAATACCATTGTCTTCAAATATTTCATCACCTTCTTTATTTTGGTTATCAAAATCCATAACATATGAAATACCAGAACAACCACCACCTTTAACACCGACTCTTAAAAAATAAGAATCATCAAATTTTTGCTCTTTCATTAAGTCACTTATTTTTGACTTAGCCGTTTCCGTTACTGTAATCATAATTATAAATATTTTTTAATAATCTTCCTCATCGAAATCATCTTCTTCCTCATCGAAATCATCTTCTTCCTCTTCCTCATAAGTAGTTGGCTGAAAGTCACCGTACTCTATGACATCATTTTCTTCAAAAAACTTAACTAGTTCTTTTGTTTCTTTAACATTCAAACCAGTATCTTTAATTTTAATAACATCTAAATCAACTGTACTGAATGAAATCTTTGATTCTTCTTTTAGTGTTTCTAGATACTCATACACCTCATCATGTGTACTACATTCATCTAAGCTATAGAACTTACTTAACATATCATTAATTTTTTTTTATTATATATCTTTAAATTTTTTTGAAATTAGTGTATTTGATAAAATTGGTCTTTTTTCAGTGTCTTGCCATTGAGCAACAACTCTTAATGAATCACCTATTAATGATATAGAGAAGTAATCATTATCACCATTTCTGAAAGTCGCTGTTGTGTCACGAATTTCTATTGGTTCTATGTCTTTTTCTGGATCACCGTCAAAATTTTCAACCTCTTTAACAAATTCAAAAGTTTCGTGATTCTTATAATAAAGGTCTCTTAAAAGTTTAAAAAAAGGTTCACTTTCTTTAATGACCTCATTCTTTCTGACACCAAAGACATCTTTACTAAAAAAACCAAGTGTTATATGAAAGTCATGATCAAGAAGATTATAAATCTTTCTTATTTGATCGAGCTTTTCCGATCTACAAACCACAAAATAAGCACGATTCCCTTTTTTTTCAGCAGTTCCTATACCCATAAATTTCAAATCATCAATAGGATATTTAAAAACTGACTCCAATGAGTTAACAAATTTATCCATACCGACATCTTTTGATAGGAGATTATAATCCATTACATTAACTACGGTGATATGGTATTTGCCGTTATCTCTGTTTTGTTTATGTTGAACATAAGTTTCATATTTATCTCCTAAAATATATTCTAGCTTGATTAAATAAGGCTTTACTTCATCATAGGGTATATTAATACCTAAATAGTTATTACCAATAGTATCTCGAATGTGTGTCATGTAGTATATCATAACTTGTATATATTTTTTTATTAATTATGTTTTATTTACAAATATACAAAAATATACAAAAATGAATTTAGAATATTAATATATACTATATGAAAGCAAAAGAAATAATGAGAAAATACAACATTACAAGAAATACTTTAAGTAATTGGGTAAAGAGAGGATTGATAGAGGTAGATAAAACACCTTCTGGTAGATATGTATATTTTATTAAAAAAGAGATAGAAAAAGATGAAGAAATGTAATTTATGTGGTTTCGATAGAGAACTTATAGAATTTAAAAAAGATAAAAGGAGAGGTGATGGATGCGGAAGTACCTGTAAATTTTGTATGAAATTAAAAGGTTTGGAATACTATCATAGAACAAAAGATGTAAGAAGAGAAAAAATAAATAAAAATAGAAAAATATCACACCAGAATAATAAAATTAAAGAAAATTTGAAATGTAGAGAGTACAAATCAAGGAATTCTGAAAAGATAAAAGTTTATAATTATAATTATAGACAAACTAATAAAGAAAAGGTTAATCAACTAAGTATAGATTATAGAGTAAACAATCTCGACGCAATGAAATTATATAATAATCAATATATAAAAGATAGACTTCAAACTGATATTCTATTCAAACTTTCACACTATACGAGAAATATTATAAGAAAATCACTAAAAAGAAATGGGTACTCCAAAACTTCCAGGACATATTTTATATTGGGATTCTCGTTTGATGAATTTAAGATTTACTTGGAATCAAAATTTGAAAACTGGATGACTTGGGGAAATTATGGTATATATAATGGTGAGTTAAACTATGGTTGGGATATTGACCATATAATACCGATATCTTCAGCCGTGACAGAAGAAGATGTAATAAGATTAAATCATTATACTAATCTACAACCTCTTTGTAGTCATATAAATAGAGATATCAAAAGAGACTCTATTTAAGAAATTCATTAAATTTTTCTATTTCTAGTCTTTTTATTTCATCACCTAAAGCTTTACCTTTAAATCCTTGCTTCATTAGTTCTTCAGCAGATACACTAGGAACATAATCAATAAATCTTATAAAGATTTTATCATGTATGTTGTTAAGGTCTAACCAACCAACTATTAAGTCTGTACTACAATGACATTTTATCTTTTGTTTATATAAATCAAATGCTGATTCTGGAGTTAACTTCAATAGATTAATAAGGAATACAACTTTTGAAGCAATATCATACTCTATTTTATACTCAATGACCATTCTCTTCTCTAAATCTGATATGTTATCGAATTTAAATAAGTTTGCTATGTATGAGATGAAACTATCCGATTCCTCTATTTTAGTATTGATAACAGCACCTGGGAATACTTCACTCCACATATCAAATTCATTAAAGAAATTTAAGTATTCTGAGTAATTTTTAGATTGTTTGGCTGCCTTTTTCATTTCCTCCCAGATTCTTTCTTGCGATACATCATCTTTGGGACCAATATTTCTTAATCTATTATCTTTAATAATAGCTTCAGATGTTTTATCATCAATTTTACCACCAGTTCTTGCGGCAAATCTAAAAATTCTCAAAATTCTAAGGCGGTCTTCAATAAATCTCTGACTAGCATCACCAACGGCTCTAACTATTCCTTTTTTAATATCTTCAACACCACCAACCAAATCAACGATTTGTTTATTTTTAATATCATAAAATAACGCATTCATTGTCAAGTCTCTTCTATTACAATCATCTTCAATTGTAACATCACCACCCATTTCAACTTTCTGATCATCACCTTTAGTATCTCTACCACCAGAGATATCTCTTCTATATGAAGCAACCTCATAACCTTCTGGTTCATCTTTAGTATAAACTCTTAAAACACCAAAGTTTTTTCCTTGTTCATCAGAAACTTTAAAGTCTTTTAATATCCCTTTTGATTCATTAGGAAGAGCATTGGTGACTAGATCATAATCCTTTGGTTCAATTCCTTGAATGAAATCTCTAACGGCACCACCAACTAAGAAAATATCTTTACCAGCCTTTATATAAGCATTTGATATTTCAATAATATCTTTTGGAAGATGAATTTCTACTGAAATTTTATTCTCATTAACAAATTGTCCATATCTTTTAATTTTCATAAGTGCAAAGTTAAGCATTATTTTTTATATATACACTATATATAAAACCTAAATAATGAATAAGAAATTCAAACAAGTAATTTAATATATACAAATATGCCTACACTACCACTAACAGCACTAGAACAAAAAGCTTGGTTATTTGCTCAACAAGCACACCAAGGAGTTGTTCGTAAGTTTCTTAGAACTCCTTACTTTGAAGGACACGTTGCTAAAGTATTTGGTTTATTAAAACAATATGATACTAGACCTACTTTAGGAGCTGCTGCTATATTACACGATACATTGGAAGATGTTGATTATGTAACATATGATATGATTAAAAAAAAATTTGGAATCAAAGTTGCTAACTTGGTTAAAGAATTAACCTCTAATGATGAACAAATTGCTAAACAAGGTAAAGCTAATTATCTTTTGAATAAGATGATGTATATGAGTCCAGATGCTCTTTTAATCAAATTATGTGATAGATTACAAAACATATCTGATATGTATGCGGCATCTGTTGGTTTCAGAGGTAGATACTATATTGAGACTAGATTTATTGTAGATGGTTTATTAGCAAATAGAAGACTAACACATAAACATCAAAGAATAATATCTCAGATAGATGGATTATTGAAAAATATTAGAAATAGAAATAAGTTTGAGTCAGTTAAATCACTTAATCACTTAATGTTATTTGAAGATTTCAAACAAAAAAATATCACTATTGATGATATTATTAATTGTATAGATAGTGGTGGATTAATATATACCGATATTGTAAAAGGATATTCCAATAATGATTCAGAAGAAGGATTAAATCCAGTTTCAATTGATGATGATGGATTAGTGACTGTTGATATAGATGGCCAAACCTATGAGGTTGACTTAGAAGATATTAATAAAATTGATTATAAAAAATAAAAATCACTATTATGGGACAAATTAATACAGGTAGTGGTGGTATGGTTGAAACACTATTGAATAATGATAGGTTTACGGGAATTAATCTATACTTACACATAGACCAATCTACAAATTTAGCAAATGGTGAAGGAGATGCTGCTATAATATTATCAAATAATGAAGTAAAAGATTTAATCTATCTTTTAAATGATTATGTAATTTATACAGAAGGAAAACCTTATGTTGTATTGGCTGATCCTTTATTACATCCCGATGTTAAAATTGTGGTTGGTGGAAAAGAAGTTAAAAAAGTAGATGAGAATATAAACCCATATTTAGGAATTGAAAATATTATAACTCCCGGTGAAGCTAATATAGACTATGATGATTATCTTGGTAGTTTGAATATAAGTCTACCAAAGCCTAAATAAGAAAACCCAGTCAATTGACTGGGTTTTCTTACTTATCATCAAGGTCTACTTTGATTTGTTTTACCTTACCGTTTGTTCTACTAATTGGAACTTCTGTTCCAATTGAAATCAAAAGAACATTACCTTTGATTCGGGAAAGGTCAAGACTATCACAATATCCGTCTGTTAAAACAAGAGTGTTAAACTCATTGAAATTCTCAGCAACATAGTTGATAGCTGGTTGAAGAACAGTCCCGCCTAAACCTTTGATTGGAATAGACTCCAACTTACGCTTAGATTTGACTTGTTGAACCCATTTTACTTCTGTATCGGCTTCAATTAAGTTTACCTCAATATCATTACGATAGATGTAAGAAAGTACTCTTTCAAATGTTCCACCCATAGAGCCAGATGTATCTAAGATACAGTTGATTTTAGTTTTGATTTTACGGTTACCTTTCAAACCAGAAACTTGTCGGCGATTAGGCTTAGTAATTGTCTTTTGTTTCTTAGTACCAAAAATCATATTAGATACTGAACGCTTGATGTGTTTCAAGTAATCTTTGCGTTGTTTACGAAGTTTGTTCAATGTTTGTTCAACATTCCCTGCTTGTAGACCACGAGCTTGAAGACGATCCATCGCATCTTTCACCATTGACTCACGCATTTCTTCTGGAATTTCATCAGTCATGTGTACGTCCATATACTGACCATTGTTGTTGTCTAAGTTATCAAAGATTTGATCCATAGTCCAAGTATCAATGGTTTCTTTCTCATTCTTAGGGTTTTTACCAAAAGGACCATACTCTGGCTTGCCAGAACCACCTTGTTGACCAGAACCTTGACAGTCTGGACATGGTTCGCCAGAGTCACCGTGGTTGTGTCCATCTTGTGGTTGATTACCGCCTTGACCCTGGCCTTGACTTTGGCCTTGTCCACCTTGTTGTTGGCCTTGTCCTTGTCCACCTTGACCATCACCTGGTTGCTGACCTTGGCCTTGTTGACCTTTCTGGCCTTGTTCTTGTTTTTGACCAGAACCATTACAAGACTTACACTTGTTTTGTTGCTTCTTCTTATCGTGCTTTTCTTTCTCGTCACGCAACCACTCATATAACTCTTCAAAAATCAACTTACCTGTGTATTCTTTAGGTACAAATAAAGCCATATTACGACCATTTGGATCCTTAGGAATTTCAACATAGTTGTTTGGAATATCTTCCCAGATGATATGATTGATAATCATATCTTGTGCGATATTGGAAAGTTTGTGGTCATATTGACCAGTAATGGTACGCTTAGGGTGATTCCACAAAAGGTGGAAGTCTTCATGTAGAGTAATAAAGTTTACCTCTTTCTGAGTCATTCTATCTAAAAACTCAGAAGAGTAGTAGAATTGCATACCTTTTGCAGTCATATTAACACCACAAGTGTCAATATCTTTACGCTCATGGAACGTAATGAAAAGGTTGAAGTTACCATAATAAGGTAGGTTAACCTTAGTATCAATCAACATTTGTTGAATTGACTCCATCAACTTTTCGTGAATATTCTTTATTTGCATAATTATATTTTTCTATTTGAATTACAAAGATAATAAACTTTTTTAGAATCCCAAAATGTTTCTGACTAAATTTATCTTTTTTGATGATATCTCTTGTGCTTTCTCTTTACCAATCTTCAATACAAAGTCTAAGTAATTTTTATCAGATATGATTTTATTATATTCCTCTCTGGAAGTTTTAAATTCATCCATAATCTTCTCAAATAGAATATTCTTTGCTTCAGAATACATAATGCCTTTCTGATACTTATCAATCATTTCTTGTTTCTCAACATTATTCGCAAACAAAGAATAAATATTAAACACATTACAAGTAGTATAATCTTTTGTATCATTAACGCCACAAGAATTGGTTACAATTCTATTAACTGTTTTCTTAATGTTCTTTTCAGTATCAAAAGGATCAATGTAATTGTTATATGACTTAGACATCTTACGACCATCAATACCAGGTACAATCATTTGATTTTCTACATAGAATCCATCTGGTATAGTCATTACTTTACCATATTGATTATTAAATTTCGTAGCTATATCTCTGGTCATTTCTAAGTGTTGCTTTTGGTCTTTACCAACTGGTACTAAATCAGCATCATACATTAAAATATCAGCCGCCATTAATACTGGGTAAGTAAACAAACCTAAGTTAACATCAGCCAAATTATCAGCCTTATCCTTGAAAGAGTGAGCGCCAGTCAACATTGAATATGGTGTGATACAAGATAGATAAAATTGAAGCTCACATACTTCAGTAACATCAGATTGTTTGAATAGAATGTTTTTCTTAAAATCAAACCCCAAAGAAAGAAATGTAGCAAGAGCAGAGTAGATATTATCTCTACGAGTTTGAGCATCTTTAATTGATGTAAGTGAGTGAATATCAGCAATAAACAAGATTGTTTTATCTTGACCTTTACTGAAATCTATTACGGGTTTAATGGCACCAAAGTAGTTACCAAGATGTGGTTTACCGGAGCTTTGGATACCAGTTAAGATAATCTTCATATCTTTATAATTTTTACAAAGATACTAAATGAAAATTAAAAAGTGAAATTAATTTCTTGATAAGTTTACTTCAATGAAACCTTCTTTGAATAAAGTCCAGTTAACACCATCATTAGAGTTGATTTCAGATTCAATCTTAAATTTATCAGAAACTTTAATATCAGAATTGTGATAAAGTTTAATAGTCACATCACCAGACTTTGTCATAAATTGATTACCTTCTAAAACAGGAGTTGTTGATTTTTTAACTGTTTTAATCTCAACTTCAAATCTAGCAGCAATCTCTCTTAACTTATCAATTAAATCATCTTTGGTAATTTCAGTTACACTTTCATTTATAGATTCAACAATAGACTCTAATGACTCGAAATAAGATTTATCCATTCTTGACTTAGTAATAGTCTCATAGATGTCCTTAGCGATAGTATCAATAGTTGATACTCTGTCAATCCAATCAGATGATTCATTTAATGGGTTAATACAATAAGACCATTTAATCATATCAGATGCTAAATTAGATTTAACTATTTTAACAATAGATTCAGCTCTTTTCCAATCCATAGATTCATTGATATTAAAGAACGTAGAGTTAGCTTTAATTTCAAAGTAGAATTGATTACCTAAAGTTTTTTCTTTTATATAAACATTTTCAAATAGATTTTTAAGGTCATAATCTATTTTGTTGATATTTGATTTTATGTCTTGTGTGATCATATTTGTTGTTTATTTTTTTAAGAATGTTTTTTTCAACTCGTCTTCAACAGCGTGAAATTCATCATCTTCTAACTTATCACCTATGTGAAGTAATACATCCTCAATTAATTCTTTTTTATCTTCTATATTGTGTGACTTTATTAAGTCATTTAAGTCACTGTTTATTAAGCCGTCATTTAGACTAGATAAGTATTTAACAACATCAGATTCTATTTCTGACTTGTCTTCGAGTATGAATTTAGAGAATTTCATAATATTTTTGAGTTTCATAAGAATATATATTAAAAACTAAAAACTAAAAAATCCCCAGTTATTTACTGGGGATTTTAATTATACTTTACTAACTGGTCTAACTGGTCTCAATGCCTCTTCTTCTTGTAAGAGTAGTTTGTCTAAATCACTGTAGATAGAGTTTCTTCTTTCTTCTTCACCTTCTCTCATTCTCTTCTCATTCTCATTATCAAAGGCCGAAATTACACTCTCTGATAAAGCCGATCCGATTCTAATTTCATAGATACAGTTTTTGTTATTATCTATATCTAAAATAGTCATAAGATAATCTATTTGATTCAAAGGTGATAGAATAATCAACATATTATTCTTTTCAATTTGTCGGGTTCTATTTGAGATTGAACAAGATATATTTGTTTCCTTGTCTCTTAAACAAAGTTTCCAAAGCTTAACCGCTTTTTCCTGCATTGGTGTTACTTTATTATCTTCTGAGTATTGGACAACTCGATTATCAATTCTCTTGAAAAAAGAATTAATAGAAACATACTTTTTCAACAAAAACCAACGGAAGCTTTTTTCATTTTTAAATTTCCACTTGTATCCACCATAAGCAATTAATAGTGAGACAAAAAACCAAAACTTGAAACTAAAGCCAGTGATATCAAGTAAACCAGATAACACCATTAATGATGATAGCAATAAAGCTACTAAACAAATTGCTGATGTGATTATAATTTTCATAGGTGTATTTTTATTTAATAATGTTGTCGATTTTAATATCTCTTATTACATCTAAAGGTAATGAGAGGTCTTCATTTAGTTATACCAATTCTTTGAATTGAGGTTCAAAACCTTCTGACTCTACTTCTTCATCAACCGATTTATTTGTGGTATCTACCTTACCATACTGAGCTGCTTTGTATGAGTTTGAACAACAATGTTTATCAAATTCAGAGTCTTGTGAGAATCCAAGTTTAACCATCTTGTTGATAATATCACCCCAATTCATATCGCCCGTATAAATCAACTTACCATCAGACATCTTCACACCAAGTTTAGATAAAGCTTTTTGAGCTTCCTCAGACAAAGATTCATAGTCTGTAATTTCGTCGACCACATCCATTGACTTAGCACCAAGGCGAATTTGATATTCACCATCTTCAAATAGTTTCATAAAAGCCTCAACATTGATACTTTTAACCTTTGAGATTTTTGACTTAATCAACTCTGCAATTTCTGGTTCAAGATTAACCTTTTCATTTAATCTCTCAGATACATTGAAATAATATCCAGTAAATTTTGTTTCTGGTTCAAGTGTTTCAAGACGAGACTCTAATAACTTGATTTCATCTTCTGTGTCACCAACTTTCTTGGTAGACAATTTCATATCTTGTGTGAACTTAACAAGCTCTTTCTTCTTATTAGAAAGGCGCTTATTCAAATCATCAATCTTTTCTTGTTTCATTTTGATAAATGATTCCTCCATTTGCTTTTTATGATCAAAAATAGGTTCAGATGAAATAACCTCAATTTCTTCATCACTTTCACCTTCAAGTTCACGAGCTAATTCTTCATCATTTTCAGATTCAAATAACATTTCAACCAAACTTGGTTCATCATCAAACATAGACATAAGAGCGTCAAGTTTAGATGATTGCTCATCCGAAATAGAAACATCTTCATCATCAAATAATGATGCTAGTTTCTCAATAGGTTTTTGGTAATCAACTGATAAATAAAGTCTTATACTCTTATCACCAACTTTCTTAACTGATTCAAATGGAAGTTCAGTTATAACCATTCTACCTCTAGCTGGTGTAATTGTTTTCTCGGAAATGATTTCTAATAATCGACCACGTTGTTCTTTAGTTGTGAAGTTAGTATCAACTTCATCAAGATTAACGGTTCCTTCATCACAAATGGTTAATTTGAGGACAATACCATCCATATCAAGACCGGATAAGTATTTGGCCTCGATAGTTGCTTCATTAGAAATGAAGTTGATATTTCCTTTTGATCCAATAAATTCAATAAATTTATCTTTAGGTTTGAAGTCACCAATTACTGGTTCTTTAACTTCAATAGAATCTTGTTTTTCTTCTATCATTTAATTTTTATTTTATGAATTACAAAGATAAGTAATAAACTCTAATAAACAAAATTAATCAATGATATTGTTAATACCAATATCACGTCTCATTTGTAAAGCCTCCGCATCACTTAATGGAGAAGGTAACTCTTGGTCAGACTTGTCTCTAATCTTAGAAGTATCAATATACTTTTCATCGGTGTCTTTACCAAGTTGTAAAAGGTCTTCATCAGTACACTCTTTATCTTGTTGAAGATCAAATACCAATTCCAATTCATTTTTAAATTCCTTGAAGTTTTCAAGAACGGCTGGGTTTTCCTCGGAGAATGAGTCAATTGCTAATACAAGCATCAACATCAATTCTTTTCTGGATAACTGATTAAGTTTCTCTGTTTGTTTAATTACATTAAACATCTTGTACGTTTCCACAAAATTGTCGGATACGGTAATGTATTTATTTTTTTCCATATTCATTCTATAAATTAATCTTCTAAAAGTTTTGTTAAGACATAATCTCTATACTCTTGTGTTGGTACAGAACCTAACTCATATGCTTTTCTAAAGAATACCTCAAAAATATTCTCATGTCCCAATTCACTGGCTGCTCTAGCTCTATTCAGAGCTTTATATTCATCAGTGATTTTATCGGCTTGTAGTTTAGCCAATTTATTTTGTTTTTCTTGGTCACCTTCTGATTTAGAAACTATATCACGAACTCGTTTATAGTTCTTTTCAAATTCAGTTTTACTTTGACCATTATATTCACCTAATCTCCAACGTCTCATATTTTTTAATTTATTATATCTTCTATTTTTTTATCACGTAAATGTTGTATATCGGTTTCAAAAATGATCCTCATATGTGCTCTAGAAATTTCTTCTTTCAAACCTTGTTCATTTACCACCCAGTATCTTCTCCAACCATTATTCATTACATAACCCTCTTCAAAAGACCAAGTTTCATAAAAACCCTCATACCACTTTCCTTCTATAAACCTGTCTTCCCAAATAATAGTTGAACCACGGGCAGAAATTCTACTGCCAGACTTACAAAGAAATTTAGTTTCAATAATCTGTGCCATTAGAAATTATCTGCGGTTTCTCTAATTTTTTTGTACTTCTCATAGTATTCCCAAACTTTTGTAGAATCTTCTTTATTCAACATTCTCAAAGACATAAAGATAGGACCACCATTTAATCCCATTGGAGAAGCCTCTGATAGATACTCATATATCATACCAATGGATGTTACTTGTTCTTCTTGATAGTATTCTACCTCTACATCATGCCACTTCATATCTTCTTCCCACTTCTTCATATCTTCGTCATGTTCAATAATATCATAAATGGCATTATCTCGGTGACCATCTTTTGTGTTACCATCGGATTGGTGACCAGGCTTCTTTGGTGGTTGTGGACCCATAAACATCAAGACCATAAATCTTTGTGAGATTTCATGTCCTTTACAATGACGATCTGTGAATACAAGACCATTATAAATATCTTTAGCAACCTGTTTGAGTTTATCATCAGGTTGAGACTGAATTGGTCCCCACTTTTCTTTTATTTCAATTTCTCTTGACTCCATTATGCAAATATAAAATTATTTTTAATTTAATCCAAGTAAAATATCTAAATTATTTCCACGGCTTGGTTTTATTTTTTCTTCTGATATGTTAATCATACTCATGACTTCACCATCTTCAAATCTTTTAATAACATACTTAAATTCTTTAATTTCTCTCTCATAGTTATAACCAGATACAATATAATCTATATCAGAATTTCCGGAGTTTATAATATTAACAACTGTTCCAATATGATATTTTACTAATAGAACTTCATTACCATCCTTATCATATCCATAAATATCACTGGTGAAATTAACACAATCAGTTAAATCTGTGATAACTTTTGCGATAACAAGAGAGTGACAATTGTTGAAGTCAAATATAATTCTGGTATATGGAACTCCCTCTATAATAGAGTTTTCATATGTCTTGGTTGGGCCATTTAGTATATCACTTAACTCGGTTGATGTTCCGTTTCGGTTGTAATTTGCGTTTTTTAATTGAAAACTGATTGGGTTATCTGTTATATTACATGAACAAATAATTGAATTTTTATTCCAATCCCAGTTTTCTTTATTTGAAACTACTAAACTATCACCTAAAAATTTATTGAAAAACATTTCAAAAAAATCAAGTCTTTTGGTATTTACAGATATAACAAATCTATAACTTATCTTGATATTGGAAAGTGGATCTATGCCTTTTACTATTAAAGACTCTATCTCATTTTTTGTAAGTATTCTATTTTCCATGATTTATAAAATAATTATAAGTTAAAAGATAAAAAGAGTAACCAGCCTTCTGTTTTAAATGTGATTTATCTATTGTCCCCTACCTCGACATAATTGCGTTGCTCACCCGCTAGTCTGTTTTGGGTTTATACCTCGGTGGTAATAACGACTTATTAAGTCTCCCACCTTAAGCAAAGTATGGCTGAGTTTCCTCACCTTGGTGCCACATTTCCTTTTTATCTTAACTTATAATTTCCTTTATTTTTAAGTCTCTTAAAACTATTGTTATATATTCTTTGTTTTTTTCAATCACCTTAGGTACAAAATCTCTTTCCGCAATTACGTGTAATCCTTTTAATGAGGTAGAGTTAATCATACTCACTGGTCCTATATACTCTTCAAACTTATTAGACATATTCAATAAGTTCATATTTTGAGTTGAATAAAGATACATTAAAATATTCTTTAATTTACTATTAATAGTATCGGTACCTGGTCTCCAAATTTTCCAATATTTATTAAAAAAATCAATCATATCGTCCGGTGTGTATAATTTATGTTCAACCGTTGGTTCAAATCCAATCCAATGATTATACTTCTCAAGAACATAATCTGGAGATTGTAACTCCAGCTTCATTGTATGCTCATATTTAGTAAAATTGACATTGAATCTGATCAGATTCATTATTCTATCAAATTCTGGATTGTTTGATACATTCATATAGACAAAGATAATAAAAAACAGGACAAAAACAAAAAATTCCAATATATAAAAGAAAAACTTATTAATATGGCTGTTAAGCATAAAGTTTTGAAAGACTTTCAATTACTAACAAATGATAAAAAAATTATTGTTCTAAAAGCTAAAACCGTTTTAGAAGATTACAAATATGTAACAAAAAATGATAATGTCTTAGTAGAAAGAGAAATAATAGATAACAATCCTGATTTCTTCTCACCTATTAATTGGAAAGAAGAACTAAATACTTATTTAAGACAAAATAAGATTCCTCAACCAGCTGTTATAACAAAGAAGTTGGTTCCATTTATTGAAGAAATGTTTGTTATACAAACTGATTCAAGTCAAACTACCGAACAACCATACATCGATGTTATTCAAAAGGAATTAGAATTAGAATCTAGATTAAAAAGAGTTGAACTCAGAGAAGCACAATTAAATTTAGAATCATCTGAGTTGATTAATAAAGAAGTAGAACTTCTTAAAAAAGAAAAACAAGTACAACAAAAAGAAGAAAAACTATCTAATCTTCAATCTGAATTGGAAGAGAAAGAAATAAATTTGGATATGTTAATACTTGATTCAAATCAAAATATTGACTTAAAACAAAAAGAACTAAATGATAAACTTGAATTCAAGATTAAAGAAATTGAAGAAAAAGAATCACAATTAGAATTTAAATCTAAAAACCTAGATAGATATATCGAAAGAGATAGAGTAATATTATCGGTCTCAAAATATCAAAATCAAGGATCTGTTATAAATGGAGCACAAGTAGGACTATCTTCCGAATCTTGGAGTAAATCTATATTCAATCAAATCATAGATGATTTAAATAATCTATGATTTAGAAAATCACTTCATAGATTCCGACATTCTGATCTATAGAATCAACATCTTCTTTATCTATTTTGGTTGTAAATGATACAATTTTTATAATATCATCATCAGTATATTTATCTTGAATAACTCTAGATAAAGAATCACAAAAATCCTTAAATAACTCATTTGAGTCATACTTAACAAGAATCTGATAAAGCAATTGTTTGTTCATTTTCATATAACAAAGATATGAAAAAATCCCAGAATAAAAAAATTATTCCGGGATTTTTACTACAAACTTATCAGGCATAATCTTGTCTCTAAACTTAATTAGGTTGAAAATTTTCCGATAAGAATATCCAGCATACTCACTATAATTAAACATCAAAGTTTGAGCATACATAATATCTAATATTCTTTTTCTACAAACTTGATTGTGTGTGTATATATACTTGTAACGAGTCTCCGACTTATTAGTAATCTTACTAATAGTAATCTCAAATTTTTCTAATTTAGAACGCAATTCATTTAGAATCATATCTAAGTTTTTACCTTCAATTAGACATTTGTTAATTTGATTATCAATGTGATTTAAAATTGTTTCCGTTTTATTAAAATTTTCCATATTTATATTAATTAGAATTATTACTCCATCCTCTTTTTTCTATACTTCTAACGTTCTCAACATCTTTAATTGTCTCTAAATATGAGATAAGTTTTAACAACTCAGTATCATCATAATCATTAACAAATGACTTAACCTGGATTAAGTTTCCATAGTTATTCTTAGCTGTTAAAGCAATATCATCTACAATCAAAACTTGGTTTAAGTCATACTTATTCTTAATCTTATTAAGATTCTTTACACCATAATAAGATCCTAATTCATAATCCAACTTTAAGGTACAATTCTCTTTGGTATAAAGGAATTTTAAGTCTGAGACATTAACTCCAATATTACTTAATACTAATTTCGCATAATCTTCACCAGCTGCTGTCCAAACTGCAACATCAAAGTTGGTAAAGGCATAAGTTAAAAACTGGTCTAAATAAGGTCTTTTTTTAGTATAATACTGAGAACCTTTTCTAGATGACATGATGAAGTCATAATCATACATATCAGCATAATCATCGGGAACTGATTCAGTGTGAATCAAAGTTTCATCAATATCTAAGATTAATAACTTTTTCATTAATTTGGATTTTTAACTATATACTTCTCATACAGGAAAAACACAAAACCTGTTACTGCTCCACCAACGTGACCCCAGTGTGATATTGTTCCTTGTGTAGCAAAGATACTTAAAAATAATTCAAGTGCAAAAAGAATACCAATTAAATATTTTGCTTTAAAATTTACAGGTATAAACATAACATTCAATTCTTGATTCGGACTCATTAAAGCAAAGAATGCTGTTACACCCCAAATTGAACCTGATGCTCCAACAAGTGGAACACTACCACCCACCATTATAATGTGTAATGCCGCAGAGAATACTCCACAAATTAAATAGTAACTGTAGAACTTTCTTTCACCTAAATAATTTTCAACTAATGGTGCTAATGAAATAAATGCTATCATATTAAATAACAGATGGAAGAATCCACCGTGTAAGAATTGATAAGTAACTAATTGAAATGGTAAGAAGTTTTTAGTCTCCCAATTCCAAGCACAGAATAGTCCAAATAAATGAACCTTCATTAAGTCTAGTAATGCGAATAATAGAAATGCTAATACATTTATGTAAAAGATAGTCTTAACTGCTTTTGTTCCTTGAAACATTATTTTTATTTGTGAATTGTGAATATGTTAAATATAGAAAACAAAGATACTAAAATTTTCTTGAATTTAGATTCTTTTCTTGAATTTTGAATCGGAATTACATATTTAACTATGTGTGTACTTGGTAAGGTAGATGGTGTTTTTTTTTGTCCACTAGTGAACCAGTAGTTTGTGTGATAAGGAATCCTACCACGTCTATGGACTTTTATAGACTTAACTAAGTCTTTAATTTCTTGGTTTGTGTTCATTTTATTTTCTCTGATAAATATTCTGAATAAGAAATAGTATTTGATAAATTTTCAGCCACATACTCAGTATAACTCATAGACTTATCAATATACTCAGATACATACTTACTATAATTCACATAAGCGTTTTTAAGGTTTCTCCAACCATCTCTTTTTTGCTTAATCTCTTTAACTAAGGATTTAATAGACTCTTCTTGTGATATTAGATTCATCTTTTATATGGTATTTTTTCACCAGTTGGTGTATAATCGGTCTGACCAGTATATGTTTCATTTGAACCACATCTAATACAAGTTCTTTTTAATCGCTCATCATAACGACCAATTGCTTTAACATATTTCCAAGAGGACCACTTATGTCCTATGAAAAAACAAACTATTCCCATAAAAACTTATATTTATTTTTTTACTAAACTTTGTGTTCATAATGTCTAGTCATTTTTGATATTAAATTTTTCACATAAGATTTCCCTTATTATATCTTGTGCATCAAACTCTGTTTGGTCTTCTGTATCCAGACAATCTTTTATTATACCTTCTTCAACCATTTTTCCAACAATGATAATTGACAAATCTTTAATATCATCTAATGTTTTAATTGCGTTCATAATGTTTACTTTTATTGATTATTATTCATTTTAATATTTCTCCTAATTTTAAGTCTCGATTTTCATTCAATGTTAGTTCACGAAAATTATAAGAATCGAAATGCCTTTCCTCACCAGTATCACACTTGATTTTATAAAAAGGTCCACTTGAATCATCATATCTCGATGGAGAGAAAGGAACATTCATTTTATCAATCACATCATACATCTTATCAATAGTAAGTGGTAATCTTTCCCAACCTTTATTCCTAACACAGATTACTTTCATTTTGACAATTTATTATAAAGCTCTTCATCAACAATAATATTGTTTATAATCTCAGGATCACCGGTCACTTCTTCTGTTAAATATTCATGAGCTAATTGATTGACTGCAATATTATCAGTATCAATGTCAGAATAATGAATATGTTCGAAAGCTTTTTCTAATTCCAATTTATCTTCTAAAGTTGGAACAACAATTTTATATCTGGTCCACTTTACTTTTTCTAGTTCTTCTTTAGTGAGGTAATCGGTATCATTACTTTCATTCTTAAAATCCTCATATCTTTTCATTTTTTTATATTATTTTAGTTTCTTTTTTAACTCTGCTAAATCCGATAAGTACATATCCTTTGTTTCAATTAAAGACAGAGATTCTATATCAGATTTCTTTGCTCTATAATCATCTTTTAATTTTTCGAACAACTCTTTAGTCAAAGACCAAATTGGCATTCTTAGAAGATAATCATAACTGTCCTCAATCTTCTCTAATCCTAAATTCAAACAATCTAACATAATTTCTTCTTTAGTTCTAGATTTGACTTCTAACTTACCATCTAAGATAAACTTAATAAATCGACCACGATTAGCCAATACTTTCAAGTCATATCTCATTTTATCAAGTAGATATTCTTTCCTTTTTATATAATAACCTAATCTAAAGTTTACGAAGTATTCAATGATGTCTTTACTGGTTTCAAATATTCTTAACTTACCAGTTTCATCAAGTGTGGTGAATATTTCAGTTTCAGTTTCTTCTAACTTTAATAACTTAATCAACTTTTCTTCTGTTAACTGAGCAAGCGACTCTCTAGTGAACTTAATTGTATAATCAATTGAGTCTTTGCAATTATCATCATAAGATACAATAGCTTTACTCTCAACCAATCCATCTAGTATATTTTCATACTTCTCATAAGTCATTGATGGTGGAAGTTCCGATATCTTAACTGTTGTTGTATTTACAACATGGACCTTACCACGAATAAACCACTTCTTATGATTCTCAACATCTTGCACATATTCACCAGTAAAGAAGTTATTATAAGGTTTAACATCACTTATCTTTTTTTCTTTAATTACTTTTTCACAAGCATCAATAATATCAATTGGATTTCTATTTAGAATGTTAGAAGAGAATCCTACAGCGATACCAGATGATCCATTAATTAACACCGTTGGTACGATTGGTAAGAAGAACTTAGGTTCAATCTCAACTCCTTCTTCTTCTTTGTACTCTAATAATTCAAAATCTTTATAAAGTAACCTAAAGTTTTTATTCAATTTAGTGCCAATATATCTTGCGGCACCCGGCTCTGGTGAACGAAGAGATCCAAACTGTCCAATTTCATCTAAGAGTGACATATTATTTTTAAATCCTTGAGCCATTGTAATTATAGAAGATTCAAGACTAGCGTTGCCGTGGTGATAGAAGGCATCTGCTGCTACTTTACCCGCTAGTTGAAAAACTTTAAGTGGTTTTTCTGTACCAGATTTCCATATATCATTACAAACGTGAATTACTTTTCTATGTGTTGGTTTAAATCCATCAATAACAGATGGTATTGCTCTATTCTCGATTGTATAGAGCGAAAATTCCTTATATTCTTTTGAAAGAAACTCGGAAATGGTCTTGCTGCTTGACATTAATTAGAACTTTTATTTTTATTTCTGTATAACTTGTATCTATTAAACTCACAAAGTTCAAAAAAACAAATTTGATGAGGCAATATATATTAGAAAAATTATAAGTTTTATAATGTCAGTTGAAAAAAAATTTAAGAAGTTAGATGACGTATCACACGTCCTTCTTAGGCCAGGTATGTATATTGGGTCAATAAAACCACATACCTCTAAGAAATATCTATATAACGAGGACAAGATGGTGTCAGAGGAAATAACTTATAATCCAGGATTCTTAAAAATATTTGATGAAATTGTTACTAACTCAGTTGATGAATTCAAAAGAGAAGGTAGTAAATTAAATACTATTAAAGTTAATATTAACGGTGATACAATATCTATATGGGATAACGGTGGTATACCAGTTGTTAAACACCCAGATGACGGAGAATGGATTCCAGAAATGATTTTCTCAAACCTAAAAGCCGGTTCAAACTTTAATGATGATGAAAATAGAACCGGTGCTGGTACAAATGGTGTTGGTTCTACCTTAACAAATATCTACTCAAAACAATTTACTATTAATACGTGTGATGGTAAAAATCTATTTACTCAAACATTTACTAATAATATGAGAGATAGAGTACCAGCAAAAATTAAAAAGTCAACAAAAAACTTTACCGAGATTACTTACACACCAGACTATGAGAAGTTTGGATTAGAAAATCTTGATCAATCTCACTACCGATTAATACAGAAAAGAGTTATTGATATTGCTGGTTGTAACCCAGGCATCAAAGTTTACTTTAATGAAGAACTAATCAATACTAAAACATTTGAAGACTATGTTAAGTATTATAAATCAGAATTCTTCTTTGAATCGAATAAAGATAGAACCTGGTCACTGGCAGTTGCTCACTCAACAGAAGGCTTTCAACAAATATCATTTGTTAACTCTACTGATACTTATGATGGTGGTAGTCACGTTGACTATATACTGAATCAAATATTATCACAACTTAGAGAGTTCTTCCAAAAGAAACATAAAGTGGATGTTAAACCATCAGAGTTAAAAAACCATATTTGTTTATTCTTAAACTCAACTGTGGTTAATCCAAGTTTCTCATCACAAACAAAAGAAAAGTTAATCACAGAGGTTAAAGACTTTGGGTTTACTTATGAAGTAACCGATAAGTTAATTAAATCAATATTAAAATCAGAGATTGTTAATTCAGTTTTAGATTGGATTCAACAAAAGAAAAGTGCTGATGAGAATAAGTTAGCTCGTGAGTTAAATAAAAACTTAGCTAAGATTAAAGTTGATAAACTAATTGATGCTAAAGGTAAAGAAAGATGGAAATGTTCACTAGCCCTATTTGAAGGTGACTCTGCGTCATCTGCATTTAGAAAGTATCGTAATCCACAAACACAAGGAGCATTCTCACTTAGAGGTAAGTTTGTTAATGCAACTGAGATGACTACACAAAAGTTAACACAGAATAATGAGGTTGTTAACTTGATGGGTGCTCTTGGTCTTAAACTAGGTCAAAAGGTTGTCCCTGGTACCTTGAGATATGGTAGGATTCTATTCTATTGTGATGCTGACCACGATGGTTCGTCCATTGTTGGTTTGTTGATTAACTTCTTATATAAATACTGGCCAGAACTATTTGAGAGTCCAATGGTTTTCAAAGCTGAAACTCCAATTGTTGTATCTAAGAATAATAAAACTAAGAAAAAGACTTCATTCTATACCTCAGAAGACTACACTAAATGGTTAGAGTCGGTAAACACAAGAGAGTGGGAGATTGAATATAAGAAAGGTTTGGCAGCACTTGTTGATGATGAATACTCTGAGATTATTAATAATCCAAGACTAACACAGATTACAACAGATGACTTATCTAAAGAATATTTGAATGTTTGGTTTGGTAAAGAATCCGAATTAAGAAAAGTAGAAATGTTAAAATAAGATGAATCTTACAATAAGAAGTTATCCATATACCGATGTACAGATTGAACAGTTGACGGAATTAGCTGGTCGATTTTCTTTTGAGTTTGATACACCAGAGAATAGAAAGATTGCTGAAGCTCAGTTATCAGCATTAGCAGAACACTTTATTAAAGAGAATCGGGATAAAAAAATAAATGAAATATTAGATGGCTCTTCCTCACTTTAATCCTTCTCCTAACTCACAAACTCCAATTGAACCGGTTTATAAAAATAGATTCGCAACTGTATTCATTTATACGGATGATTATTATGAGTATCTAAATACCGAAATGGTTGATATAGATATGAATGAAAAAACAGGTGAGAGAAAAATGGCATTGGATTTAACCGAGTCAACTGATACACCACACAACTTTAAAGATATAGATTCTATTATAATAGATATACATTCAACAACTGGTGATATAAAAGTTAGAAAAATATTTGAGGTTGAATTTGTTTCTTATCGTCAACAATATGGTACAACAGATGGCAAATGGAAAGATGAACTATCAAAGATATCATTAGAGTTTGATATTAAAAATATGGATGTACAGCAAGATACTGATTTACAAACTCTTGAATCTTATATAAGAGATAGAAAATTAAGAAAGTTACTAGATGATACCAGAGAAATATAAAAAATTCACAAAGTTTAATCAAGATTCAGTTGAAGGAAAACTACTTATGTCAGCTATGGCTATTCTATCTAGCATAGATAAGAAGGATATATGTGATGGTAAATATGGCGGTATGAACCATCCAGATGTGGTTATGGAGAATGTTTGGAACTTAGCTAACCGTATATTCTATGAAACTGAATATAAAGATTGGAAATTTATTGAAGAAAGAGATAAGAAGATTAATGATATTTTACAAGAATGAACAAAAAAACCCTTTAAATTAAGGTTTTTTTTTATAATGTTTTATTTTATTATTATAAATGGATAAAAAAATATCTCTCAGCTCATATAAAGGATTAATTCCCGAAAAGTAAAAATATAATCCAAAAAAAACAACCGAGATAAAATAAAAGATAAGGTCGGTTGTCCAGTATGATCCCGTCCATCTCATTATCAATGCGAATAGAGCGTCGTACCCAAATGGTAGAAAAAAGCTTCCCAATAGAAGACTTATTGCGGCATATTTGTTTTTTTGTTTGTCCTTCATTTCCAGTGTTTTTTTGCGTATAGGGTTCCGAGTCCATATAATAATGATTTTTTGATTATAGCTCCCAACAAAATATCATCAATCCCCACATTGAACTATAATTGATAACTTATATATTAAATAAGCATATTTAGTTTTATCTCACGCTCTAATGTTCTGATAAAATCTCTTATATACTCTTTTTTAATTTTAAAATATGTTGTTCCGGCATACCAATCTGTTACTTCCCGTAGATAAGCTTTTTTAACATTCTCATAAGGTTCCTTAAATAAATCATGACAATCATATTGAGTCATAAAGTCAGTTAGATTCTGCATATAATCAAACCCAGAATCAAATATAGAATCAAAGAATACTTCATCAGTTAGTGCTAACAAATAAGATTGAATTATAGATTGTAAATCTTCTTTATATAATTGCTTATTGTGAATTATTATTCTAGTTGAGAAAAAGAACTTAACATTTATATTGGATAAATGTTTAATCAGTTTTATTATAGTCTTTGTAATTCTTCTATCTAAGGAAACCCAAATAACACCATCCTTAATAGAAAGCACAGGAATATCTACATACCTATGGTAGTAAATCATATTATTTTTAATACTCCAATTCGAATCCGAGTTGGGTAGGTATATGTTTAAGTCCGAGTTCATCTAATTCTTTTTTATATCTTTTTTTATCTTTTGGTCTTGTCCAAGGATCAGAAGACCAATCATATGACATCTTTCCCTTCTTACCCCATTTGACTTTATGTCTTGTGTCCCACTTGCTTGTTGTTGAGTTCTTAAAGAAATATGATGTTTGTGTTCCTATAAAATCAAACCATTTGGGTCCAGAAATTTTAATATTGCAAGCATCCTCAAACCTCCACCAAACTGACCTATCACTCATTCGCTTAAGTCGCTTAATGACCTTTTTATCCTCTATATGTCGGCGCCAGGCTCTATCGCGTTGCATCATGCAAAAATACGGATTTAAATTCAATTTTCAAATCCTTTAATTAATATATAGTTATAATATGAGAGTTCTTAAATTCAATGAAACTAATTTAGATTTAAAAGAATTAGACAAAACTTCTAAAAGTGGTGGTCTACGTGGTGATGTGCTTGTTTCTAAAATAAAAGACCACGATGATATCTCATTTAAACCAAACGGAAAGCCAAACTCAATTACACCAGTTTCCAATGCTGAGGAAATCATACCAGAAATAACTGATGATAACGGTAAGTATGATTCCGAAAAAGCAAAACAGTTCTTCAAGTCCGGAACTAGATATGATAAAGTTATACAAGGTGAGGATGATGAGATGTATCAATTAAATGATATTGAGAAAACATCGGACTTTGGTAGTAGTGGCGGTGCTTCATTAGGTACTGCTGATACAAGAAATGTAGAATGTATTCAATGTTTGTTTTTGGCACTTCGTCAAACAAGAGGTGAAGAAAGTATAACAGAAAATGATATTGATAATTTATTTGATGCTGACGGTAGTATTAAACCAGATCTTATTGGTTCAATTAGAGTACCAATAGCCATAAATAAAGATATTATCAGTGCTTACTCTAAAACTTGGTTAAAATCATTTATCAATACGGCCAATGCTATATTTGAGGTTAGGCCAGTGTTTAGTAAAGAAACATCACCAATTAAAGATAACATACTTAGTAGAAGAAGATCATATATCTTTTATCAAATTGGATATAAAGAAGGATTAACCAAAGCTATCATTGATAAGTATAGAAGTTTTTCAGAAACAACTGGTATTCCAATTTCTAAATGGACACCATCGGATGTTTGGGCCGTTCATAGAACACAACATACTATTGTAATAAGTAGAATAAATGAATGCAAAACATTAGATGAGTTAAATACACTTATTGATACACTTTTTGATGGTAAGATATTAAGAGGTATATCATTAAAGAAATTGAAAAACATAGAAAAAACATCCGATGTTGTTCTTGTATTAAATAAAGTAACACCTTTGCCTAACTATTCATTTAATAGTGTTATTACATCTACTAATTCACTAGGATCATTAGGTATAAAAATATTGGCTAACAGAGAAGTGAACGTAGAAAGTTCATTATTTACTGATGGTATAGAAGTAATGGATGTTAGATCTTTCTCTGGTCCAGATAATCCAAGTGATGTAAGTGGTGAAGTGATGGGTGACTCAGCTAGACACGGAAAGGTTGGATTATTAAGAATTAATAAGATAATAAAAAAAGTAAATCCAGATTTAGATTTAGTTCCAACTAAAGAAGAATTGAATAGAGTTACCGATAGAAGATTAACAACTGAAATCAATAGAATGAATGCTAAGATTACGGAATTAGGCAAAGTAGTTGGAACAAAAGGTTCAATTACTGGTAGAGCAAGATTGATTTCTAAGTATCAGTCACTTAAATTGGCTGAACTATTATATGATAATCCAGATGATGCGGATGCTATAATAGAATCAATATTTTATTATGCGATGTCTATTATGAATGATCAATTTACTTGTCCTAAATATGTCCGTATAATATAAACATTTTTTAACAATTTCATATAAAAAGAAAAAATATTTTTATATGGGATTTGTAAATATTGGTGGACATACCGTCCACACAAGCGCACTCTCTGGATCAATTGGAGTTACTGGTAGTTCCGGATCAATTGGAGTTTCTGGATACACATCAAACTCTACACTTACTACTACCGGAAGTGCCTACATTACATACACTAATCTTTCACAAAAAACTACCTATCATTTATTGGGTGAAGATATCACGGTTGAAGGATATCAAGATGCAAATGTTGCACAAACAATTGCCCTAATCAATTGTATTGGTTGGAAATACTATGAGGAAATACAAAAACAAGGTGTTTCATTTAGTGGTGAATTAAAAGTAATTTTAGAACAGAGATATAAGACACACACAAGAGACCAAAAGATAAATAATATTTTAGAAACAAAGTCTTAAAGAAGGCATATAAATAAAAAATTATTAAATTTTATATGCTATGTGATCTAATAATCGACGGCAATTATTTACTAAACCGAATGGTATTTACTTTACACAAGAATAACTTACTATTTGGTGCTCTACATAAAAGCTTAGAAACATCTGTACTAAATTATCGCAAATGGTACCCGTTTGCGAATGTTTACTTAGTATCCGACTCAAAAGAAAAATCTTGGAGAAAGAAACTTAATCAAAATTATAAAGCCAATCGTAAGAAAGATTCTGATATTGATTGGGAATTTGTATTTTCTGCTTACAATGAATTCAAAGAATCAATGAAGTGGAGAGGCATAAAGATCATGGAAGCACCACACATCGAAGGTGATGATTGGATTTCTTTTCTTGTCGAAAAAGCAAATAAAGAATCACGTTGTTCAATCATTGTTAGTAATGACTATGATATAAAACAATTGGTTGGCTATTCAATTGATCCACTCACAATCAACATTATGTCTAATGAGATGCACAATAAACAAAAATTGTTCTTACCTAAGAATTATCAATTGTTTATGAATTCTATTAATAAGTTAGACAACAATGATATTTTCAATCTTAATGATAATCAAGATTTTACCAATCTATTGAATACTTTCATGGATAAATATGAAATAAATGAGGTAGATTCAATGGAAGTTTTAATCATTAAACTTATATCTGGTGATACATCTGATAATATTTCATCCGCTTGGTCAATTGTTAAAAATGGTAGAAAAAGAGGAATTGCTGATAAAGGAGCTAAAAGTATTTTTGATGAATACTTAGTTCATTTTGGTGAGCCTAACTTAAATGACCCAGACTTAACTGAGAATATTGCTGACTTAATCTGTGAGAAAAAGAAACTATCAAAAAGTTCAATGGTTGGAATTAAAACTAATATTGAAAGTAATATGAAGTTAATTCTTTTGAATACAGAATATATGCCAGAAGAAATTGTACAAAAAATGACTGAGGTTTATGAACGCATTAAATCCTAATTGGGCATCCAATCTACCATCATTTGATGAGTATATTATTAGAAATAGAGCATCACTACAGCTTAAACCTTGGTCTATTACTATTAAAGATGCCACAAAAAAGTGGTTACCAGTTTTAGAAAAATATTTCAGTAATTATAATATTGATTCAGAATTAATGTCAAATATTTGTCTATACATAGAGTTATGTAGTAGTTACTATAATATGTTGGAATCATTATCACAAATGACTTTAAATCATAAAGGACCTAAAAATAGACTGACTGATGTTGTGGAAAAGATTAAAAATGATATCAACTCTAAAATTAATAATAAAAGGTCAGGAGTTGTTAGAAAAGTATTCAACTATCAAACTGGAAAAATGGAATATGAATTAGAGGATGGTAACTTTATCACAATTAATGAAAGTGTTAACCCACCAAAGATTGAGGTTGATAATGATATTTTTCCAATAGAGTTTGTTAAACTTATTGACCCACAGAAATATAGAGATATGAAAATAGATGAAATATTATGATTATAGATAACAATGTACTTGCTATATCAAAATGTATGTTTCAAGAAAGAAAAAACTGGAAGTTTGTTACCGACGAACAAAAAGAATCTTTCTTTTTTATTTTTAACCGCTACTTTTCAAAACAATATACTTATCTTGCTCAACTATTGAATGATAAAACAACTGATAAAGTTGCTGGTATGGATTTGTGGTTCTACTTTATGGAAGGTAAACCATATCCTAAATGGTTTTGGAGTAAAAGTGAAAAGTCAAAAGATGATTCTCTATTTACTGAGAAAGAAGTTAACTCTTTATTAAACAAGTTTGATATTAAACAAGAAGAATTAGACTTACTGATTAAATATCATTTAGATGATGTGAAAGAAGAATTAAAGTATATCAAAGATGGAGAAAAAGGAAATAAATAATATTGAATTGATATTTTGCTCGTCAAAAAGAGATTCGCTGAATACTAGTTTAAGAATTATATTTCAAGATTTGGATGATGGTGATGTTTATTTAATTGAGTTGGTGATTGATTCGGTCATGACTCAAATTTTAGAGGAACACCGCCGAGATAAGACAACAAACCAATTGATAAATTCTATAATCAAAAGATCAATACATAAAGCACAAATTATAAATGATATTGATAAACTAAAAGAATATGTTTGGAATCCATTAGACTTCCAAAGTATTAAAGATAAAGTAAGAGACATTAAAATAAATCAAATAATAATATGATTACAACAGAAGCAAAAACAAAACAATGGTACACTATTAAGGTACAAAACAATCGTGAGAAATCCGTATCTGAAAGATTGAAATCTGAAATGATTCGTGAGTTTAATGAAGAAGTTAATTTCTTAATACCAACACAAGGTATTATCTCTGTTAAAGATGGTAAGAAAGTTCAAAAAGAACAAATTTTGTATCCTGGATATATTTTTGTTGAAACTCGTACTATTGATAAGATTGCACACTTAGTAAAAACTACAAATGGTGCAACTAATGTACTTAGAGATAACAAAGGAACACCAATCATTCTAAAACAATCAGAAGTGGAAAGAATGTTTGGAGAAAAAGAAGCCAACAAAGTTTCACTTGAAACATCATTTGTTCTTGGTGAGAAAGTTGAAATAGTAAACGGACCTTTTGCTAAATTCAAAGGTGAAGTTGAATCAATTGATATTGATAAAAACAAAGTTAAAGTTGAGGTACTGATCTTTGGTAGAGCAACCTTTGTTGATCTGACTTTAGAGGACATCACAAAATATAATGGGTAAATTCGGATATAATATACCAAAAGATAGAAAAATATACGGAAACTGTCAAGTGATATCACCTGACGGTTTTCTTATGTTTAGATGTGACTTAAAAAAAGCAAACTGGTATCTTAATAGAAATTTAGCAGAAGTTATACAAGAATCACCTCTAACAATTAAACTTAATTTCAATCCAAGAGGACTAGGTAATCACGATAAACCATTTGGTTTATCTACAATGGATAACAAATGTGTTAACTGTGGAACAGAATCATTTTTAACAAGACACCACGTTGTTCCAATTTGTTACCGTAAACACTTTCCTCTAAATATGAAATCACATAATTTTCATGATGTGTTAAGTATGTGTATGGATTGTCATGAGTCATATGAAAGAAAAGCAGATAATTTAAAAAAAGAATTAGGAGAACAATATAACGCACCAGTTAACGGTATTTATAGTCATAATAAACTTTTATTAAAGGTTATCAAAAATTGTAATACTATTCTTCGAGGAACTGATGGTATACCAAATGATAGAGTTGAAGAAATCAAAAGTCAAATTAGAAAGTTTCTTGGTAGAGACTTTATGGAATCAGATCTGATAGAAATATCAGGGGTTAAAAAAACCATATTAGAAAAGACACATGGTCAAATTGTTATGGAACAAATTAGTGATATACAATCATTCATAGAATTATGGAGAAAGCATTTTGTTGAACACAATGAGTGTAAATATCTACCAAGTAACTGGGATGTAAATAATGTTATTATAATAAATGAGTAAAGAGCTAATTCAAAAATTAAATGAAGCAGCAAGTAGAATTGCGTCTGCTTCCAAAAGAGGACCTGCTAATTATATCATAACAGGTTCAAATATTGGAGATATTCTTAGAAGACAATTTAACAGAACTGATAGAATAATGAAAATTGAAAAAATACTTAAAAGTTATGAATAAATGTATATATGATGTTTGTTGGAAAGGAATCTGTAATAAGGAAACAATCAACAATACTCAATTTTGTGAAGAACATCTTGGTAGAAAATGCCAACCTAATTTAAGAGATAAATGTGAAAATCAAGCCACTGGAGATTGCCACCAATATAATGGTAGTTTTGTCTGTGATGCACCACTTTGTGAAGAACATAAACATAAACACTAATGGATAAACAATTAAGATATGATTTAGTTTATATGAGGATGGCCAAAGAATGGTCAACACTTTCACATTGCGTTAGAAAGCAAGTAGGGTCTTTAATTGTTAAAGATGGCATGATTATATCCGATGGTTATAATGGTTCACCAACCGGTTTTGAAAATAAATGTGAAGATTGTGAGAACTTAACACATTGGTATGTAATACATGCTGAAGCAAATGCTATATTAAAGTGTGCTAAGAATGGTCATTCTTGTAAAGGAGCAACTATGTATATAACACACTCACCTTGTAAGGATTGTAGTAAACTTATTCTTCAATCAGGAATAAAAAGATTGGTATATGGTGAGTTTTATAAAGACTCGGATGGTTTAGACTTTTTAGAAAAAGCTGGGTTAGAAATAATAAAATTAGAAATATGAACTACTTAGATATAATAGAAGAAAGTAAAACTCCGAATGGAGTTTTAATGTTTGATAATTATACTATTGGCAATCTACATAAGCTAATTGAAAATAGTTGCGGTAACTACTTTCCACAAGGAAGTGTTTATGCTGATATTCCAGTTCAATTTTTCTTTGATGAATTTCTTGATAAATTTAACAAAAAAATAAAATGGATTTCTATTGGTCCTAAAGCTTATCTTGCTGGTGTCGGAGATGTTGATACCACTACAATGTACTTTAAAAGTTTAGATGAATTTGATGAATATTTAGAAGAAAACTATGGATATCTTTTGATATATACAGTAAACAAACAACTTGACACATTGAATCCTTCACTTGGATATACTTGGAGAATTAGGTTTGCTGTTGTATCAAATAAACAAGACATTAGAGATGAAAAACTTGAAGACATTCTTAATTAATAATAAAAATATGGAATTAATAACTACACACATCTGTAAGGCATCTGAAATTGGAGTACACGGTAATATGTTTGGTGGAACGATGATGGCAATGATAGATGAATCAGCTGCCGCTTATGCTGCTCAATTATGTGATACACCTCGTATGGTAACAATTAAAATTGAAGAACTAGTATTTAAAAAGCCAGTTAAAGTAGGTAACCTAATGAAGATATACGGTAAAGTAATTGAGTTTGGTAGGTCATCTATTTCAATATACATTGAGGTTAGAAAACATAATGTTTACACTGGTGAGCAAGAAGTAGTAACACATACAAATATTAAGTTTGTTAGAATTGATGATGAAGGTAACCCTATTCCAATATCGGATAGAGTTAAAAACAGATACAAAGAAAGAGTTGAAAAGTTTGGAAAAGGTCTTCTTTCTTTAGAAGAAAAGGGAATTAAACCAGAAAATAATTAAGAGAATCGCTCCCATTGAACCTCCCCAGGATAGGAATATAGCAAGGATAGATGGTTGAGCGATTTTTTTATGCCTAAAACTTTTTATATATACAATTATAAAAAATATCTATAATAAGATGAAAATTAAAAGATTTAACGAATCAAACTCAATCAATGAGAATGTAACACTTTACAGACTAGTTAGTGTTCCTAAAGGCGAAAAATTAGTTGTTGATGTAGAAAATCCAGGTAAGTTTTACTTTCAAAGTGAATCAGATATCAACCCATCTGTTTTAGGCGATAAATCTGGTGATTTACACGTTATTAAAGTTCAAACTACATCTGATAACATTGACCAAGAGAAATCTGAAGCAGAATCAGGATCACACAATTGCAAATGTGTTGTACTTAAAGATGACTCTAAAGCAGAGGTTGCACTTATTGAACCATATAAAAAGACTGCCTAATAATGTTTTCATCATCAGATACATGGATAATGTTGATAGGTGTCTTTTTGGGACTATCTTTTATTATTGGTTCTGTCTATTTTGTTAGTAAGTTATTTGATAATCAAACAAAAGATGTCTTGGTTAGATTTATACTATTGGTATTTGCTGCACTGGTTGGTATATTTATAGTTGACAAAGTAATCGCATTTAAGATTAATTTACTAAGTGATGAAATGGATAATCAACTATTTGAATTGATTAAAACTTTAGTATTAATGATATTTTCTTATTATTTTGGTACACAGAAATCAACACCTAATAAAAAAAAGAAAAAGAAAATAAAAGATGAAACACCTTAAATCCATTAATGAGAATATCAGTTCAGATAATCCTGAAATTAAAAAGGCATTGGTAAAAATGGCTGAGGTCGTTGCCCAAGATGCCAACGGAAGTAGCGTACATCCTTGTGAGTATTTCAATTCCATGGATCTTTATGAATTAGCATTTGGAGATGAGAAATTCGCAGAAATAATAAATTCTGGATTAGATTATTTCTTTGAAAAATATAATGAAGACTTTGATGTAAGTCTGGCATATAGAACAATGGACTTTTATATTCATCCAGATACACTGGAAATAGCTCCTGATTACAAATCAAAATCTAAAGGATATATTTCTTTTCATAACATCGGGACCTCTATTAACATGCAAAGAGACGAGAAACTAAATAAGTTTGCACTATATCCAGATTCATTGAACAAATTTCAAAGATTTCAAGACGCTTTATCATATAGAAGAAGATAAAAAAAGTCCGAATTAGGACTTTTTTATTGTGGTTTATATACGTTTACTATATTTGAACCAGGTGGTATAGTGTAAAACTGATGTAAGTTCTTAATAAAACTATCA
>Ga0209400_1000295_pt1 | contig 43274 bp, 36 predicted proteins | sample M_130807_EF_Meta_FD_187313 | JGI IMG/M metagenome (GOLD analysis project Ga0209400, IMG submission 187313) | Freshwater microbial communities from Lake Montjoie, Canada to study carbon cycling - M_130807_EF_MetaG (SPAdes) (version 2) | ecosystem: Environmental > Aquatic > Freshwater > Lake... | reverse complement strand
TCGTCAGCGTGGCACACACTTCCACCCAGGTCGTAACGTAGGCCGTGGCAAGGACGACACTCTGTTTGCACTAGCTGCAGGTTCAGTACAGTTCGGTGAAAAGGGTGGCCGCAAGGTCGTCAACATCGTTGTTGCTGCGTAAGGTTCGCAAAAACCCAACGCGTAAAGTTTTATTCAGATAGGCGAGCCAAAGTGCTCGCCTTCTGTGTTTAAGGAAGGAGTCAATCATGGTTACATTCGTAGACCAAGTGACTCTTCACCTGCGCGCCGGAAACGGTGGCGATGGTTGTATTTCTGTTAAGCGTGAAAAGTTCAAGCCGCTAGCTGGTCCTGATGGTGCCGATGGTGGTAACGGTGGATCTATCTCACTAATTTCTGATCCAAACGTGACAACACTTCTAGATTTCCACTTCAACTCTCACCGTGCCGGCGGCGATGGTGGCGATGGTGCGGGAGATTTCAGAAATGGTGCAACTGGTAAAGATGTTGTTCTTCCAGTTCCAGTAGGAACTGTTGTGAGATCAAGAGATGGCAAGATAATTGCTGATCTTGATGAACCAGGTATTGAACTTGTCGTTGCTGAAGGTGGTCAGGGTGGTCTAGGTAACGCAGCCCTTGCATCTTCAAAGCGTAAAGCTCCTGGCTTTGCTCTTCTAGGAGTTCCTGGTTGGAAGGGCGAGATTATTCTCGAACTCAAATCAGTTGCCGATGTTGCACTGGTTGGTTATCCATCAGCAGGTAAGTCTTCACTAATTGCTTCAATAAGTTCTGCAAAGCCTAAGATTGCTGATTACCCTTTCACCACCCTGCACCCAAACCTCGGTGTTGTTCAAGCTGGTGGAACTAGATTCACCGTTGCTGATGTGCCAGGTCTAATCGAAGGTGCTAGCGAAGGTAAAGGTTTAGGACTTCAGTTCCTTCGTCACGTAGAACGCTGTGCTGCACTGTTGCATGTTTTGGACTGTGCAACTCTAGAGCCAGGTAGAGATCCAATTAGCGATCTAGATTTGATCTTGAAAGAACTTGCTGCCTACGAAGTTCCAGAGGGCGAACTACCTCTGAATGAGAGACCACAGCTAATTGCTCTAAACAAGATTGACGTTCCTGAGGGTAGAGAGCTTGCAGAGTTTGTAAAGCCAGATCTTGAAGCTCGTGGCTACCGCGTCTTCCTCATCTCCGCGGTAAGCCACGAGGGAACTAGAGAGCTTAACTTCGCACTGGCTGAACTAGTAAATGCTCACAGGACAGCTAAAGCTGCAATCCCACCTAAGCCTCGAATCAATCTGCTTCACGCTCGTAAGGACGATAACAAGTTCATCGTTCGTAAAGAAGAGTCAAGCGGTGAAGAGTTCTTTAGAGTACTTGGAACTAAGCCTGAGCGTTGGGTTGCTCAAACCATGTTTGGTAACGAAGAAGCTGTTGGTTACCTAGGTGACCGCTTTGCAAAGCTAGGTCTTGAAGATGAACTTCTCAAAGCAGGTGCTGTCGCAGGTTCAACAGTTGTGATCGGTCCAGGCGATGGAATCATCTTCGACTGGGAGCCAACTATTTCTTCTGCCGGTGAGCTAATTGCTGCTCCTCGTGGAACTGACCCAAGACTTGATCTAAACGATCGTAGAACTAACATCCAACGTCGCCGTGAGTATCAAGAGATGATGGACGCTAGAGCCAAGATGCGTGAAGAGATGGCTAAAGAAGGTAACCCTCAACCGGTTGCCTACGAAATTGGTTCGACTGAAGACCCTGATGCGAAGGCAGAAGGTCAAGAGGAAGACAAATGAAGCTAGCTGATCACAGAGATATCCCTAAAGCTAAGCGCATCGTTGTCAAAGTAGGTTCATCCTCAATCACTGGGGATAACCAAAAGAACCTAGATTTACTTGTTCAAGCAATCGCCAACTCAATTCAAAACAACCAAGAAGTAGTTCTAGTTACCTCTGGCGCAATTGCTACCGGTATGCCACTACTTTCTTATGAATCCAAGCCAACTGACCTTGCCACTTCTCAAGCACTAGCTTCAGTTGGCCAATCAAGGTTGATGGCTAAATACCAAGCAAGTCTTGAAAGATTCAATATCCTTTCTGGTCAAGTTCTCCTCACAGCTCAAGACCTAGAACTTGAAGAAACCAGCACCAACGCAGAACTTGCAATCAACAAACTACTAGAACTCAAAGTTCTACCGATTGTGAATGAGAACGATACCGTTGCAACCGCTGAAATCCGTTTCGGTGATAACGACCGCCTAGCAGCGCTCGTTGCAATTCTGGTACAAGCTGATGCATTGATTCTGCTCTCAGATGTTGATGCTCTCTACGACAGACCACCAACAGAAGCAGGAGCTCAGAAGATTGAATGGGTCGAACCAGCAGATGATTTGACCACCATCAAACTCGGTGGTTCAACCAGCGCAGTTGGTACCGGTGGTGCTGAAACCAAACTAGGGGCGGCCAGAACTGCAACAGATGCTGGTATTACCGTGATCCTCACTTCAATTGGCAATGCTGAAGCAGTACTCAAAGGCGACCGAGTTGGCACCTGGTTCCAAGGCATGGAAGCCAACTAATGTCGGCACTAGATCTGATCAGAAAAGCCAAAGATGCTTCAAAGAGCATAGGGCTTCTGACTTCAACTGAGAAGAATCAAGTTCTGAAATCAGTTTCAGTTCTTCTTTCTCAACGCACCCAAGAACTACTCGATGCTAACCAGATTGATTTAGATAACGCTGAAGCAGTTCAGATGAGTAGCAGTTTGCAAGATCGCTTACGACTTACTGAAGCAAGAATCGAATCACTCAGAGTTGCTATCGCAGAACTTATAAACATTCCAGACCCAATTGGTGAAACAGTTCGAGACATCACCCGACCTAACGGATTACACCTCAAAGAGATCAGAGTTCCTTTCGGTGTTATCGGTGCAATTTATGAAGCAAGACCAAACGTAACAATCGACATTGCTTGCATGGCTCTAAAAACCGGCAGTGCCATCATTCTCCGTGGTGGTTCAGCAGCTCAGAACACTAACGCTGTTTTAGTTCAAATCTTGAAAGATGCATTAAGTGCTAACAGACATAACCCAGAAGCTGTTCAGAGTGTTGATGAGTTCGGTCGTGATGGCGCTAACTCCATGATGAAAGCAATTGGTTTGATTGATGTGCTCATCCCTAGAGGAAGTGCATCACTGATTCATGCTGTTATTGAAGAATCTAAAGTTCCAGTTATCCAAACCGGTGATGGTGTTGTTCACATTTTCCTTGATGCCTCAGCAAAACTTGAGTATGCGGTTGAGATAGTAAAGAACGCTAAGGTCCAGCGCCCAACTGTTTGTAATGCTCTAGAGACGTTACTAGTTCATAAAGATGCAGTTGAGAATCTCTTGGTTCCAGTTCTCCAAGAACTAGATAACTCAGGAGTCATAATTCACGGGGATGAAACTGTTTGCGAAGCTTTCCCTAAGGCGATACCGGCCACCGATGATGATTGGTCATCTGAGTATTTATCGTTAGAACTAGCTGTTAAGGTAGTTGATTCTTTAGATGAAGCACTGACACATATCGCACAGTATTCAACTAGTCACACCGAGAGCATCATCACCGAAGATAAAGCCAATGCAGAGCGATTCCTAGCTGAGGTTGATTCAGCTGTTGTTATGGTCAATGCCTCAACCAGGTTTACCGATGGGGGAGAGTTTGGCTTTGGGGCAGAGGTTGGTATTGCCACCCAGAAACTTCACGCCAGAGGTCCTATGGGGTTAACCGAACTGACCAGCACCAAGTGGCTGGTCAGAGGCCAAGGCCAATCAAGAGCCTAGGAATAGGCTCTGCCTAGGGTAGATTTGTATTTAAGCGTTTTAGGAGAGAAATTGAAGCATTTAGAAGCAATGGCTGAGACAGCAGTCAAATACCCATTCCCAACAGTAGTTTTTGGCGCTATTGCCATGACTCTGTTCATTGGTCTTGCTTTCGTTACCTGGTCATACCGTGATGTTGCTAATCGCCACGATCACAAGTCAGACAAGGGCAGCCACTAGTCCCTTATGGCTTTGACCGATAAGCGCCGCATCGGGGTCATGGGTGGAACCTTTGACCCGATTCACAACGGTCACCTTGTTGCAGCCAGTGAAGTTGCCTCAGCCTTTGACTTAGACGAAGTTATCTTTGTCCCCACCGGTTCTCCTTATCTAAAGGACAACGTAACCCCCGCAGAGCATCGTTACCTGATGACCGTGATTGCAACAGCATCTAACCCAAGATTCAAAGTATCCAGAATCGATATCGATAGAGCTGGACCAACATACACAGTTGACACCCTTGCGGATATGCAAAAACTTTACCCAGATGCAGACTTGGTCTTTATCTCTGGAGCAGACGCTATCGCCCAGATATCTGCTTGGAAGAATGCAGACCAACTCTGGTCATTAGCCCACTTTGTTGCAGTAAGTCGACCAGGTCACAAACTAACCATTCCGGATGCACCTGACGGTGCTATCTCAAAACTTGAGATCCCCGCTCTTGCCATTTCATCTACTGACATCAGAGCAAGAGTCCAAACTGGTAAACCAGTTTGGTATCTAGTCTCCGACGGCGTTGTCCAATACATCGCTAAGAATCATCTCTACGGCAAACATGACTGAACCTAATTACCAACCACTAACTAGAGAGTTCTTAGCCCAACAGGCTGCTGAGATTGCTAAGAAGCAAGCTCAAGAGCAAGGAATCGAAGAACCGGAAATCGATTCGACTGTTGAAGTTGACGATGAAGGTAATCCACAGTTCAATATTCCAAATACCTTGGTTGGCGAATTTACTGGATCGCAACTACTGGTTGAGATACCGCCTGATATCACTGCAAGCGGTGCTGTGATCACAGAACTTGGTGAAGTTGTAGTCACAGCAAGCATTGACGTTAGTTCGCTAATTACAACAACCGGTGAAATCGCTTTGGTTGAAGTAATGGAAGAAACTGAAGCAGATCTCGATAAAGATGCCAGCGCTAATTACATTCCAGGAATTCCACCGGTAAGAGCATCCGGTGTGATAGCAAAAACTTCTAGCAGAGAAGGCATTCCAGGGGGAGTGCACAGAGGGCCAAGCCCAACAGTAATTGCCTTGGTTATCACTGGAGTATGTGTCATCCTTGGACTTGCTGCTGGCATCGGCTTTTACTTCAACCACTAACTAAACGAAAGAGATAAGAACACTTGACCGCAACCACTAGAGCCACCGACATGACCATGATTGCCGCCCAAGCGGCAGCTGACAAGCTAGCTGAACAGTTGGTTGCCCTAGATGTGAGTGTTCCTTTTGTCCTCTCAGATGTCTTTCTTATCGTCTCTGGTAGAAACGATAGACAGGTTGCATCAATTGCCGATGGCATCGAAGACAAGATGCTAGAAGCTGGATACAAGCTCCTGAGAAGAGAAGGTAAGACCACTGGCCGTTGGATTCTTCTCGACTTCGGTGACATCATCTGTCACGTAATGCACGAACAAGACCGTATGTTCTACGACATTGAGAGACTCTGGAAAGACTGCCCAGTGATCTCACTAAAGGACATAAAAACAGCTTCCGAAGGTGTAGTAATCTAGAGGAATACACGGGCCTATGGCGCAGCTGGTAGCGCACCTGCATGGCATGCAGGGGGTCAGGGGTTCAAATCCCCTTAGGTCCACAAAGAAAGCCCCGAAGTCAACTGACCTCGGGGCTTTTGGCTTTTTTATTAATTCTTTAGAAGTGCCAGAAGTTCTTCAATTTCTGCAGTTTGGGCGACAATGATTGCATTGGCAAACGCTGAGAGTTCTGGATCATTTGCGTTCATCGCATCAGCTGCCATCTTTACCGCACCTTCATGGTGGCTGATCATGTATTGAATATAGAGCTTGTCGAAATCCCCGTCTTTGGCTGCACGAAGGTCTGATAGTTCCATAGGAGAGAGCATGCCGTCCATCATCATCATGTAGTTAACGCTTTTTCCTTCAAGCCACGGAGTCATCGTGTCAATCTCGGGACCCTGCCCAGCAGTTATCTTTTCAGCAATAGCTAAAATGTCTGGATTCGAAGTGTTGGTTTGAGCGTATGCAGACATGTCTATGGCTTGCTGGTGATGAGGAATCATCGCTTCAGCAAAGCTTTGTTTGTCTGTAATTGTCATAGTGTGAGTTGAGCCGTGATCCATGCCCATCATGCCGTCTTCATTGGCGGCCTTGTCGCTAGCAGCACATCCAGATAGGCCAATGCCTAATAGGGTCGCAGTAAGAACCAGTGAGCCGAATTTGTATGAAATTTTCATGTCCAAAGTCTAATTCTCCTGGCTGAGGAATATCTGACAAAGATTCTCCCAAGAGCGGAATGAACAGGAATGCAGGGGAGATTTAGACCCAGTCCGCGTTCAAATGCGTGGGATAATGATAGCCAAACGAGAGGAAAAAATGGCAAAAGTTATCGATCTACAAATTGAGGGTATGACCTGCGGTCACTGCGAAATGACCGTCACCAAGGAACTATCTAAACTTCCAGGAGCTTCAGATGTCAAAGTTTCATCTCAGACTGGAACAGCTTCCCTAAGTGTTGACGACAGCGTTGACCAGGCTCAGGTTTCAGCAGCAGTTGAAGATGCTGGGTACAAATTAAGTTAGAGCTTGATATTCAGGGGATGACCTGCACAACCTGTGCGAGGCGAGTAGAAAAAAACCTGAATAAAGTCCCTGGAGTCAACGCTTACGTTGATTTCGCCAGTGAAACCGCTCATGTCAGCTCAAGTGCCGAAGTTTCTAGAGATCAATTAGTCCAAGCGGTAAGAGATGCCGGCTACGAAGTAGGCAATGACCGTGGAACGCTGACGCTGATGATTTGGCGATTAGTTATCGGTACCTTGATTTCAGTTCCTGTTGCCATCGTCAGCATGGTCCACGAGCTAATGCCGGCTAACTGGAATCAAATAGCAGCCGTTCTTACTTTCCCTGTCGCAGCTTGGGTGGCCTGGCCTTTTCATGAGGCAGCGGTCAAGAATCTGCGTCTCAAGACAGCAACCATGGACACTCTGGTTTCACTAGGTGTACTGGTTGCCTATTTCTATAGCGTCGTTCAAGTCTTAAACGGCAGTCATGAAGTTTATTTTGAGGTAGCAGCGGTTGTACCAACCATTGTTTTATTTGGTAGATGGCTAGAGGTTAGAACTAGAAGATCCGCTACCGACTCAGTCAAGGCACTGCTAAGCGCTATTCCTCAAACAGCGGTGGTTAGGAAAGGCGCAGTTCAGGAAACGATTGTCACAGGTCTTGTTCAATTGGGAGATCTAGTTGTAATCGCAACTGGGCAAAGAGTTCCAGTTGATGGTGAAATCGTTGAGGGCACTAGCCAAATAGATAACTCTCTCATTACAGGTGAGTCAGTTCCTGTTGAAGTAACCCTCAGGAGCATGGTTGCTGCAGGCTCACTAAACCTGGGTCCTGCATTGTTGATAAAAACAACAGCTGTGAGTGCATCAAGTCGTATTGCCCAGATTGCAGACTTGGTCAGAGAAGCAACAGCTCAAAAAACAAAGATTGGTTCAATTACCGACCGAATCTCTGCAGTGTTTGTACCTTCAGTAATTACTCTTTCCATCCTTACCTACCTAGTTTGGACTTTCGGTCTAGGGGACTCTGGCAAAGGCTTGTCGGCAGCTATAGCAGTTCTAGTTATCGCTTGCCCATGTGCTCTAGGAATTGCAGTGCCAATGAGCCTTGTGGTTGCCACTTCCATGGGTGCTAAGCAAGGGATAGTTATTAGAAACCCAGACACGCTCAGTCTCTTGAGCAAGGTAACCAAAATTGTTTTAGATAAGACAGGCACTCTAACAACAGGACACCTTGAAGTAACAAAAATTATTGCTCTAAGCGAGACAGACAGCAAAGAAGCAGTGGCAATGGCAGCGGCAGTTGAAAGATCTTCAACGCATCCATTAGCCAAAGCGATTGCGTTATTAGATCAAACTCTCACTGCAACTAATGTGAAAGAAATAGCTGGTCACGGAGTTTCTGGAACAGTAAACGGCAAAGAGATAACCGTAACCAGGTCGCAGACACTTAAAGTCTCAAACCAGGATGAACTAGCAACAGCAATTACTGAGGCAGGTGCTGCCAGCATTGTTGTAGTGAGTTGGGATAACACCGCAAGACTAGTGCTAGCCCTTTCAGATGGCATAAGAACAGAGTCCGCCAAAGCTATTGCTCAGCTTCAATCTCTAAATGTTGAACCAATCCTGCTCTCAGGAGACACCAACTCAAGAGTTGAGTCTGTTGCACACGCACTTGGCATCAAGAGTTACTTCGGTGAAGTAACCCCAGAAGAAAAACTCAACAAGATTAAGATTCTAAGAACAGACTCTGCAGGCAACACTTCAGTTATAGCAATGGTTGGTGATGGTCTCAACGATGTTGCAGCCCTTGCTGGTGCTGATGTTGGTATCGCCATGGGTTCAGGAACCCATGCTGCTCAGTCAGCAGCAGCCATCACTATCGTTGACGATAACCCGTTAGCCATTCCCTACGCGCTTGCTTTATCTAAAAAGACTTGGACCAACATTAGACAAAACCTAGGTTGGGCTTTTGGATACAACGTAGTACTTATTCCAGTTGCAGCAGCAGGATTGTTAAACCCCATGTTCGCTGGTATCGCCATGGCCTTCTCTAGTATCTCGGTGGTAGTAAACGCTCTGCGGTTGCATTTGGTAGCGCCAGGAAAATAAACAGTGCTCACCGCCGGTGTTGATTTAGCTGCTGAGCCTAAAGGCACAGCCCTTGCAGTCATTGAATGGAAAGAAACTAGAGCAACACTTGTAGATCTTCAACTTGGAGTGAATGACGAGACAATCGTTGAGGCAGCTGGAGTTGTCGACAAGCTAGGTATTGATTGTGCTCTAGGTTGGCCCATCGAATTCGTTGAGTTTCTAAATAACCATGCCAACCTAGCAAGCACATCATTTCCTGATGGAGGAATGGATTGGCGCAGAAGAGCATCCTTTAGGGAATCAGATAGACACGTTAGAGCAGTAACAGGTAGATGGCCACTTAGTGTTTCAACAGACCGTCTAGGGCTCACAGCAATGCGATGTGCAGGTATGCAAGGAAGACTACAACAAAGCGGAATTGAAATAGACAGATCAGGTTCAGGCAAGATAGTCGAAATTTATCCAGGAGCAGCACTGAGGCTCTGGGGCTTTGATACCACTGGCTATAGAGCAAACGAAGACGCTAGAGCTGAACTTCTATCTAGTGTTGAACGAACTGTTCCATGGCTGAATCTAGGTTCACACAGGGAACTGATGATTAGCTCCACTGACGCATTTGATGCCGTTGTCGCATCCCTTGCTACTAGAGCAGCTGCGATTGGCCTGTATTCAAAACCACCTTTCGAGCACCTTGAAAAAGCCAAGATCGAGGGCTGGATAGCTCTGCCAAGTAACCCGATAACCGATTTGCTGTGAAAACCCTAAGTGCCAGAGAGAAGTAAAACTTAGACTTGTCCTATGACTACATACCGTGGATACACAAAAGCCAAAATCGCTGCCCTTATTGACCACACCTTGCTAAAGCCAGAAGCAACTCAAACAGACCTAGATCACTGCATTCAAACTGCTAAAGAGGCTGAAGTGAAGGCAATGTGCATTAGACCGGTTGATGTGAAGTATTCAGCTGAAGCGTTAGCTGACTCAAACGTTCTACTCTGCACAGTTATCGGCTTCCCTCATGGCACAGTGACAACTCACACCAAGGTTGAGGAGACCAAAGAAGCAGTTGTTAATGGTGCAATCGAAGTTGATATGGTGATGAACCTGGCTGCTTTTGCCAGTGAGAACTATGAACTTGTGCAGGAAGATATTGCAGCAGTTGTTAGAGCAGCTAAAGAGACAAACCCTAAGGCAGAGGTTAAGGTAATCCTAGAAACCTGCCTCTGGACTGAACCACAGATCTTCCACGCCTGCCAGCTAGCAGAGCACGCAGGCGCAGACTTTGTGAAGACCTCAACAGGCTTCCACACTTCTGGTGCAACCGTTGATGCCATCAAAACCATGAGATTGGCTGTTGGTGACAGATTAGGAGTTAAAGCCTCTGGTGGAATTAGATCCCTAGATGCTCTTATTGATATGGCGGAAGCTGGAGCATCTAGAGTCGGTGCTTCAGGGACTACAGCAATTCTCAAAGAATTCACAGAAAAAGCTACTTCAAACTAACCCTTCTAAAAATTAGGATATGACCATGAGTAATTCACACAACCCAGTAATGAACCGCATGCTTCCTGCAACTATTCAGAAAGCACAGGCTGAATACGATGCACAGTTCGACAGCATTGTTTCCGCTCAGAAGATGACCGTTGGTGGCACAGCTATCAAGATCTTCGGCCTCTTTGCCCTACTACTCACCGGTGCCCTTGCTGCTTGGAACATTGACGCTGTGAAGGGCTTGATGTATCCAGCTGTCTTTGTTGCTCTTGGTTTAGCTATCTGGATTTCCTTCTCAAAGAAGGTAAGACCGGGTGCAGTAATGGCCTATGCAGTTGTCGAAGGTATCTTTATTGGAACCATTTCTTGGTTCTTTGAGCAGGCTTACCCAGGCATTGTTATGAACGCTGTGATCGGAACCCTCACTACTGCAGGTGCGATGTTCACCGCATACTCACTTGGTTGGGTAAAGGTAACCTCAAGATTTACTAAGGTCATGACTTTTGCTGTTATTGGTTACGCAGGCTTTGGTCTTGTGAATCTAGTCATCGGACTATTCACCAACTCAGGTGGCATTTACTCAACTCAGTATGCCTGGGTTGCAGGTCTAGTTGGAGTTGGTCTTGCAGCCTTCACCCTAAACCTAGACTTCGAAGACATCTCACAGGGAGCAGCTCTTGGCCTACCTAGAGAGTATGAGTGGAAGGCAGCCTTCGGCTTGATAGTCACCATGGTCTGGTTATACCTAGAGATCCTGAGACTTCTAGCTATCTTCAACAGAGACTAATCAGCCTCTCACCGAGGTATAGGCTTGCTTGAAGAGTTCCAAGAGGGAACGGTTGAAGGGTTGTGCAATGAAGAAGAAACTTATTTTTGGAGCAGCTGTCTTAGCGTTAGTTGGATCTAGCTTTTCATTTAGCCAAACTGCTCAGGCAGCAAGCTGTGTGAAAGTGAAAAGTGTTGTTGGTAAGAATTATCAGACAGCTCAAGACATTTGGCGTGCACAGGGCTTTGCTGTTCTTCCAGCAAAGGATGGAAAGGGTTATGGAAGACTCGCCTGGATTGACAGCAACTGGAAAGTAATTAGTCAATCACCTAGAGCTGGAACCTGTGTCAAGAAGTATTCTGGCGTCAGAGCCACAATCATCAAATACACAGACTAAACAGCTACTGCTAGTCGCTTAGCATTCCACTGATCCCAAAGCTCATCTAGTCGCCAAGCATTCTCGGCCATGATGGAAACTCCCTTAGCTCCAGTTCTTCTAACCTTGCCACCGATTAACATCAGCTTCGTATTGAACAAGACATGAGAACACCTTTGTTGAGCATCATCAAAGAAGGTGGCATCAGAACAACCTGAACCATCATCTAGAGAGACAAACACCACCCGCTTACCTGATCTCATCGGTGGTGTTTGTGTTGCGATACGGATACCAGCAACCAAGACATTGGTCTTACCTCGAATGTCCATTAACTCATTGGCATAGACCACCCCAAGTTCATCTAACATCGGTCGATACTTCTCTAAAACATGCTCGGAGATGTCCATGTTCAATAGTTCTAGTTCAGTCTCAACCTTGGAAGCAGTTGATGGTTCAGGATTACCCTTAGGCATCTGTTCAATAAAGCTTTCAGAGAAGAGCGAATACTCATCTTCTTCAGGGCGGACTTTAATTGCGTTTAGTTCCTTCACCTTCTCTAGAACATCACCTCTGGTGGAACCCTTAGCCAAATCATCAAAAGCACCAATCAGAGCCAACCTTTCAAATGTTCTTCTAGAAGGTTTGGCTCGTAGATAGAAATCACTAAGTGAGGAATATGGCTGACCTGAAATGATGCGGTTGATCTCTGTTTCACTAATTGATTTCAGGTCAACAAAACTCATCCTGATAGCACTGATGCCATCATGCTTCTCAACATGAAACTCGCTAGAAGAAGCATTTATATCTATCGGCAGTAACTTGACCCCAAGTCTTCTTGCTTCAGCCAGTAACAGCCTCCTCGGATACATTCCAGGATCATGGGTCATAACACCGGCTAAGAATTCAGCGGGGTAGTGGGTCTTTAGCCACGCCGACTGATAAGTCGGTAACGCAAAAGCAGCACCGTGAGCCTTGCAGAACCCAAAGGAACCAAAGCCAGCAAGGATATCCCAAACCTTATCGATTACCTGCTTGGAATAACCCTTCTTAGCAGCACTAGTTCTAAAGAAGTTCTCTATATCCCTTGCCATGCCTGGTTTTTCTAGAGACCTTCTAAGTTCATCTGCACGAGCCAGTGTGCAGCCGGTCATCACATGCAGAATACGAAGAACATGCTCGTGGAAGATAACCACCCCGAAGGTTTCTTTCAAGATCGGTTCTAAGTCCTTGTGAATATATTCAGGCTTTTCGAAACCATGTCTTCTATCGAGATAAGGCAAGATCATGTTGCCTTTCATAGGTCCTGGCCTAAATAAAGAGATCTGAATGGTTAGGTCATTGAACTCAGTTGGCTGATGTTTACCGGTTAGTTCTCTCTGCCCTGGGGATTCAATCTGGAAGATACCTAGAGTATTAGTAGTTCTAATGGCTTTGAAGGTTGCAGCGTCATCCTTAGCAATACCGTCTAGGTCTAGAGACACTCCTCTAACCCTTTTGATTTCACTAACCGCATAAGCCATCGTTGACTGCATACGAACACCTAGAACATCTAGCTTTAGAAAGCCCATCGGATCCATGTCATCTTTATCAAACTGACTCATCGGTAACCCCATACCGCTAGGTTCAACAGGAGTAAGCAAAGGCAGAGTTAGATCACCCAAGATAACTCCACAGGGATGCATTGAGATGTGTCTTGGGATACGATCTAATCTCTCAGTCATATCAACCAGCAGGTTCATCTTCCGGTCATGCTCAACTGCCTGCGCAAACTCAGCAAGCTCAGGCTTTACCCGAAGAGCATTACGGAAGCTACTAGCGCTGAATCGCCACATCGATTCAGCGATGCTATCTACTTGGTCAGGGTCTAAGCCAAGAGCTAGAGCACTGTCTCGCATCGCTCCTCTGCCTCGATATGTTGATTGCATGGAGAGCAAGGTAACTCTTTTAGAACCGTAACGCTTAAAGATTGCTCGGTAGATGTCATGTCTTCTAGCTGACTCAACATCGATGTCGATATCAGGTAGAGAAGACCTCTCAACTGATAAGAATCTCTCAAACAAAAGATCATGCTCAATCGGGTCAACACCAGAGATTCCTAAAAGGTAGTTCACTAAAGAACCAGCACCACTACCACGAGCAGCAATCCTGATATTCATATCCCTAATCATCTGAGCAACATCAGCAACAGTTAGAAAGTATGTTGCAAAGCCAAGCTTGTTGATGGTAATCAACTCTTGATTCAACCGGTGTTGAATCTTGGCTAAGTTCTTACCTGAAACAGAACCGTATCTCCAGTTCACACCTGACTGAACCTTCTGAAACAAAACTTCAAAAGGAGAACCTTCAATACCTAAGGCTTCTTTCTCTGGAGTCTTAGGTTTACCCCAACCACAATCACTAACAGGATCTAATCGACAGAGATCGGCTAGTAGGGAAGTGTCAGCAATTAACTTCCTTGCTCGCTTTCTGTCTTCAGTAATCTCTAGAGCAACAGCTTGCATCTGAGCTTTAGGTTTCAACCAAGCCTGAGCATTAGGTTGTGGTTCAAACTTTCCTAAAGGTTCTAGAAACCTTGCAGCATCAAGAATGTCTGCAGTAATTGCATCGTCAGGTTCGATGTATCTAACAGAGTTAGTTAGAACTGCTGGAACGTTCAGAGAATCAGCTAGTTCCAGCATTCTTCTTGCCTGAACTGAAGAGAACATCTTCCCTGGTTCAGTCAATAGAGAAACAATCTCAAGACCTAGAACACCTGGCTTACTAAATAGCTCTAGCCATTTACCCAAAGCCTTAACAGCAGCAGTCTTAGATCCACCAAGAGTTGCTTTACCAACATCACTATCAGGACCAAGCAGAACAGTAATAACACCAGAACTAGCTAAAGCTGCCAGTTTGGTTCTCTTGATACCAAACTGCTTCCTCTTACCCCCAGCATGAGCCTCAGTAACAACAGCGCAGAGAGTCGCCCAACCTAAACCCTTATTCTGACCATGGGCTAGAACAACTACTCGAGCCAGTAAAGAGCCATCTTCATCCAGAACAGGAAGATCAACCCCAACAATAGGAGCTAGATCTACCTGTAGACAGGCTCCGATATGCTTAACAGCACCATAGAGCCCATCCCTATCAGTGATAGCTAGAGCATCAAACCCAAGGTTATGAGCAGTTTCAACCAATAGCTCAGGCCTATTAACCCCATAGTGGGAAGAAAACCCTGAGGCTACGTGAAGGTGGGTAAAGCTCATAAATCGTCCTATAACAAATATCCGAACATTTGTTCGGATATAGAAGTTTATAGGTTTTGGCTGACATTGCAAATTTCAAATCGAATCGGAGCAATTTCAACCACAGAAACATGCATCCAAATCAAATAATGGTGCACAATGGAAACACGTCGAAATTGATGTCTTTTGCACGGAAGAAAGGGGTTAGCTGTGGAACAGGAAAGCGAAGCAGGGTTCTCTTTGAAGGCAAAAGCCAATCGAATCATATGGGTATCTTGCAAAACAGAAGACATGGCGAAATGCAAAATTGGTGGACGTCAAAACTTAGAGAGAGGACGAGCTAATCAAGGGCACCCTTGGATTGTTCTTATCCGAGATGGTGAAAAAATTGCTAAGGCGTTCTCTAAGAGCAGGCATTCTGTATTGAGTCCACATAATCTTGTCACCCACATCCCACACATTCATTCGATAGAGAATTTATTAGATGAAGAAGCATCCGTCCAGGTATCAGATCCTCCGTTTAGCTATGACATTGAATTAGACAAATTCGAAAGAGCAGGATTTCACACCATCTGTGTTAAGGAAAAAAACTCTTTTGTGGAAAAACTAGTGGAATTGGCGCAAAAGAGGCAACAAAAGAGGCGTCAAATAGATTGGATCAACGATGGCAGATAAAAAATCAAGACAATTTACCTCGATTTTTCCATCCAAAATAAGAGTAAATAATTACAAGGCTCTAGTTGGGTTAGAATTCCAGTTTTCTCCAATTACAGTTCTGCTTGGAGCTAACTCGTCAGGTAAAACTTCAATAATTCAATCCCTGTTGTTGATGTGCTCAAATGTCAGCCAGCCTCATACTGGAGAATTTGATTTCAATAGCCCGCTTTTTGCCTTGGGAACTGTTCCTGAGTTACTAACTAGGTTGTCGCCAAAAAGGCAAGCTTCCGAGATGTCTTTTGGTCTGGATTTTGAATTACTCGGGAGGCATGGGTCTGAAAATTCAGAGGCGGGCATTAGCTTTAGGTTGATCCGTGATAGGGATTCGCAGTTTTCGCGTGGAATGCCAATCTCGAATTATTGTTTGTGGGAAAAAATTGAATCAACACAAACAAACTTATATCTTGAGAAACTCAGTCTAAAGAAGGGCACTTCAGGCAATAGCGAGTCGAACCTTTATAAATTATTTGGCAGTTACACACATGACGCTTCTAGAGAGTTGAATGTAAATCTTCCGAGTGCTTTGGACTTCTTGGGTTCTTCGAGTTCAAAAGGCAGGAAAGGATCCTTCAATGTTGAAAAGATTTTTGCTATTGCAGAATCAAGAGTGTCAGATAGATTTCTTCCGGCTCCGATAAAAGATAGACCGGTTTACATCGTTGGGGATCTGATCCAAAGCGCACTTGAATTTGGTGGCCTGAGGCTTTTGCGAGAAGAGATAAATGTCGCCGGTAAAACACGACCAAATCTGAAAGAAATAATAGCCCTTCAGCATGAAATGAGCGCGGAAATAGAAGTAATTAGAAAGTTCAAACTTGCCGAAAAGTCTTCTGATGAGAAAGTTATTCAACTCATTTCTGCTCTTTCTGCCGCTTCGGAGTCCAAGGACCCTTTAGAGGTTGCAAAAGTAATTGCGTCTCATTTTCTGGATAATAGTATTCATCTAAGTAGAAAAAAACTGAAGGAATACGCGAACGCATTGGAAGAATTCAGAACGAACCTCCCAAACCCAAACAAGCGCCACTATCTAATTTTTCCTCTTACAATTGGCCCTCAAAAAGAAAAAAAATATAATTCCGCTCTCACTTTAGAAGCTGAACTGCGAAAATACCTAAGTGAAAGCGTTCATTACCTTGGACCTCTTCGGGCTTTTAGCCAAAGCGAACAAGCTTATTACCCTCCCATTTCAAGCCTCATGCCCCTTGGTTCAAAGGGAGAGTCGCTCGCTTGGGTATTGGGTTCGGATCGAATGACTGAGAAAGATAATTTTCCCGTTCCTCCTAAGCAATTTGACGGTGAGGTCGAACTTAGCTATCTGTCGCTGGGAGAAGCTCTGAAGTCTTGGATTGTTTGGTTTGGGCTGGGAGATAGTTTTTCACTGGAGGATGAGGGCAGTTGGGGCAAATTCTTAGTATTGGACAGAGAGAAGTTGAATCAAAAGGGAACTGGCATAAGTCAAGTTCTTCCTGTAGTGGCTCTTTGTCTCCTGGCAAAAGTGGATTCTTTATGCATGATCGAGCAGCCTGAATTACATCTTCATCCTTCGTTGCAACAAAAGTTGGGAACTTTTTTTGCATACATGGTTAAGTCGGGAAGGCGTGTCTTAATCGAGACTCACAGCGAGTATTTGGTGACTAGGTTGAGGCGTGAAGTCGCTGTCGGAAAGTTACAGGCCTCAGATTTGTCACTTAGTTTCATTTCTAGGGGTGAGGGCAACCAGGAGTTCAGTCCGACAACCATTCATCAAGTTTTGGTTTCAAAATATGGGCTTGTTGAGAACTGGCCCGAGGAATATTATGATTTCACAGCAGACGACAACCTTGATATTTTTGAGGCGACTTACAAGGATTAGTGTCACGCCCTAGGGTGAGAATGGCCTCACTCAAACCGCCTCAACAGCTTCCAGCTATTAGCAGCAGTGTTATGAAGTAATTCAAAAGGATACTTAGTGCCATCTCCAGTTGCTAGGAACCGCCACATCTCTACTTCAACAGCACCAGAACCAATACCTCTGTGCGCTCTTTCTCCTACCCACCATTCAGCCCTGGCAAACCATCTAACCGGTCTAGAACTAACCTGATAGTCCTTTTCCTTCCATCTAAAGAGGGTAGGAGCACCCTCCTGATCCACTAAAACAGCCACAGCTTCGTCTATACGACCCATAAATTACCCTAACAAAATATCCGAACATATGTTCGGATATTAGAGTTTATAGGTTTGGTCTGACATTGCAAATTGAGCTCCAGAATCCCCAACTTCCCCTAGATGTCAGCCCAGGTGCTTAGAATATTCCCAATTGGGGATATTCCCTTATGTAAACAACTAAAGGTGCATCATGGTCAATAACAACTTGAGCGAGCAGGAACGTAAGCAGCTAGCCGAGAGTATTTTGGCTGGTGATTTAATTCCAGCAAAGTATGGCCCTTCGATAGTTGAAGGAGCTAGGGAACTCGAGCTAGTTTGGCCAGGTAAATCAGACCACGTTGAACAAATTGTCCTACCTTTTCAGTCCATAGAGCAGATTGATGAACCTCGCGAAAAAGATATTTCAGAACTTTCGCTTTTTGAATTTGACAACGACTCCGGTCGACAAATTGCCGGTTGGTCAAATAAATTGATTTGGGGAGATAACAAGCTGATTCTTTCTTCACTAAATAGTGGTCAGATGAGGTCAGAGATTGATGAAGCCGGCGGAATAAAACTTATTTACATTGATCCCCCATTTGATGTTGGATACGACTTTTCGATGGAGATTACCGTAGGGGCTAATTCTGTAAACAAGGAACCTTCAGTGCTGGAGCAATTGGCTTATCGCGATACTTGGGGAAGAGGTGCGGAGTCTTTTGTGAACATGCTAAGTGAAAGGCTTCGTCTTATGCATGCTTTACTTTCAGGCGATGGATCTATCTTTCTGCATTGTGACTCTCGCACTAAGCACTTATCCCGCCTAGTTCTTGATGAAATATTTGGGAGTTCAAATTTTAGAAGTGAGATTATTTGGAAAAAGACTAATTCGCCAAAAGCTCAAGCAAAAGGGTTGGGGGCGCAGTACGACACAATAATTTGGTACAGCAAAGATCAGAACTTCACATTTAACCAACCTTTTAGAAGTTTCGATGAAAAAGCCCTTAAAGCATATAGTTTGACCGACGAAAACGGTGATCGCTTCCAAACCACATCTTTAGTTGCGGCAGGCTCGCAATTAACTCCTGATAGAAAGCAATTTGAGTTTAGAGGTGTTACTGCACCTTGGCTTTACAAGTTAGAAACTCTAATGGAAATGGATCGCGAAGGTTTGATTTATCAAACGAGCACAGACGGCCTGAGAAAAAAAGTTTATCTAAAAGACGTAGAGGGAGTCCTAGTCTCAGATATTTGGGTGGATGAAGACGTTCCTCCTTTTCAAGGCCGCAATGAGGAGAATGTTGACTACCCTACGCAAAAACCAGAGAGCCTTTTGGAACGAATTATCAAAATGGCATCCAATGAAGGTGAACTAGTAGCTGACTTTTTCGTAGGGTCAGGTACAACACTCGCAGTAGCAGAGAAAAGTGGGCGCAAGTGGATTGGAGCAGATATAGGACGATTTGCTATCCACACATCTCGCAAAAGATTAATTTCAGTCCAACGTGCTAGAAAAGACGCAGGGCTGACCTATCGCTCTTTTGAAATTCTGAACCTTGGAGGCTATCAAAGACAAGCATTTATGAACACTGTCGGACTGCCCGAGGAAGCGAACACCAAGTCTCTTGTGGTAAAGCGAAGAGAGGCATTTGTCGATTTAGTTCTACGAGCTTATGACGGATTAAAGAGTGATCAAGCTGCTCCCTTTGTCGGGTTTAAGGGTAATACGGCAATTTACGTGGGCCAAATTGACTGTGCTATATCTGAATTGGAGGTTGAAAATTGTATTAGACATGCGTTGGACTTGGGGATCTCAAAAATAGACTTGCTTGGTTTCGAATTTGAAATGGGAATTTCACCGCTTTTGGCAGACAAAGCTAAAGAGAGTGGGTTGACTTTAACTTTGCGCTACATTCCGAATGAAATATTTGACGCTAGAGCAGTGGCTTCGAGTTCAGTTAGTTTCTTTGAGGTCGGTTACGTTGAGATCGAACCCCAAGTAAACGGTTTAGAAGCAAGAGTTACCTTGTTGGACTTCGGAGTCTTTTATAGACAAGAAGATGCTGATGTAGTTGAAAGGACCTTAAAGCTTGGAGCTACAAAAATTATTGTCGACAAGGGTCAAGTCCTCAAAATCAAGAAAGCTAAGTCAGGAGAAATTGAAAGAGAAAACGTAACTTCAAACTGGCAAGATTGGATAGATTATTGGTCCATTGATTTTAATTTCGAATCAAGGCCAGAAATAGTTAGAGTAATAGAACAAGAACTTGAATTCGAAAAGACTACTGGTCGATTCATTTTCGAAAACGATTGGCAGTCGTTTAGGACTTCAAAAAATCGGAATCTCGAGTTGAACTCAGTTTGGCATCAGTACCCTAAAAAGGGATCCTACAAGATTGCTGTCAAGGTAATCGACATCTTCGGAAATGATACAACCAAGGTGATTCAAGTAAAGGTTGGTTAGTTTTGAGCATTTCTCCAGATTTTCCTCTAGATCCAACAGCAATAATTGATCCAAGTTTCAGATGGTACCCAGGAGCAGATACCGATCCAACTGAGATCGCAAAACTTATACCTCCTCTAGTCCAGAAGATAAGGATTGAGGTGCACAATTGGCGCATCGCCGGCTACCCGGGTATATCAAATACATCTAAATCACTTCTAACGTTTTGGTTTGAGCAACCGCACTTTGTAGATACACCAGATGGGCAGAGAGAATTTAGTTATTATTTTGCCCAACGTGAAGCTGTGGAGACCGTGATCTGGCTGTTTGAGAATCAAGAATCACACAGTGCGATGGATATGTTGAAGTACTCTTCTAATTCTGAGTTGAGTTTGAGTATGTTTGAAGAGAACTGGACACGATACGTTCTTAAGTTGGCAACTGGAGTAGGTAAAACAAAAGTACTATCTTTAGTTGTGGCTTGGTCGTACTTTCATAAAACCTATGAACCTGGGTCTGAATTGTCAAAAAACTTTTTGCTGATAGCCCCGAACATAATAGTTTTGGATAGATTACGGGATGATTTTGATGCTCTTCGAATCTTCTTTGACGACCCTGTAATTCCGGAGAATGGATATGACGGGCGCAACTGGGGACAAGATTTCAATCCTCGTTTACACATCCAAGATGAAGTAGGGCCAGTTTCATCAAATGGCAACATATTTCTTACAAATATTCATCGTGTTTATAACAACAGTGAGGCAGAAGCATCACTTGAAGATGACGATCTAAGAGATTTCTTTTTAGGTCAAAAGCCCAAAGGGAAGACCACGGATAGGCAAGTTGACCTAACGAGTGTCCTAGCAAGCGTAGATGATTTGGTAGTGCTCAACGATGAAGCACATCACATTCATGATCAAGGTTTAGCTTGGTTCAAAGCTATAGAAGATCTTGACAGTGCTTTACGTCGCAAAACAAGAGGGAGGGGTCTAAGCGTCCAAATTGATGTTACCGCTACACCCAAGAAGTCGAATGGTGCAATTTTCCCCCAAACAGTTTGCTCTTTTCCTCTAGTGGAGGCTATTAGACAGGGAATAGTGAAATCGCCAGTGTTGCCTGATCTTGTCTCTAGAGCTGCATTGACTGAACATGATTCGAGCAATGTGGCTGAGCGTTACTCGGACCACATCAAACTTGGAGTTCTTGAATGGAGTCAATATAGGGATAGATTCAAGTCCTCCGGCAAAAAACCTATTCTTTTCATTATGACGACTACAACCGAAGAAGCAGATCAAGTTGCTGAGTATCTAGAGAAGACCTTCCCAACCTTTAGTGGTAAAACTTTGGTTATTCACACTAAGGCGAATGGTGACCTTGCAGAGAAGACCATGAAACCGGCTGAATTAGCTTTTTTAAGGCAGGCAAGCAGGGAAATAGATTCAAGTAGCTCACCCTACCTGGCTGTCGTATCCGTGTTGATGCTTCGAGAGGGCTGGGATGTTCAGAATGTTGTCACAATGGTTGGGCTTCGGCCGTATAACGCAGACAGCAAAATTCTTCCTGAACAGACATTAGGTAGAGGGCTTAGAAGAATGTTCAGAGGCGATAATTCAATCCGAGAACATGTCTCAGTTATAGGTACAGAGGCGTTCCTGAACTTCGTTGAGCAAATTCAGCTTGAAGGTGTTGATCTGGACTTCCAAACAATGGGTCCAGGAGGGAGTAGCCGCGGACCGCTTGTTATAGAGGTAGATAAAGACAACAAGGACAAGCCCATTGCCAAGCTCGAAATTGAACTTCCTCTCCTTAGCCGAAGAATATCTAGGAATGCTATCAACCTCTCAGATCTCGACAGTTCCAAACTAAAATTCAATCCCGTTAAGCTCAAGTCTTTCTCGATTCAGGAGTCTAGGCAAATATCATTTACCAACATAGATACAGGGGAAGTTGTTTGGAAGACAGATTTAGAGTCCCCAATCATTCCAACGAGTCAGGCTGTGTTGACTTTCTTAGTTAATAGTTTGACTAGTCAACTTCGACTCGTTGGCGGCAAGGAGGTATTGTACGAAAAATTTAAAGAATTTATCCAAAATAATCTTTTTGGTCAGGTAGTAGATCTAGACAGTGCCGAGATTCTTAGGAATATCGCAGAACCATTAGCGCAGAAGACATTATTTGATGCTTTTACGACTGCAATCAATGCTTTGACTATCAGCGACAAGGGGACAACACGAATTGTCAGCAGTATTAAATTGTCCGAAACCAAACCAACTGTGGTCAAAAATCAAGCTTATCTGCTGTCTAACAAGACCTTGTTTAATCGAGTAATCGGAGATAGTTCGCTTGAATTAGATTTCGCAAAGTTTGTGGACCAGAAGATTGATGTCATAGCATTCGCAAAAAACATCTTGGGCATCAATTTCAAGATTGAATACGTTAATGGAAAGGGAGATATCTCAAACTATTATCCTGACTTCTTCGTGAAGACTTCAGACGGAAAAATATACATCTGTGAGACTAAGGGGCAAGAAGATGTGGATGTTAAACGTAAGTGGAATCGTTTGGTAACTTGGTGTGCTGATGCTTCTGAAATTGACCCAAACTCTAGGACTTTCACGCCACTCTTCATCAGGCAGGAAGTTTTCAACGAGTATTCCTCTAAATCAAAATCCTTTGCTGACCTTGCGGCGCTTGTTGCCACAGAAGCGCCACTTGACTAAGGGTTACGCGGTTATTAGCTTTCACTTAGTGATTAAGAACTTTTACGAATCTTTCAGCCCACAGGAAAGTATTTCTTGAGATACTTGCTGAGCGCTGGGTCACAAACATAAATGTAGGTGCCGTAAATACCTCTCGTTAGAAGAACTCTATAAATTTGCTTCACGTAAACGAGTAAATCTTCATCCGCATAGACAATGCCGCATTTCTTGTTGTTCTCTTTACCTTTAGGGTCAAAATAGTTATCTCGGCTGAATTTTATCTTTCCGTCTACCTCGTCTAAGTAGAGGTCTCTCCCGATGATTACTCCGCAATAGTTCAGGTCATACCCTTGAATCGTGTGTATGGAACCCACTTCATCTATTGCAGTCGGAGAATTGATCCAATCAGTTTCAGCTTTGTTCCAGGATAGTTCTAGTCCATCTATCTTCATGTCAAAGAGTGCAGTTACTTTTTTGCCCTTGCGAGGCTTTGTTACCCACTTCCATGCGAAACCCGCCGCAAGCCTAGCTAAGCCGAGCTCAGATTCCCGCCCCTTGATGGCTGCGATCATGTCGCCTAGATTGTCGAAGAGCTTACATTCGTATTCCTCGAATGCCATTTTCGGTTGGGGGCTTTCTTGATCGATTACAGCGCTTACGTACTCGATGTATTGCTTGCCTCCTTTAACTCTCAGTTGAGTCTCCAGCGTAAAGAGCTTGGAGTCGTCTTTAGCCCTACGTTGTAAGGCTTTAATTGCGTTGAGCGTAAGATCTGATGGCATAACACTCTGTGCAGAGTCCATCAATAGGATTTGATTTCGGGACTGTTTCTCAACCCAATCCAGTTGTGTGATGGTGCAATCATCTGCAGCGCCCTTTCCAAACAACTTGTCGTTTATCACACCAAATTGAGTGTTTAGAGTAGGGGCTGACATGTTGGCCCTGATCTTAAGTCTGTGGGCCTCATCTACAATCAGTAAATCCCACTTTTCGTTGGACTTTCCTATGTCAAAAGGGCTTAGTACCATCTTCGGACTAAGCCCGGGAATCGACCTAAACACTTTTTGAATTGTCTTACGTAATGATTGTTGGGGTACAACTAGGCCTATTCGCCAATGCTTTACAACTTCTCTGTAACCGGGTTGGAAGAAATCCGAGAATAGAGAGTCTATATCCAGCTCTTCACCAGGTTCGCAATTTGAAATGTCGGTTAGTAACTTCATCAAGTAAACGGCAACGATAGTCTTACCTGTCCCCGGGCCACCTTGAATTACAATCTGGTTTTCTGTATTTGGTGATTCTAATGGGAGTAAAGTTTCAAGTACAGACTCTATAGCAACCGCTTGATCGTGGCTAAGAGATTTGAAGGGGGAGTATTTAAATATGTTGTCATTAACAATGTCTGGGATTGACCTTGTCATTAAACCCTGGCTTCTTAACTCATCGAAGATCTCTTGAAACGATTTTCTGTATTCATCCCTATCAAAGTAGTCATAATCGCTCATTCCAGCGTTGCTATTCATTACACGAAACTTGCCATCAGCATGGAAGTATTTGATGAGGTGCGATTCTAGGTCGTGGCAAGCAGACTTATTAAATTTTTCGTGAAGAATGATTCGAACTTCTCTTAGGTTCTTCTTCGTTTCACTGGCTTTGTGATTTGTCATTCGACTGGTTGCGCTTGTAGTCTCACCAATATAAATAAGCTTTTGATCATTGATTGTGTAAACAACTGGCCAGTCAATCAGCTTAGAGTCCTGTTGAGCAAGAGTGTTTATTGCACCTAGATTGAAGGGCGAGCTCTTAATCTCAAAGTCTGTCATATTTCGTGCTCCGGCCTCGGGATGTGTCTTTAGGGTACTTAACTCGAGTCTTGTCTAGCTTTGCGAGAATGATGGAGTTGGGACTGACTCCAAATTTACTCGCCATTAAGTAGCAATAAGTGAGCACGTCAGCTAGCTCTTCTAAAACAAAAGATTTGTCCCCGTTGCTATCCCATTGAAAACACTCAAGTAACTCCGCTGCCTCAATGGAAATACTTTTGGCTAGGTTCTCGGGAGTGTGGAATTGGTTCCATTCTCGCTCATCAATGAATGTTTCCAATTCGCTCATTACAAATGATTCTGTTTCAGACATCGCTCTCCTTAAAGGTTCATTATCAAGATTACGCAGTGCGGATTACCTTGAAGACCTGCTCAAAAGGAAGATCGCATAAATCAGCCAGTTGATGGATGAAATTTCGGTGTAAGTTGTCCTGAGCGTGACAGTCGAGTGGGATGGGGCGCGAGGCTTTGCCTTCTACAGTGAATTTCAGATCGTGTTTTGAGCCTGAATTCATGGTGAGACCAGGGTGGAGTTGTTTTCTGACCTTTTCCTTTTTCAATGCTCGATATGCCTTGTCGCAATCCAAGGAGTACATTTTGGCCAACACTCCGTATGGCGGATTGATGGAACTTGGCCCCTCCACGAGGTAAATCGGAACCGAAATGAACTTCGACTTGTGCTTGCCATTGCTTCTAATTCTCAGATCAAGTGATGCAGTTTCTGGCCGAGGGTGTTGATACCTCCCTGCGTAATGGTGATCTTCGTTATCGATATCCAGCTTGTCCCAATCTCCATAACCCTGCGGCATAGATGCTCTAGAAGCCGTGAAGGTCGTCCAGGCAGAACTGGAACGACCAACAATCTTTTCGTCAGTTACGAAATCTGTCAATTCAAAGTGAGTTGCTAATGCTTCAGTGATTAATCTGCTGCGGGGTATCCGATACAGGTCGCTTGCTGTTAGAGACCCTTCACAGATGGACTCTGCAATAACCAGTTCTTGAATGCAGTGTTCAAATTCATGGCGTAACACCTGTCTCCACACAGTGTTGTAAACATCGCTACGCGTAATTCCTGACCTAAAGACTTTTGCAGATTTGTATAAATCCTCACAATAGCCTTGCATAGCTTCAACGCGGAAATATATTCCCCATTGTTTTTGGCCGTATGAGTGATAAGGCTGATACCAGGCTAAAACGTGCGGTGCAGGTTTGTATATAAGTTTGGGTTCCGGACGTTTACCACTTTCGCTTCGTGCAGACTGATCCACGTCACCAGGATCGTCAACTATGTCTTCAAAGTCGCTATCCGTAAAAGTTGGTGGAAACTTGATTATTTTGTGAGCTGACTCAAGCATTTCTAGAGACCCATCGCCGTCTGAAACCCTATTCATCAAATCCAGAGGCTCTGGAAAAGCCGTTTTGAGTAAATCCATTCCCACCGACATATGTGCCCTTTCTGTCTCAAATATGCAACAGTCTCGATTATCGTAATGCTAACTGTCGATTGCACAGCAAAGGCTCGGTTAAAAATCAAGACATTCATCCAAATTTTAATTGCGGCTCCCTAGGCCGAACGGGTCTCTTACTCTAAATTTGACTGAACTCTAAAGTTTTAAACTTCTCAGGCTGGTGCGTTAACAAAATAATTTGTTGATCCTTCACTTGCTTTAGATATTCAATGAAAGCAGCGATATTGGTGTCATCCATGTAAGCGAACTCGTCGTCAAGTATCAGTGGTAGCGGTTCTGCACTGTCTGCAAGCCTGCAAATAGTCATTCTTAGGAGAATTGAAAGTGTCTCTTTAGCTCCTACAGATAACCGGCCAGTGTTGAGAGTTGCATTGCCTTTAGTCCTTGAACTTATTGCAAGGTCGTCACCGATGCTTACAGAGAATCCGTCCTCATAAATGTCATCAATAAGGGTATTAATGACTCTCTGAAAATTAGGGGCTAGGCGGGACCTTGTGTTCTGCCTGCTGGATTGGACGGTGCGGTAAATCAGGTCCAGAGTCTTCCTCTCAAGTTCCAATTTGCCAATTTTCTTCTCTGTATCAGCTAATTGTGCAAGCATTATTGATTGTTTATCTGCCTCATCGCTATCGATTAGGGAGTCAATTTGTGCTGAAATTTCGGTTCTGGCTTTGGTCATTGTCATGGCTTGATCGATAGTCACAGGCTCAGAATTCAACGCCTTCTCCCAAAAGACTTCGTGCTGACTCTTGTAGAGGTCTAATGCTGAAATCCTAGAAAGAATTGATTCAAGAGTGCCGTATTTTTCTGTTAGTTGATCTATCTCTCTGACCAGGGTCCATTTAGTTCGAATCTCCCTAGATTGCTTTAGGGTCTCTACCCCCATTGACGCAAGAACTGCAATGTGTTTTTTATACTCAGCATATGTTTCATCGTTGATAGAACCAGACTTTATTGAGATTTCGGCAATGTCACCAATGTTGTATTTCGTGCTTCTGGCAAGGGGGTACTCTTGAACTTCTCCAGCTGAAAGGTTCGGATTTCCATCCTCATCTTTGAGATTAAAGTCCTTTAAGGCAGTGATGGAAAGCGTTCCTTGACTTGAGATTGCGGTAAATGAGGCAAAAGTATCCTCTAGAGCTTGATGCAGGTCTTGAGTCCAATTAGCAGGGACTTCAATTGGGTTAATTGTTAGCCTCTCGTTAGCCATGTCAAATTCCGCTTTGATTGCTTTCAGGCTTAGGAAATCAGATTGTCGTTCTTGGCATTCAAAAATTCCACTGATTTCGTCCAGATCTGGCTGGGAATCTAGGTCCTCTGAAAGGCTCTCAATTCTCTTCAGGGTTGATTCAAATTCTTCATTCTTTATCCAAAGAAGTTGGCGAGAATCTACAAGGGACTTCAGCTCGGAACCCTTTGTGCTGGCCTTAGTTGAGTTCGCCCCTCCTGGGGTAAAAAACTGTAGATATCTTTTTTCTAAATCTGTGAAAAAACCGTCTTCGGGTTGATCTGTTTCCGGTTGCGTTGCTTGATCTAGAAGCAAACTGAGGGCGTCTGTCCGACTCTTATCGCCTTTGGACTCCAGCCAGATACTTTTGCCTTGCTCAAGATTCAACATCTCGGACAGTACTGGGTCTATGGTGGAAAGAACAGCCTGCAGTTGATTCTCAGCGGCGGTGTTCTCAAATTGCTCATTGACCGGTGCGGTTTGCCGAAAAACTGCCTTACTTGATGTAAGGAAGGTCTTCTCTATCCAATAGTGTTTCTCACCAATAATGAATTCCATTCCAAGAACGAGAGGTTCACCAGAATTGTTTATATTTCTTAGTGATTTAATTTCGTCATCGTTTGTCTTGTACTTATAACGACGAATTAGGTAAGGAACACGAGCTAAAGTTGACTTCCCTGATTCGTTCGGGGATGAGAAACAAGATAGCCCATCTACGCTGATCTCGATTTTTGCATCGACTATGGAGGCGGCATTCTTTGCCCAAATTGATTTAATTTTCATTGTCTCTAGCAATTCTGTGAAATAGTACTAAAGCTTCTTGCTTTAAGTCTTCGTCAATGATCGAATCATTTCTAAGCGACCTATAGGCATCCAGGAGATATCCCTGCAAACCCAATGGATTGTCATCGGATTGGTCTAAAGACACGGGCTCCTTGTTGGGAGGGTTGTCTTTATGCTCTGTGAATTCTCCAAAATATTCTGTATGTAGGGTTTGAAGAAGAGATCTAAATTCGATGTAAGCGTCGGTTCCAAGATTTGTTTTGCAATTTAGGCGAACGATTTTTGTCTTTCCACTCTTACTTACCCAATCTTCAAAGAAGGCGGTGACATCGTCTTTTGAGTTAAATTCAAGCGGGTTATCGGACCCTAATTCTATGAAATGCCACCTACCCAGCTCTATAGCTTCAACTCTTGGTAGGCTCTCATCCACACTAACTTTTAGAATATTACGCTGGTTGACTTCTCTAAAGTCTGTTGGTTCAGGTGCTCCGGAATAGAAGATGCGCCCTTGCATTTCACTTGAAAAATTCGTGGGATCATCTACGTTAGTAGTGCTGTGCCTATCACCTAGAGCTATGTAGTCGGCCAGACCATTGGCAACAACCTTGGTAAGAGTCTCATATTTTATGGATTCTGGGTTTTGGTTTAGATTGTCCACTGCTCCATGCATAGCCAAGATTCGAATTGCTGATTCCTTTGGCGGAAGATTGTTTATACTGTCTAACACTTCTTGTTGGTTAGCATTGCTTCTCAGCGGAACTGCATATATTTCCACTTCTGCACTGATTCTGTTGATGCCGTGTTTGAGCACCATGACATTACTCGGCTTATTTTCTAAGAATCTTTTGTTTTCAAGAATGTTTTCGTGTGTTCCAAGCCATTCATGGTTCCCGGCAAGTAGATAAACCGGGCAGTCTATTTCTGCTAGTTTCTTGCAAGTTCGTATGAGATCTGTCTTACTTGGAACTGAAGTTTCAAAAAGGTCTCCACATACCAGTACAAATTCGGCTTTGGAGCGTTTAACCTCTCTAGCTATAGAAGAAATAACTTCGATTCGATCGTTTCTTAGAGACTCTCTCGTTTGATCATTATCGAGAAATTCGAAAGATCTGCCAATCTGAAGATCAGCGGTGTGAATGAAAGTAATCAAGTTGTCCTCAATCTGGAAAGGTTTATCTACATATTAGGTCTATTCTTAACAGCACCGCACACACGGTAAGGAGTTGTAAATTGACCAACGTTGGCATATGGCACGCCCAAATTGGGAATTCCCCTGAGAGGCTGATTCTTAGTTCTTTGCCAAGCGAGGCTCAGCTCGAAAGCTGGGTTTCTGAATCACCAGAGATAATCAGGCCTGGACTTCATAAGGTCGGAAACCAGGTGAAGCTAGGGGCTAAAAAGCTGGATTTATTGTGTATTGAGGAACCCTCTACTTGGGTAGTTGTGGAATTCAAGAACGCAACGTTGGCAAGGGATGTGATTGCGCAAGCCCTAGATTACGCAGCTAGGTTGAGCGAGTTCACGCTTTCCGAACTCAAGAGCCTAGTCCTAGCCGAACAGAGCAAGTTCTCCGCAGAGACCCTCAAATTGGTGAACTCGGCGTTAGAAGATGAGGAGGCTGGGGACTCACGCAACATTCGAATTGTCGTAGCTGGCACCAACATCAGCGAAGAACTGCAGAGAATCATCAGATTCACAAGTAGTTACGAGATGCCTATATCCACGTGTGCCCTAAAGTCTTACAGTTCTCCAACAGGCGTAGGTCACCTTCTTGTAAGAGAAGATTATGAAGACATTGAAGCAATGGCTCAGACCAAAGAGGGCTCTAGAACTTTAGAAATGCGAATGAGTTTTGTTTTGGATTCCGCTGACAAACGTGGCAATAAAGACCTAATGAAGCTAGCGGTCGATGTCTTGAGTCAAAATCCTTACGTTGCTTTAGTCCCTTATAAGTGGGGAATCATGGTTGCGCCTAGATCGAACAGAAGTCGGTACCTTGCTTACATTGGTAGTCGTCGCAAAGGATTGAGGTTAGATTTTGGAGTTGAAGAGTTAACTGAGTTTTTTCCGACTATTAACACAGAGCCGTTACAGACATTTGAGCCAAAAATTGTGACTCAAGATCTCGAATTGGCTACCTCATGGGCTAGGGCATTGGACGAAGTCACTATGGCGGCAGGCGCTGAATTAGACGACACATCCTCTTCGTGGAATGGTAAGGACTGGTACGTTGCTTTTGGTGATTCTCCTAGCGGCCGTAATTGGGATGACGCAGTTCGTTTTGGGTTCGTGTCTGCCGGTGGTGGCAAGTGGTATTCCCAAACGCTGCAAAACCTACCACTGGGAGCGGATATTTATGTTTACATACCCCAAACCGGGTATGTGGGTCATGGTGTAACCAAGTCTTTAGCAGTTGCCTTCGAAGAGTCGAAGATGAGTCAAATCGATGAATTACTTGGCAAATATACGCATGATAATGGTGAGCCTGAGTATGTCATCGAAGTGGATTGGATTAAGACCACCTCGAAGGATAACGCACTTTGGCAAAAGGGTTTATTTGCAAATCAAAACTCCGCCTGCCATTTGAGCCACCTGAAGACATTGGAGATTCTCCACGCTGAATTTCGGGGCTAGCGCTCGAACCGATTTATTCAGAGATTTCCCCTAATCGGCAGCTCGACGTTGAAGCAAAGTTTCTGTGTTATTCCTAACATTCCCCACCTCAACCCCAACCGGCCAGAATTCTACCTCTGCCGCAACCTGATCTGATTCTTCAGCTAGTTCGTTTAGTAGGGCTTGGGTGGTGTTCTCTGGGTCTTCTAGGTTGTCTGGGTCTAGCCATTCAGCCATTGAGGATGATGAGAGCAGGATTGGGTTTCTCTCGTGGATTGGAGCTAGAGGTTCTGCTGCATCTTTGGTGAGGATTGCAAAAGATAACAACCATCTTGAAGGGTCATCAGGTTTCTTGGTGGGGTCTAACCACCAGTCATAGATACCAGCAAGGGCTAGCATGCCTTGGTCACCTGCGTTGATATAGAAAGGTTGTTTAGAGCCGTCTTCTTTGATTTGCCACTCGTAGTATCCAGAGACTGGCATTACGCAGTGCTGTCTTAGCACTGCGTTTCTAAAGGTTGGTTTCTGAAGGACAGTTTCGATACGTGCGTTGTTGTGCAGGGGAGTGTTTGCTGGTCCTTGAGAGTTTCTAGGGATTAGTCCCCATCTTGCAGAGTGCAACTGTCTTCTAAGTTCTCCAGCATGTTCACCCTCGTTCTCTTTGAGAACTCGGTCAACAATGATTGAGGCTGGTAGTGATGGTGGGTTGTTATAAGTAACACCCGGTTGTTCACCAATTACATCGTCAATGTCAAAAAGTGTTGCTAGTTCGCCAACAGATCTGGCAACTACTGTTCTGCCACACATTAAGCGTTAGGTCTCTTCATCTCAGCTTCGCGAAGTTTCTTAGCTCTTGCTTTGGCTTCTTCTGTTTCTTCGATCATTGCTGTTGCTGATTTCTCAAGTCGTTTCTTGATGATTGTTACGACCACTAGGAACACCAAGATAATTCCAGCAAAGATAGCTCCACCAAATTTGAACTGCTTTAGAGCATCTGTGGCACCGTGAGCAAACCAACCAATACCTAGGTAAACACTTGACCAAACAGCACATGCTCCTGCTGTCCAAGAGATAAAGGTTCTATAGGTCATCTTGGTCATACCTGCAGTTAGTGGAACAACAGAGTGCAGTACTGGTAAGAACCTAGACATTGCAATGGCAAGTCCTCCTCGTGATTCCACGAAGGCATCTGCCTGGTGCCAGACCTTCTCTGGAATCTTGAGACCAAGTTTGCTTGATCTGATTCTTGGGCCAAAGACTCGACCGATATAGAAACCTAAGGATTCACCTGCAAAGGAACCAACCATTACCGAGAGGAAAAGGAAAAAGAAATCAAGCCAATCTTTGACCATGGTGCCAGCTGCTAGAACAATGGTGTCACCTGGAACAAGTAAGCCAACGAAGATGCTGGTTTCAAGAAGAATGGCAAAGCCAGCTAATACATCACGCCAAATCGGATCGAAGGTGTGAACTGAAGTGTTTAGCCAGTCAATGAATTGATTCACCGGTTAATCATCCCACGCTAGGTAGCTCTTGAATAAGCATTTGCATGCGTCTTTCAAAGGTTTGGATGTGGTTACCTTCGGCAAATTCATTACTGACATCCAGCCATTTGGTTACCGGTCTTATTCCCTGAAGGGAACTGAGTAACCACACCTCAAGTCCAATTAAGTCGAAAGGAGTGACATGTTCAAATCTGGTCTTAATGTTCATGCTCAGGGCAATGGTAAAGATCTCTGTTCTGGTAACCGATTCCAACCAGGGGATCTCATTCCCCGGAGCACAGAGTAGATCTCCGCGCCACCAGACCAGAGAAGAAAGCGAACCTTCGCTGATCTCTCCGTCTTGGGTTAGCAGAATTGCTTCATCTGCTCCCTTGGCATTTGCCTCTTCTCTAATCTTTGCTCCAAGTTCCAGTTCAGGTCCTTTAACGCTTAGGTCAAGCCTTGGGTCTGGTTCTGGATAAGTCCACAGGGTTACTGATCCCTGTTGTTCAGGGGCAGGTCTAATCACCATGCTCAGGGTTGGAGTGTTGTTTACAGTTCTAACTTCAAGTCTTGGAAAGAGTCTGCCGGTTCTCGTTAGTGCTTGCCAGGCTTTGCTGTAGAAGGCATCTAGTTGAGGAAGTAGTTCTGGGCATTTGGCTTCTATGCCTCGATTGAACCTGTCGACGTGAAGATGTAATGATCTGACTTGACCATCTGAGACTAGGAAAGAATCAGCTACCAGTAGTGCACTTTCCAGAGCAGGAGCTGCTACAAGCTCTCCTGACTGGAATATGAAGGTCTGGTTCAAGGCTTACTTTCTTTCATCTTTACTTATGGCTCTAATCTTAGATAGTTGCGATAGCTCAGGAAGGCAAGGAATCATGCGTTTGTATAGTGCCTCACTGCCTAGTCGAATCTCGATGCCAGACGCCTTTATTGCTCTGCACGCTAAAGATGAGAATGCCTTTCTTTTTGAAAGGGATACCAACCTAGAGAACCGTTTCAGTGTGATGGGTGCTGCTTTATCTCTTGTTACTGAACCAAGAGAAGCTCTAAAAGATTTATTTTCTTATGTTGATGATGAAATTGAACTACCTTTTGACTTTAGACCTGGCTTGGTCGGAGTAATTACTTACGAAGGTAGTGAGAAGTTCATGCTGGTCGATAGAGCAATAGTTCTAGACCATGCCAAAGCTAAAGCTTGGTTCATTGGAGTATTTGAAGAAGAAACAGAGTTTGCTAGCTGGAGAGATGCTGCTCTTCTTCGCCTTGCTCTAATCGGCGGCGAAGGTGCTGTCTTTCGGAACGCTAACCGAGTTGAGGGTATTGGTAGTTCTTTAGTTCACTCGTTGCATTCTGACTCGGAGTATTTAGGTCTTATAGAAAAAGCTAAGGAAGCAATCGCCAGAGGCGATGCTTACCAGCTCTGTCTAACTAACCAGTTGACTATTCAAACAAAAGTTGAGCCTTTTGCTGTGTATTTAAGACTTAGAGAAACTAACCCTGCTCCTTATCTTTCGTTTCTTCGTTTAGGTGAGGTTTCAGTTGTTTCCTCTTCCCCTGAACAGTTCTTGCGAGTTAGCAACTCAGGAGTGGTGACAAGTAAACCCATTAAGGGAACTAGACCTAGATCTAGTGATGCACTTGTTGATGCTCAGCTTGCAGAAGAGCTGAGAAGCAATGAGAAAGAGCGTGCCGAGAATCTTATGATTGTCGATCTGATGAGAAATGACCTAGGCAAAGTCTCAGAACCATCTGATGTTGTGGTTAGTAAGTTATTTGAGATTGAGAGTTATGCCAGCGTCCACCAGTTGGTGAGCACCATTACTGCAGTCTTGAAGCCTGGGTTAGATGTATTTGATGCGGTTGAAGCTGCTTTTCCTGCAGGATCCATGACTGGAGCGCCTAAGCAGAGCGCAATCGAGATACTTGCTTCCCTAGAAGCTGCTCCACGAGGTATTTACTCTGGTTGCTTTGGATACATCTCATACACCGGCGCTGCTGATCTCGCTATGACAATCAGAACCATTGTTTTTGAGTCAGGTTTAGCAACTATCGGTATTGGTGGGGGAATCACTATTGATTCTGATCCTGAGGCAGAACTATTGGAGACCAAGCTGAAAGCTAGGGCTCTTTTGAGTGCTTTAGGGGTTGAGCAATAGGTATTTATTGGTTTGGTAGCCTAGAACCTAAGTATTTACCTGAATTGAGATCATGAACGAGATTCGTAACGAGCCAACTGGACCAGACGTTTTCGCTATCCAGGAGAAGTGGCTACCGGTTTGGGATGAACTAAAGCCTTTTGCCTCAGGGAATAAGGACGATAACCGTCCTAAGAAGTATGTCTTGGACATGTTCCCTTACCCTTCAGGAGACCTGCACATGGGTCACGCTGAGGCCTATGCCCTAGGGGACGTGATTGCTCGTTACTGGATCCAAAAGGGATACAACGTCATGCACCCAATTGGTTGGGATGCCTTTGGTCTTCCAGCTGAGAATGCTGCTATCAAGAGAAACCTAGATCCAAGAGCTTGGACCTACGACAACATTGAACTGCACAAAGCGTCAATGAGAAGGTATGCCTGCTCATTTGACTGGGAAAGAATCATCAGAACCTGTGATCCCATTTACTATCGCTGGAACCAGTGGTTGTTCTTAGAGTTCTATAAGAAGGGTTTGGCATATCGCAAGAACTCGATGGTCAACTGGTGTCCTTCCTGTCAGACAGTTCTAGCCAACGAGCAGGTTGTTGGTGGAGCTTGTGAACGTTGTGATTCTGTTGTTACTAAGAAAGCTCTAACTCAGTGGTTCTTCAAGGTAACAGAGTATGCAGACAGATTACTAGATGATCTAGATACCTTGGAGGGCAACTGGCCTTCAAAGGTTCTCTCAATGCAGAGAAACTGGATTGGTAGAAGCTACGGTGCTGAAGTTGAATTTCAGATTGAGGGAAGAACAGAACCCGTAACGGTCTATACAACTCGTCCGGATACTTTGTATGGTGCGACTTTCATGGTTGTTGCTGTTGACAGCGATCTAGCTGCTGAACTTGTTTCTGGTTCTAGTCCTGAAGTGCGTATGCAGTTCCAGGCATATCTAGATGAAGTCAAGAAGAGTAATGACATTGAACGTCTTGCTACCGATAGAGAGAAGACCGGTGTTGACACTGGAAGATTCGCTATCAATCCTGCAAACGGTGAGAGTATTCCAATCTGGGTATCTGACTATGTCTTAGCTGATTATGGAACCGGTGCAATTATGGCTGTTCCTGCTCACGATCAGAGAGATCTTGATTTCGCTAGAGCGATGGGCTTACCAGTTCGAGTTGTTGTTGAAACTGGAGAAGCAGATCCCCTAGAGACTGGTATTGCAACTGTTGGTGAGGGAGTTCTAACAAACTCGGGCATCTTGAATGGTTTATCGAAGGCAGATGCTATTTCCAAGATGGCTGGCATCTTGGAAGAAGAGGGTAGAGGAAAGGCAGCCAAGAACTTTAGATTGCGTGACTGGTTGATTTCTAGGCAGAGATATTGGGGAACTCCAATTCCTATCGTGCACTGTGATTCTTGTGGTGAAGTTCCTGTTCCTCAGGATCAACTACCAATTGAACTTCCTTCTGCTGAAGGTCTAGATCTTGCACCTAAGGGAACCTCTCCTCTAGGTGGTGCTCACGACTGGGTTAATGTTCCATGCCCTAGCTGTGGTAATCCAGCTAAGCGTGACACTGACACCATGGACACCTTCGTTGACTCTTCTTGGTACTTCCTTCGCTACCTATCTCCTAACAGTGAGACTGAAGCATTCAGCAAAGAAGAAGCAAAGCTTTGGGCTCCGGTTGATCAATATGTTGGTGGGGTCACTCACGCGATTCTGCACTTGCTGTATGCACGCTTCTTTACCAAGGTGCTAAAGGACCTAGGTTACGTTGATTTCTCTGAACCATTCACCCGTTTGCTCAACCAAGGCATGGTTCTAATGAATGGTTCAGCGATGAGTAAATCTCGTGGCAACCTAGTCAAACTGGGTGACCAGTTAGATGAGCACGGTGCAGACGCCATTCGTATCACAATGGCCTTTGCTGGTCCTCCTGAGGATGACATTGACTGGGCTGATGTTTCACCATCAGGTTCAGCTAAATTCTTAGCTCGTTGCTGGAGAGCAGCCAACGATGTTACTTCACCAGTTGGTGTTGATTACAGCACTGGCAACCTGGAACTCAGAAGAGCAACACATGCTTTCTTGAGAGATTTCAGTGCAAACATTGAAGGTTTCAAGTTCAACGTTGGTGTTGCCAAGTTGATGGAACTAGTCAACGCTCTTCGTAAGGCTATTGACGGTGAAGCTGGAGGAGCAGACCCTGCAGTCAGAGAAGCAGCAGAGATTGTTGCTAAAGCACTTTCACTCTTTTCACCGTTTATGGCAGAAGAGATGTGGGAGATTCTAGGTCACAAGCCTGGTGTTGCTCTCGCTGGCTTACCAGAAGCAGATCAGTCACTACTGGTTCAAACAACAGTGACTGCAGTTTTGCAGGTAGATGGAAAACTTAGGGATACTTTCGAAGTTTCTGTTGATGCCACTGAAGCAAACCTTCAGGCAGCTGCTGATGCTTCAGCTGCTGTTCAGCGAGCAATTGATGGAAGAGAAGTTGCGAAGGTCATCATTAGACTTCCAAAACTTATCAACATAGTTACCAAGCAGTAGTTTTATTCAGTTTGATGAAATCTGAAATCTAACCGAGGCTAGCTACCTAGCCTTGGTAAATGCTTGACTGGCTCAAAACCCTTTTTTCAGAATTTACTGCACGCGCTCTAAAGGCAACCATTACAGCATTGGCTTTGGTTGGCTTTGCTGGCTATTGTTTCGGCTCCGCAACCGTAGTTTCCCCGAAGCTTACTGTTGCAAAAGGTTCTCACTCAACAAGTAGTTCTCAGATTGCCAAGCCCAAGGTTTTCATCCACATCGCTGGCTCTGTTAGACATCCTGGAATTTATCAACTTGATTCAGGGGCAAGGGTCTATGAGGCAGTCCTCGCTGCTGGTGGCCTAACTGCAAAAGCAAATCAGATGAGCATCAATCTGGTTCGCACTCTGACAGACGGTGAACAGTTGATTGTGGCAAGCACTTCTCAGAGTGTCAATCAGCAATTCAGCGTCCCAAATCAACCAACACTAATTTCTCTAAATCAGGCAAGTCCGTCGCAACTGGAGGATCTGCCTGGAGTAGGTCCTGCACTTGCTGGGCGAATAGTTGATTGGCGAAGTGCAAATGATGGCTTCAAGTCCAAAGAGGACCTGCTAAATGTGTCTGGAATTGGAGATAAGTTGTTTGCCGGAGTCAAGGACTTGGTAACGCTTTGAGGCTTAGGTGGTTGGCAGTATTCGTGTGGGTAGGGGCTGCTACATTTACCTGCTTTTTTGCTTCTCTTTTAGTTTCGAGCGATTTGAAACAGGTGGTATCCGATCGAAGCTCTCTGACAGTTACTGTCAAGCTACTGAGCGAACCAGTCAAAGAAGCGAGGCAGTTGGGGAATTCCGAACGATTTCGTGCAGAGATAGAGGTATTGAAACCTAAGAAACTAGCCGGTAATTCTGGGTCTCTTTCAGGGGATTCAAGACTTCAATCGCTTCATTCCGGAGACTCGTTCTTAGGGTCAATTTCTTTCCGACCCGCCTTTGGTTTGGCTTCCGATTTCAGTGCCAATCTTCGCAACATCAGAAGTGTTCAGGGTGGCCAAGGAGAAGATCCTATTCAGCGAATGAGAACAACTTTTCTTGCCAATCTTTCAGGTGTGACTCCAGATGCGGCAGCTCTTGTCGCTGGCTTGGCGATTGGCGATGACAGCAAGCTATCTCAGGGAACCAAGGATAACTTCAAGGTCGTCTCTCTCACGCACCTGTCGGCCGTGAGTGGTGCAAATTGCGCGATTGTTCTAGCCGGTGTAGCGCTCCTGCTAAGTTTCTTGCCGCTTGCTCGAGGTATCAAGATTGGGCTGAGCTTCGCAGTTATTGCTCTTTATCTGGCTCTGGTTGGTCAACAGTCCAGTGTCTTAAGAGCAAGCGTGATGGTGGGTGTAGTTTTACTTGGCTTGCTAGTGGGGCGAAGAGTCTCGCCATTGGATGCGATCTCGCTCAGTGTAATTTTGCTAATGGTTTACGAACCTCATTTGGCTTTGGACTATGGCTTCGCGCTTTCGGTCTTAGCAACGCTTGGGTTATTGGTTTTAGCTCCCAAGCTTGTGGAAATATTTGAACGCAAGATGCCCAGCTGGCTTGCAATCATGATTTCAGTTTCATTAGCCGCCCAAGTTGCATGCTTACCTGTTCTCCTTATGTTGCAGCCCAAGATTCCGGTGTATTCGATTTTGGCAAATGTCTTGGCTGAACCTTTAGTAGCTCCAATCACAGTGCTTGGTTTATTAGCTTGCCTCTGTTCACCCATTGCACCACTCATAACAACTTGCCTCTGCATGTTGGCCTCATATCCTGCTTCATTCATAGTTTGGGTTGGTAATTATTTCGCGAATGCACCCTTAGCAAGTTTGAGTTGGTTTGGGGGATTTGGTGGATTGGCATTAGGTGTGATCCTTACACTCTCTATTTGGGCAATATTCGTTTTCAAAGGGCGTCGTGTTCGGTTGATTTCTGGATTGGTTGTTGTATTTGTCCTGATTTCCTTTGGCTCACAAAGCTCTATAGCAGTTCTGCAACAGGGCAACTTCTATTCAGGGAACTACACGCTCATTAATTGCGATGTCGGCCAAGGTGATGCATTAGTGATTAGGTCTAAGGGAAAGGTGGCTGTTATCGATGTCGGGAGAGAAGACCCGGCAATAGATGATTGCCTTAGCGCACTGAATATAGTTCAAATAGATCTTCTAGTGCTCACCCATTTCGATATGGATCACATTGGCGGTGTAGTCGGCGCCGTGACTGGTCGAAGAGTATCCAGAGCGTTGATCACTTCTTTTGCAGATGAACGGCCAGGTGCTGATTTTGCGAATAGTTATCTCTCTGGCTTAGGCATCGAACTCGTGAAAGCTGAGGTGGGCATGACCGGGGAATTGGGTGAGTTCACTTGGTTGGTGCTCTCTCCCCACAAAGGTGGTATGGAAGCAGAGGACAGTAACGACGGTAGCGTGACTATGCTTTGGCAAGACTCTGCAATGGCTCTCATTACCTTGGCTGACTTAGGTGAGCGAGGACAATTGCGAGTTGGGGCAGAGCAAGCTAACCTGCTGAACTCTGGCTTTGAAGGCAGAGTAGTTGTTGTGAAGGTGGCGCACCATGGCTCAGCGGATCAGTCCGCTGAGTTTTATGAAGCAATAAAGCCTCAGTTAGCTTTGATTTCGGTAGGTGAGCACAACTCTTATGGTCATCCAACAAATCGGGCGTTGGAAATACTTTCCTCCACTGGGGCGCAGGTAATAAGGACTGATCAGTCGGGAGCTATCGGAGTGACGGAAGTAGGCTCTGGGCTGAGTGTGTCTATCTCTGGCAGAAGTTAGGCTTTACAGGTGAGTCCAGTCAAAACAGTGCCATGGCGTGCAATATCCGTAGCGCCGATCATTCTGGTATCCGGTCCACAGGACTTCTTTGCAGAACGAGCAATCAAGACCGTTAGAGATGCACTTCGTAAGAGTATGGAAAACCTCGAGACAGTCGAAGCTGACGCCGCGGACTATGTCCAAGGTCAAGTTTTTGATTTAGCAAGTGCAGGACTATTCGGTGATAGCAAGCTAGTTGTCTTTGAAGGTGCGGAACGTTGTTCTGACTCTTTCATTACAGACATGATTGATTACCTGAAAGAGCCTTCGGATGAGGCTGTCGTTATCATTCGGCACAACAGCAAGAGCGTCCGTGGCAAGAGAATGCTTGACGCAATTAGAGCATCTGACATTGCTCTTGAAGCTACCTGCCTTGATCAAACTAAAGAAGCAGAACGACTTTCATTCGTGGAAGCAGAGTTCAGTTCTAAAGGGCGAAAAATTCAAAGGTCCGCCGCCCAGGCTCTAATCGAAATCTTTGGAAAAGACTTTGAGGAGCTGTCGGCAGCTTGTTCGCAACTGCACAATGATGATTCAGGGGAAGTAACACTTGAACTCGTTCAAAGATACTTCGGCGGAAGACTAGAAACTGATGGTTTCAAAATTGCTGATGCAGCTTTTGAAGGCAGGGGAGCAGAGGCACTTTTGCTCTTGCGCCATAGTCTTGCTCAGGGACTGGTTGGCGTAATGATCATTGCTGCCTTCGAACGTAAGGTGAGGCAGATGGCAAACATCGTAGGTAATCCAAGAGCGACTGCTGCTGGCCTTGGCGTTCAGGACTGGGTTTTTGAGAAAATTCGGAAATCAACTGCCGGTTGGACCGAGGAGTCAATCGCAAGAGTGATTCACATGCTTGCAGACACAGATTTTGCCATCAAAGGTGGCGAAGGAGATGCTAACTACGCATTGGAAAGACTTGTCTCACTAGTTGCTAACAAAGGGAAAAATTGACAAAGGTAGTCAAGAGTTCAGTCTTCGCACTGTTGGCTCTTATTTTCATCTCACTGGTACTAAGGCCGCCGGTGGGATCTATTGGACCACTCGTTGATGAATTGCAAAAGGTTGAGGGCCTAAGTGTGTTTCAGGTTGGATTACTCACATCGCTCCCTGTTGTCTGCTTTGGAATCGGAGCGTTCGCAAGCCCTGCTCTAGTCAAGCGGTTAACTCTGAATCGAGCGATGTTGTGGGTCTTGGTCGCCTTATTCCTGGCCATGATTTTCCGCCTGTTTGGTGGATTCATTCCACTATTCAGTTTTACCGTCATTATCGGTTTGGCTATTGCCGTTGGAAACGTGCTGATTCCAACTATTGTTCGAGAACAGTTTCCTAAGCATCTTGAGTTAATCACCGGTGTGTATGTGACTTTGCTGGCTATTTCAGCCAGCCTCTCTGCAACAATTGCAGTCCCAACCTCTGCTTGGTTGGGTGGCTGGCGCATGGCGTTGGCAATCTGGTTGTTACCAACTCTTGCCGCAATTGTCTTCTGGTTCCCAGTCTCCAAAGTTTCTACCCACAAAATTGAAACTTCAGATGCAACCCATGCTGAGGAACGCAGAGCAGTGCTGCTATCACCTCTGGCCTGGGCAATTGTCGCTTTCTTTGGATTACAGTCCGCTGGCTTCTATGCCATGTTGAATTGGCTGCCATCACTGCTAATTGATCGTGGACATTCAGCTTTAGAAGCGGGGTCGTTACTAGGTTTGACTACTTCCATTGGTATCCCTACCGGTTTCTTGATTTCAGTGGTTATCAAGAGGTTCAAGGTGCTTTCAACTCTTGCTGTAATAGTTTCGGCTTTTACTCTCAGTGGCTTGTTTATATTGTTCGTGTTTCCGGAGCAAGTAATTCTTGCTTGTATTGTTACCGGCTTTGGATTTGCGGCAACCTTCCCGCTCTCGTTAACTTTGATTGGTTCTAGAGCTAGCACTTCTACACAAACAACTCAGCTGTCTGCTTTGGCTCAGGGTTGGGGTTACCTAATCGCAGCAGTCGGTGCATTTGCTTTTGGCTACCTAAAGGATCTAACTGGCAACTGGTCGCTATCGCTAATTGTGCTGATTGTGCTAACCGCTATTCAGTTAGTAGCTGGCGCTTATGCTGGTCGCGATCAGCGAATAGCGGAACGTTAAAAGAAAAGACCCGCCGAAGCGGGCCTTTAGCTAAATCTTCTTTACAGTGAAGAAACCTTCTTGGCGATAGCTGACTTCTTGTTAGCTGCCTGGTTCTTGTGAAGAACACCCTTAGAAACTGCCTTGTCTAGCTTCTTAGTTGCAACCTTCAATGCTTCTGCTGCCTTGGTCTTGTCTCCAGCAACCACTGCTTCGCGAGCAGCACGAACTGCTGTCTTCACTTCACTGCGAACTGCCTTGTTACGGTCAGCTGCCTTTTGGTTGGTGCCGATTCGCTTGATCTGCGACTTAATATTTGCCATGTTTCACTTTCTTAAGTGTTTGTCCGCAGGGCGGGACAAACTAAAAAACGTTTGATTTGGATTGATTAGATGGAGACACTCACCTGAATCCACTCAAGACTACCAGCGTTTGGTGGATTCAGGCAACCTCTTTTGAGTGTAATCAGTGCCCAGTTCCAAGCGATTATGCGACAATAGAGCGTAGGCAATCGCCTAACCCCAGTCTTTTCAGGTCAATCAAGAGGTAATCTTTGTCGCCACGAGCAAAATCAGCGCTTGAGCCCGCTAAGACTAACCCCGACTTTATTCGCAATTTCTGCATAATTGCGCACATTGACCACGGTAAATCAACCCTTGCTGACCGCATGCTTCAGCTAACCGGTGTTGTTGATGACCGTTCCATGAGAGCTCAGTATCTAGACCGAATGGACATTGAGCGTGAGCGCGGTATCACTATTAAGTCTCAGGCTGTCAGAATGCCTTGGGAATTTGAGAAGCAGACCTACGCACTGAACATGATCGATACTCCTGGTCACGTTGACTTTACGTATGAAGTTTCTAGATCTCTAGCGGCTTGTGAAGGTGCAGTTCTTTTGGTTGATGCTGCTCAGGGTATTGAAGCGCAGACTCTCGCAAACTTGTATTTAGCTATGGAGAATGACCTGATGATCATTCCTGTCTTGAACAAGATTGATTTACCAGCAGCACAGCCTGAGAAGTATGCAGAAGAGCTAGCCAACCTTATTGGAGGAAATCCAGAGGACTGTCTTCGAGTTTCAGGTAAGACTGGTGTTGGTGTTGATGCACTACTAGACAAGATTGTTGAAATGGTTCCTCACCCAGTTGGAGATCCAAATGCTCCAGCAAGAGCGATGATCTTTGACTCTGTGTATGACTCATACCGTGGTGTTGTTACATACGTTCGTATGGTTGATGGTTCTCTTTCTAATCGTGAAAAAATCACGATGATGTCTACCAAGGCTGTTCACGAGCTTTTGGAGATTGGTGTTTCATCTCCTGAACCAGAACCTACTAAAGGTCTTGGTGTTGGTGAAGTTGGTTATCTAATCACCGGTGTGAAAGATGTTAGACAGTCCAAGGTCGGTGACACTGTCACAACTTCAATGAAGCCTGCCACAGTTGCACTTAGGGGTTACTCAGAACCTAAGCCGATGGTGTTCTCAGGCCTTTATCCAATCGATGGTTCTGATTATCCAAATCTTCGTGAAGCACTAGATAAATTGAAGCTCAGCGATGCTTCTTTGGTTTATGAACCAGAGACTTCTGTTGCCCTTGGTTTTGGTTTTAGATGTGGTTTTCTAGGTCTTTTGCACCTGGAGATTATTACTGAACGTCTAGAGCGTGAATTCAAC